>Ga0315292_10000754_pt1 | contig 16046 bp, 10 predicted proteins | sample YL17G13_0_MG_FD_204029 | JGI IMG/M metagenome (GOLD analysis project Ga0315292, IMG submission 204029) | Sediment microbial communities from Yellowstone Lake, YNP, Wyoming, USA - YL17G13_0 | ecosystem: Environmental > Aquatic > Freshwater > Lake > Sediment | place: USA: Wyoming | collected... | reverse complement strand
CATTCTCAATGGCGGCGCTAAGCAGTGCTGCTTCCATTCCGTTCCAGCGCTGCGGCTCGCGCTCGAACAGGGTGGCGCACAACGCCCACTCGTTCACTTCAGTGGCGAGAAACAGCTGGTCGAGCGGCGCAGCGAGCGACAGTGAGGCACCGCCGGCGTGACGCCGCACCACGATTTCCGTTTGGGCCCAGGCCAGCTGTGCGCGCGCACGCGCGACACGCTCGCGCCAGCCCGACAGCAGCGCCTCGTCAGGCGGCACGCCAGCAAGTTCCAGCGTCGCGCCAGTGGCCGCGAAGAACAGGTTCGCGCCGGTAAGCCGCCGCGAGTCGACGAACGGCAACACAGTCGGGGTGTTCAGTCGTCGATCTCCGGCGCAAAGCGAATGCCGCGTTCGTCGCGCACCAGTCCCTCAAGACTGAACGCCGTGGCATGCCCCTCGGCGGCGCGCGCCGCCTCACCCGCGTGCGACGCCAGGGCACGCGCTGCGGGAAAGTCCGTTGCTGCACCCAACTCGCCATCGCCCTCTGACGCTGCCGAACTCGCGGCCGATGAGCGCGACGCTGCTGCGCCCGCCGGTTTGAATTTGGTGATCTGCTTCCACGAGCGCACCAGCGCGTCGGCGAAAATCAGCAGCAGATCGCCTGGCTGCCCCATCGCCAGCGCCGCAGCGATCGCCTCCTCTTCATCCGGAATGATCGAGATCGCCCCCTCGGGCACGCCGGCAGCGCGCAGGGCCTTGGCCTGCATGCGTGGCACTTCATCGTGCGTACGATCGCGCAGCGAATCATCGCGTCGGCAGATGTAGTGATCGAAACGACCGGCCACTGCATGGGCAATAGCGATCAGATCTTCATCGCGCCGGTCACCGGGACCGGCCAGGACCACGATGCGCCGGCCCGCCACATCGAGGCGTTGCGCCAGATCGGCCATCGCCGCCACCGCGTGTGCGTTGTGCCCGTAGTCGAACAACACCTTGAAGGGATGCTCGTTGAACACGTTCATGCGCCCCGGCGCCTGGAAGAACGTGGAATCGAAGGTACGCAGCCCCTGGCGGATCGCATCGAGCTTGATGCCCAGCGAGAAGGCCATGCTGGCCGCAAACATCGCGTTTTGTACGTTATGCAGCGCTCGCCCTTCGAGGGTCGCCGGTATCAGGTGCGTCCAGACCAGCGGAATGTGGCTGCCGCGATCGTAGAGCGCAATCATCTGGCCGTTGACGCCGGCCTCGAGTGCGCAGGCGCGCCCGCCGGCGCGGATGTGCTCGCGCACCAGCGTGTGTTGGGGATTGACCGTGACATAGCAGATGTTCTTCGCTTCCGTGTAGGCCGACATTTTCAGCACCAGCGGCTCATCGGCGTTGAGCACGGCGCAATCGGTGGCCACTTCCACGACCACGCGCTTCACTTCCGCGAGCTGCTCGAGCGTGTCAATGCCCTTCAACCCCAGGTGATCGGCCTGGATATTGAGCACCCCACCGACATTGACCTCACGCACACCCATGCCAGCACGCAGCAGGCCACCGCGCGCGGTCTCGAGCACCGCCATGTCGATCTGTGGATCGGCCAGCACCATGCGCGCCGACACCGGACCGGTCATGTCGCCCTGCACGGTGCGCTGGCCATCTATATAGACACCATCAGTCGTGGTCAGGCCTGGTGTGTAACCCGCCATCTTGGTGATGTGCGCCAGCATGCGCGCCGTAGTGGTCTTGCCGTTGGTCCCGGTAATCGCCGCGATCGGCACGCGCGTGGGCACGCCCTGCGGGAACAGCATATCGATCACCGGCGTGGCGACATCGCGCGCCGTGCCTTCGCTGGGCGCCACATGCATGCGAAAGCCGGGCGCCGCATTCACCTCGCAGATGCCGCCGCCAATCTTGCGATAACTCTCTGCGATGTTCTTGGTAAGAAAATCGACGCCGCCGACATCCAGGCCAATGGCGCGCACCGCGCGCTCAGCCATCTCGCGATTATCCGGGTGGATGATATCGGTGACATCGGTCGCCGTGCCGCCGGTGGAAAGATTGGCGGTCGAACGCAGGTACACGAACCGGTCCGCGGCCGGCACTGAATCGGACTTGAGGCCCTCGCGCTCGAGCATTTTCTGCGCCTGGGCGTCGAGCTCAAGCCGCGTCAGTACTTTCTCGTGACCCACACCGCGGCGTGGATCCTGGTTCACGATGTCGATCAGCTGCACTATGTTGTGCACGCCATCGCCCACCACATGACCGGGCGTGCGCCGCGTCGCCGCGACCAGTTCGCCATTGACCACCAGCAACCGATGATCGTCGCCCTCGAGAAAGGTCTCGACGATGACCGAGCTCGAATGTTCGCAGGCGACGAGAAAGCCCTGCGCAACCTCGGCTTCCGTGGTCAGCCGTATGGAAATGCCGCGCCCATGATTGCCGTTATAGGGCTTGGTGACGACCGGAAAACCGATGCGGCGCGCGGCGCGCATGGCCTGCTGTTCGCTGCGCACCAGTTCCTGTTGCGGCACCGGCAGGCCCAGGGTTGCCAGTATCTTGTTGGTTTCTTCTTTATCACTGGCCAGCTCGACGGCGATGTGCGAAGTGCGGCCGGTTACGGTCGCCTGAATGCGCTGCTGATACTTGCCGTGGCCGAGTTGCACCAATGACTGATCGTTGAGCCGCAGCCAGGGAATATTGCGCTGCTCCGCGGCGCGCACCAGCGAGGCGGTCGAGGGTCCGAGCGCGCGGCGCTGCGCAAAGCGGATGAATTCATCGCGCGCCGTTGGCCACTGCCAGCCTTCCGGCACGCTGTCCACCGGGCGAATGGCCGCTGGTAACAGCGAGCACAGCAGTCGCAGGCCAAGTTCGCCGGCGGCAATGCCCTCGTCACGATCAGCGTATTCGTAGACAACCGTGTAAACGCCCGGCGCGCCGGCGCTGCGCGTCTTGCCGAAAGTAACCGCTTCGCCGGCGATATTCTGCAGCTCGATCGCCACGTGCTCGAGCACATGACCCAGCCAGGTGCCCTCGTCCTCGCGCATGCGGCGCAAAAAGCCGCCCGGCGCGTTGTAGGAGCAACCGTGTTCGGCGAGACCCGGCAGTGCGGCGATGAGCGCGTCGATGAACGCGCTGCCCAGCCGTGCCGTGGGCCAGGCTTCCAGCGGGCCCAGGTCGAGTTCCAGTCGAATGACCGGAAAGTGCGCGTGCAGCGAAGGACCGACATAGACCGAACGATCGAGGATACGCATGAGTACCTGCCTTGAACCGCGGCTCGCGAAGCTTGCGTCCGCCCGTTATTCTTTTGCCCGCACCAAGCTACCCGGCTCGGCCACGCGGGTGTGTAAATTGAAGGTGGCGCCCGCGACCAGCACGTGCAGGCGCAGCCCGAGCATACACACCGGCTGACCCTCCGAGATTTCGCCCATTGAGGAATAACTCACGTCACTGCCATCCACTATGGTGACGCCGCCACTGCCTTCGACCTCGATGGTCTCGTCGGGCCCGATAAATGCCCCCGTATCCTCATCGAGCCCGATGCCCACTGCAAAGGGATTGTAGGCGAGCGCAGTCAGCAGCCGGCCGAGGCGATCGCGCTGGCGAAAATGCTGATCGATGATGAAACGATTGGTGAGCCCAAGACCCGGCGCCAGCCGTACGCTGCCGGAGATCACCGCCGAGCCTTCGTCACCGAAGGCGATCATGTGTTCACTCAAAATGCTGGCGCCGGCACTGGTGCCACCCACCGTGACGCCGTGCGCGTTGCGCTGGCGAATCAGCTTGGCGACCGGCGTACCGCCCAGCAGCGTGGTGAGTCGCAGTTGATTGCCGCCGGTAAAAAAAATGCCGCTCGCTTCCTCCAGCCGGCGTAGCCGTCCGCTTTCCTGGCAATCGCGACGGGTGTCGAAATCCATGACCGTGACGCGCTCGGCGCCGAGGCTCCTGAAGAGCTGCTCGTAGCGCGGCCCGGTTTCATTCATGCGACTGGCGGTCGGAATGACCACGATGTCAGCCTGCTCACCGCCCGAGACGCGCACGAAGCGCTCGAGAATGTGACGATCATTCTCTTTGTTCTCCGCGCCGCCGATCGGAACGATCCAGCCGCGCGTGGCGCCGTCGGGAATTTTGCTGGGCATAGCGCGCTGCTCCTGGTTGCCTCAGGTCTCAAAAGTGCCATGCCGCTCGGCCACGCCGCCGCGCACATGCACCGCACCGCGAATGATGACCGACTGTACGGCGCCTGTCGCGTCCAAAGACACCAGATCTGCGTGTGCGCCGACGGCGATTTCGCCCTTGCCGGTCAGTCGCAGCAGCCGTGCCGGGTTGCTGGTGAACGGCGCCAGCGCCTGCTCGAGCGGCATGCCGCGGGCCAGCAATTCACATAAGGTCGCCAGCAGCGCGCCGGCCGTGCCGACACCCATCTTGCACACCCGCCCGTCGCCATCGAAACAGGGCAGGCAACCGCCCGCATCGGAACTCACGGTGATGCGCTCGGCCGGCGCCCCGGAAGCGGCGTACCTGAGCACCGCATCCGCGGCACTGTAGGCGTCTTCGCCTTCCGCAACCGGAAAGGCTGTGACATCCACGGTTACGCCCGCTCTGGCCAGCGCCAGGGCTTCATCGAACAGAGCACGGCGGCGATTGACATGCGTCGGATTGAACACGCGTGCCGGAAGTTCGGATTCGCTGAGTGCGCGGCGCACCATTTCGAGCCCGCGCGGACCGTCGCCCAGATGCAGGTGCAGGATGCCGGCTTTGCCAGTCATCAGGCCCGCCACGTGCGCTTCACCGGCGAGGCGCAGCAGCTCATCAAAGGTGGGCTGGCTGGAGCGATGATCGCTGATCGCCACTTCGCCGATGCCAAGAAAAGCCTCGATGAACACCAGGTCACTGCGCACGCCACCCGTCAGGGTAGTCGGTGGCACATGGTAGCCACCCGTATAGCACCAGGCATTGAGACCCTGTTCGCGCAGTGCGTAAATGCTGGCGAGCAATTCACGCGAGCCGCGCGCCACATCGTCGGTGCCGAGCAGGCCCACGACACTGGTGACGCCGCAGCTCGTGAAGCGCGTGAGCGGCACCGGCGGCACACGGGTGTGAAAGCCGGCCTCGCCGCCACCGCCTGTGACATGCACGTGGGCATCAATCAAACCTGGTATGAGCCGCGCGCCTTCCAGATCGATGACGCTGGAGACCGACCGCAACGCTGCGGGTAGCTCCGGCAGGTCGCGGCTCGCACCGAGCCACAGGATCCTGCCGCCGCCGAGCAGCAGGTTTTGCACGCCCAGGGCGCGTGGCGCATAGACCTCGGCGTTACGTATTAAAAGCATATTCCCCGACTATAGCGCGCTATTTGCCAATACAAAATGAGCCGAAGATGCGCCCCAATAATTCATCAGCAGAACTCTGCCCGGTGATTTCGCCCAAGGCGCGCTGCGCCGCGCGCAATTCTTCGGCCACCAATTCGCCGGCTCCGGCATCGAGGCGCTGCGATTCGGCGGCCTGCAAGTGCGCCGCCGTCTGCCGTAACGCCTCCAGGTGCCGGCTGCGTGCCGAGAGGGTGCCGCCCTCGCTCGGGCTGTAGCCTGCGGCAGCCAGCAGGTGAGTGCGCAGCGCGTCGAGGCCGGCGCCACTGCGCGCCGAGATGGCCAGCGCAGCGAGGCCGGGCACCACCGCTGCGCCCGTGCCAGGGCCAGCGTCAGCGTCAGCGTCAGCGTGAGCATCCCCAAGCAGGTCAATCTTGTTGTACAGCAGCGTAACGGGCACGCCCGCTGGCAGCCCAGCGCGTTCGGCTTCGAAACTGCGTGCTTGCGGATCGATCTGGGCATCGATGAGAAACAGCACGTGATCAGCATCACCCATCGCCGCGCGCGCGCGGCGCATGCCTTCGGCTTCTATCGCATCGCCGCTCGCGCGCAACCCCGCTGTGTCGAGCAGCAGCAGCGGCACGCCTTCAATCTGGATGCGCTCGCGCAGTACATCGCGCGTGGTGCCGGGAATATCGGTGACGATAGCGGCCTCGTGGCCGCTGAGCCGGTTGAGCAGCGTCGACTTGCCGGCATTGGGCGCGCCGGCGATGACCACCGTCAGCCCCTCGCTCAGCAGTCGTCCCTGGCGCGCTGCTGCCTGCAGGCTCAGGCACTGCGCCGAGACCTCGGCGAGTCGCCGGCCCAGGGCCGCAGCGCCGAGGAAATCAATTTCTTCGCTCGGAAAATCGATGCAGGCCTCGACATGGGCGCGCAGCGTCGCCAGCGCCTCATCGAGCGCATTGACGCGCGCGGAAAATTCTCCCTGCAGCGAGCGCAGTGCCGCGCGCGCCGCGGCTTCGCTGCCGGCGGCGATCAGGTCGGCCACCGCTTCGGCCTGCGCCAGATCGAGTTTCTGGTTCAGATAGGCGCGCTGCGTGAATTCACCGGGCAGTGCGCGCCGCGCGCCGAGCTCAAGCGCGCGCGTGATCAGCGATTCGGTCAGCACCGGGCCGCCATGGCCGTGCAGCTCGAGCACGTCTTCGCCGGTGTAGGAGTGCGGCGCCGGGAAGAACAGCGCCAGCCCTGTATCGAGCAGCTGCTCATCGGCGCCCCGAAAGCGCGCGTTTGTGGCATGGCGCGCGGCCGGCAATTGTCCAAGTATCGCGCTGGCGATGCTGCACACGGCGGGTCCCGAGAGGCGCACGATGGCGATGCCGCCGCGACCCGGTGGCGTCGCCACCGCCACAATAGTTCCGGCGCTCATGGCCGCAGCGCGCTAGTTGCGCGCGCTTGCCTGGGCGGCAAGGCGCCGGTTGATGTTCCACTGCTGCAGGATCGAGAGCACGGTGTTGGTCACCCAATAGAGCACCAACCCGGAAGGCATGAAAGCGAACATGACCGGCATGGCCACCTGCATGATCATGAACATTTTCTGCTGCGCCGGGTCGCCCATCTGTGGATTGAGATGGAAGTTGATGTAGTTGGCGCCCGCCATCAGCACCGGCAGGATGAAATAGGGATCGCGCGCCGAGAGATCGCCGATCCAGCCGGCAAAGGGCGCCTGGCGCATTTCCACACTCTCGAGCAGCACCCAGTAAAACGCTATGAATACCGGAAACTGGATCAGCATTGGCAGGCAACCCGCGACCGGATTGACCTTCTCTTTCTGATACAGCTCCATCATCGCTTTGCTGAGTTTGTCGCGCTGGTCCTTGTAGGTTTCCTGCAGCAGCTTGATACGCGGCTGCAGCGCCTTCATGCGCGCCATCGACTTCATGCTGGCTTCCGAGAGCGGGTAGAACAGCAGCTTGAGCAGCAGGGTGACGACCATGATGGTCCAGCCCCAGTTGCCGAAGACCTTGTGCACCTTGTCGAGCAGCCAGAACAGCGGTTGCGCTACGACGCTGAGCCAGCCGTAGTCGGTCACGAGATAGAGCCGGTGACTGGCCTGTTCAAGCTGCGCCTGCAGCTTCGGTCCTACGAACAGGGTCTGGTGCAAAGTCGCGGCCGCGCCGGCACCAAGCTGCTGCGCCCCGCCGCTGGCGCCCAGCAGGTAACTGTTGCCCTGCCAGGTCAGCTGATAATGCCAGGGCGCGCCGGCCGGCGGCACGATGGCCGCCACGAAGTGATGTTGCAGACCCGCGAGCCAACCACCATCGATCTCGGCATTCAGCGTTGGCGGTTCCTTGGCGGGTTTCAGCTTCTGATATTTGCGCCCATCATCGTAAGCGGGGCCCTTGTAGGCGTAGCTCTCGGGATGAAAATACGAGGTGGCGACCGGCGTGTTGTCACGCAGCAGCTGCAGGTAGGGTCGGAAATTCCACGGCGCCGCGGAAGCGTTTTGCAGCTGATATTCAAGGCCAATGGCGTACTGGCCGCGATGAAATACATAGGTCTTGGTGACGCTCACCCCGGCGCCATCACTCCAGGTCAGCGGCACCCGCAGTTCATCCTGTCCCGGAGCCAGGCGCATTTCAGTCTGGCTGCTCGCCAGCAGCGTCAGGTGTGTGGGCGCCGTGCTGCTGCCGACGCCGCTCAGGCCCGACTGCAACACGAACAGATCGCCGCTACCGCCACGATTGAGCAGGCGCACGGGCTCGGCTTGTCCCTTGACGAGCGGATAGGCCGTAAGCGCAGCACGCTGCAGTTCGCCGCCCGCCAGACTCACGTCGAGATCGAGCACATCGGTTACCACGTGCACGTGCGCTGCGGCGGGACTGGCGCTGGTCATGGCATTGGCCGGCGCCGCTGGCGCAGACACGGGCGTCGCGCCGATGGCATTGGCCACTGACTCTGCCGGCACGGTGCTGCCCAGCGGCACGAGACCATTGTTGGCTGCCGCAGCGCCACTCGCAGGCGCTGCCGCCACTGCGGCCGCCGGCGTCGGCGTGTAATCGTTCACCCACTGGACGTAATTCATGAACAACGCCATCGCCAGCGTGGCCCAGAGAATGACCCGAACGTTAAGCGTGGTGAACATGCTTCGCCTTTGAACAATGGTGCGGTGGCACCGGATCGATACCGCCTGGGTGCAGAGGATGGCAGCGCGCAAGTCGTCGCAGCGCCAGCCACGAACCGGTCAGCAGACCGTGTATTTCCAGTGCTTCCAGCGCGTACCGGGAACAGCTGGGGTAAAAACGGCAACGCGGACCAAGCAAGGGGCTTAACACCCGCTGGTAAGCGCGTATCAGTAACTGGATTATTTTGCGCATGTGTCGATTATCTGCTTCCACAGTTTGCTCAAGGCCGTGCGCACTGCGGGCGCTTGCGCACCGCGGGCCGCGCTGCGCGCGCCGATGACAATATCCACTGCCGGCAGATCCAGCTGACATAAACGGAAACTCTCGCGTATCACCCGCCGCAGGCGGTTGCGCGCCACCGCATTGCCGACAGTGCGTGCCGCGATCGACAGACCCAGTCGCGGCTGTCCGCTCACATTGGCGCACACCGCAGCGGTGAGCAGCTCGTTACCGAAGCGGCGCCCCTGGCGGTAGACCCCCTGGAATTGCGCGCCGCTGCGCAGGCACTGGCTGCGCTGGAACCCTAAGGTAGCGCGGATCGGGCCAGCGTCTGCACCGCCCGCGATCACAAATTCTCTTACGGGATCAGCCGCTTGCGGCCTTTGGCGCGCCGTCTGCTGAGCACCTTGCGGCCGTTCTGTGTAGCCATGCGGGCGCGGAAGCCATGAGTGCGTGCACGCCGCACTTTGCTGGGTTGGTAGGTACGTTTCATGGTTCAACAGCCTGAAAAATGACCGGAAAACGGCCGGGCAGGGTACGCAGGGGGCCTGATGGTGTCAACCTGAGTCTGCTACCGGGGCACAGTCCAGACAGTATAGACTTCCTGCCCTTTTCCGCTGGCCTGTCCAATCGGGCGGGGCCTGTCGGGTGGGGGAATCTTCGCGTAGCAGTCCTACGAGGCAACCTTGAAGGGGGGCGGCCGGTGAGCGCTTCGTTGTGGTCCCGCTGCCTCGGCATGCTCGAAAACGAGCTGCCGGAGCAGCAATTCAATACCTGGGTGCGTCCCCTGCAAGCGGTGGAGAGCGAGGCCGGTCTGCGCCTGCTGGCGCCCAATCGCTTTGTGGTTGACTGGGTGCGAAGCAATCTGCTGGAGCGCATCGAAGCCCTGCTGCGCGCCGATGGCGCTGGCCCTGTGCTTCTGGAAGTAGGTTCACGCGCCCCTGCCCCATCGCCCAGCCCGGCGCTCGCGGCCACGGCTGCAGCGACCCTGCCCGCCGCCGCGCTCGGCGTGCGACTGAATCCGAATTTCACCTTCGACAGCTTTATCGAGGGCAAGAGCAATCATTTCGCCAAGGCGGCCGCCTTCCAGGTCGCCGAAAACCCGGGTTCTGCCTACAACCCGCTGTTTATCTACGGCGGCGTAGGCCTGGGCAAAACGCACCTGATGCACGCCATCGGTCACCTGATCCGCGAACGCAATCCGGCAGCGCGTATCAGTTACGTCCACTCGGAACGCTTCGTCAGCGACATGGTGCGTGCGCTTCAGCACAACACTATCAATGAATTCAAGAATACCTATCGCTCGCTCCATGCCCTGCTGATCGACGACATCCAGTTTTTCGCCGGGAAAGACCGCTCGCAGGAAGAGTTTTTTCACACCTTCAACGCGCTGATCGAAGGCCAGCATCAGGTGATCCTCACCTGCGATCGCTATCCCAAGGAAGTCGACGGCCTCGAGGAGCGACTGAAATCGCGCTTTGGCTGGGGTCTCACGGTCGCGATTGAGCCACCAGAACTGGAAACCTGTGTCGCCATCCTGATCGGCAAGGCACAGGCCGTTGGCGTCGCACTACCTGAGGAAGTGGCTTTTTTTATAGCCAAATGCATCCGCTCGAACGTCCGCGAGCTGGAAGGCGCACTGCGCCGCGTGATTGCCAATGCGCGCTTCACCGGGCGCGCCATCACCCTGGAATTTGCCCGCGAGGCACTCAAGGATCTGCTCACGCTGCAGGCGCGCCTGGTCACCGTGGAAAACATCCAGAAGACGGTTGCCGATTATTACAAGCTGCGCATCGCCGACCTGCTCTCCAAGCGCCGCAGCCGTTCGGTGGCCCGGCCACGCCAGGTAGCCATGGCGCTTGCCAAAGAACTGACCACCCATAGCCTGCCGGAAATCGGCGATGCTTTTGGTGGGCGCGACCACACCACCGTGATGCACGCCTGCAAGCGCATCAAGGAATTGCGCGAGGTCGAACCGCGTATTCAGGAAGACTTTTCAAACCTGTTGAGAACCCTGGCAGGATGAGGCCTGATTTCCTGTGCGTAAGTATGGGGACAGTTTTACGCACAGTTCATCCACAACTAACCGGTAGGGTATGGCGCTGGCGCTGGCCGGCTCAGGGCCCGATAATTACGGCGCCCGCGCGCTCAAAACGGGTTGTCCCCGTTTCTCACAGGCCTAATAATCATTACTGTCTTAACTTCTAAGAAGAACTTAAATCTATGAAAGTCTCCGCATCGCGTGAAAGTCTGCTTGGCCCCCTGCAGAGCGTGATTGGTGTGGTCGAGCGTCGGCAGACCATGCCGGTGCTGGCAAATGTTCTGCTGGTGGCGCGCGGCGATAAACTCAGCGTCACCGGTACCGATCTGGAAGTGGAACTGGTCGCGGCGTGCAGCGTGAACGTGCAGCAGCCCGGCGATATCACTGTGCCGGGCCGTAAATTACTGGAGATTATGCGCACGCTGCCGGAGAAAGCGACGGTATCACTGGTGCGTGAAGCTGAACGCGTGGTGGTCAAGGCGGGTCGCAGTCGTTTCACATTGTCGACGCTGCCGGCGAGTGAATTTCCGGTTATCGAGGAGATCAACAGCAAGCAGGTGATACGCGTGGGCCGCGAACAGTTTCGGCGCCTGATCGAAAAAACCCATTTCGCAATGGCGCAGCAGGATGTGCGTTATTACCTCAACGGCACCTTGCTCGAGACCAGCGGCACGACGCTGCGCGCGGTGGCAACCGATGGCCATCGCCTGTCGATGGCGGAGACCGAACTCGCCGAGACAGCGACTACAACCCAGCAGGTCATCGTTCCACGTAAAGGCATTTTGGAGCTGCAGCGGATTCTCGGCGGTGACGGCGAATTGGAACTGAGTATCGGATCTAACCACGTTCGTGCCCAGATCGGCGATATTCGCTTTACTTCGAAGCTTATTGACGGCAAGTTCCCGGAATATAGCCGTGTAATTCCGGCCAAGCCACCTCACACGATGAGCGCAGCACGCGATACCCTGCGCCAGGCCCTGCAACGTACGTCCATTCTCTCAAACGAGAAATATCGCGGAGTTCGCCTCACGTTTGGCGAAAATACCCTCACGATCCAGGCACATAACCCCGAACAAGAAGAAGCTGAGGATCAGATTGAGGTCAGCTATAGCGGTGCCGCCATGGAAATCGGCTTCAATGTCACCTACCTGCTTGAAGCTCTGGCGGCCATCGATGTCGACATGGTTGACGTGTCAGTCACGGATTCAAATTCCAGTTGTTTGATTCGGGCGCCTGGTGACAACGCGGTCAAATTTGTCGTCATGCCCATGCGACTTTGAGATCTCTTGAGTTTAAGTTCGCTTGAGGCCGAAGGCCTGCGCTGTCTCGAACCATTCAAGGTTGCACTCCACCCGCATGTCAATCTGATCACCGGCGCCAATGGTGCCGGTAAAACAACCCTGCTGGAAGCGGTCTACCTGCTGGGTCGCGGGCGCTCGTTCCGCACCCGTCATACTGAGCGGCTGATTACCCACGGCAAGGACCGCCTGATGGTCTTCGGGCGTAGCGAGACCCCGGGCTTTGAAGCCCTGGGTGTCGGCTACGATCGAGTCAATGGGTTACAAGTGCGCATCAATGGCCGCGACGCGAAGTCTGTTGCCGAGCTTTCCGAGGCGTTTCCGGTCCAGGTGCTGGATCCAGGCATCCATCGGCTCGTGGAAGAGGGCCCGGCTTTCCGGCGGCGCTGGCTGGATTGGGGTGTGTTCCACGTGGAACATGGCTTCGTGGGGCAGTGGACCGACTACTCAAGGACCCTCAGGCAGCGGAATGCCGCGCTCAAGGCGGGCCAGGACCCGAGCCCCTGGGAGCCCGATCTGGCGCGACTGGGCGAAAGCCTGGCTGAGGCGCGTGGCCGGGCCCTGCAGGCCTTGGAGCCGTATTGGAAGTCCACCTTGACCGCCTTGTTGGGCGAACCCATTTCCCTGACATTCTTCCGCGGCTGGTCCCAGGAGGAAACGCTGCTCGAATCGCTCCATCAACACCGGGCTCGGGATCGGGAACGCGGCAGTACCGGATCCGGAGCGCACCGATTCGATGTCGTGCTGAAGCTTGACGGGCGATCAGCCCGGGAAGTGCTTTCTCGAGGCCAACAAAAATTGCTGGGCGCCGCCATGGCCTTGAGCATGGCGCGGCTGGCTGGTGGCGCCGGCAGAAGGGCACCGGCTCTATTGCTGGATGACCCCGCCGCGGAATTGGACCGCGCCCACACCGACGCACTGGTGAGCGAAATCCGCTCGATGAAAGGCCAGTTGATCGTGACAGCATTGCATACGGAAGAGGCGCGTTTTGGTGAGCCCGATCGAGCGTTCCACGTGGAACATGGGCGTATTACCACGCTATAATAACAGTATGGCTACCAAGGCGATTTCATGACCCAGAACGACGTCTACGATTCCAGTAAAATCAAAGTCTTAAAGGGTCTTGATGCAGTGCGGAAAAGACCAGGCATGTACATCGGTGATACCGATGACGGCACTGGCCTGCACCACATGGTTTTCGAGGTCGTCGATAACTCCATCGACGAGGCGCTCGCGGGCCACTGCGACAAGGTCCTGGTAACGATCCATGCTGATGAATCTATTACAGTTTCTGACAACGGACGCGGCATTCCGGTAGACATACACCCGGAAGAGGGTCGATCCGCCGCCGAAGTCATCATGACCGTACTGCATTCGGGCGGGAAATTTGACGACACCTCCTACAAGGTCTCAGGCGGCCTGCATGGCGTCGGCGTCTCGGTCGTCAATGCCCTATCGGATCTGCTGCTACTGACCGTGTGCCGCCAGGGGCGCAAGCACACGCAGGAATATCGCCTTGGTGTGCCGGTGGCACCCATGGCCGATGTCGGGCCGAGCACCGAGCGCGGCACCATCATTCGTTTCAAGCCCAGCGCCCAGATCTTCACCAACATTCAGTTCATCTACGACACCCTGGCCAAGCGCCTGCGTGAGCTCTCGTTTCTCAATTCCGGCGTACGCATCGAGCTGGTCGACGAGCGCGACGACAAGAGCGATATCTTCCAGCACGAGGGCGGGCTGCAGGAATTCGTCAAGCACCTCAATCGTGGCCGCACGCCGGTGCACGAGAGTGTGTTCTGGTTCAAGACCCAGGAAGGCCTGGTCAACGTGGAAGTGGCGTTGCAGTGGAATGACTCTTACCAGGAGAGCATGTACTGCTACACCAACAACATTCCGCAGAAAGACGGTGGCACGCATTTATCAGGTTTTCGTGCGGCCCTGACGCGCACCCTGAACGACTACATCGAAAAGGAATCGGCAGCCAAGAAAGAGAAAGTGCCGACCACTGGCGACGACGCGCGCGAGGGCCTGACCGCCATACTTTCCGTGAAGCTGCCGGACCCGAAATTCTCATCGCAGACCAAAGACAAGCTGGTCTCATCGGAAGTGAAGGGCGTGGTCGAGACCGCGGTCGCTACCAAGCTGCACGAGTTTCTGCTCGAGCAGCCGCAGCAGGCGCGCGCCATCGTCGGTAAGATTGTCGACGCGGCCCGGGCCCGCGAGGCGGCGCGCAAGGCGCGCGAGATGACGCGTCGCAAGGGCGCACTCGACGTGGCAGGTCTCCCGGGCAAGCTCGCCGATTGCCAGGAAAAGGATCCTGCGCTTTCCGAGATTTTCATCGTCGAGGGTGATTCCGCCGGTGGTTCGGCCAAGCAGGGGCGTGATCGACGCACCCAGGCGATCCTGCCGCTCAAGGGCAAGATTCTGAATGTGGAAAGGGCGCGCTTCGACAAGATGATTTCATCGGTCGAGGTTGGCACGCTGATTACCGCGCTGGGCTGTGGCATCGGGCGCGATGAGTTCGACATTGACAAGCTGCGTTATCACCGCGTCATTATCATGAGCGTAGACGGTAATGATCACGTCTTCGTACGCGGCGGCTCCGGCGGCGTGCGCATGGTTCGCATCGGCGAGTTCATTGACCAGACCCTGGCAGCACACGCCGGGTCAGGCCACATCGAGTCCGATGGGCACAGCGACAAATTGCGCAATGCCGATCTTGGCGAGGTGCTCTGTTTTGGTCTGGAGGGCCAGCGCACGCGCTTCAGACCCATCAAGGCCATCATTCGCCATCCGCTGCAGGACAAGCTTTATCGGGTGCGCACAGCCTATGGCCGCAGCGTGCGCGTCACTGCAAGTCACAGTGTGTTCGTCAGCGATCAGGGCAAGGTCAAGCTCAAGCGCGGTGACGAACTCACACTGAGCGATCAGTTGGTGGCGCCCAGGATCCTGCGCCTGCCGGAAGAAGTTCCAGCGCCCATCGATCTCCTGCAGCGCCTGTGGTCGAACCCGACGGCTGCAAAGCAGATCTGGGTACGCGGTCCAGCTGTCGAGGACTGGTATCGCCATCGGGTCACGACGCGGCACGCGGCGAATGCCCAGCTGAGTTCGCGCCGCGTCGATATCCCACGGGACGTTGGGCAGGAGTTGTCTGCCCAGCGGCGCGCCAGCGGTGTAAGCAACAAGGCGCTATGCGCGGCGATCGGCATCTCTCAACCCATTACGTTTTATGGGTGGGAAAAAGGCGCAGCGCGGCCCACGATCGGGCATTTCGAATCCTACCTCACGGCAGTCGGCGCCGATTGCCATAGCGTCATGCCTCGGGTATCGGTCGGCATGAGCCGGCTGGAGCAGACGTGGGAGTCGCAATATCGCGGCTCCGGGCGCAACGCAGTCAGGGACTACGTCGCGCTGGCGTCGCTGAGCGCCGCCGACATGGAGTGGTTCGCTGGGCGCGACGATCTGGAGCTGACCCCCGAGCATTACGCGGGGCACGGTGTGCCGCGCTACCTGAGAGTCGATGAGTCGCTGTTCGGGCTACTGGGTTTTTATCTTGCCGAAGGCTCCTGCTCGAGCCGCAATGGCATACGCCTGAGCATTGGCAATGGCAACCGCCGACTGGTCGGTGAAATGACCACGCGTCTGGGAAAAGTGTTCGGCCTGGAGCCGCGTTTCTACCAATCCGAGAGCAGAGTGGGCGAGCTTAAACTCGTCAACCGGATCGCTGCTCTGGCCTGGCAGCAGGTGTTCGGCTTCGAGGGCGTCGACTCGGCTACCAAGCGCATTCCCGACCTCATCTTCAGCGCTCCGGCAGCAATGAAACTGGAATTCCTGCGTGGCTATCTGCTGGGCGATGGCACTGCCGCCGCAGACAAAATCTCGTTTACGACCGCGTCGTATGAAATTGCCAGCGGCATTGTGTACCTGCTGAGCTGCTTCGGCATTGTGGCTACGCAGAGCGAGATGCAGCCCGATGGCGTGGTCAGGGAAATTCGCGGTAAGCCTTGTCAAACCAGGCTGCCGTACTGGATCACG
>Ga0315292_10000752_pt1 | contig 16056 bp, 14 predicted proteins | sample YL17G13_0_MG_FD_204029 | JGI IMG/M metagenome (GOLD analysis project Ga0315292, IMG submission 204029) | Sediment microbial communities from Yellowstone Lake, YNP, Wyoming, USA - YL17G13_0 | ecosystem: Environmental > Aquatic > Freshwater > Lake > Sediment | place: USA: Wyoming | collected... | reverse complement strand
GCGCGAGCCCGAACCACCGCTCCACGACCCGCGCGAGATCTACGGCGTGCTGCCGCGCGACCTGCGCACGCCGTACGACGTGCGCGAGATCATCGCCCGGCTGGTGGACGGCTCGCGCTTCACCGAGTTCAAGGCGCTCTACGGCACCACGCTGGTGTGCGGCTTCGCCCACCTGCACGGCATGCCGGTGGGCATCCTGGCGAACAATGGCGTGCTCTTCTCGGAGAGCGCGCTCAAGGCCACGCACATGATCGAGCTGTGCGCCCAGCGCGGCATCCCGCTCGTCTTCCTGCAGAACATCACCGGCTTCATCGTCGGGCGCGACTACGAGCGGCGCGGCATCGCCAAGGACGGCGCCAAGATGGTGCACGCCGTGGCCAACGCCGCGGTGCCCAAGCTGACCGTGATCATCGGCGGCTCGTTCGGGGCCGGCAACTACGGCATGTGCGGGCGCGCCTACCAGCCGCGCTTCCTGTTCATGTGGCCGAACGCGCGCATCAGCGTCATGGGCGGCGAGCAGGCGGCGGGCGTGCTGGTCACCGTCAAGCGGCAGCAGGTGGCGCGCGAGGGGCGCGAGCTGAGCGAGGCCGCGGCCGCGGCCATCCGCCAGCCGATCCTCGAGAAGTACGAGCACGAGGGGAATCCCTATTACTCGACGGCGCGGCTGTGGGACGACGGCGTCATCGACCCGGCCGAGACCCGCAACGTGCTGGCCCTGGCGCTGTCGGCGAGCCTCAACGCGCCGATCGAGCCGGCGCGCTTCGGGGTGTTCCGGATGTAGGTGGCGGGCCGCGGCCGCCGGCGATCATCCCTTGGGAGAAACCCATGAGCGACCTCGTTGAAACCGAATACACCCACGGCGGCCTGGTGGCCCGCGTCTGGCTCAACCGGCCCGAGGTGCACAACGCGCTGAACCGCGCGCTGGCCGACGCGCTCACCGAGACCATGCGCGGCTTCGGGCCGCGCTCGCCGGTGCACGTCGTGGTGCTCGGCGGTCGCGGGCCGTCGTTCTGCGCCGGCGCCGACCTCAACGACATGAAGGCCTCGGCGCCGGCGACCATCGACGAGAACCTCGCCGAGGCCACGCACCTGAGCCACATGTTCGCGGCCGTGGCCGAGTGCCCCAGGCCGGTGGTGGCCCGCGTGCACGGCAACGTCTTCGGCGGCGGGGTCGGGCTGGCCGCGGCCACCGACGTCTCGGTGGGGGCGCGCGACGCCGTCTTCGCCATCTCCGAGGTGCGCCTGGGGATCGTCCCGGCGATCATCTCGCCGTACCTGCTGCGCCGCATGGGCGACCGCTACGCCCGCCCGCTCATCCTCACCGGGCACCGCTTCGACGGGCAGCGCGCCGCCGAGGTCGGACTGCTGCAGCGGGCCGTGGATCCCGAAGCGCTCGACCAGACCGTCGACCACGTCGTCGGCGAGCTGCTGCAGGGCTCGCCGCAGGCGCAGGCCAAGGTCAAGGAGCTCTTGCGGCTCAACGCCGAGAACCACTTCGGCGAGGTGGTGCGCCTGATGCCCAACCGGCTCGCCGAGGCGCGCTCGGCGGCGGAGGCGCGCGAGGGCTTCCAGGCGTTCTTCGAGAAGCGCAAGCCGGCGTGGGCGGCGGAGGCGGAGGCCAAATCGGGGGACCCGGGCGGCAAGCCCCCGGCGGAGAAGCCCTAGGTGTTCCGCACCGTCCTGGTCGCCAACCGCGGCGAGATCGCCTGCCGGGTGATCGCCACCCTGCGCGAGCACGGCATCCGCGCCGTCGCCGTGCACTCGGACGCCGACGCGCGCGCCCTGCACGTGCGCCAGGCCGACGCCGCGGTGCGGATCGGTCCGGCCGAGGCGCGTCACTCCTATCTCGACGCCGAGGCGATCCTGCGCGCGGCGCGCGAGACCGGCGCCGAGGCCATCCATCCCGGCTACGGGTTCCTCGCCGAGAGCCCGGCGTTCGCCCGCGTCGTCGAGCAGGCGGGGCTGGCGTTCATCGGGCCCACCGCGGAGCAGGCCGCGCGATTCGGCGACAAGCGCGCGGCGCGCGCCGCGGCGGTGGCCGCCGGCGTGCCGGTGGTGCCCGGATGGGAGCCGCCGGCGGGGGCGGGGGACGACGATCTCGTCCGGGGTGCGCGCGAACTCGGCTACCCGGTGATCGTCAAGGCGGCGCTCGGCGGCGGCGGCAAGGGCATGGAGGTGGTGCGCGGCGACGCCGAGCTGCTGGAGGCCTGCGAATCGGGCCGCCGCGTGGCGGCGGCGGCGTTCGGCGAGGGCAGCGTCTATCTGGAAAGACTCCTCGAGCGCCCGCGCCACGTCGAGGTGCAGATCTTCGGCGACGGGCGGGGCGGGGCCGTCCACTTCGGCGAGCGCGAGTGCTCGCTGCAGCGGCGCCACCAGAAGGTCCTCGAGGAGACGCCGTCGGTGGGCATCGACGAGCCGACGCGGGCCGCGCTGTGTGCGGCGGCCGTGGGGCTGGCGCGCTCCGTGTCGTATCGCGGCGCCGGCACCGTGGAATTCCTGGTGGCGTCCGACGGCGGCTTCCACTTCCTCGAGGTGAACACGCGTCTGCAGGTCGAGCACCCGGTGACCGAGATGGTGACCGGGGTGGATCTCGTGTGGCTGCAGCTCGAGGTCTCGGCGCACCGGCGCCTGCCGATCGCCCAGGAGCAGATCGTACGCCGCGGCCACGCCGTCGAGGTGCGCGTCTACGCCGAGGACCCGGCGCACGACTTCCTGCCGCAGGCCGGCGGGCTGGCGCGCGTGGTCTGGCCGCGCGGACCGTTCGTGCGCGTGGACGCCGGCGTCGAGTCGGGCTCCGAGGTGGCGGTGCACTACGATCCGATCCTCGCCAAGGTGGTGGGCTGGGGGCCGGACCGCGAGGCGGCGCTGGGGCGGCTGGCGCGCGCCCTCGACGAGACGGTGATCCACGGCACGCGCACCAACCTGGACTTCCTGCGCGCCGTGGCGCGCGACGCGGGCGTGCGGGCCGGGCAGATCGACACCGTCTATCTCGAGCGGGAGTTCCTGCCGGCCTACCTGGCGCGGACCGCCGACGAGGCGCCGCCGCTGGTCCTGGCGGCGGCGGCCGTCGCCGAGGCTCTGGCCGCGGAGGGTCCGGGAGCCAGCGGCACGGAGCCGGGCGCAACCGGCGGGCGCGGCGCGCCGTACGCCGACCCCTTCGAGCGGCTGGGACGCTGGCGCCTGCCGGGGATCACACCGTGAAGCGCGCCTTCCGCACCGGACAGCGCACCGTCGAGGTCGAGGTGCGTCCGGCCGCCGACGGCGCCCACGAGGCGGTGGTCGACGGGCGGACGTTTTCGCTGCGCGCCGTGCCGCTGGGCGACGGTTGGCTGCGCTTCGAATCGCCCGAGGGCCCTTTCACCGCCTGCGTCACCCGCGCCGGCCGGCAGCGCTTCCTCACCCTCGCCGGCCGCGACTACGTGCTGGAGACCGCCGCCGCCGCCTCGCGCCGCGCCGGCGCCCACGCCCACGCCGGCGGCCAGATCGCCATGCCCATGCCCGGGCTGGTGGTGCGCGTCCACGTCCACGAGGGCGAGCGCGTGGCGCGCGGGCAGGTGCTGCTCGTCGTCGAGGCGATGAAGATGGAGCACACGCTGCGCGCTCCCAAGGACGGCGTGGTGCGCCGGCTGGCGGCCGAAGCCGGCAAGCTCCTCGAGGGCGGTGCGGCGCTGCTGGAGGTCGAAGAGTAGACGCCGAGCGAAATCCGTCCCGCGCGTCTGCAACACTGTCCCGGCCCTCGAGATCATCCGCCCCCGGCACGGAGTCGGTCCGTGCCGCGCAGCGCAGAGTTCTATGGGATGGTCATCGAGATGTACTACGATGAGCACGAGCCGCCCCATTTCCATGTCCTGTATGGTGGGAGCAGGGGCGCCGTGGCCATCGCAGGCAGCCGGCTCATGCGCGGCCGGCTACCGAGGCGGGTGCTCACGCCGGTGCGGGAGTGGGCGGGGCTAGACCGGGTGGCGCTGGAGGAGAACTGGGATCGTGAGTGAAAGAGCCAGCCTCTGCGGCGGATCCGGCCGCTTGAGCAGAAAGCCCCGGAGTTTCCTGCCGGCGGAGCCGGAACCGGCGGCCGGGGAGAAACGGAACGCTGGTGCGAAACCGCTGGGTCGCGGGGGGAAGAGACTGCCAGCCAGGAAGGAATCGCGGTGATCCGCGCCCGCGCGGCCCTGTCCCGGAGAGTGCCCCGCCCATGAAGCTCGAGCGCAGCCGCATCCCCAAGCGCGTTCGCGTCGTCGAGGTCGGTCCGCGCGACGGCCTGCAGAACGAGGCCACGCCGGTCGCCACCGAAGACAAGGTCCGCTACCTGGAGCTGCTTGCCGCCGCCGGCTTGACCACGCTCGAGGCCGGCTCTTTCGTGCGCCCCGACCGCGTGCCGCAGCTCGCCGACAGCGACGAGGTCTTCGCGCGCCTCGCGCCCGCCGAGGGCGTGCGCTACGTCGCCCTGGTCCCCAACCTCAAGGGACTCGAGCGGGCGCTGGCTTGCGGGGCGCGCTCCGTCGCCGTCTTCGCCGCCGCCTCCGACGGATTCAACAAGGCCAACATCAACATGACGGTGGCCGAGTCGCTGGAGGTCCAGCGGCCGGTGGTCGAGCGCGCCAGGCGGGAAGGGCTGTGGGTGCGCGGCTACGTGTCCACCGGCTTCGGCTGCCCGTACGACGGCGAGGTCAAGCCCGAGAAGGTGCGTGACGTGGTCATGGCGCTGGCCTACATGGGCGTCGACGAGATCTCGCTCGGCGACACCATCGGCGTGGCCACGCCGACGGCGGTGGAGCGCGTCGTCGCGCTGGTCCTCGACCGCTTCCCGGTCGAGCGCCTGGCGCTGCACTTCCACGACACGCGCGGCACGGCCCTGGCCAACGTGCTCGCCGGCTTGATGATGGGCGTGTCGGTCTTCGACGCGTCCTCGGGCGGTCTGGGCGGTTGCCCGTTCGCGCCCGGCGCCAGCGGCAATCTGGCGACCGAGGATCTCGTCTTCATGCTCGACGGCATGGGTGTGGAGACGGGCGTCTCGCTCGCCAAGGTGGCCGAGGCCAGCCGCTTCATCGGGGGGGTCCTGGGACGCGCGCTGCCCTCGCGATACCTGCAGGCCGGGCCCGCCTAGCCGCGCGCGGCGCGGCCGCTACCTCTTCCCCTGCCCCAGCGCCCACTCCTCGAAGGCGAGCAGGAACTTGCGCAGGTGCTCGCGCGTCGGCTCGTCGGTGAGCCGGCCGGCGTCGTCGAACTTGTCGTTCGCGTGGGCGACGTAGACCTCCGGGCCGAGCAGGGCCGGCGTGTGCGTACCGGCCAGCACCATGCGCAGCATCGCCTGAGCGCGGGCCGTGCCGCCGAACCCGGGCGAGGCGCCCATGATGGCCGTCGGCTTGCCGGCGAGGGCGGAGTCCCGGGGCGGCCGGGAGGCCCAGTCGAGGGCGTTCTTCAGCACCCCGGGGATCCCGTAGTTGTACTCGGGGGTGGCGATGAGCAGGGCGTCGGCGCGACGGATCGCCCGCTGGAGCGCGGCGACCGCCTCGGGCGCGCCCGCGGCCTCGAGGTCCGCGTCGTAGGGCGGCAGGGGGGCCAGGTCGAAGACGGCGATCGTCAGGTGGGCGGGAGCCGTCTCCTGGGCGGCGCGCAGCAGGGCCCGGTTGAACGAGGCCGACCGGAGGCTGCCGGCGATGCCGCAGAGGCGAAACGGCGCGGGGGCGGTGGGCAGGGCAGAGTTCATTCGATCTCCTGATAGGTCGAAGAGGGCGGGCCGCGGCGGGAGCGCCGGAGCGCGCCCATAGAGATGCGCCGGGCGGTGAATCCGGTGCCCACCCCGGCAAGAAACTCGTCCGGCGACCGTCCGTGGCGACCCGCCAGGGGCGGGGTCCACAGACCGCTAAGTGGTTTCTTATCATTGTCTTGAGTGCAATGCCAGGTTGACCTCCGGCACGCTTCGTGCTAGATTCCCCGCCGCGGTGGGGGCTTGGGCAGGTCGGCGCGTCCGCCCCCGCAAGAGGCGGCCCATGGACACAGACCCCGACATGGCCCAGCATCGCCGAGGCGGTGGCCGCCGCCTCCCAGCCCGCGGTCTCCGGTGCCCGAGCGCGCCGGGGGCCTTTCACTTTGGGGGCCGCCGAACCCGCAGGATCCGGGCGTGAACCGCCCGGCACGGAGAAGCATGGGACGCATCCACGTCCGCAAGATCGAGATCGATCACATCGACCCGCTGTCCCTCCTGGGCCAGAGCGACCAGAACCTGCGGCGCATCGAGAGCGAATTCCCGGTGCAGATCACGCTGCGCGACTCGACCCTCAGCGTATCCGGAGAAGAGGACGCCGTGGAGCGCGCCGCCGGCGCCCTGCGTGACCTCATCGGGCGGGTCGAGCGCGGCAAGGTGGTCGAGGACGCCGACGTCAGCGTCGCCCTGGGGGCGGTCGAGCCCGGCGCGGCCAAGGACGGCGAGACGGCCGCCGAGCGGGCCGGCTTCGACGAGGGCCCGGGCTACGTCTTCGACCGCAAGACCATCCGGCCGCGCAGCCAGAAGCAGGCGGTCTACCTGCGCGCCCTCGAGCACAACGACATCGTCTTCGCCATCGGGCCGGCGGGCACCGGCAAGACCTACCTGGCCGTGGCCGCCGCCCTGCAGTCGCTGCGCACGCGGCGCGTCGAGCGCATCATCCTCACCCGCCCGGCGGTCGAGGCGGGCGAATCGCTCGGCTTCCTGCCCGGCGACATGCAGGACAAGGTGGATCCCTACCTGCGGCCGCTGTACGACGCGTTGCAGGACCTGCTGCCCTTCGAGAAGATCCGCCGCTTCATGGAGCTGGGGGTCATCGAGATCGCGCCGCTGGCCTTCATGCGCGGGCGCACCCTGCACAACGCCTTCGTGATCCTCGACGAGGCGCAGAACACCAGCGTGCGGCAGATGAAGATGCTGCTGACGCGCCTGGGCGCCAACTCGCGGGCCGCCATCACCGGCGACATCACGCAGATCGACCTGCGCGACCCCGAGAGCTCCGGGCTGGTGCGCATCCAGCACATCCTCGAGAACGTCGCCGACATCAAGTTCATCTACTTCGGCAACGAGGACGTGGTGCGCCACCGGCTGGTGCGCGAAATCCTCAAGGCCTTCGACGAGTACCACCGGCGCGAGAGCGAGGCGGCGGCGGAAGCGCAGGCGGCCAACGGGCTGCGGCCCGGCAATGGCGGCGACCTCCCGCCGCGCGCGGAGCCGGCGTCTTGACCGGAGGCCAGAACCGCCGCAACGGCGCCCGCACGGGCGCCCCGAACCCGTACCCCGAGCGCGTCGTGCGCGGGCTCATCCCGCTCGCCGTCGTCGCCGCGGGCGTGCTGCTCTTCCCGGCCACCACGGCGGCGGCGCCGCTGTCGCCGGTGGGGCGCATCGCGCTGCTCGTGCTCTTCGTCGCCGCCATGGCGCTGTACCTGCGCTACGAGCACCCGCGCGTCTACCGCGACACGCGCATGCTCGGGCTGGTGGCCGGCCTCACCGTGCTGACCTTCGGCCTGGCCTCGGTGCTGACGCGGGTCCGCGGCATGAACGAGTTCACGACCCCGGCGGTGCTCGGCCCGCTGGTGCTGGCGACGCTCTTCGACAAGCGCCTGGCGCTCTACTACGGCATGGTGCTCGTGGTGGCCCTGTCGGCGGTGGCCGGTTTCCGCGCCGAGTTCGTGCCGGTGGCGGCGGTGGCCTCGGTGGTGGCGGTGTATTCGCTGGTCGGCCTGCACCACCGCTGGCACTTCTATCGCGCCATGCTCTACATCGTGGCGGCGCAGCTGGCCGCCATCCTGGCGGTGGACCTCGGCCAGTTCATGTCGGCGCAGGTGGTGGCGCGCGACCTGGTGGCCGGCCTGGTGGGGGCGGTGGCCTCCTGCGTGGTCGGTATGGGCGTGCTGCCCATCGTCGAGCGGCTCTACCAGGTGCCGTCCGACATCACGCTGCTCGAGCTCTCCGACCTCAACCGGCCGCTGCTGCGCAAGCTGATGCTGGAGGCGCCGGGGACCTACCACCACTCGCTGATCGTCGGCAGCCTGGCGGAGATGGCCGCCGAGACGGTGGGCGCCAACCCGCTGCTCGCCCGCGTCGGCGCCTACTACCACGACATCGGCAAGATCACCAAGCCGGAGTACTTCACCGAGAACGAGGGCGGGGGGCGGTCGCGCCACGCCGGGCTGGCGCCTTCGATGAGCGCGCTGGTGATCAAGTCGCACGTCGCCGAGGGGCAGGAGATCGCGCGGCGCGAGAAACTGCCGCGGCCGGTGAATGAATCCATCGCGCAGCACCACGGCACCACCATGGTGGCGTTCTTCTACGCCAAGGCGCTGGACCTGGATCCGACCACCCCCGACGCCGCCTACCGCTACCCCGGCCCCAAGCCGCAGGCGCGCGAGACCGCGATCATCATGCTCGCCGACGCCGTCGAGGGCGCCTCGCGCTCGCTCAGCGAGCCGACGCCGGCGCGGCTGCGCGGGCTGGTGAACAAGATCGTCAACCTGCGGCTGGCCGAGGGCGAGCTCGACGAATCGGGACTCAACCTCTCCGACGTGGCCAAGATCCGCGAATCGTTCGTCACCGTGCTGACGGCGCGCTTCCACACGCGCGTCGCCTACCCCGACCTGCGCGGCAAGCGCGTCCTCTCCCGTGTCCGCTCGACGCTCTTCCGGCGCTAGCCGGGGGAAGGCCCCGGCCCGGGGCCGGGCCAAGCCCACGGCGGGGCCGCGCCGCGCCAAGGCGCCGCCCCGCGCCCGGGCCGCGATCGCGCCGGCGTCGCTCGGTCGCGCCGGCCGGGCCGCCGCGGAGCGGGCCGCCACCGAGCTGTGCCACGAGGTGCTGGCGCGGCAGGGCGTGGTCCGCGCCGAGGTCGGCCTGGCCTTCGGCGGCGATGACACGCTGCGCGAGTTGAACCGCCGCTACCGCGGGCTCGACAAGGCCACCGACGTGCTCTCGTTCACTTACGAGGACCAGAGCGACGGCCGCGGCCGGCGCCGGCTGGCCGGCGACGTCGTGATCTCGGTGCCGCGCATCTTCGTGCAGGCGCGGCGCTACCGCGTCAGCCCCGGGCGCGAGCTGGCCCGGCTCCTGGTGCACGGCGCCCTGCACCTGTGCGGCCACGACCACCTGCGGGCGGGCGAGCGGACCCGCATGCGGGGCCTCGAGCTCGCCCACCTGCAGAGGCTCGGCAAGAAGCGCGAGCAGGCGCTGACACAGCTGCTCCTCGCCTGGTCTCCCTCGATGGAGTAGCGGGAGCGGGGCCGTGTCGAGCCTGAGCCTGGTCCTCCTCCTCGGCGTCTTCCTCGTGTTCTCCGCCTTCTTCTCGGCGGGCGAGGCGGCGCTGTTCGGCCTGCCGCGGCTGCGCCTGCGCCGCCTGGCGCGGCACGGCGCCGGCAGCGGCCTGTTCCGCCAGGTGCTCGACACGCCCCACCGCGTCCTGGTCGGCATCCTGCTGGGCAACACCCTGGCCAACGTCGCCGCCACCGCGCTCGCCGCGCTGCTGCTCCACCGCCTGACGGGCGACCGCCTCACCCTGGCCGGCCTGGTGGCCATCCAGGTGCTGGCCACCAGCTTCGTGCTGCTGGTCTTCTGCGAGCTGGCGCCCAAGACCTACGCCCTCGAGCACGGCGAGCGCTTCGCCCTGCGGCTCGCCCCCGCGCTGCGCCTGGTCGGCTCGCTGCTCAAGCCGTTCGTGCGCGTGCTCGAGGCGCTGTCGCGCGGCACGGCGCGGCTGTTCCGCGGTCCGCCGGCCGGCAGCGCCGCCGTCGAGGACCTGAAGACGCTGATCGAGGAGGGCGAGCGGCGCGGCTCGCTGACCCCTGACGAGGGGCGGCTGTTCGCGGGCGCCTTCCGCCTGCGCATCCGCACCGCCGCCGACGTCATGACGCCGCGCGCCGACCTGGCGGCCGCCCCGGCGGGAGCCCGCGTCTCCGAGGTGATCGAGCTGGCCAACCTGTCGCGCCACTCGCGCATCCCGGTCTACGACGGCGCGCTCGGCCGCATCGTCGGCGTCGTCGAATCCCGCGACCTGCTGCCGTTCCGGCTCGGGGAAGGCGAGGACAAGACGGCGCGCGAGGTCGCCCGTCCGCCGTTCTTCGTGCCCGCCACGCTGCCGGTCGAGGTCCTCCTGCGCCAGATGCAGCGCGAGCGCGTGCGCCTGGTGGTGGTGGGGACGGAGGGCCGCGAGGCGCTCGGCATCGTCACCATCGAGGACATCCTCGAGGAGGTGGTGGGCGACATCCGCGGCGAGCTGGAGGAAGAGGAGCCGGCGGTGCGCCTGCTCGACGACGGCAGCGCCCTGGTGCGCGGCGACGTGCGGGTCAGCGACGTGAACCGCCTGCTGGGCACGGCGCTGCCGTCGGCCGACGCGGAGACGGTCGAAGCGCTGGTGCGGCGCCTGTGGCCGGAGCCGCCGAGCGAGGGCGAGGAGGCGGTGGCGGCGGGCGGCGACGTGCTCGGCATCGAGTCGCTGGTGGGCACGCGGGTGTGGAGCGTGCGCGTGCGCCGCGGGCGCCCGGGCGCGCCACCGCCGGGCGGCTCCGGGGAGCGGGCGGCGTGATCCCCGCCCTGGTCGGCGCGGCGCTGCTGGTGGGCGCCCTGTTCAGCGGCGCCGAAGCCGTGGTGCTCGGGGCGCACCGCCTGCGCCTCGGCTCGGCGGCGGGGCGCTCCGGCGAAGGCGGCGGTCGCAGCGCCCGCTTCGCCGCCGATCCGTCGCGCGTGCTGGCCACCATCCTGGTGGGCAACTCGCTCGCCCAGGTCTTCGCCGCCTCGCTCGCCACCCTGTGGGTGGCGCGCCGCTGGGGCGAGGCCGACGTGTGGATCGCCGTCGTCGTGGTCGCCGTGCTGACGCTCCTGGTGGGCGAGATCCTGCCCAAGTCGCTGGCCCGCGCCAACGCCGACCGCCTCGGCAAGCGGCTCCTGCCCGTGGTGGCCGGCGCCTACGTGGTCCTGCGGCCGTGGGTGGCGGCGGTGAGCCGCACCGCCCACGCGCTGCTGGCCAAGGCGGGCCTGTCGCGCGGCCCGCTGGGTATGGGCGTGACGCGCCAGGACCTGCAGCTGGTGCTCGACGAGAGCGACGAGCTGGCGCGGCTGGCGCCGGTGCAGGCGCGCATCCTGCGCCGCGTCTTCGATTTCGCCGAGACCCCGGTGACCACCGTGATGGTGCCGCGCACCCTGATGGTCGCCGTGCCGCTCGGCACCACGCTGGCCGAGGCCGGGCGCGTGATGCGCGAGCGGCACCTGGCGCGCTTGCCCGTCTACCGCGAGGACCTCGACTCCGTCGTGGGCGTGGTCTACCGGCTGGACCTGTTTCGCGCCCCCAGCCTGGACGTGACCGTGGACGGCATGGCGCGGCCGGTCTACCTGGTGCCCGAGAGCAAGCACTGCGCCGAGCTGTTGCGCGAGATGCAGGCGCGGCGCCAGCATCTGGCGGTCGTGCTCGACGAGTACGGCGGCACCGCCGGGCTGGTGACGCACGAGGACCTGGTGGAGGAGCTGGTCGGCGAGATCCGCGACCGGCACGAGACCGAGCAGACGGTGCGCCGCCTCGACGCCTTCTCGGTGGCGGTGCCCGGCAGCATGCGCCTCGAGGAGCTGCGCGAGTCGGTGGGCGTCGCACTCCCCGAGGGCGACTACGAGACGGTGGCCGGGCTCATCCTCGAGAAGACCGGGCGCGTGCCCGCGCCGGGCGAGGCGGTCGTCGTGGGGCGCTACCGGCTGGAAGTGCTGGCGTCGGACCGGCGGCGCATCGAGCAGGTGGCCGTGCGCAGCGAGCGCGCGGGGCGGAGGCAAGGATGAGCGGGAGCGACACAGAGGCGGGGCTGGGCGGCACCGAGGACGTCTTCGGCACCATCCACGGGGACGACGGCGGACGGCCGAGCCTGTGGCGGCGGCTGCGCGTCTACCTGCTGAGCGGGCTTTTGGTGCTCGGCCCGACGGCGCTGTCGCTGTGGGTGCTGGTGAAGGTCTTCTACTGGATCGACGGGCTGCTGGGGAATTACCTGCGGCTGCCCTGGTTCGACTACCACCGCATCCCCGGATTCGGTTTCATCGCCATGCTGGTCGTGCTGCTGGTCACCGGCTGGCTGGCGCACCTGCTGGCCGGCGTGACCGTGATGAAGGCGTGGGACCGGGCGCTGGCGCGCCTGCCGCTGTTCCGCGTCATCTACAACCCGGCCAAGCAACTCGGCGAAGCACTGCTCTCCGGCAAGCGCACCGTCTTCCACCAGGTGGTGCTGGTGCAGTGGCCGCATCCGGGCACCTGGGCGATCGGCTTCGTCACCGCCAAGCCGCCGCAGGCGCTCTCCGAGAAGGTCGGCGCCGAGCTGGTGAGCGTCTTCGTGCCCAGCACGCCCAACCCGACCACCGGCTTCTATCACCTGATCTCCCGCGAGCGCATCGTGCCCGTGGACCTCACGGTGGAGCAGGGGATCCAGATGATCGTCTCGGGCGGGGTCGTGCGGCCGAGCGAGGACGAGATCCCGGGCGGGGGGCCCGCCTAGCCGCTGTCGCCCGGCCGGCGCGGCCGACCCCGCCGCCGTCCCTGGCCACGACCCGCATCGGTTACACTGCCCCGCATGGCTCTCGTCCGGCTGGAAGCCGTCGTCCTCAAGCTGCACGCCCTCGGCGACACGAGCCGCATCGTCGTGTTCTACTCGCGCGAGCGGGGCCTGGTGCGCGCCGTGGCCAAGGGCGCGCGCCAGCCGAAGAGCCGCTTCGCCGGCGCTCTCGAACCCCTGACCCGCGTCTCCCTGGTCGTCTACTTCAAGGAGGGCCGCGAGCTGCAACTGCTGTCCGCGGCCGACCCGATCGAGTCGTACGCGGCCGGGGGCGCCGACCTCGAGCGCCTGGCGCACGCCCAGGCGGCGGTGGAGTTCGTGGACCGGCTGGTGTGGGGCGAGGAGGAGGAGGGCGCGTTCTACGATCTGCTGACCGCCAGCCTCGGCCAGATCGCCCGCTGTCCGGCGGCGGCGCTGCCGGCGGTGACCATCGCCTTCCAGGTGCAGGCGGCGGGCCTTCTGGGTTACCGTCCGGCCCTGGACGTCTGCGCCGGCTGCGGCGGGGACCCCGGGGCCTCGCGCCACTTCGCCCCGGCCCGCGGCGGCCGCGTCTGCGCCCGCTGCGCGGCACAGGAAGCGATGGGGATCACGCTGTCGGCCGAGGCGCTCGCCGACCTGCGCCGGCTGGCCGTCGCCGACCTCGGCGGGCCGCCGCCGCCGCCCGCCGCGCGCGCGGGGGAATTGCTCAAACTGATGGAGGTCTACTTGCAGACCCACTTCCAGCGCTTCTCGGGCTTCCGCTCGCTCGAGCTGCTGCGCGGCCTCGAGGCCGCGCGCGGGGGGAAGGCGCGATGAGCCCCGCCGCCCCGACCCGCGGCCGCCGCGCCGCCGCCGTCCCGCCCGCCGCCACCTTCCAGGACATGGTCCTCGGCCTCGAGCGCTTCTGGGCCGAGCGCGGCTGCGTCATCGCCCAGCCCTATCCGAGCGAGGTCGGCGCCGGGACCTTCAATCCCGCCACCTTCCTGCGCTCCATCGGCCCCGAGCCGTGGAACTGCGCCTACGTCGAGCCGTCGCGCCGCCCCAAGGACGGCCGGGCCGGCGAGAATCCGATGCGCTTCCAGCAGTTCTACCAGTACCAGGTGATCCTCAAGCCGTCGCCCGACGACGTGCTCGACCTATACTTCGCGAGCCTCGCCGCGGTCGGCGTGCGGCTCGAGGAGCACGACCTGCGCCTGGTGGACGACGACTGGGAGTCGCCCACCCTCGGCGCCTGGGGCCTGGGCTGGCAGGTGTGGATGGACGGCATGGAGATCACGCAGTTCACCTACTTCCAGCAGGTGGGCGGCATCGATCTCGACCCCATCTCGGCCGAGATCACTTACGGGCTCGACCGCATCGCCATGATGCTGCAGGGCGTCGACCGCGTGCAGGACCTGCGCTACGCCGGCGAGCTGACCTGGTCCGACCTGTGGCTGCAGAACGAGAAGGAGTTCTGCCGCTACAACGCCGAGGAGGCGAACGTCGAGGCCCTGCGCCAGCAGTTCGGGCAGTGGGAGGGGGAGGCGGAGCGGCTGCTCAAGGCCGGGCTCGTCTTCCCGGGCTACGACGCGGTGGTGAAGTGCTCGCACCTGTTCAACCTGCTCGAGGCGCGCGGCGCCATCTCGGTGAGCGAGCGCGTCGGCGTGATCGCGCGCGTGCGGCGGCTGGCGCGGCTGGCGGCGCGGGTCTACGCGGCGAGCCGCGAGGAGCAGGGGTATCCGTGGCTGCGGGGGGCGGCCGCGGCGGCGGGCGGCGCCGGCGGGGCGATCGGCGCCGGGCGTGAGACCCCGGCCGAGGGGGGCGCGCGATGAGCCCCGACCCGCGGGCCCCACGCCCGGCCCGGGCCGACTTCCTCCTCGAGATCGGCGTCGAGGAGCTGCCCGCCACCTACGCGATGCCGGCGCTCGAAGCCCTCGAGCGCGCCCTGGTCGCCGACCTGGGCGATCTGCGCCTGCGCTTCCGCAAGCTCGAGAGCTACGCCGCCCCGCGGCGGCTGGCGGTGCTGGTGCGCGGATTGAGCCTGCGCCAGAGCGACGCCGAGGAGGACGCGCTCGGCCCGTCGGTGAAGGTGGCGTACGACGAGCAGGGCCAGCCGACCAAGGCGCTCCTGGGCTTCGCGCGCGGCAAGGGCGTCGAGCTCGACGCCGTCCGGCGCGTGACCAACGAGAAGGGCGAGTACGTGATGGCGCGCGTGCGCCACGTCGGCAAGGCGGCGATCGAGGTGCTGCCGGGGTTGATCGAGCGGCGCGTGGCGGGGCTGCCCTTCCCCAAGACCATGCGCTGGTCGCAGGTGGCACCCGGCTTCCGCTTCGCGCGCCCGGTGCGCTGGATCGTCGCGCTGCTCGGGGGCGAAGTCGTGCCGGTGGCGGTGGGCGGCGTGGCGGCGGGGGCTCTCTCCCGCGGGCACCGCTTCCAGGCGCCCCAGCCGGTGCGCATCGGCCGGCCGGCGCGCTATCTCGCGGTACTCGAGCGCGCCGCGGTCGTCGCCGACCACCGGCGGCGCCACGAGCTGCTGCTGGCGGCCGCGCGCCAGGCGGCGCAGGCGGCCGGCGGGCGGCTGGTGGAGGACGCCGAGCTGGCCGACCTGAACAACTTCTACGTCGAGAAGCCGGCGGCGGGGCTGGGACGCTTCTCCGAGGCGTATCTCGACCTGCCGCGCGAGGTCGTGGTCACGGCCATGCGCGAGCACCAGCGCTACTTCGCCGTCGAGGACGCGGGCGGGCGGCTGGCGCCCATGTTCGTCGTCGTCATGAACGGCAACGAGCGCAACGTGGCCGGCATCGTGCGCGGCAACGAGCGCGTGCTGCGCGCCCGGCTCGACGACGCGCGCTACTACTGGGAGACCGACCTCAAGCACGCCCCGGGCGACCGCATCGAGGAGCTGCGGGGCATCGTCTGGCTCGAGGGCCAGGGCACCATGCTCGACAAGGCCCGGCGCGTCGAGGGCCTCGCGGCGTGGATCGCCGGACAGTGGGCGCCCGCCGCCGAGCAGCACGCGCGGCGCGCCGCGCTGCTCATGAAGACCGATCTCCTGGGCGAGATGATCGGCTCGGGCAAGGAGTACGCGAGCCTCGAGGGCCTGATGGGCTCGTACTACGCCGAGCGCCACGGTGAGCCGCCGGAGGTGGTGGCGGCGATCCGCGAGCACCTGCGGCCGAAGTTCGCGGGCGACGCGCTGCCGGGCACACCGGCCGGCGCGGTGCTGGCGGCGGCCGACCGCCTCGACTCGGTGGCCGGCTACTTCGCCGGCGGCAAGGTGCCCTCGGGCTCCGAGGATCCCTACGGCGTGCGGCGCGCCGCCAACGGCGTGGTGCGCGTCCTGCTCGAGCAGGAGCGCCATCTCGATCTCGGTGCGGCCACGCGCCGGGCGCTGCGCGCGCTCGGCGAGGGGGCGTCCGACCCGGCGCTCCCCGCCCGGCTCGACGAGTTCTGGAAGGGCCGCGTGGACGTCGCGCTCGCCGAGCAGGGCTTCGCCTACGACGAGGTGGCCACCGTGATCGAGTCGCAGCTCGGCTGGGCCGATCCGCTCGACGCCCGCCAGCG
>Ga0315292_10000747_pt1 | contig 16095 bp, 14 predicted proteins | sample YL17G13_0_MG_FD_204029 | JGI IMG/M metagenome (GOLD analysis project Ga0315292, IMG submission 204029) | Sediment microbial communities from Yellowstone Lake, YNP, Wyoming, USA - YL17G13_0 | ecosystem: Environmental > Aquatic > Freshwater > Lake > Sediment | place: USA: Wyoming | collected... | reverse complement strand
CCGCGCCGACCCCTTCGCTCGCGGTCTCGTCGCTCGCCATCGTGCCCTGGACCGACGAGATGCTGACCGGTTCGGTCGTCGACCTCACCCTGCAGGCAAACCTGCGCGACGGCACGACGGCGATCCTGTCGCCGACGTGGTGGACCGACAACCCCGGCGTGCTGCTGGTGAAACCGCTCAGCACGTCGAGGACCAGCTGGGAACCCGGAGAGAAGGTGGAGGTCGTGGACCACTATCTGCGGGGGCATGTGACCGCACTCGCCACGGGAGTCGCGACGGTCTACGCAGATTCCCCGCACGGTCGCGGACACCAGCTGATTCGGGTTGTCGCCAAATAGCTGTGCCCGCGCGGCACCGTCCGGGGTGCGCCGGCGCCGGCGCTGCTCGACCCGCGGCGTTCCCTCGCTACACCCGTGTCCGCGAGATCCTGGCCACGACGACGCGCGAGGGATCGGGGCAGCGGATGAACTCGGTCGTGAGGCCGTTGGGGTCGATCACCTTCTGATAGGGCGTGCCTTCGTACAGCCACGGCATCGTCCCGCCGTACTCGAGGACGCGGATCGCGCCGTTCATGCTGTCCATCAGCCAGGGACAGAGCTTGCCCTTCTCGTCCGGGTACTTGAACTTCTGCCCGGCCTGGTGCGGCTGGCACTTGCCTTCCACGATCTCGATCTCAAACGCGTACCGCGCCCGGGCCTGCGTCTGCGCGCGAGGGCCGGCCTGCCTGGCTGGCGCCGACGCAGGCGGAGGCTGGAGAGCGGCGGCGGGGCCGGCCAGCGAGAAGCTTGTCACGCCCGCTCCTGCGCACGCGCTGGAGCACTTCAGGAACTCGCGTCTGTTCATGTGGACCTCCCTGCGAAGATCGGGGGCGGCGGACGCCGGCGCCATGCGCCGGTGACGGGCCGAGTATAGCGGATCGGCGGACGCCGGCGGGCCGGCTCGCCACGCGGCCGGCGCTGCTCGTCCACGGCGCGTCTACCTGACCGCCCTACCGGGGCAGCGTGCCTGCCCTGAACACGCTGGCCGCCGCGCATCGTCATCGACGACCTTTCCAGGGCGCCGCAAACCCCGCGTGGTGCACGTACGGCACCTGCCCGAACTGCGCGTTCCTCATCCGGCAGGACGGCCCGATCGACACCGTGCAGACGTGGTTCGACAAGGTCACGGTCGAGGGCGGGTTCCGCTACGCGCTCTGGCCGCCGTGGTACTCGACGACGAACAACATCGCCAACTTCGACCCGCGCTTCTACAGCACAACGAACCAGGCGGTGATCAACCCCTCGACGGGCCGGCTCGTCTCGGGCCCGCGCTACAACGGCATCGTCCTGCCCGGCGACGGCTTCGTCGGCGCGGGCAACGATCTGAAGGTCGCGAGCGACCCGGCCGTTCTGGCGCTCTTCCGCGGCGAGCCGCGGGGCTTCTCCCAGACGCACTACGACCTGTTCGAGCCGCGGGTGGGCGAAGGCAGCAACGGCCAGCCGGTGGACATCATCGGCGATCCGAAACAGAACGCCAACGGGAAGTTCTCGGCGGGGACCGGCCTCGACGACAACTTCGCGTTCAATCCGGCCGCGTTCGCCAACCCGGCCGCGGGCAAGTTCGGCAACTCGAAGCGGGACATCCTGCGCAATCCCGGCGATCAGCAGTGGGACATCGCGCTCTTCAAGAACTTCGTGCTGCGCGGGGCGCACCGGATCCAGTTCCGCGCGGAGGTGTTCAACTTCATCAACCAGCCGAACCTGAGCGGCCCGAACACGGACATCACGAACCCGAACTTCGGGCGCATCATCACGAAGGACGGATCGCGGCGCGATATCCAGCTCGCGCTGCGGTACCTCTTCTAGGTCCAGACGGGGACACTTTCCATTTCCGCACCCGGAAATGGAAAGTGTCCCCATTTTCTTTGGGGCTGGACTTGTGACACTGTAGAGGTCATAAGCCACCTCGTGATGCAGACAGCCCCCAGCCCATGATCGGCCAGACCATCTCGCATTACCGCATCCTGGGCGTGCTCGGCCAGGGCGGCATGGGCGTGGTCTACCAGGCCGAAGACACCCGGCTCCGGCGCACCGTCGCGCTGAAGTTCCTGTCCGAGGAGCTCTCGCGGGATCCCCTCGCCGTTGAACGATTCCAGCGCGAGGCTCGCGCCGCCTCTGCCCTGAACCATCCGCACATCTGCGCGGTCTACGACATCGGAGAGCACGCCGGCCGGCACTTCATCGCCATGGAGTTCCTGGAGGGGACGACGCTGCACGAGCTCCTTGCTGGCGGCGCGCTGCCCGCCGGACAGGTCCTTGAGCTTGGCATCGAACTCGCCGACGCGCTCGAAGCCGCGCATGCCAAGGGCATCATTCACCGCGACATCAAGCCGGCCAACATCTTCGTGACCGGGCGCGGACACGCCAAGCTCCTCGACTTCGGGCTGGCCAGGCCGCCGCTCAGTGTCGTGGAGACGGTGGCGGCGACGACCGGGGATCCGACCGGGGGCAGGCTGACCGATCCGGGCGCCGTGCTCGGCACGCTGACGTACATGTCGCCCGAACAGGTTCGCGGAGAACCGCTGGACGCGCGCACCGACCTGTTCTCGCTGGGCGCCGTCCTGTATGAGATGACGACAGGCCGGCAGGCCTTTGCCGGCGGCACCTCGGGCACGATTCAGGAGGCGATCCTGAACCGTGCGCCGGTTCCGGTGGGACGGGTGAATCCCGAGTCGCCGCCCAGGCTCGAGGAACTCATCAACAAAGCGCTCGAGAAGGACCGCCGGCTGCGATACCAGCACGCGTCGGAGCTCGGCGCCGACCTGCAGCGCCTGAAGCGGGACAGTGGTCCTCCGGTGGTGCCGCCGCCGTTGGAAGGTGATCGTGCCACGGCACCCCGCGCCTGGTGGCGGCGATGGCCGGCGCTGGTGGCTGGCGCACTCGCGCTCCTGGCGCTGCTGGCGGCAGGCACACAGCTCGCCCGCCGCGCCTCGAGCCGCGGGGCCATCGATTCGATTGCGGTGCTGCCGTTCGTCAACAGCAGCGGCGATCCGGACAGCGAGTACCTGAGCGACGGGATCACCGAAAGTCTCATCGACAGCCTGTCGCAGCTCGCGAGCCTGCGCGTGACGGCGCGAAGCACGGTGTTTCGCTACAAGGGCGTGGAGATGGATCCGCAGAAGATCGGACAGGACCTCCGCGTTCGCGCGGTGCTCTCCGGGCGGATCCTGCAACGCGACGGCACCCTGATCGTACGCACGGAGCTGATGGACGTGGAGAACGGCTCGCAGCTGTGGGGCGGCCAGTACAACCGGAAGGTCACCGATGTGTTCACGCTGCAGGACGAGCTGTCGAAGGAAATCTCGGACAGGTTGCGGCTTCGGCTGACGAACGAGGACAAGCAGCGACTGACGAAACGGTACACCGACAATGCGGACGCGTACCAGCTGTATCTGAAAGGCCTCTATCACTGGAACAAGCGGAGTCCGGAAGCGCTTCCAAAGTCGGTGGAGTACTTCAATCGCGCCATCGATGCGGACCCGGCTTATGCGCTGGCGTATGCGGGGCTCGCCGATACCTACAGCCTGATGTCGTTCATGAACATGGTGCCTCCGCGGGAGGCGATGCCCAAGTCCAAGGCCGCGGCTGAACACGCGCTGGCGATCGACGGCAACCTCGCGCAAGCGCACATCTCGCTCGCCTACGCCAGCTTCACGTACGACTTCGACTGGCCCGCTGCGACGAAGCACTTCGATCAAGCCATCGCCCTCGATCGCGACGCGGTGATGAATCACTTCTTCTATCCGTTCTATCTCTCCGTGGCCGGCCGGCTCGAGGAAGCCGTCAGCGTCGCGAGACAGGCGCTCGACCGCGATCCGGTGTCCGCCTCCGCCAGCCATACCCTGGCGGCGCAGTTGGCCCTGTCCGGGCGTGTTGACGAGGCGATCGAGCAATGCCGGAGAACGATCGAACTCGATCCGAACTACGCCGCCGCATTCGCCGTGCTCGGAGGCGTCTTTGCGTCAAAGGGGAGGTACGAAGAAGCGCTCCCGCCAACACAACAGGCGGCGGCCTTGACCCGGGGCTCAGCGCTGGCGCTGGCCAATCTCGGCTACGTGCATGCCCGCCTCGGGCAGCGCGAGGCGGCGCGACGGGTCCTCCAACAGCTCGCGGCGGCGTCGAAGGAGCGATATACACCCGGTCTGGCCTTCGCGATCGTCCATGTCGGTCTTGGGGAGAACGATCAGGCCTTGAGCTGGCTCGAAAAGGCGTACGAGGAGCGGTTCAACCGCCTGGCGTACTTGAGGCGTGAGCCGGTGTGGGACCCGCTGCGCCAGGATCCGCGATTCATCGATCTGGTGCGCCGCATCAATCTGCCGCAGTAGGCGGACTGTCGGAGTCCCTCTGCCGGCGGCGGCCTCCGAGCCCGCAACGACTGCGCGATCAACCGCAAGGCCGGGGAGGACGGGCGCCACGCACGAAGGGGTCTATTCCGGACGTTGGCCGGATGGCCCGGCGCACGAACTGCCGTATAATCGGTGCCGTTCTCGTCGCCATGACCCGCAGCCATCGCTCTCGGCAGCTTCTCGGGAGGCTCTATGGTCGGCCAGACGGTCTCGCATTACCGCATCCTGGAAAAACTGGGCAGCGGGGGGATGGGGGTCGTCTACAAGGCCGAGGACCTCAAGCTTAAACGTCAGGTCGCCCTGAAGTTCATTCCGGAGGACCTGGCCGGGAACCGCGTCGCGCTGGATCGGTTCCGGCGTGAAGCCGAGGCGGCCTCCGCGCTCAATCACCCCAACATCTGCGTCGTCCACGACATCGACGACGACGCCGGCCGGCCCTTCATCGCCATGGAGTATGTGCCCGGGCGTACGCTGGACCACCTGATCGGCCGCAAGGGCCTCGCGCTGCTCGACGCGCTCCGCTTCTCGATCCAGATCACCGACGCCCTCGCCACGTCGCACGCCGCCGGCATCGTCCACCGGGACCTGAAGCCGTCGAACATCATGGTAACTGGCGATGGCCTGGTGAAAGTCCTCGATTTCGGCCTCGCCAAGCTGACCGAGCAGCCCCTGCGTAGCGACGAGGCCACGACCCGGCTGGCCACGGAGCGTTTCCAAACCGAAGAGGGAACGATCGTCGGGACGGTCGCCTATATGTCGCCGGAGCAGGCCGAAGGCAGGCCGGTCGATCCGCGATCGGACATCTTCTCGTTCGGATCGGTCCTCTACGAGATGCTGACCGGGCAGCGGGCTTTCCGCGGTGAGAGCAAAGTCTCGACGCTGGCCGCCATCCTGCACACGGATCCGACGCCCACCAGCGAAGTTGTGGCCACAGTGCCGGCCGACGTCGAACGCATCGTGGCCCGCTGTCTGCGGAAGGATCCGCAGCGACGATGGCAGACGATGTCGGACCTGAGGATCGCGCTGCAGGACGCGAAGGAGGAATCCGAGTCAGGGAAGCTGGCGGCCATCGCGCCCGCGCGCACCCGCCCGTGGCGGTGGGGGTGGCTGGTTGCGGCTGGCCTTGGCATCGCGGTCGTCGCCGCGGGCCTGGCGGCGTTGGCGACACGCCGGCCGCCGCCCGATGTGGAGCTTCGGCTCGAGCGCTTCACGATCGATCCCGGCATCACCGACATGCCCGCGATCTCGCCGGACGGCAACCTCGTCGCGTACGCCTCTGACCGGAGCGGCGAGGGAAACCTGGACATCTTCGTCCAGCACATCAGCGTTGGCGAGCCTACTCGGCTGACCCGCCACGAGGCCGACGACTACGATCCGACGTTCTCGCCCGACGGGGCCCGGATCGTCTTTCGATCCGAGCGTGACGGCGGCGGGTTGTATGTCACGGAAACGCTGGGCGGCACGGAACGGAAGCTGGTTGCCGGAGGGCGGTCGCCCAGTTTCTCACCGGACGGATCGATCGTCGCCTACCTGGCAGATCGGGTAACCGGCGTCCCGCCTGCGCAGAAGATCTACCTGGCGCCGGCCAAGGGGGGGCCACCCAGGCCGTTCCAGCCGGCGTTTGGAGCGGTGTCCGATCTGATTCGTCCCACGCTGACCTGGTCGGACGACGGGAAGCACCTGGCGTTCTCGGGCGTCCGCCCTGGAAGTCCGCCGGTCTTCGACTGGTGGGTCGCACCACTGGACGGCGGCCCGCCGGTCGCGACAGGCGCGGAGCCAGCCAACCGGCTTCCGCGCATTCCGACCCTGGACCTGGCAGGGGTGTACGGGACGCACCTCTATTTCGTTCGCGGGTCCCTGGTGGAAGGGATGCATTTGTTCCGGGCGCCGCTGGCTCCAGGCGCATGGACGATTGCGGGCCCGGCCCGGCAACTGACATCGGGAGGCGGCATCCACCTCAACCTCGCGATGGCGTCGAGCGGCAGGATGCTCATTTCAATCCTGAGCGCCGCGCAGGACTTTGTCAGCCTGCCGCTTCCTCCCGCCGCGGGCGGCGCATCCGGGCCGCCGACGAAGATCACGTCGGACGCTACCATCAAGGGCGGCCTCTCCATCTCGAGAGATGGGTCCGTGGTGGCCTACGCCGCCTTTGTGAGCTTTGAGACCGGCCGCATCGAGATCCGCGTCCGCACTCTGGCAACCGGACGGGAAACCGTCTATCAATCAAACAACTTTGGGGGCGTCGCGAATCCGCAGATCAGTCCCGACGGATCGATGCTCGCCTACGCGGAAGTGAGCGCCGGCACACTGGTCTCGTTCGTCGGTCCGCCGGCCAGTCTGCCTGGGCGCCAGATCTGCGAGAACTGCCAGGTCCTTGGCTTCTCCGCCGATTCCCGACAGGCGCTCATCCGGGACGGCCAGAATCGCCTGGTTCGCCAGGACCTCTCCACGGGCGCCCGGGCTCTGCTGCTCACCGTCGACGCCGGCGAGGTGCTGGATGCGCGCCTGTCGCCGGATGATCGCTGGGCCGTCGTCGTCGCCGCCGAACCGGAACGTCCCGTTGAAACGTATGTGGTCCCGGTTGGCGAGGCCCCCGCCCTGCCTGGCACCTGGCTGAGAGTCCCCCTCGATCGTTCGTACCTGGTTCCGCACATGACCACACGAGCCAGAACCATCCGGCCGCCCAGTCCCGCGTGGTCGGCCGACGGCGGCGAGCTTTACTACTTCAGCGACCGCGACGGACACGCCTGTGTCTGGGCCCAGCGGCTGGATCCGAGGACGAAGCAGCCTCGGGGTGCCCCCTACCCTCTCTACCACCTGCATCGGCCCGAGACCTCGCCGGCGTTGTTTGGCAAATGGATGTTCCTGGCGGCATCCCGCGACAGGCTCATCGTGCCCGAGTGGACCGTGAAGGGCAATCTCTGGACGGCCAAGCTGGAGGCACGAAGGTAGTCAACCTGCGGGACACGACAGCCGACCAGTTCGGCGGCTTCACGACCGTTGGTACAGCGCACGACGGAGCCAGCGTCATCGACGATCGGGAGGAACCCCTATGAGCTCGCCACCGCCGGGTCCGTCGCCCGATCTCGACCCCACGCGCCCGGCCCCGCCCGGCCCCGGTGCACCGCGTGGATTCGGCGCGTACCGCCTCCTCCAGCAGATTGGCGAAGGCGGCATGGGCGAGGTGTGGCTGGCTGAACAGACGACGCCCGTGCGCCGACAGGTGGCGTTGAAGGTCATCAAGGCCGGGATGGACACCGCGCAGGTGGTGACGCGGTTCGAAGCCGAGCGGCAGGCCCTCGCGCTCATGGACCATCCCGCGATCGCGACCGTGTTCGACGGCGGCAGCACGCCTGAAGGACGGCCGTACTTCGTGATGGAGTACGTGAAGGGCGAGCCGATCACGACCTACTGCGACCGCCAGCGGCTGACGACGCAGGAACGGCTGGAGCTGTTTACGCAGGTCTGCGAGGGCGTGCAGCACGCGCACCAGAAAGGCATCATCCACCGCGACCTGAAGCCTACTAACGTGCTGGTGGCGATCCAGGGCGACCGCCCGGTGCCGAAGATCATCGACTTCGGCGTGGCGAAAGCCACGGCGCGGCACCTGACGGAGCACACGCTCTTCACCGAGCTGGGCGTCATGATCGGCACCCCCGAGTACATGAGCCCGGAGCAGGCCGAGATGAGCGGCCTCGACATCGACACGCGGACCGATGTGTACGCCCTCGGCGTGATTCTCTACGAACTGCTCACGGGTGCGTTGCCCTTCGACCGCAAGCAACTCCGGCAGGCGGGCCTGGCTGAGATCCAGCGGACCATCCGCGAGAAGGAACCGCCGCGCCCGAGCACCCGCGTCACGCAGCTCGGCCCGGCCTCGACCGAGGCGGCATCAAACCGGCACACCGAACCCCACAGGCTCGCCAGCCAGCTTCGCGGCGATCTCGACTGGGTGACGATGAAGGCACTGGAGAAGGACCGGACGCGGCGATACCAGACCGCGGTGGCGCTCTCTGCCGACGTGCGGCGCCACCTGAGCCATGAACCGGTCTCCGCCGGGCCTCCCAGTGCCGTCTATCGCACGAGGAAGTTCGTGCGGCGGCATCGGTTCGGCGTAGCGGCGGCTGCCACGCTTGTCCTGCTACTCTTCGCCTTCGGCGTCACGATGGCGGTGCAGGCGCAGCGGATCGCGCGGGAGCGCGACCGCGCGAACCGGGAGGCCGCTCGGGCGAGCCGGGAGGCCGAAGCGGCGACCCAGGTTGCGGACTTCCTGTCGGGCTTGTTCCGCGTCTCCGATCCGGGAGAGTCCCGAGGGCAGGCCTTGACGGCTCGGGCGGTGCTGGATCGAGGCGCCGCGCGCATCGACGCGGAGCTGAAGCGCGACCCTGCGCTTCAGGCCCGTCTGCTCATGACGATGGGCGACGTCTATCGCAATCTCGGCGTCCTGGACCGCGCCGAGCAACTGGTCGCACGCTCCGTTGAGACCCGTCGGACGGCGCTGGGTCCGGAAGACCCCGACACGCTGCGAGCGTCGAGCCTGCTCGGCTGCATCTACGATCTGCAGGGGAAGACCGGGCAGGCCGAACACCTGCTGACGACGGTGCTGGACGCGGAGCGTCGGACGCTCGGCGAGGATCATCCCAACACGCTGAAGACGCTCGTCAACCTGGCGAACCTGTACGACAGCCAGGGACGCTACGAGAAGTCCATGCCGCTCATGCGGGAGGCCCTCGAACGCCGCCGAAAGGTGCTCGGTCCCGACCACCCCGACACGCTGGGCTCGACGTACAACCTGGCGGTGGCGGAGTACCGCGCCCAACGATACACGGACGCGGAACGCGTGCTGCTGGATGTGTCCGCGTCGTTCGGGCGAGTGAACGGCGACGACCATCCGAACACGCTGCTCGCCAAGGACCTGCTGGCTGCGGTCTATCTGGAGCAGCAGCGGCCGGACGACGCGGGGCGGATCTACCAGGAGGTGTACGACACGAAGCGCCGCGTCCTCGGTCCTGAGCACATGGACACGCTGGGGTCCAAGCTCGGTCTGGCGAACGTTGCGCGCATGCAGGGCAAGTTCGCTCAGGCCGAGATCCTCTTCAGGGAGACCCTCGCCTCGCAGGATCGCGTCGAGGGCGCGGACCACCCTGACGCCATGGCGACGCGGACGTCACTGGCCACGATGCTGTTCGATGCGGGCCGGTTCGACGAATCCGAAGGCCTCTGGCGATCGCTGATCGCGCAGATGCAGCGCGTCCTCGGGCGGGATCATCCCGACACCGCCGAGTGCCTCGTGGGACTGGCCGCAATCGACGCGCATCGGGGCCGCCGGGACGCGGCCCTTCGCCTGCTCGAAGAGGCAGTTCGCGTGGACCCGAGGTGGGCCGCCTCTCTCGGCGACAAGAAAGCGTTCGCGTCGCTGAAGGGCAATCCCGCCTTCGAGACACTCGTGTCGTCGTCCAGAAGCAAGTGACGGTGCGCGGAGGATCGTATGCGCAGTGGACATCAGGTGGACGAATCCGGCTCGCCTGAATTCGTGTACAGGAGCACGTATCTCCACGAGGTCGATCTCGTCGCGGAGCAGTTCGAGCACGCCGGGATTGCGTTTTACCGCTCGGAGGAAACAATGGGCGTGAGAAGAGCCATGCCGATAGCCGCGCCAGCCGCGTGTCTGCCGTGGAGCTGGTTTCTCGTTGTCGTGCCTGCGCCGCACGCCGCCCGCGCGAGAGCGCTGGTGGATTCCCTCCCCGTGTCGCATGCCCAATAGGCGGGAGTGCGGCCGTCATCCGTGACGGCTGCTGCCTTGTGCTCCATCGAATTCCCGGTCATGTCGATTCCTACCAGGCGCTCGTGGAGCTGCAGTGACGGAAAGAGAAAGGCGCCAGGGCCGCTCGGAAGCGCTCCGGCGGGTGCGAGTGTCTTTACGTTGCAGGTCAAGACGCTTTACTATTCGGGTATAACTTCGACGATTTCGGCGAAAGGACAGATCACCGTCCCGAAGGCCGTGCGCGACGAGCTGGGGCTCCGTCCCGGGACACGGGTGGAGTTCGAGCTCACGGCGCTGGGCGTGCTGCTGCGCAAGGGCCATCCCCGTGGCATTCGGGCTGTCGACCGTGTCCTGGGCATCTTAACGCGCGAGGCTTCGACGGATGTGCTGGTCGACGACATGAGGGGGCGCGTGCCCGCGTCGTACCGGACTTCCTGGTTGGGGCCCACGCACGCGAGAGGGCCGATGCCCTGCTGACCCGTGACCGTGGGTTCTATCGACGCTATTTCAAGGGGCTCCCGATCATCGAGCCCTGAGCGACTGGGGGACGCCCCGCGACCGCGCACGTCGTCACATGCCTGCTGTCACTCGTGCGCGCAAGGCGCTTGGCGAATCGCACGGCCGGAACACGGCTCGGCGGCCCTGGAGCACCTTGATCCGCAGGTTGCGGAATTCGACGTGCGCGCCGTGGCCGAGGAACCCCGCACACGTCCCATCAGCCCATCCAACCTCCCAGGCGGTCCAGGATATCAAGAGGTGTCGTGACCGGGCCCGGCAACGTGTAGCTCGGTGTCGCCCGTACCTCCAGCGCGTGCCGCTCGCAGAAACATCGGGCGCGTGCGCCACCCGGCTGCCACGCGCCCGACGGTGTTCCCGCTACTGCTTCTGCGCGTAATGGCTCGCGCCGTGCCAGTCGACGGCGACGACGGGCTCGTTGCCAACCACCCAGGCGTCGTGGCCGGCGGGCAGGTGCGTCACCGACCCGGGGCCAAGCTCGGTCTCGCGGCCGTCCTGCATTTTCACGCGCATGCGGCCCGACACCTGGTACTGGAAGTGCGGCGCTTCGCACCACTCGGTGCCCGCGATGGGCTTGACGTCGTTTGACCAGCGCCAGCCGGGCTCGAGAACGAGCCGGCCGACGGTACCGCTCTGCATGTGCAACAGCTCGAGGCGGCCGTGAGGAAACGTCCGGACTTCGTCAGGCTTCGTGAAGTCCTTCCACTCGACTGGGGGCATACGTGTCCCTCCTGGGGGTAGGGAGACCCACGTAATTGTGGATGTGGATCGAGTATGCGCCTCCCCAGGGACAGGGGTCAAGGCGGCGGCTCCAGCGGGATCCAACCGAATCATCAGCGTGCACGCACGACTACATAAGGGCGCACGGCGTGTCGTGTTCCCGTTCGCGACGTCCTACGGCAGCAGGCAATCGGGCGGCAGCGAGAACTCGCGGCGGGTGGGGTACGTCTTGCGCAGCGGGTCGAAGGCCCTCACGCGCCCGGTGATGATCCGTCCAGGCAGCTGCTTGTTCAGGAGCAGGGTGCTTCCGTGCCGCCGCGAGGTCGAGGTCCGAGGCGGCTCGCGTTAGAGGAGCGGCAGGCGGCGGATGCCACCGACGAGGTCGAACCCGCCGTCGAACGTGGCGATGGCGTCGACGCCGTTGTTGAGCATCACCGCGGCGTGCACGGCATCGCGCACGCTGATGCCGGCGGCCGAACCGAGCAGGTCGCGCGCCCGGTCCGTGTCAGCGAGGGTGACGGGCAGGATGACCGGGCACAACGCAACGAAGAGATTGTACACCTCGCGCGCCAGGTCGAGACGTTTCAGGCCGGCATAGCGGTAGAGAATTTCCTGGAGCACCTCGGTGCTGCTGCAGGCGTCGATCTCGCCCGCGCGGACCCGTTCCATCAGCCGCATGGCCGGCGCGCGCAGCGGGTGGTCGCGGCCCGCGACGTACATGGGGATGTTCGAGTCGAGGAAGACCATCAGCCCCGCCCCGCCTCGATTTCGGCGAGCATCTGATCGATGTCGCCCGTCGGCGCGCCCAGGCTCGCGAGCCTGGCCAGGGGGTCGGATGGGAGCCGAACGTCCACGATGGCGCGCTCGATGGCCTGGCGCACCCACGCCCCCTTGGACAGGCGGCTCCGTTGCGCCGCCTTGCGGACGCGCGCGTCGAGCCCCTCGGGAATCAGCACCTGCAGGCGAATACTCATATGCTCATACTACTATGAGCATCTCTGTCTCACAAGGTGGCCGACCGCCTCGCCGGTCCGGCCGGCGCTGCGTGCGTCCCCTGTTGCGGTAGACGCCCGCTCATCCGCAGAGAGCGTGCGACGCCCTACGGGAGCAGGTGCCCCGGCGGCAGCGAGAACTCGCGGCGGGTGGGGTACGTCTTGCGCAGCAGGTCGAAGGCCCTCCCCCGCTCCGCCGCGTCCATCCCCGCGGTCCGCCGCAACACCTCATCGTCTCGAAGCACGGGATACACGGCGGCAACGGCGTTGGCAAGCGCCGACACGCCCTCGCGATCGAGGCGCTGCAGATCGGCGTCGCCTCGCGCGAATCCGCGCAGCGGCAGGCCCTCGGGGCGCGGAGGGGCGGCGGCGGCGGCACTCCAGATCGGCTCGACGCCAAGGAACCGGCACGCGGCGCGGTACACCAGGTCGGTGCCGTTCAGCTTGCCTTCCAGCGAGTAGCCCGCGATGTGCGGCGTGCCGATGTCCACCCGCGCCAGCAGGCGGCCGTCGATCCCGGGCTCGTGATCCCACACATCGAGCACGACCGCGCCCAGACCCTTGTGGTCGAGTGCGCGACGGAGCGCCGCCTCGGCCACCACCTCGCCGCGCCCCGCGTTGCAGAACCACGCGCCTGCCTTGAGGTGCGAGAAGAACGCGTCCCCGATCAGCCGAAACGTCGGGTCCGGGCCGTCCACCGTAAGCGGCGTGTGGCAGGTGACGATGTCGCAGTCGAGGAGGGCGTCGAGGGGACGGTAGCGGCCGCCGCCTGTTTCGCGGGCCTTCGGCGGGTCGTTCAGCACGGGCTCCATGCCGAGAGCGCGCGCCTTCTCGACGACCAGCGATCCCACGTGGCCCACGCCGACCACGCCCACGCGGCGGCCGGCCAGCGTCTCGCCACGGCGCTGCGCGAGGGTGAGCCACGCGGCTGTCATGTATTCCGCCACGGCGTTGGCGTTGCAGCCGAGCGCCGCGTACCACGCGATGCCGAGGCGATCGAGATCGGGCGTCGCCAGGTGATCAGCGCCCGACGTGGCCGTGCCGACGAAGCGCACGCGCGAGCCTTCGACAAGCGCCGCGTCCACGCGCGTGATGGAGCGCACCACCAGCAGGTCGACGTCCGCCAGGTCCGCGCGCGCGATGCGGCGGCCGTGTTTCAGCCGAACCTCGCCGAGGGTGCCAAAGGCCTCGCGGGCGTAGGGGATGTTCTCGTCGGCGAGGATCGTCGGGCGGGCCATCCCGAGATTGTGCCGTTGCGGGCGCGCCTGGCGCAAGCGGTCAGCCATGAGGCCGTCCGTCCGACACGCCGGCCCACGGGTGGCGGGTGGTTCCCCTGCGCGATCCCCGCGCGATCGGACGTACCTCATGGCCGAGGCGTATAATCCGGTCGTCCGGCGGGCGCGAGGGTTGTCCCACCGGAATGTCTTTCGACAGGAGGGGCTGATGAACAAGATCGTCGCACGATTCATCGACGGTCGCATCGTCAAGGGAGCGACAGCCGACTTCGTACCAACCAAGGACCGCTTCCACGTGAGCGTGGCGATGGCCCCGGCGGGGTCGAAGGCCGTGGAAATCGAAACCAAGGACTTGAAGGCGCTCTTCTTCGTGAAGGACTTCACAGGCGATCTGCGGCACACCGAGCAGAAGGCGTTTGACCCTTCCCACCCCTCGGTTGGGCGCCGAATCAGGGTCGCGTTCAAGGACGGCGAAGTCCTGGTGGGAACCACACATGGCTATCAGCCTGGACGCCCGGGGTTCTTCCTTGTACCAGCAGATGCCGGTTCGAACATCGAGCGTTGCTATGTCGTCTCGGGGTCGACTCAAGAGATCGCGTTCCTCTGATTCGGATCGCGGCCACATGCCGCCCGGTACCGTCTCCCCGAAAGCCAGCGGTCTGGCGCAGCGAGCGGGCCGATGGCCTTCACACCATTGACGCGTGGAGTGTCCTCCGATGCGCACAGCAGACGTGGTCTGCCTGCGCCTCATGAGCCCGCGCTGGCAGGCAACGCGCGGCCGCGGTGCGGGACACCGGTAAGAGCCTCAACAATGAGAGAGGCCCAACTACAGGCACCGCACCAGCAGACCAGAGCTCCCGCGTCGGAGCTGGAACGAGCCCAGCACAACCTCGGTTTCCGTAACGGTGACGAGCAGGCTCATCCACTCTCCGTCTACGTGACCATCGTATCGTGCACGAAATACTGGCAGGATTTCGCCCTCCCGAATCGGACCACCGTGAGCAGGCGTGTGGCTGCCGGTCGCCGTAAACCGGCCTTCTGCGTCCGGGCGGAGCGGTTCTTCGATGACACCCTCGGCACAGTCGTACTCGAGGCGCGCCCCGGCTGAAGTAACGTGCATGCTCACGTGCGGACCGCCCCAGGGCCCTGGCGCAATGACGGGAGTGGGATTGGTGGTGCACCGTACCGCAGCGAGGCTGATCACGAGCGCGAGTGCGCAGGCGGATTTTCTCACGTGGGTCCTCTACCCGGGCGATCGGCTTACGTCCGATTGTTCCCACATCCCTGCGGTGTGCCCAACCGTTCCGAGTTCACCCGCAGGCACCTACGATATCACCCGCGGCGCGGTGCGGGGGCTATCGCCCGGTGCGCCACACGGGCTCGGGCCTCGAGCCAGTAGCACGACGCCTGGTGCAGGTGGCGGAAGGTGTGCGCCACGCGCCTGGGGTCGTCCTCGCGTCGCACGGCCAGCATGCCGACCACCGGTTCGGCCGGCGGCACCAGGTTGTTGTGAACGCCTTCGGGCACCTCAAGGTTGAGGATGGGCAGGCCCATGCCGCGGGTCTCCCGCTCGAACCGGCGATTCGACTCGGCAAAGGTGCCGACCGGTTTCTCGTCGAGGTCCCGCGCCGTCAGTGGGTCGTTCTCGCCCCAGGTGTTCAGGACGGGGACGTGCGCCATGTTCGGCACAAGCAGCTTCCAGCATCCGTCGTCGCCTGGCGCGACGTCGAATCCGGCGGCCATGGAAATCGCGCCCGCGACGCGGTCCGGGTAGTAGAGCGCGACGAACCACGCGGCAAATCCGCCCTTCGAGTAGCCACACGGGTAGACGCGGTCGGCCGCCACGTGCACGCGTCTGGCGACGGCGTCGAGGATCGCGGGGTGCTCGGCCACGAACGGGGCCCTGGCAAAGATGTCGTTCTGCTCGTACTCGGGCGAGGCGATGAGACACTCGCGCGCCCGCCTGCCCAGCATGCGCTGCATCTGCTGGGCCCACTCCTCGGCGGGCTGGCCCGAGGGGTGGAGCGCGAAGACGAGCGGCCAGGCGTGATCAGCCCGCCTTCACCGAACTCGTGCTGCTGATCCGATTCACCCGCGATCACGCCGCGCTCGTCCGTGATGTGAGACGGCTGGTATGGGAGGTGGAACCGGCGCTGCCGTTGCACTGGAACGACCTGTTCGCCGACCTGATTGCCCGGAGGTATTGGCAGCCGCGCGGTCCGCTGCGTCCGATCAGTTCCTCGCGAGCCGCGCGCGCCGAGCCGCGCGCGCCGCGGTGCCACCGGCGGCCTTCTCCTTGAACCGCAGCACCTCACAGAAGACTACGCCTGATCCACGAGAAGGCATCCTCGCCTTTCCTTCGGATTAGCGGTAACTGCGAATCACCAGGCCTCTCGGCTACTGTTTCACCGCCACCATTCTCACCAGGCTGGTGCCCGGCCCGCCCCAGTCGCCAAGATCTACGGTCTCCTCATAGGACACGAT
>Ga0315292_10000746_pt1 | contig 16100 bp, 14 predicted proteins | sample YL17G13_0_MG_FD_204029 | JGI IMG/M metagenome (GOLD analysis project Ga0315292, IMG submission 204029) | Sediment microbial communities from Yellowstone Lake, YNP, Wyoming, USA - YL17G13_0 | ecosystem: Environmental > Aquatic > Freshwater > Lake > Sediment | place: USA: Wyoming | collected... | reverse complement strand
ATGGGCATTCTCAGGTTGGGAACACAGGGCGCACTCGGGCTCTCTGTGATGGTACTCGCAATTTCCGCCGTGCTTTATCAGATGTACCTGTTTCGGAAAGGGGATGTTGAGTGAATTTAAATATCGACGCAGGTGGAGCGCCGTGCAGACAAGAATAAAAGAGTACCGTTCCAAATTATTTATGACTCAGGATGACCTCGCCAAAAAAGTCGGCGTTCGACGGGAGACAATCGTCTTTTTGGAGCAGGGAAAATATAACCCGTCACTCAAGCTGGCCCACGATGTAGCCCGTGCCCTGCATGCGAGGATCGATGAACTGTTCATCTTTGATGATGAACCCGAACCTGAAAGCCCGGAACTCCGGGAAATACTCATTGATTAAAGAAAATCGCCGGATTATAGGAAAGCCTGCCCGGATTCAGCGGATAATGAGGGACATTCGCTTTTTTTTGTAAAAGTACACAGGTCCCTGAGGATCATTACCGCAGCCTCCTTATCGAGCGGCTTGTTATCATTCCCGCATTTAGGCGAGTAAATGCAGGATGGGCATCCATCATCGCACCCGCAGTCACGTACCAGTTCATGTGCACTTGAAAACAGGGCAGGAAGTAGCTCATACGCTTTTTCTGCAAGACCGATCCCTCCTTCGTACCCATCGTAAACAAAAATTGTGGGTTCGCAATTCTCACCAAATGCAGGTGACGATAATCCACCAATATCCCATCGATCGCACATTACGTGCAGGGGCATGAGAGCAATGATCGCATGTTCGGCGCCATGCAATCCTCCAGCGAGATCGAGATTGGACCGAGCAATTCGTTGTTCGGTATCCGGAGCGGATATAAACCAGAATGCCTTTGTCGTGAAGGTTATCATTGGCAGATCAAGGGGTTCCACACCAATGATGGTGTCTTTACGTTTGATCTTATAGCCGGTATATTGTTCAGTCACTTTCACATCGCCAAACGCACACCGTACACCATTGATCATTCGTGTCTCCAGGATCTCTATAATCGACAGATCAACCTCTTTGAGCGGTTGCGTATAGTAATCCACTTCAGTCTCTGTTACCCGGATGGTGTGCGTCTCTAAATCCATCTCATTAACCACATACGTTTCACCCTGGTGGAGCATGATCGCTCCTTTATGCGCCTCTCGGTACGCCTGTCCCCGGTCCATTGTCTCGAGCAGCCGGCCATGGCACAGGATCCGGAATGTTGAACCGGGAATGCCATCAAGCCTCACTGCTTCTGCAGCCCTGCCCCGCCCGGAATATACCCACCCACGGCTTGTTTTTCTGATAAGATCACTCGATGCAAGTTCAGAAAGGAGTTCAGGGAATTTTTCTCCGAAATACTCTTGGTCAAGTGTTTCACGCAGGGGCAGTTCTGCGGCAGCGCAGAGCAGGTGACCGGAAACGATATAGGGATTTCCCGTATCGATAATTGCGTGCTCGTGGGAACGGCTGAAAAAATGCTGAGGATGATGCATGAAATACTGGTCGAGAGGGTTTGCAAATGCAACAAGAATCGCAAGTGAATCGTCTCCTTTTCTCCCGGCCCGGCCTGCCTGCTGCCGGGTTGACATCATGGTTCCGGGATATCCGGCAATGATAACGGCATCCAGTGACCCGACATCGATCCCCAGTTCAAGCGCATTGGTTGACACAACACCTTTCATCGTGCCTTCTTTCAGCTGGCGTTCGATAACCCGCCGTTCTTCGGGGAGATAGCCTGCCCGGTAGGCTGATATCGATTCTGCGAGACGTGCGGATGAACGACGTACATCCTCCCGTGCCCAGAGCGTTACCAGTTCTGCCATTTTCCGGGAGCCGGCGAAACAGAGTGTCTGGAGATTGTCTTTCACACAGGACACCAGGAGATCCTTTGTCTCCTGATACGTGGAGCGTTCACCGATGCCATCGTAAAACGGGTTATAAAGGACAAAGTGTTTCCTGCCGTGCTGAGAACCGTCCTCATCCACGAGCTCAAATGGTAGTCCCGTGAGCTTGCCTGCAAATTCCAGCGGATTAGCCAGGGTTGCGGTCGAGAGAATAAACTGCGGCGCTGAACCATAATGATGGCACAGGCGCACCAGCCTCCGGAGTAGTAAAGCGATATGGGATCCAAAGACACCCCGGTACCGGTGCGCCTCATCTATCACAATAAACTTAAGGTGAGAGAAAAACGGGCGCCACTTCGCATGCCATGCGAGCACCTGGTGGAGTTCATGCGGGTTGGAGATAATGATCCGCGAGTGCTCACGAACCGCCGCCCGTCTAGACTGAGGGGTGTCGCCATCGTAGATCGCAGGCCGTGCGGAAATACCAGTGAACTGCGCCATCTGTTCAAGGGTCGCGAGCTGATCATTAGAGAGCGCTTTGGTCGGGTACAGGTAGAGGGCACGTGCCTCACTGTTCCCTTCAAGCCCCTCGAACACCGGAAGATTGAACGCAAGAGTTTTGCCACTGGCTGTGGGTGTTGTGATAATCACGTTTTTCCCGGACCGTATGCGGTTAATAGCTTCGCACTGGTGGGAATAGAGGCGTATCCGGTGCTGGTTGATATACGATTCAAGAGTATCATTGAGCGGTATCTTTAGCGTTCCGTACCGTGGGGGAACCGGCCCGGTTGTTTCAATGTGAACCATCCGCCTCCGGTACATGGGGTTCACACCCAGGAGCCGGATAATATCAGCAACAGCCATAGGACTCCTCCAGCAGATAGAAAAAGAGCAGGGCAAGCGATATAACGTCCTGTTTATTGTGCTCAATAATCGGGACAAGCGGGCCACAATTGCCAGTCCTCAGGTAGGTTTCGTAAAATTCCGGTACCATCTGACCGGGAATATCATCATCACGGTAGATGCCCAGAATCTCTGTTTCCAGTGCAGCCAGGCGCAGGGAGGGGAGATGATCCTTCCATCTCCTGCGGCTGAAATGGAGTACATCGAAATGGGGGATTCTTGCTGGAGAACCCATACCATAGTAGGCAAGCCTGTCTGACAGATAGGGAACATCAAACGATTTTCCGTTGAACGTTACCAGTGCCGGGCTATTTCCGGACAGGTGATCAAGCGTCGCGGTCAGTGCCGACTGTTCTTCATCGATATCGCGCAGCAGGTACTGGTGGACTGAAAGATTGCCGTCATCGATTGTACCAACGCCAAAGAGAATAATCGGGCGGGAAAAGAGACCGAGTGTTTCAATGTCAAGAAATACATAATCTTCTGGTTCGTGGAGCCCTGCCGTTCCGAGAACACAAGGATGGGATTTTGCATGTCTGCGGCCGATTAAATCCATAATTTCTGCAGAACTGCCGCCTTGGAGGCATTTGAGCACCTCGTAGGCATTCGACCGGAACTTCGGGTGCTGCATCAGATCCGGTAATGTCAGGAATCCTTTTGTTCTCAGCCGGACTTGTGTCCTTGGCCCGACACCATGCACAAGGGTGAGATTTTCGAGGAGCTCTGACCTGAACCGATCAAGATCGAGTGGAGGAATTTTGAGAGATTGCCGGCTTTTCAGAGAAAAACAGACTCCAGCTTCATTGAAAATTTCAGTGCCCGAAAAGACTTCATCAAACGGGACGTTGTGGTACTTCGCAACCAGTACATCGAGCTGGTGGCGTGCCTCTTCATAATCCGATGAAAAAACAACACTGTTTGAAAAACTGGTCCCAAAAACATTTCCGTCACGGACAACTTCGTATTCCCGCATTGTTTCCATGCGCTGCTGCCAGAGGGCACCAATCCGAGCAGGGGCATGTGTGGCCGACATCGTCTGAATACAATAACGGCGTCATGGATTTAACCATCCCGCCACGGGGGGTGAAAGTAAAGCGAACCTCCCAGGTAAAGGAGTATGGCTGACTCAGGCACGAGACCGTCAACCCGTATTCGGATCCTGTTTTCCTGAGTCATTCCAAGGGTATAATGAGACGTTTAATGTTCATAGCAGAGTAACTCTGCTTACCAATGCTGATCCTGAACAACCGTGCATATGAGCATTATCCGTCCTGCAGATGTGAAGTTCGACCGGAAATATCCCACCAGATTACTTCCGGGGGGGAAAGAATCTTCCCGATACACAGAAAGAATCTGATACTTCGTGATACAAAACTGCATCCAGACAGATCCGGCAACGCTGCAGGAAAGGGCTGAAATGATGGATGTCAAGGGTTTTCTCATCGATCTTGACGGGGTTCTGTATGTCGGAGACCAGGCAATCAAAGGGGCCCGGGAATCTATCGATCTCCTCAGGGACAGAAACTATACGTTCAGGTTTGTTTCCAACACCACCCGTAAATGCCGGAATTCGATCGCAGAGCGGTTGTCATCTCTGGGGTTTGAAATTCCCGCAGAGCATATTTTCACACCCCCGCTCGCTGCAATTGCCTGTATGAAAAATGCCGGCAAACACCATTGCTACCTTATTTTATCAGGAGATGTGTACCGGGACTTTGAGCACGAATGTATCTTAGACAATGGTAGTGGGGTCGATTTCGTTATCATAGGTGATGCTGGTGACAAAATTACCTATGACAGCATGAACGTCGCGTTCCGTCATCTCATGAATGGTGCGGACCTGATTGCGCTGGAGAAGGACCGGTACTGGATGGCACCGGGCGGTCTTTCCCTCTCTGCAGGTCCCTTTGTTCAAGCCCTCGAATTTGCAGCCTGCAAAACAGCGACAGTCGTGGGAAAACCCTCAAAAACGTTCTTTGAACTTGCCCTCCGCGACATGGGACTTCGTGCCGATCAGGTAGCAATGATCGGCGATGATATTCTTACCGATATTGGAGGGGCCTGTACTATGGGTATGCAGGGAATTCTCGTCAGGACCGGGAAATACCGGAAAGACGCGATGGACAACGCTGTGATCAAACCCAACTGCGTTATTGACTCCATTGCACAGTTACAGGATATTTTGTAATACATAATACAAGGAATACTATTGTACATGGTGGGTAATGGATAACCGACTCCTCAAAATCATTGGTGCATTGTTATTCATTATTCTCCTGGCATTATCAGCAGTGCTCATAAGCACGGTTATTTTTCCCAAAGAACCGGTAATTGTGCCCCGGATTTCACCTGATCTCAACGGGCTGCAATCATCTCCTGTCATTATTTCCCATCGATTCCCGTTTGAAAAAACCACGGTTAACCTGACACTTCCCATCAATGTCTCGGTTTATGAAGGTGCAAAGCAGGCAGAAAAGGCTACAACGGTATACGGAAACATCTCCGAAACGGTCTGGCTTACACAAAGTTACCGTGCAATGGTACAGGATCCGGCACAGGACAGCCTCTATGCAGCACTTCTTACAGAAACTGACAAAATCAGGCTCCAGCAAAAACTTTCCGATGATGAATATCTTGAACTCATTGCAGTCTATATCCAGTCGCTCAGGTATGAAACCCGGGAGCAGAACCCGGCAAAATTCCCGGTAGAGACAGTTGTTGACCGTGCAGGAGACTGTGATGACAAAAGCCTGCTTTTAGCCGGGCTGTTGTCACGGGAAGGGTATCCGGTTGCCCTGCTCCTGTTCGGGCCTGAATCACATATGGCAGTTGGAGTTGGATCAGACGATTATCTCTACAAAAACACCGGCTATACCTTTGTGGAAACAACTAATTACTCCTTTGTGGGGGTGCCGACTGATAAACTGGGGGGAAACCTGACCCTGTATTCAGATCCTGTCATTATCCCCATAGGCAATGGCACAAAATTCTACGGCAGTGGAAGTGAGACCCGGTATATTCACGATATGTATGTGCTGTCTGACCAGAAAGCAAAGGAACTTGAACCGCAGGTAAAAAGCATGGGGTCTGACCTTACATCCAAACAGGAAAAAATTGCACACCTCGAATCACAAATCCAGGGAATGAGAAATACCGGAAATAGTGACAGTTACAATGCCCAGGTAGCTGTTCATAATGCACTTGTCTCAGACTACAACTCCCGGTTGAACGCGTACAGGGAGCTCTTTGCCAGATATGAAAAATATGCCCTCGTTCATAATTATATCCTTGAGCATATGTACGACAGGAAAGGCGTGTTTGAATATGTTAAAAAGAACATGCCGGTCTGACGGGGACCCACACTTATTCTTTTTCAGGGGCCCATTACCGCAATCGACGGCAGTGGGTATCCTGGTGAAGACGGTGCTCCATTTTCCGCCGCAATGACAAGTCGCTGTAACGCCATATCGCAATATTGTTGCGATACATCAATTCCGATAAAGCGCCGGTGCAGTTTCCACGCAACGAGTGTCGTTGTCCCGGCACCATTGAACGGGTCAAGCACGATATCATTTTTGTAGGAAAACAGTTTCATCAGCCGCCGGGGCAACTCCTCGGGGAACATTGCCGGATGGCTGTAATCTTTCATCCGCATCTCCGGGGGAAACGACCACTTGCCACGCACCCATTCCTTGAATTCATCTGCAGTGATATCGATATCCTCACACCGCCCTGCTTTCTTGTGGGTCGCCTTGTCAAAGACTTCGATAAACTCCCAGGTATACTTTATATATGGCATCGACGGGGATTTCCAGCTCCCCCATGCTGTATACTTTGCATTATAGTTATTCTTCTCCCAGAGAAACTCTGCTTTCCAGAGGAGACCCAGGCTCGCAAGCTGGTGAGAAATAACGTGGTGAGTGGGGACGTAATCCGAGAAAAGGGGCTGGATATTTACTGCCATCCGCCCACCCGTCTTGAGAACCCGCTCACACTCACGCCATACATTTAGGAGTTGTTCAAAATAGATATTCCACTCATAAGTATCATCATGAGAATCCTGCGCATAGGCATGTCCGAAATTATAGGGGGGAGATGTGATGATCAGGTCGATACTCCGGTCCGGTATACGTGCCAGTGCCTGTAGTGCATCCGCACATATGATACGGTTGACAAAAGGTAAAATCTCACGAGGTTCGCTGGATAACACTGAATTTTTTGCGCTTTTTGAACCCTTCCTGACATTCGCCTTTCCCTTTTTGTCCTGCACCTTTTCAGGTCTCATGATTAGTATCCTGTGTGTACATTACCAGATGATGTGTTAAAAGATCCGAAACTCTATCACTTTTATTAGTACCTTGAAAAGCGTTTAATGCAGTAATCGACATATTCTCTACGATTGTTCTATGCTGCATATTGAAGATCTGCATGTGAAGGTCGGCGACAAAGAGGTGTTGCACGACATAAATCTCCACATCGATGAAGGGGAAACCCATGTCCTGCTCGGGCCCAACGGTTCGGGTAAAACAACACTCCTCATGACTATTATGGGATTTGCCAACTACACGATAACTGAGGGAAAAATCATCTTCAAAGGAGAAGATGTGACAACGATGAAAGCCCATGAACGGGCGAAGCGAGGGATTGGTATGCTCTTCCAGCGCCCACCCACCATATCCGGATTGAAGCTTGGCAAAATGCTCACCGCCATTTCCCGAAGCAAGGAAGTAAACATTCCTGAACTTGCCAAATCAGTTCATATGGACAAATTTTTAGAGCGCGACATCAACAAAGGATTTTCGGGAGGGGAAATCAAACGCAGTGAGGTTCTGCAGCTGATGATCCAGAACCCTGACTTTTTCATGCTCGATGAACCGGAAAGCGGTGTTGATCTGGAAAACATCTCGCTCATCGGTACTGCCATAGGTTCACTCCTGGAAAAAGATAAGCATCTTATCAAGCGTAAAAAAAGCGGGCTTGTTATAACGCACACCGGTTATATCCTTGACTATCTTGATGCTGACAAGGGTCACGTGATGTGCGACGGGGAGATCAAGTGTCACGGGAATCCCCGGGAAATCTTAAAAGATATCAAACAACGTGGATACAAGGAGTGCCTCGAATGCCGTCACCAGTGAAAGTTCCTGAGCTCTCAAAAGCTGATCAGGATCGCATCGCCCAGGCAGGTATTGACCTTGCCATGAAAAACCGCTGCGGCAGTTATCTCCAGATGGACCAGGACATCGTTCAGGCTGAATGCTCGCAGCAGGGCATAGAAGTCCTCTCGTTTAAAAAAGCGATGGAAAAATATGACGGCCTGAAAGAGTATACCTGGCAGGCAGTATCACCGGAAAAAGATGACATTACCCGGTACGTTGCAGCACAGAAAGACCCCAAGGGGTATGTTATCATCGCGCACAAAGGTTCAAACAATATCCTCCCCATCCAGGCCTGCCTTTATCTCGGGCGGGAACAGATCCAGCATGTCCACAATATCATCGTTGCCGAAGAAGGTTCTGAGCTCCACATAATATCAGGGTGCACAAGCGGGGCGCATGTGGGTAAAGGCGGCGCTCACTATGGCATCTCTGAGTTCTTCGTGAAAAAAGATGCCAAGATCAGTTTCACGATGATCCACAACTGGAGTGAGAATATTGAGGTGTACCCAAGAAGCGCCTCCATCGTTGAAGATAACGGGGTGTTCCTTTCCAACTATGTCTGTATGCAGCCGGTGAAAAAAATCCAGATGTACCCTACGGCTACCCTGAAGGGAGCCAACTCGGTCGCACGTTTCAGCAGCGTTGTCATTTCCATGCCAGGTTCATATATGGATCTCGGTTCCCGTGCCATCCTTGAAGGCAAAGGAGCAAGCGCTGAATTGATCACCCGTGCCATAACAAAGGGAGGTACTATTATTTCACGTGGTCACATCAATGGAAAAACTGCCGGAACCCGGGGGCATCTTGAATGCAAGGGACTCATCCTTAAAGACGGTATCATTTACGCAATCCCGGAAATTGAGGGGTCGGTGGTAGGCACGGAACTCTCTCACGAAGCTGCAGTTGGCAAGCTCGCCCGGGATGAGATCGAATACCTGATGTCCAGAGGGCTTGACGAAGACGAAGCGACGGCAACGATTATCAGGGGATTTTTGGATGTAAAGATTGCCGGGCTTCCCGAAGCTCTGCAAAGACAGATCGATGCTTCCATTGATGTTGCGGAAAAAGCAGGATTTTAAAAAACCAGGTGCCTATGCCGCCGTATCCACGAGCTGATGAACGTTTGAGGATGGTGGAGTACCAGATTGCAGCCAGAGGCATACATGACCAGGGTGTCCTCTCAGCTATGAAAGAAGTCCCCCGCCACCTTTTTGTTCCGCCACCCTACAATAAATCGGCATATGAGGACTGTCCGCTGCCGATAGGTAACGGCCAGACTATCTCCCAGCCCTATATAGTTGCGCTGATGACAGAACTCCTTAGCCTGAAACCAGAGGACCGGGTGCTTGAGATTGGGACCGGGTGCGGTTACCAGGCAGCAGTACTCGCAGCACTTGTCCGACAGGTAACGACCATTGAGCGAATCCCGGAAGTTGCAGTGCTGGCAAGGGCAAACCTCGCGGCTGTCAGCAGTAAGAATGTTGATGTGATCGTGGGTGATGGAACACTCGGCTATCCAGAAAAGGCCCCGTATGAGGGAATCATCATCACTGCCGCAACACCGGCAGTTCCAGGGCCACTTATCGAACAACTGGCTGAAGGGGGCAGGCTCGTAGCACCAGTGGGGGGGCGTGACATCCAGGAGCTCATCCGGCTCAGAAAAAAAGACGGATCTACAACAGAGGAGCACCACGGGGGAGTCAGGTTCGTTCCCCTCATCGGGGAGTGCGGATGGAGTGGATAGATCGGTGAAAATTATCGATATCACGCGCCCACTCTCTGAAGGTATCCTCGTATATCCTGGCGATATTCCTCCTGTATTCCGACAGGGGGTGCACGGGAACTACCTTACCACCGATCTACACCTGAGTACCCATACGGGCACTCATATCGATGCTCCCGTCCATTACCTTAAAACCGGAGATACGATTGATACTATTCCCCTCTCGCATGTCATGGGAATGTGCCGGGTGCTCGATGTAACCAGTTCGGGCACCAGTATAACGGCAAATCACCTGAAGGGCCGGCTGGATGGCATTGACAGGCTCCTTTTGAAAACGTCATTTTCCGGTACTGACCATTTTGAGGAGAAGTACCCTTCCCTTACGGCAGATGCGGCACGTCTCATCACCGGTTGTGAAATGAAATGTGTTGGTATCGATTCTCCCTCAATAGAATCCTACGAATGCGATGGAACCGTGCACCGCGAACTGCTCAGCCGGGGATGCATTATCATTGAGCTCCTCGATCTCTCTAATGTTGAGGAAGGGAACTATACCCTGGTGGCACTGCCTTTGCGCTTCACCGGGCTTGACGGTTCTCCCGCCCGGGTTGTTCTCCTTGACAACAATGGATGTGAATAAATGGACCTTATCATTGACACTGTCAAAAAACTTGAATCGATGATGAAAGACGGTGGCTGTGATGACAGCGGGGTTGTCCTTGACGTACGTACAGATACTGTAAACTGTCAGTTTGAGCACGGCGCGTGCATGACTGCGTCATTTGGCGGGAGGAGTGCCGATTTTATTACCTATGACCCTATCCGGGCAAAGACAAAGATCTCGTTCATGTTCGACACACCTCTCGATACACCTCTGGTCCGTGGTGCTGCCGTTGCAATTGTGAATGTTGCCACGGGTTTTTTCTGTCTCTCAAGAATACTTCACTCGTGTCCCGAATCATCACACACTGAATGTCGCAGGCAACTGCTCCATGAACTGGGGGGAAAAAGGATCTTCTGGAGGGGAAGCATGTCTGCTGTCGACACTGCATTCAGGAGCACCATTGTCAAAAATCCTCAGGACGCCGATGTGATTCTCGTGAATGGTGAAGGGATCATAGAAAAGGGCACCGGTGACATCATCCGGAACAATAAAGAAACAAAGCGGATCCTGTGTCTCGGCCCATCAACTGCTGGTGTTGCACGGTTCAACCAGCTTGAGCACTGGTGCCCCTTTGGAACCTGCTAGCATACTACCCGGGAAAAATTTCGCACCCGTAACACTGAAGAAATAAAGAATATCCGATACAAGAAAGGTAAACTCTTTTTGGCAGCGATCCAATAAATCATCATGCTTTTCGGGTCCTCTGGAATACGAAGGAAGTTCGACCAGACACTTGTCGACACTGCCTTAAGAGTTGGCTCTGCACTGGCATCCGGATCCTCCGACATTCTTGTGGGGATGGATACCCGTACGACCAGTCCGCTTCTCGCACACCTTGTGATATCCGGAATTCTCGGGAGTGGTGCAACGGCGCATGTTACTGGTATCGCTCCAACACCGTCTGTTGCTTATAGTACCCGTTCGGTAAAAGCCGGATGTATGATCACCGCATCCCACAATCCCGAGGAGTATAACGGGTTGAAACTTTTCAACATGGACGGTTCGTCATTTACTCTAGCTCAGCAGGCAGAGATGGAGGAACTCATAAAGGTACGGCACTGGAGTGACTGGCAGCACCAGGGAAGGGAGGATGCAATAGATGCGCTTACTCCTCATAAAAATGCAATTCTGGATAAGGTAACTATCGCAGCTGGAACTACCGTTGTTGTTGACTGTGGAAATGGCGCAGGCTGCGTTCTCACACCGGATCTTCTGGCAGATGCTGGTGCAAAGACCATCTGTATCAACTGTAATCCCTCGGGTCATTTTGCCCGCCCTTCAGAGCCGCTGAAGGAGAATGTGAGTTATATTGGAGAATTGGTGAAGAAAACTGAATCTTCCTGTGCGGTGGTACATGACGGGGATGCTGACAGGATGATGGCATTTGATAACCAAGGACGGTACATTGACGGGGACCATCTTCTCATGCTTTTTGCGAAGTATCTTGACGCAAAACGTGTTGTTACGACAAGTGACGCATCTATGATTATAGAAGAGATCGCTGAAGTCCGGCGTACGCCGGTCGGGGATACTTATGTGTCTGAAGAACTCCTGAAATGGGGGGATTTCGGGGGTGAACCCTCCGGGGCATGGATTTTCCCGGAGATCTCTTACTGTCCCGATGGTCCGTATGCCGCCGCTCTTTTCTGCGAGATCACCTCTGAGTGGAATGTTGCCCACGAACTCGATACTATGCCGACCTACCCCATTCTCCGGGAATCATTTGTCTGCGAGACTGCACGGGAAACCGTATCGGCTCTTGGTGCAGCAAGCCCCACGGACGGGATCAGGACTGCTGATGAAGATGGCTGGTGCCTGATCCGTGCGAGCGGTACTGAACCCAAAATAAGGATAACTGCAGAAGGTAAAACCCTGCAGAAAGCCAAGGAAATTCTCGAACAAGGACGCAGTATGATTAAGCAGGGGAAAACTGCTTAAATGTTGTAGTACGAGTTTAACGTATGGAGTGTGTCGTTCTTGCGGCAGGAGAAGGGAAGCGGATGCGCCCCCTTACAGCGAAGCGCCCAAAGGTAATGCTGCCTCTTGCCAACCGCCCGATGATCGAGCACCTCGTTCTTGCTGCACGCAACGCGGGGATCACCAAGTTTGTCTTTGTTGTGGGGTATGGTGAACGGGAGATACGAGGGCACTTTGGGGACGGATCTGCCTTGGGGATTCAGATCTCCTACGCTTCGCAGCGACAACAGCGTGGCACGGCAGATGCTCTGCGATCTGCGCATCATCTTGTTACCGGACCGTTTATTCTGTTAAATGGCGATATGATACTTAAAAGCACAGATATTGCGGATCTCTGCAAATGCCCTGCCCCATGCATGAGCATCAGCACTACCGATCACCCGGGGGATTACGGGGTAGTTATGGTGGAGAATGATCTTGTAACCGGACTTGAGGAAAAGTCGAAACATCCGCAGTCCAGTATGATCAACGCCGGAGCTTATCTTTTCCAACCCGATATTTTCGATGCTGTCGACAGAGTCCAGACTTCGAGCCGTGGGGAACTTGAGCTCACCGATGCTCTTTTCGAATATATTGCAGAAAAGAAGTTGACTGCACACCGGTTATCATACTGGATGGATGTCGGGAATCCCTGGGATATGCTTGATGCAAACATTACGCTCATGGATACACTATCTACTGACATCAGAGGGACGGTGGAAGAAGGGGTATCCATGCAGGGAACCGTTATCGTGGGGGAAGGGAGTGTGGTGAAATCTGGAACCTATATCGAAGGGCCGTGCATCATTGGAAAGAATTGCCGTATAGGCCCTCATGCCTTTATCCGTGGGGCAACCAGTATAGATGACGATTGCCACATCGGGCACTGTTCCGAACTTAAAAACTCCATCATCATGAAGGGTACGAAGATCCCGCACTTCAACTATATCGGAGATTCAATCATTGGTTCAGAATGTAATTTTGGTGCAGGTACAAAAATCGCAAATTTGCGGCATGACCATGCCAATATCAGAGTCTGTGGAAAAGATACGCGAAGGAAAAAATTCGGTGCAATTATTGGAGATGGTGTCCAGTTCGGGATCAACTGCTCCATCAATGTCGGGACACTTATCGGGAGCAACGCACGGTTTGCACCCAATTCATATGTTGCCGGATGCATCGGGGAGAATGCAATTATCAGGTAGGTGAAAGAATGCAGGCAGTCATATTAGCAGCAGGAGAAGGAAAACGGGTTCGTCCGTTAACAAGAGGCAGACCCAAGGCGCTACTTCCGGTAGCGAACCGCCCAATCATCGAATACGTAATTGAGGCGCTGTTGAAAAACGGGATTCGAGATATCGTAGTTGTTGTAGGCTATCGGAAAGAGCAGGTCATACGGTTTTTAAACCAGCTCGATGTGCCCATTTCAGTAGTAATTCAGGACAAACAACTCGGTACTGCTCATGCACTCAAGTGTGCTGAATCACTCGTTTCCGGGGATTTTCTCCTCCTGTCAGGAGATAACTATATTGATCCTCATTCAATCGGGAGGATCAAAGAGATCAAAAATGCAATGCTGGTAAAAGAGCATCCCAGTCCGTCAAACTTTGGCGTGGTGCTCTTAAAAGACGGACTCGTGACCCGGATTATCGAGAAACCCGAGCATTCACCGAGTTTCATGGTGAGCACTGGCATTTTTTCGCTTACAAAAGACTTTTTTTCGTATATTCGTGAAAATGATATCACCGATGCTGTCTCCTCAATGCTCGCGTCAGGAGAACATCTGCGGGCAATCGTTGCAGATGACTGGCAGGATGCCATCTACCCATGGGACCTCCTCAAGATGAATAAGCACCTTTTGAAGGATCTGCCTGAAGTACGCGAAGGATCTTTAAGCAGGCAGACCATCATCCAGGGACTTGTAAGGATTGGGAAAGGTACTACGATCGGCCCCAACAGCATTATATCCGGGCCGGTCATCATCGGGAATGACTGCGAGATTGGCCCCAACTGTTGCATCATGCCCAATACGAGTCTCGGTTCACGGGTGAAGGTTGAGCCATTCACATTCATAGGAAACTCGCTTATTATGGATGACACAACAATTGGTTCTCACTCGCGGATCATCGATACAGTGACTGGCCAGGGATGCAGGCTTGCGGACCACACAACCACATCAGTATCTGCAAAACTGATGAATATCGAGGGCACGGTGATAAAACCGGAATTCGGAGCTGTACTTGGCGATCAGGTCACATCAGGTCCTTTCACAATCTTCAAAAACTGTATAGTGGGTAATAATGTCGTAATTGAAAGTGGGAGCCGTATCATCTCTCGCATCCTTCCTGACGAATCTATGGTGGTATAAAGTGTGCGGCATCGTGGGTTATATCGGCCGAAGGGAAGCTGCCCCGATCATCGTGGAAGGGCTCAAGAAACTGGAATACCGGGGGTATGATTCGTTCGGTGTTGCCACTATCAGCGGCGGTATTGAGCTCGACAAACACCAGGGACGGATCTCTGATTCTTCAAGCTCAGCGATTAACCTCAAAGGAAAGATTGGGATAGGACATACCCGCTGGGCAACGCATGGTGTTCCCAATGATGTCAATGCACACCCGCATATGGACTGTTCGAACCATATTGCAGTAGTACACAATGGGATTATCGAAAATTATTCAGCGCTGAAGCATCAGCTGATCTCACGAGGCCACATATTCCGCTCTGAAACCGATACCGAAGTAATAGCACATCTTATCGAAGAAGCGTATGAATCAGAAATGGATCTCCTGTCAGCTGTTCAAAAGGTTGTCCCCAAACTGACAGGATCCTATGCCCTGTTGGTGATCGCCATGGGAGAAGACCGAATCATTGCTGCCCGGTATGCAAGCCCACTTGTTCTCGGTGTGGGTGATGGCGAATTTTTTGCCGCATCCGATATGATGCCAATCCTTGATTACACCGAACGGGCAATGTATCTGGAAGATGGAGATATTGCCAGCATTTCTCAGGGAAACGCAGAGATTTTCCATGAAGGTAAGCCAGTAAAACGACCTGTCGAATTGATAAACTGGTCACAGGAAGACACCAAAAAAGGCGGGTTCCCGCACTACATGCTCAAAGAGATCTACGAGCAGCCGCAGGCATTTTACAATTCCGTCAGGGCCATCACAGGTGAAACACTCCCTGCACCCATCAGGAACCCTGAATCAGTGGTGGTTATCGCCTGCGGCTCCTCGTATAATGCCGGACTTATCTTCAAGTACCTTCTCGAGGATTCCTGCGCGATCCCGGTGCAACTCGATTTTGCATCTGAGTTCAAATATTTCCCCCCGCCAATCCGAGGACTCGTAATTGGAATCTCCCAGTCCGGGGAGACCGCTGATACCATCTCCGCACTCAAACAGGCTAAAGTGCACAATTGCACAACCCTTGCGATCACAAACGTTCTGGGCAGTTCAATAAGCAGGAGTACAGATTTCACCCTTTTCATGCGTGCAGGGCCCGAAATCAGTGTTGCAGCGACAAAATCATTTATCTCTCAGCTCGCAGTCCTGATGCAGATAATAAACTTCATTCGTGATGGCGAATTTGAAGAGGTACTGCGTAACGGGCACCGGGCAATAGAAGAGGTACTGCTGATGGATTTGTCTGAGGCTGTCGAACTCTGCAGGAATGCCCGGAGCATCTTCTATGTGGGGAGGGGGCCTTTTTATCCGGTATCTCTTGAAGGGTCACTGAAAATGAAGGAGATTTCCTATATCCATGCAGAGGGTTATGCTGCAGGGGAGTTGAAGCACGGGCCATTTGCCCTGCTCTCTCCAGAAACACCGGTAGTTGCCATCTGCATGCC
>Ga0315292_10000737_pt1 | contig 16225 bp, 15 predicted proteins | sample YL17G13_0_MG_FD_204029 | JGI IMG/M metagenome (GOLD analysis project Ga0315292, IMG submission 204029) | Sediment microbial communities from Yellowstone Lake, YNP, Wyoming, USA - YL17G13_0 | ecosystem: Environmental > Aquatic > Freshwater > Lake > Sediment | place: USA: Wyoming | collected... | reverse complement strand
AACAACGTCGTCCAGATCAGCACCCAGTCCTGGAAAGCCGCGACCGACCTCGTCATCCAGGTGCCCCGCGCGACCTCCCTCGAGATCCGGTCGTCCATGGACGGCGCCGTCATCGTCGAGGGCGTCACCGGCGAGATCGACATCAACAACATCAACGGGCCGGTGACCCTGAAGAACGTCTCGGGGAACGCCCTCGTCCACACCGTCAACGGCAACATCGAAGTCACGCTGGCCAGGGTCGCGGCCGACAAGCCGATGTCGTTCAGCACCATGAACGGCGACATCGACATCACGCTCCCGGCCGACGTCAAGGCCAACCTCAAGATGAAGTCCGAGCAGGGCGAGATCTACAGCGACTTCGATATCAACATGACCCGGACGCCGGCCAAGTCCGAAGCGGCCGAGAAGACCGAGCAGGGCAAGTTCCGCATCACTTTCGACAAGTCGCTCTACGGCATCGTCAACGGCGGCGGCCAGGAGATCGGGTTCAACACCTTCAGCGGCGACATCTACATCCGCAAGAAGAAATAACGGCTGTCGGGTCGCCGAGAAACCTCAGGGCGCTCCCGGGCCCGGTCCCGGGGCGCCCCTTTTTGTTCGGACACTGCCCGTTTTTGTCAGCGATGGGGGTCACGCATCTCCCCCGGCCCCCCGGGAACCAGTCCCGGCGGTTCCCCCATCGGCAAGCCGATGGGCCCCCCTCCGCTACGGGGGCTATGCATGACCCCCATCACTGCCCGGGCAGCGTCTTTCGGCAAGAGAGGGATCTCCCGATGGACGTCCTTCCCAAAACAGTTATGGCAAGCTTCCGAAATCGAGCGAAGAAGGGCAGCATTCATCGCCGTCGGGATATCGACGACCCGAGGGAGATCGGCGCGCCCCAATTGACAGGAGAAGGTCGGCCGGTATATTTTTAGTCTGCACCGACATCGCCCCGTCAGGGAGGAGAAAAAACCATGGCCGCAAAAAAACGCCATCTGGCATTCGCCGCGATCCTCGTTTCACTCTTCATGATCTTCTTCGTCGTCAACCGCCGCCAGCGGGAGGCCGTCGACCCGGCCGACCTTATCCTCATCAACGGCAAGATCGTAACCGTGGACGCGGCCATCCCCGCAGCCTCCTGGATCGCCGTCCGCAGCGGCCGGATCGCCGCCCTGGGCGCAAACCCGAAGGACTATATGCGCCTCGTCGGCGACAGGACCGAGATCGTCGACCTCGGCGGCGCCCTGACCATCCCGGGGCTCATCGAGAGCCACGGCCACTTCACCGGCCTCGGTGCCTCAAAGATGATCCTCGACCTGACCAAGGCCCGCTCCTGGGACGACATCGTGGCCTTGGTCGCCGCAGCCGCCGCCACGGCCAAGCCCGGCGAGTGGATCCTCGGCCGCGGCTGGCACCAGGACAAGTGGGACCGCGTGCCCGAGCCCAACGTCGACGGCCTGCCCATCCATAGCGCCCTGAGCCAGGCGACCCCGAACAATCCGGTCCTCCTGACCCATGCCAGCGGCCATTCATCGCTTGCCAACGCCAAGGCCATGGAGCTCTCCAAGATCACGAGGACGACGACCGATCCCGCCGGGGGCGAGATCATCCGCGACGCCAAAGGAAACGCCATCGGCGCCTTCCTCGAAACCGCGCAAAGCCTCGTCCGCTACCAGGCCGGCCATGACACTCCCGAAGAAGCCCAGGCCCGCGAGCGCAAGGAAATCGAGCTTGCTTCTCAAGAGTGTCTCGTCCATGGCGTTACGACCTTCCACGACGCCGGCAATTCATTCGCGACCGTCGATCTCTATAAGAGGATGGCCGAGGAGGGCGCCCTTCCTGTCCGTCTCTACGTCATGCTCAGCGCCGGCAGCAAGGCACTGGCCGCGAGGGGCCTGTCCTACCGGATGATCGGCGCCGTCGACAACCATCTGACCGTCCGGACCATCAAGCGCCTCATCGACGGCGCGCTCGGCGCCCATGGCGCCTGGCTTCTCGAGCCGTACGCCGACCTTCCGACATCGACCGGCCTCAACACGGAGTCGATCGAAGAAATGAAGGCAACGGCGAAATTCGCCATCGAGAACGGATTCCAGCTCGCGACGCACGCCATCGGCGACCGGGGGAACCGCGAGACGCTCGACATCTACGAGGAAGCGTTCAAGGCCCATCCGGAGAAAACCGACCTGCGCTGGCGCATCGAGCACGCCCAGCACCTCAGCCTCGACGACATCCCGCGCTTCGGCAAGCTCGGCGTCATCCCGGCCATGCAGGCCATCCACTGCACCTCCGACGCACCGTGGGTTATCAAGCGCCTCGGCGAGAAGCGGGCCGGGGAAGGCGCCTACGTCTGGCGGAAGCTCATGAACACGGGGGTCGTCATCCCCAACGGGACCGACGTCCCGGTCGAACCCATCGACCCCATGTCCTGTTTCTACGCCGCGGTGACCCGCAAGCTCAAAGACGGGACGGCGTTCTTCCCCGACCAGAGAATGACCCGAGAGGAGGCCCTGCGCTCCTACACCATCAACGGCGCCTACGCCGGCTTCGAAGAGGGCCTCAAGGGCTCTCTCACCGTGGGCAAACTCGCCGACATCACCGTCCTCGACCGCGACATCATGACCTGTCCCGAAGACGACATCCCGGGGACCGGGGTCCTCTACACCATCATCGGCGGCAGGGTGCTCTACAAGAAAGGCGGCTGAGCGGCTCTCCGTCAGAATTTGGGGAATAATCTAAAAAAAAAACTTGACAAAGCTTTTATTAAATCGTATATTTACGATATACGATAGGTAGAGAGAGGAGCGCCCATGGCCCAAGCGAAGACCGAAACGTTCGACCCCGCCCTCGTTCGTACGGCGGGCCTGGCCAAGGCCCTGAGCCATCCGGTCCGCATCCGCATCCTCGAGATCCTGGCCTCCCGCAAGGGCTGCGTATGCGGCGGTCTCGTCGAGCTCCTGCCCCTCGCCCAGTCGACGGTCTCCCAGCACCTCCGGGAGCTTTTGGATGCCGGCCTCATCCGGGGGGACGTCGACGGGCCCCGAACCTGCTACTGCCTCAACGCCGAGGCGATCGCCGATTCCTGGGCGGCATTCAAGGACATGTTCCATCGGATCTGCGGGTCGGCCGGGGAAGTCCCGAAGGGCCCGCACTCCGGAACTTGCGCCCTCCCGACGCGGCGGACGGGACGATCCGGAAAACGGTCCTCCGTCCGCGAACGAACGCCCGACAAAATACGAAAGCCATAAATAAGGAGACACCATGAGAAGCGACAAGGAAAAAGAAAGCCAACGCCTCAAGGAGCTCGTCCGCGAGAAATACGCCCAGATCGCCCGCGAGGCACCCAAGCCGGGAGATCCGCCCGCCCTCCGCACCTCCTCGCCATGCTGCAGCCCGGCCGCAAGCCCCTGCTGCTGCGCGCCGGCGGCGGAACCGTCTGCTTCCACCTACTACAGCGAGGACGTCGCCGGCATCAAGGAGGCCTACGGGAAGCTCGATGGGCACATGGACGAGGCCGACCTCGGCCTTGGCTGCGGCCTGCCAACCGAGCACGCCGGCCTGGCTCCCGGCCAGACCGTGGTCGACCTGGGCTCGGGCGCCGGGAACGACGTCTTCATCGCCCGCTCCGTCGTCGGCGACACGGGCCGGGTCATCGGCATCGATATGACACCCGAGATGATCGGCAAGGCCCGCGCGAATGCCGAACGCCGCGGCTTCAAGAACGTCGAGTTCCGCCTTGGCGACATCGAGGCCTTGCCCGTCGACGCCGCGGCGGCCGACGTCGTCGTCAGCAACTGCGTCCTCAACCTCGTCCCCGACAAGCGCCTGGCCTTCGCCGAGATCTTCCGCATCCTCAAGCCGGGCGGCCGATTTTGCGTCTCGGATATCGTCCTCCGAGGCGAGCTCCCGGCCAAGCTCCAGGAGGTGGCCGAGCTCTACGTCGGCTGTGTCGCCGGCGCGCTCGACGCCGAGGAGTACCTGGCGATCATCCACGACATGGGATTCACCGGGATCGACATCAAAGTCGCGAAACGGCTCGACCTTCCCGACGAATACATCCTGAAACACATCGGCGCCGAGGAGCTCGCCGCCTACCGCGCCTCCGGCGCCGCCGTCCTCAGCATTACCGTCGTCGGGACCCGGCCCTTGAACTGAGATGGGGAAAAAGCGGGGAAGCCCCCGCCCGATGCAGCGGACTCCGTGCCCGTAGGGTATAATATCTAGTGCGGATCATTTTATTCGGAGCGTGCGGACATGACTCGAAAAACGATCGCCTTCCTGATCGCGGCGGGGATGCTCCTCGGGCTGGCCGCGGCGCGGCCGGCCGAGGCCCAGTTCCGGGAACGGAACAGGCCTGTCGGGCTGTACATCGACCTCGGCTATATGAACCTCAATAGCGTTCCCAAATGGATTACGCTCGGCCCGGAACTCGAGCTTCGCCTCGGAAAAGTCATCAGCATCAACCCCGAGGTCTCGTTCTGGTTCCGAAGCTCCTTCGGCGATACCGTCAGCATCGTCCCGGGCGGGACTATCAACCTCAGGATCCGGAGTTTCTTCATCGGCAGCGGGGTCATCCGGCGGATATCCGATTGGGCGGAGGAGGCCGGCGGCACGGTCGTCCCCAAGTTCCAGGCTGGCTATGCGGCCGGCCCCGTTAGGCTCTCAGTCATCCTCCTGCTCCTCAACCGGACCGACAATTTCGTCCTCGGACTGAACTTCGGCTTCAGGATCTGAAGGGTTGGGCCACAGGCCGTTGCTTAAACGCTAGAGCGCGGCCAGGGCCTTGAGCGCCAGCGAGTAAAGCCAGCGGTGGGCCTTGTTGCCGTTGGTCAGGATGGCGATGCCGGTCCGCTTGCTCAGATTCCCAGCCAGGAAGGCCGTGTAGCCGTTGACGCTGCCGCTGTGGGCGATGATCGTTTCGCCGTTCAGGGTCGAGATCCACCAGGCCAGGCCGTAGCCGGACGTCTCGTTGAGCCAGCCGCCGTTGATCGGCCCGGCGAAGCGGTCGTATTGCCGCTTCATCATCTCCCGGAAGGTCGCTTCGCTTAAAAGCCGCCGTCCCTTGTAAACCCCGCCGTTCAGGTTGGCCATGAGCCAGTGGGCCTGGTCGATGGCCGTGCCGTAGACGACGCCGGCCGGCCAGGCATCGGCCTTGACCCAGTCCACGGGCCGGAAGATTCCGCCGCGACGCCGCACGGGCATGTAGGGGATGGCCAGACGCTCGGCCATGTCGGCCCGGGGCTCGAAGGCGGTATCGCGCATCTCGACGGGGGCGAAGACGTTCTTTCGCACGTACTCCTTGAACGGGACGCCCGAGAACTTCTCGACGAGGTGGGCGACCAGGGTGAAGGCGATGTTGGAATAGAGGACCCGCGTCCCGGGACGGCGCGAGAGCTGGAGCCGCCCACGGAGGTAATCGACGAGCGACGGCGGAGCCTGATCCTCCCAGACGGTGTGCCGGCCGAAATCGGTCGACAGGCCCGAGGTGTGGGTCAGGAGGTTGCGGAACGTCACGGGGTAACGCTTGTTCTCGCCCTCGATCTTCAGGTCCGCAAGATAATCGTTGACCCGGTCGTCGAGCTTGAACTTGCCCTGCTCCATCTGCTGGAGGAGAGCCGTCGCCGACATCGTCTTGAAGGTCGAGGCGATGAGATAGACGGTGTCGCAAGCGGCCGGGGTCTTGACCCGGACGTTAGCCAGGCCGGCCGAACGCGTCCAGACGATGCGCTCGCCGGAAACGAGGACGACGGCCATGGACGGGATACGGCCGACCTTGAGCAGGCGCTCGATCTCGGGGTCGAGGAGGGCGGCGAGGCGCGGGTCGTCGACGGGCGAGAACGGGCGCGCCGCGGCCGGGTCGGAGACAATGGCCGGGCCGAGCATCGGGTCGTCGCCGACGTCACCCTCGTATTCGTCGGGGCCGGTCTCCAGGTCGGCGAACGCTCCCGTCTGACCGGAGCCGCCTTCGGGGCCGATGGACGAGGACGGCGCACCGACGCCGTTCCCGTTCTTGCCGTTCGGTCCGTTGGTCCCGTCGGCCCGTCCGCCGATGATCTTCGTGGCCACGAAGAGGCCGATCGCGGCCAGGGCCAGGACGATGAGGGCGATGTCGGCCGCCCGCCGCAGGCGCGAGAGCGACCGCTCGGTGGGGCGCGGGGAAGGCTCCGGCGCGGCGGGCAGGCCGGCGGCCGGACCCGGGCCTTTCTCCGATCTCCGCTTCTTAGGCCGGGCCATGCCGCTCATGTCTCTGTGACGCTCGGGCAAAGATTATACCACGCCTTGTCATAGAGGGCGCATCGCGGGTATGATGATGATCCAGGATGGTGAAAGAAGTCAGGTCATGATCCATACCAAACGCGCGGTCTCATTACTGGCCTTATCCGCCTGGGTCGCGATCGCGATGCCGGCGGCAGGCCAATCCCGTTCCGGGGATCCGTCTCCCGATAAACGTCTCGGCGCTTGGGAAAAACAACTCGTCCTGCCAACGAAGATTTCGGCCCGGTTGTCCTGGGCCCAGCGACGTCTCCAGCCCGCCGGGCTCCGGAAGCTCGAGAAAATGGGACGCACGGTGGCTCCGGTCGTCGCGGCCGGCAACGATTTCGATTCGCTCCGCGCTCAGGCCGAGCGGGAGGTCGCCGCATCCTTCGCGGGCCTGTCCCACATGGACATCTCGGAAACTGCTTTTATCGTCCTGTCCATGGCGACCAAGGATATGGATGACGACATTCGCATGATCATGGCCGAGATCAAGGCAATGAACGCGGCCAAACAAAAGATGCGAGAATTAGTCAAGGAGCTCAACGGCTGGATCTCCGAGGAGGTGGCCAAGCATCCTGGATCCGAGGACATCGACAACGAAGAGGTGGCGGGTTCGAAGACGAAGGCCAGCGCCGCCCGGCCCACCGCGAAAGCGACGGCCCCTCCTCCCCGCCGGATCACTCTCGAGACCAAGGCCTCGCCCGTGATCCATCTCGAGTATGTCAAAACACCCGTCATTCCGCCGCTCCCGGCGCGGAACCCCGGCCTGACGGTCTCCGGACTCAAGTCCTTGCAGGACGACCTCAAGGGGAACCTCGACGGCATGAACGAGATGTCGGAGATGACCTCCCTGCGGCTCCAGATGACCATGGACCGCCGCGCCAAGTTTATCGAAACCCTCTCCAACATCATGAAGAAGTCGAGCACTACCCAGGAGACACTCGTCCAAAACATCAAATGACGGGATGAAGGACCGGTCTCAGGACACGCTGCCGCGAGCACCTGCCGGGGCTCTTCTTCACTTACGACGGGAAAGCGCTCGACTTCCGCGGCACGGTGACGACGTTCCGCAACATCGCGTTGGTCAGGATGAGAAGATAGGTCTTATTCCTCGGAAAGCCCGGCCAGCTTATCCTGGACGCGGCGCAGCTCGTCCTGGGCCTCTTTGAATAGCTTCGCCTTATAGGCCAGGGTGTCGAGCGCCTTGGTTTCGCTCATGGTCCTCTTTAAGAGGTCGATACGGGCGAGGATCTCCGCCTCGCGCCGGCGCAACCGGGCGGCCTCTTCTTTATTCAATGGAAACTCAGGCATGTGTCTTTTCTTCCGATGTCTCTATTGTATAAGAACGGACCTGGTCTTCGCAATGCCCTTGCGAAGACCAGGTCCGTTCTTTTTCTCTTTTTTTACCGCAGGACCAGCCTGACCGTTTGGATCTCGAAGGGCTTGAGCCGGACGGGGATCGAATCGATCTCGACGGTTTCGCCGCCGCCCGTCCTCCACCTTGTCGTTAGACCGAGAAAGAAGCCACTGGCCAGCCGGGCTTCCGTATCCTTTCCGGCGATCTCGCGAAGGCGGGCGACGGGCGTCCCGTCGGCGTCGAGCCAGAGCGCCTGGACGATGACGTTGGGCTTGTCGACGGATAGGAACGATTCCCCCGCCGTTTTGATCCGGCCCTTGTTCCGAGCCGGGAGCCAGGCCGCGACGAGCGGCGTGTGGACATCCCAGCCGAATCGGGAGGCCGCGACACGGTCCGAGGCGGAGCCCGCCGCGGTCCCCGCGCCCGGGGGCGGAGCGCTCGTCAGGCTGTAGCGGAACTCCATCCGGCCTTCCTGGCTCGCTTTGAAGTTCGTCATCCAGTAGTTGTTCATGGCGTAGGAAAAGACCCAAGCGTTCGCAAGGTCGAGTTTTTTGAGCCATTTCCCCGTGTTGATGTCGCCGAATTGGACGAGCGGCGCCTCGATCGGAGACCAAACGACGCGCGCGTCTTTTCCGGAGAATTCGACCCAGTTCTGGACGGCATGCCAGTCGAGGGTCGTACCGGGAAGCTGCTCCTTGCCCGGGGCCATGTCGGCGTCGGCGATCTCAAACCGGACGTTCGGGCTGGCCTGACCCGATACACCCTCCACCGGCCGATTCGCACTCGGCCCGGGGTAGACCGGGCTAAGCTTGGCACCGAGAGCCGCAGGGAGCCCTGGACCGACTTCGAACGGAAAGGCGAAATAGACAGCCTCGGGCGTGAACGTCTCCTCTTTATCCAGTATGTTGACGAGGTCGATACGCTTGACGTCGTCGTAGAGGATGATACGTTGCTCGAGTGACCGGCACATCTTCGGCGAACTCTTGATAATGAGGCTTGCGGCCGCCGGCCCCCGCCAGCCGGCCTCGACCTCGGCCGACTCGGGCGACAAGCGGTTAAACGTCGCCCGCTTGGTCATGTCGTCCACGGCCTTGCGGCCGCCCTCGGGCTGTTCATAGATATAGGCGTTGAGCGGCCAAGGGCAGGCCTTGTCGACCAACTCGCGGCCGAGCTCCTTGTCGTAAAGGCTCGAGATGCCTCCCGTCTTCACGTCCACGGTGACGCGGTAGAAGCGGTTTTCGATGGTGTTGCCGCGGATCTCCGATCCGAGGCCCGAAGCGGCAGTGCCCGGGGGCGTCTCCCCCGCCATGACCGCGAATGCAGCGTAGCCCATCGACGGGACGTTCGGCGCGAGGACCAGCAGGACGTCATCGCCCAGCATCTGGAACTTCGCGTCGCTGCCGAGGCGCCGATCGACGACCCGAAGCTTGCCCTTGGCCTCGCGCAGGGGCCCGGCAGGAAGGATCACGCGGACGACATCCGTCCGCACCCAGGAGAGCGGGTTGAAGACGGCGAACTCGTATTCACCGTCGGCGTTGATGAGCTTGGCCAGCGCCTCTGTCCCGCGCCGGAAGAGCGTCCGCGAGGCCTCCCGCGCCTTATAAGCGAAGCTCGACTTGATCGCCCACTGGCTTCGGGCCAGTTCCGACTGGGGATCGTCGATCGAGTTGTAGGCTCCCCAGGTGTGCTCGTCGTAGAGCATGGCCTGCTCGTGGGCCTCCCAGATCTGGCCCTCCGGGAAGCGGAAGGCCTTGGCCAGGTCGAGTTTCGCCGCCAGCGCCGAGATCTTCTCGGCCGAGACGAGATCGCTGTGGGTCATGCGGTTGAGCCCGGTCTCGAAGGCTGTCGAGGCGACACCGTCGGTCCAGTAGTCGGGCCAGCCGAGCTTGTGGACGGGGAGCGATCTTCCGTAGTTCTTATCCAGACGCTCGAAGAACTCGCTCATGGTCGCCAGCCTCAGCCGCGGCGAGACGTAGCGCTCGTTCCATTCCTTGACCAGGTCGGAGAGGCCGCGCCCGGGCGGGCAGTTGTCCGTCGTCCAAGCACCGATGTTGAAGGCGATGATGTCGTAGGGGTAATCGCCGCGCGCCTCGAGCTTGGCCAGATAGTCCCCGACCTTCGGGGCGCTTTTAGCGACCGGTTCGTGGAGGAGGAGGTCGTAGTTCGCGAACAGGTAGTGCTCGCCGTTCCAGTGGAGGATACGGCTGCCGTCGGGCGATTCCCACCAGAAGGCGTTGGGCCGGCGGAGCGGGGCCCGGGAGCGCGTCTCGTTGATGCCGGTGGCGAAATAACGGATGCCCGCCTGCGCGAAGACCTGGGGCAGGGCCCAGGAAAAGCCGGTAACGTCGTTGTTCATGGCCGAGCGGACTTCAAACCCGTAGGTTTGAGCGTACTGCTTGGCCAGGTCGACGGATCGCAGGATCTCTTCGTGGGAGAATCCGTCGGATTGGTTGAGGTAGAGCCCGGACAGCTCGACGCGGCCGACCCGGATGAGGTCGGCCAGGGCGCGGACATCGGCCTCGGGCCTGGTCCGGATGAAATTCTGGAGGGCCCAGGAGATCTCGATATTCCAGCGGAATTTGGCGTCGTCGGGATAGGCGTCGGTCTGCCGGCAATAGTCGATGACGGAATCGAGGTATTCGACATGGTTTTGGGCGACCCTCGTCTGAAGCTCGGTGTAGCCGATATCGGTGTGAGAATGGTGGAAAAGATAGACGGACCAGCGCCGCTGCGGGAGAAGAGTGATCTCGCGGCTGAGGACGGCCGTTCCGATCTTGACTTCGAAGCGCGCTTTGACGGGCTTCACGGCCTCGGGAACGCGCGCCTCAAAGACATTCCTGCCGGGCTTGAGGGAGAGGGAGGTCATGGCCAGGTCGCACGGCTTTCCGGCGACCCAGGCCTTGACGGCGGCTTCCCCGGCTTGGGGGCCCGGGTAGTCGACGATGAGCTGGACGACCTGCTTCACCGCTGCCCCGTCTTTGACCAGGAAGACTGTCGGAACGACCTCGAGCCGGGGCTTGGCGATCGGTATCACAGGTGCGCCGGCCGCCGCCTGGGCCGGCAGCTCCGGAGAACCGACGGGGGCCGCGAAGACGGCCAAGGCCAGAAAAATCAAAAGGCCCGCGCCGATGACGGTAGCATTTCCCTTGTTTCTATTATTCATGTACGGCCCTCCTTCGAGTCTCAATCTAACATGCCCCGGGACCCAGGTAAAGGCCCGGCCGCCGGGCGGTTTGACCCCCCGCGACGGATATGCCATCATAGATTATTGAGGCTGAAATGAACACTTCTCGAAGCGGCCCAAGGATCCTTCTGGCACTGGTCCTCGCAGCCGGGATTGCCGGGAGCGCCCTGGCCGCCGCCGCCCGGGCAGGGGATGCCCCGACGGACTCCCAGAAGAAAAAAGCCCAGGACAACGAGAAGAGCCCCCAGTACCAGTACGAGAAGGGTCTCATCGCCTTGCGCTACGGGCTCCCGGACGAGGCCATCCGCTACGGTAAGCTAGCCGTCTCGATCGACCCGGAGCACTTCGATTCCTGGAACCTCCTGGGGTCGGCCTATTACACCAAGGGAGAATACACCCTGTCGGCGGAGTCCTACGGGAAGGCCGCGGCGCTCAAGCCGGACGCCGGGGCCGTCCAGAGGAACCTCGGATTGGCCTTGGTCGAGCTCAAGGAGACGGACAAGGCCGAAGCCGCCCTGAAGAAGTCCTATGATCTTAGCGGGGACGCCGAGGGCGCCTATTATCTGAGCCGGCTCTATTACCTTGAAAAGCGGTATGACGAAGCCCTAGACTACGTGGTCAAGTCCATCCAGAAAAACGGCGCCAACGCCGGGGCGTACAACCTCAAGGGCGCCGTCCTCAACCAGCTCGACCGGCCCCTCGAAGCCGTCGGATGCTTCCAGGCCGGCCTCGTCCTTGCCCCCGACGACGTCAACCTCCAGGTCAACCTGGGTGTCGCCTACCTCAACGCCAAGGATCCGGCCAAGGCCCTGGCTGCATTCGAGGCGGTCCTGCCCAAGATCGAACAGGCGGTGTTGAAAACCCAGGTCGAAAACTACATCAAGGCCATCAAGGACGCCGGGAAATAGGGCCGAAAAAGCGGGCTTCCATGGCCCGCAGGAAGGCCGTCCCTTTCTCGACGAAGGCCCGGCCGTCCGGGCAGAGGTCCTGGAAGATCCCCCGTTCGAAGGCGAAATCCCCGAGGCTCGAATTGTAGGTCTCGAGCCCGACCGTGCCGTCGAATCCGATCTCCGCGAGCGTCCGGAAAACCGTCTCCCAGGGGACGAGTCCGCCGCCGGGGACGCCCCGGTCATTCTCGCAGGCATGGACCAGGGCGAGGCGCGGGCCGAGGATGCGCAGGCCCTCGGCATAGTCGCGGACCTCAGTGACGGCGTGGTACGTATCGAACGTGGCCTTGATGTTTGGGTGGCCGGCGAGGGCAATGAGCCGGGCGAGCTGGGCCGGAGTGTTTACAAGATGGGTTCGGAACCGGCTCATCGGCTCGATGACGACGGCGACGCGGCGCGCGGCCGCGTATTCGGCAAGAGCATGGAGGCCTTCGGCGGCGCGGGGGAACTCGTCGGCCGGAGGGCGGCGGCGCTTGATGACGCCCGGATGCCCGTAGAGACAACCGGCGTAGGCGGAAGCGCCAAGCTCGGCGGACAGATCGACTTGCCTCATGTGCCAGGAGAGGCCTCGGACGCGGTCGGCCGGGTCGTCGGCAGAGAGGTCGCAGTCGAGAGGCCAAAGACCGCCAGGGCCGACGATGAGCTCGAGGCCGAGAGCAGCGGCGCGCCGGCCGGTCAGGCGCGGGTCGAAGACAACGTCGTCGCCGACGGAGAGCTCGAACATATCCAGGTCCATCTCCCGGGCGAGGTCGAGAAAGCGCAGGTCGGCGTCCGACCAGCTCCGGGTGAAGAGGTAACAATGGGCCCCGTATTTCACAGGGGGAAGATACCCCAGCTCCGCGCCAAGTTCAAGCCGGAGGACGAAGGTGATATGATATCCACATGAATTGGGTCACCGTCCATAAAACAAACGGAATCACGGACGCGGAGATCCTCAAGAACATGCTCGAATCTTTCGGCATTCCCGCCCGGGTGAGTTACGAGTCCGCGGGTAGGATCTACGGCTTGATCGTGGACGGGATGGGCGTTGCCGCACTCCTGGTCCCCGAAAACCGGGCCCGGGAAGCGCAGGACATCCTGGCCGAGCATTTCACGCCTGAAGTCTGAGTGACCTCCGCCTCGACCGGAGCCGAACCGAAACGTTTCGGCCTGCCGGACGTCTTATGGGGTGAAGACGGACGAAGACATGACATCCTTCGACGAGCTCTACGACATGTACAACGCTCACATCTACCGATTCGCCTGCGCCCTGGCCGGGGACGCCCGGGACGCCGAGGACCTCTTCCAGGAGACCTGGCTTCGGGCCGTCAAGGCCCTTCCGGAGGGCCGGGAGACGGAGGGGAGCGACCCCAAAGCTTGGCTCTTCACCATCGCGGCCAACGCCCACAAGGATTCGCTGAGGAAGAAACGCGTCCGGCGACTCTTCCTCCTGGAGAGGACGAAGTCGATGGCCGCGGCGGCGGCGGATGCCGATCCTGGCTGGGACGTCCCCGGCCATTCGCGCGAGGACGGAGCGATGCGGTCAGACATCAGGATCTGCCTCCGCCGGGCCGTCTCCCGGCTCCCCGGCAGGGAGAGACGGGTCTTCGTCCTCAAGGACATCGAGGGCTTCAAGCACGCGGAGATCGGCCGCATGCTCGGCATGCCCGAGGCGACCGTCCGGACGCTCCTTCATCGGGCGGTTCGGCGGCTCCGGAAAGAGCTGGCAGAGTTCAGACCGGCGGCGAACAGGAATCCTGTTTTCGAGGAGGGACGGTCATGACCAAGAGCTTGAGATGCCGGGACATCGAACGCCTCGTGCTCGAAAGCGAAGACCGGGCGCTCCCTGCGGGAGAGCAGAGCCTCGTCGAAGAACATGTCCGGGCCTGCGCGGGCTGCCGGGGATTCGTGGCCGACCGGGCGCTCGTTCGCGCCGAACTCGCGGTTGTTCGCTGGCCGGTGCCGCCGGATGAGCTTGTCCTGAGGACGCGGCGGCTGTTGCGGGATGCCGGCGCAGCGGCACCGCCGGTCGTGCCGGCATGGGTCATCGTCGCCATAGCCGCGGTCACGATCATCACGTCCATCTGGCTGGCGGTCTGGCTGCCGGATCTCACTCCGGATACGACCCTGGCCGACCTGCCCCTCGCCGCGCGGGCGGCCGTTTTCATCATCGTCCAAAACGCGCTCATGCTCTTCTGCGCTCCCCTCGTCCTGCGGACGGCCCGGGCGCGCCGGGACGAACTCGAGAGCGCTCGATAGCGAAGACACGAAGATCAGCTAATCAGGAGGTCAATATGACAGTCTCGAACAACGGTAAAAGCGTCGCCATCGTGATCATAATCGTCGTCCTGGCGCTTTTCGCCTTCCGCTCCATCTTCTTCGTCATGCCGTTCGGCATTTTCCCGGGTTTGGCCCGCTCCGTCGGGAACGCCGGCCATTCGTTCGGCGGGTGGTTCGATGGTTTCGGCCCGCTCCGCGCCATACCGCTCATTATCCTCCCGGTCGCCATGATCATCCTCTGGGGCGCGGTCCTCATCTGGGTCTACCGGGACGCGGAAAAGAGGGGAATGAGCGGGATCCTGTGGCTGCTCCTGGTCCTTATCGGCAACGTCATCGGACTGCTCATCTACGCCATCGTCCGGAGCGAAACGCCGGTCAGGCGGCGGACCGAGGGGGCGGGGCATTACACAGGTCCGGAAAAATGCCCTGGCTGCGGAAACTCCGTCGCGACGGGGCACGCCTTCTGCCCCTATTGCGGGAAAAACCTGAAGCAGACCTGCCCCGCCTGCGGCAAGACCGTCGAGGGGAATTGGAAGGCCTGCCCATCCTGCGGCGCGGGCATCGACCCCGGCCAGCCCCGCCAAGTCTGAATAAGAAAAAAGAACGGACCTGGTCTTCGCATTTTTTGCGAAGACCAGGTCCGTTCTTTTTGGTCCCTTCTTTATTTAAAGACCTCGCGGCGGAGAGAGGCCAGGGCGATGCGCGACTCGACCGGGTTGACGCCGATCCCGGGCCCGTCCGGGACGCGGATCGTACCCGGGCCGCTGAGCTCGATGAACGGGTCGATGATGTCTTCTTTGTAATACCTCCGGCTGGCGCTGAGGTCGTTCGGATACTTGAAATTCGAGAGCGTGGCGATGTGGAGGTTGTGAGCCCGGCCGATGCCGCATTCGAGCATGCCGCCGCACCAGACCGGCACGCCGCGCGACTCGCAGTAGTCGTGGATCTTGCGCGTCTCGACGACCCCTCCGACCCGGCCGACCTTGATGTTGACGATGCGGCAGCTGCCCATCTCGAGGGCCGCCCGGGCCGTGTCGAACGACAGGATGCTTTCGTCGAGGCAGAGCGGCGTCGTCATCTCCCGCTGAAGCTTGGCGTGGTCCCAGAGGTCGTAGGGAGCGAACGGCTGTTCGATCATGAGCAGGTCGTAAGCGTCGAGGGCCTTGAGCGTTTCCATGTCTCCCAAGCCGTACGCGCCGTTGGCGTCGGCCTGGAGCATGATGTCCGGATATTTCTCGCGTACGGCGGCGCAGGCGGCGGCGTCCCAGCCCGGCTTGATCTTGAGCTTGATCCTCTTATAGCCCTGATCGAGGTACTGCCCGACTCGGGCAACGAGGTCCGGGAGTGAATCCTCGATACCGCAGCTTACCCCGGCCGCTATTTCCGTCCTGACGCCGCCGTAGAGCTTGTGAAGCGGCAATCCGGCCTTTTTGGCCTTGAGGTCCCAGAGGGCCAGCTCGATCCCGGCCTTGGCCATCCGGTTGCCCCGGAAGACGGCGGCTTCGCGGGCGTAGTCCTCGGGCTCGACGAGGCCCTTGCGGAAGACGAGCGGCACAAGGAAAGCCTTCATGACGTGCCAGGCCGTCTCCGTCGTCTCGCCGCTGTAGAGCGGCGATTCCTCGGCCACACACTCGCCCCAGCCGCAAACGCCGCCCTCGAAGACTTTGACCAGGCTGAAGGTCCGGTCGTAGGACCGGCCGAAGCTCGTCTCGAAGAAGTGCACGTAGGGAAGCTTGAGGAGATCGATCTCGATCCGTTCGATGGCCATGCGCTGTCCTCCGCGTTCTCGATTCCCGCCTAACATAATCTAAAAAGAAAACCCTTGACAAGCCCGGAATTCGTGTTATTATACAAACTAGTTTGTGTTACAAACCATAAAGGAGAAAACTTCATGGTCGACATCGAAAAGATCGAAAGACAGACGGTCCAGAGCTTCTACAGCGACGGCCTGGCCGAGATCTCTCTCGGTCTCATCTTCCTTCTGCTCGGCGGATATTTCTTCGCCCAGGCGATCGTTCCCGAGGGGTCCGCCCTCGGCTCGGCGCTAAGCCTCCTATCCGTCCTTGTCATCGTCTCCGCGGGCTTCCTCGTCAGCCGCATCCTCCGCTTTCTCAAGGGCCGCATCACCTACCCCCGGACCGGCTACGTGGCGTTCAAGAAAAAGAAGCCGAGCCCGAAGCGCCGCGCCGCCACCATGATCGTCGCCGGTATCATCGGCGCGGCGATGGCCGCGCTCTA
>Ga0315292_10000735_pt1 | contig 16238 bp, 18 predicted proteins | sample YL17G13_0_MG_FD_204029 | JGI IMG/M metagenome (GOLD analysis project Ga0315292, IMG submission 204029) | Sediment microbial communities from Yellowstone Lake, YNP, Wyoming, USA - YL17G13_0 | ecosystem: Environmental > Aquatic > Freshwater > Lake > Sediment | place: USA: Wyoming | collected... | reverse complement strand
ACGCGGACGGCAGCGGCGAAGTGGAGGACGCGCTCGCAGTCATCGAATGGGCACGCTCGCGCTGGAACTGCGCACCCCTGTGGCTCGCTGGTTTCTCATTCGGCGCCGCCGTGGCGTTGCAGGCTGCGGCGCGGGCGCGGCCAATCCGCCTGGTGACCGTGGCGCCTCCGGCAGGCCGGCTGATCACGCAACCGATCGCAAGGCCGCCGTGCCCGTGGCTGATCGTGCAGGGCGATCGGGACGAGCTGGTGGACTTCGCGACGGTGCAGCGCTGGGCCGCGAGCTATGCGCAGGATGCGCCGGAGTTACTGGTGATGAGCGGTGCGGAGCACTTCTTCCACGGCCGCCTGCGCGAGTTGCGGGCCGGCGTGCTGCGCTTCCTGACGGCTGCCCGTCAGGGCTGAATCGAGGCAAAAAACAGCGAAATCGTCGGGGCGCGCGAGCCGCCCCGACGCCGAAATCGCGTCAGCTCAGTTCACAAACCCTTTGAGGTTCTTGAGCGGCATCACGCGGACCTTCTTGCTGGCCGGCTTGGCCTTGAACGTCATCTTCTCGCCGGTGAAGGGATTCACGCCTTCACGCGCCTTCGTGGCGGGCTTCTTCACGACCTTCATCTTGGCGAGGCCCGGCAGTGTGAACAGCCCGTGGCTCTTGAGGCTCTTCTTGATCACGCCGCTGAGCGAATCGAAAACCGAGCTGACCTGCTTCTTGGAAAGACCGGTGTCCTTGGAGATTGTCGCCAGGATATCGGACTTCGTCGGTGCAGAACTCTTCTTGGCCATCTAGTGTGTCTCCTGTGATGAATCGTGGGCCGCTGGCCCCGGTTAGTCTGTTGGCGCGCGAAAAATAGCACGAAATCGCCGCGTGTTAATACGCTCCCGAGGCTTTTTTTTCAGTCCCGCGGCGTTCAGTCGGTGAAGAACTCGCGCTTGAACTGCACCGCGTACTTCGAACTCTGCCCGAGCGGAGCGGCGTCGATGTCGAAGACGAGGATCTCGTTGCCGCTGATGCCGACTTCTCCGATGAAGTAAATCGACCCTCCTTCCGTGATGCGGCGCATCGGGAGGTCTTTCAGCTGCCCATTCAGGTTGTAGGCAGTCGCGGTCACGGTGCCGTCCACCGGCACCGTCCTGCCATCCGGGCTTTTGCGTAGCAGCGAGACGTTCAGCAGCACGCGATTGGCGCTGCGCTCGATGGCGTACGCGCGCGCGACGCCGGCCGTCAGCTGGTCGGTGCGGATCGCGTTGTAGTGGACTTCGAAGTCGCCGAAATCCTGGAGCGTGGGCGCGCTCGGCGCTGCCGCCGGCGTCTTTCCCGGCTGACCGACCTGATCGCATCCCGAGGAAATAGCTAGAGAAAAGGCGGCGACCAGCCATGGAACGAGCCGGCGAACGGTACCTGTGTACATCGTTGAATCCCCCTGCGGCAGGCGTGCCGCGCGCGGTAGCAGCACCATGTTACCGCCGCCTTGCCGGCTCTGCGCACGGTCCGGCGCGTCCGCTGCCGCAGTGCCCCTCATGCGTCGCCGGCGACGATCGACTGCAATGCGGCGGGAAGTCCCGCGAGGCCACGGATGCGCACGCGCTTGTTGCGGGAAGATGACCCCTGGTCGATCGTGACCTGAGCGCGCGGCACGCCGCACACTTCCGCAAGGAACTCGATCAGAGCCGCGTTGGCGCGGCCATCGACGGGCGGGGCGTTCAAGCGGACACGCAATCGATCCCCCATGAGACCCGCGAACTCGGTCCTGGCGGCGCGCGGCTGGACGCGTACGTCGAGGACCCAGTCCGTTCCGTCCCGGCGCGCGGGGGCAGTCATGGGTTCGGCAGTCGCAGGGCCGCGGGTTGGCTCAGCGCAGCAGGATCTGCAATGCCTGCAGGGCGATGAGCACGAACAGCGCCGAGAGATCGAGCCCGCCAATGGGCGGCACGACGCGGCGAATCGGCGCCAGGAGCGGTTCGCACAGCCGGCCCAGGATCTGGTTGGCCGGGCTGTAGGTGCCGGGTGCCACCCAGCTCAGCACTGCGTAGAGCAGCACGGCGACGGTGTAGAACTGCAGTACGGTCTGCAGCAGCCCGACCAGACCGCGCACGAAGATCGCCGCGAGGTCGAAACCGCCTCCGGCGACCAGTTGCAGCAACGTGGTTCCCGCCAGCTGCACGATCAGCAGGGCCACCAGCGAGGCGATGTCGATCTTTCCGGCGGGAGGCAGGGCCCGGCGCAGCGGACGTACCAGCGGATCCGTCGCCTTGAGGACCGCCTGTCCGATCGGGTTGCGGAAATCGGCCCGCACCATTGGCATGAGCAGCCGCAGCAGGTAGGCGATCACCACCAGGGTAATCAGGGCGTCGAGGATGAATAGCAGTGCCGGCATGAGTCTTCGTGGCTGAAATCCGTTCCGTGCTCAGTCGCCACCGAACTGACGGGCCAGTTCGGCCGAGCGGCGCGCTGCCGCAGCGACAGCTTCGGCAAAAATAGCACGCACGCCGGCGGAATCGAGCACCTGCAGCGCCGCGGCCGTCGTGCCTCCCCTGGACGTCACTTGCGCGCGCAATTCGGCAGGCGGGTCGCTGCTCTCCGCAGCCATGCGGCCGGCACCCCTCGCCGTTTCCACGGCGAGCCGCCGTGCCGTGTCCGGCGCGAGACCGAGCCGGATGCCCGCTGCTTCGAGCGCCTCCACCAGCAGGAAGAAGTACGCAGGACCGCTGCCGGAGAGGGCTGTCACGACGTCCATCTGCTCTTCCGTCTCGACCCAGACCGTTGCGCCGCAAGACGCGAGGATCGTTTCGACAGCCTGGCGCTCGGACGGCAAGACGGTTGCATCCGCGTACAACGCGGTGATCCCGGCGCCGATCAAGGCCGGGCGGTTCGGCATCGTCCGCACCAGCGACACGTCCGCGCCCAGCCAGCGTGCCAGGTCCTGCAGGCGGATGCCGGCGGCGATCGAGATGACCAGGCGACGCCGCAACGCCAGCTCCGCGGCAATGCCCCGCGCGACGGTGGCCATTTCCTGCGGCTTGACGGCCAGCACGACCGCGTCCGCTTCCCGCACGGCCGCGACGTTGTCGTCCGTGACGCGCACTGCGAACTCCCGGCGCAGCCTGTCGAGCTGTCCGGCCACGGGATCCGCGACGGTGATGTCGCTGCCAGGAATGCCGCGCGCCCGGAGGCCGCCGATGAGGCTCGTCGCCATGTGGCCGCCGCCAATGAACGTGATGCGCATCAATCTGTCTCCTGCGCCCGTGTCGTCTCAGGAGCGCGGGCCGAAAACGGCCGTGCCCACCCGGACGATGGTTGCGCCTTCCAGGACGGCCGCCTCCAGGTCGCTGCTCATGCCCATGGAAAGCGTGTCCAGTTCATGGCCTGCGTCGTTCAAGGTCGCGAGCAGCTCCCGTAACCGGCAAAACGGGCGGCGCTGCTCATCCTCGGACTGCACGTCAGGCGGGACGCACATGAGTCCTCGCAGCCGCAGCCGCGGCAAACCGGCCACCGTGGCCGCCAGGCCGGGCAGGTCGGCGGGGCTCACTCCGCCCTTGGCGGGTTCGTCGGCAAGCTTCACCTGCAGCAGCACCTCGAGCGGCGGCGCGTAGTGCGGGCGCTGAGCACTCAAGCGCTCCGCAATGCGCGCCCGGTCAACGGTGTGGGCCCAGTGGAAGTGCGCGGCCACGTCGCGGGTCTTGTTGCTCTGCAGGCGGCCTATGAAGTGCCAGGTCAGCGGCAGGTCGCACAGGGCTGCGATCTTGGCGAGCGCTTCCTGCAGGTAGTTCTCGCCGAAATTCCGCTGCCCGGCGTGCGCGAGCGCCCGGATGGCCGCCTCCGGCTGCTGTTTGCTGACGGCGAGGAGAGTGACGGACGCCGGGTCCCGGCCCGCCCGGCGGGCTGCTGTCCCGATCCGGGCAAGCACTGAGTTGAGACCAGCAGATGAGAACTGCGGAGCGGTTAACATATTCGGGTCCCGGGCACTGATCTATACTGCGGCCGCCTGCGTGACCCGTCCCGCCTTGGATCCGGCGCGCAGGCTACAGGGAGCCCAGATGGCCGTCGACATCGCCCAATTGCTTGCGTTTGCTGTCAAGAACAAGGCCTCCGACCTGCACCTGTCGTCGGGCGTGCCTCCCATGATCCGTGTCGACGGCGACATGAAGCGGATCAATATGCCACCGCTGACGCACAAGGAAGTGCACAGCATGGTGTACGACATCATGAATGACAAGCAACGGAAGGCTTACGAAGAGTTCTACGAAACGGACTTTTCGTTCGAGATTCCGAAGCTGGCGCGCTTCCGCGTCAACGCGTTCAACCAGAACCGCGGCGCTGCGGCCGTCTTCCGCAACATCCCCTCGGTGGTGTTGTCGCTCGACGACCTGAATGCGCCGAAGATCTTCAAGGACATCTCGATGCAGCCGCGCGGCCTGGTGCTCGTCACCGGCCCGACGGGGTCGGGCAAGTCGACCACGCTCGCCGCGATGATCAACTACGTCAACGACAACCGGCCGGACCACATCATCACGATCGAGGATCCGATCGAGTTCGTGCACGAGTCGAAGCGCTGCCTCCTGAACCAGCGCGAGGTCCACCGCGACACGCTCGGGTTCAGCGAGGCGCTGCGTTCCGCCCTGCGCGAGGACCCGGACGTCATCCTGGTCGGCGAAATGCGCGACCTCGAGACGATCCGCCTGGCGCTCACCGGCGCCGAGACCGGCCACCTCGTCTTCGGCACCCTGCACACGAGTTCTGCCGCCAAGACCATCGACCGCATCGTCGACGTGTTCCCGGCTGCCGAAAAGGAAATGGTCCGCGCGATGCTGTCGGAGTCGCTGCGGGCGGTGATCTCGCAGACGCTGCTGAAGCGCGTCGGCGGCGGCCGCATCGCCGCGCACGAGATCATGATCGGCACTCCCGCGATTCGTAACCTGATCCGCGAAGGCAAGATCGCGCAGATGTACTCCGCGATCCAGACGGGCCAGCAGTCGGGCATGCAGACGCTCGACCAGTGCCTCAAGGAACTGTTGCAGAAGGGCCTGATCACCAAGGAAGAGGCGCGATTCCGCGCGCAGAACAAGGACGATTTCTAGGTCCCGGAGCGAGAGCCCGCGGCGCCGGAGGCATCATGGATCGAGATACTGGTATCAAGCTCATGCAGGATCTCCTGCGCCGCATGGTCGAGCGCAAGGGCTCCGACCTCTTCATCACCGCTGGCTTCCCGCCGGCGATCAAGGTGGACGGCGAGATCAAGCCGCAGACCAACCAGCCGCTCACGCCCGAGCAGAGCGCCCTGCTGGTCCGCGCGATCATGAACGATCGCCAGACCAAGGAATTCGACGCGTCCAAGGAATGCAACTTCGCGATCGCGCCGCCCGGCATCGGCCGCTTCCGCGTGAGCGCTTTTGTGCAGATGGGTCTCACCGGCGCGGTGCTGCGCACCATCAATATCAAGGTACCGACGATCGAGGAGCTCGAGCTGCCGCCGATCCTCAAGGAGATCGTGCTGTCGAAACGCGGCCTCGTCATCCTGGTCGGCGCGACCGGCTCGGGCAAGTCGACCTCGCTCGCCGCGATGGTCGACTACCGCAACGAGAAGACCCGCGGCCACATCATCACGATCGAGGACCCGATCGAGTACGTGCACACGCACAAGAACTGCGTGGTGACGCAGCGCGAGGTCGGCGTGGACACCGAGAGCTGGCACATGGCGCTCAAGAACACGCTGCGCCAGGCGCCTGACGTGATCCTGATCGGCGAAATCCGCGACCGCGAAACGATGGAATACGGCATCCAGTTCGCCGAGACGGGCCACATCGTGCTCGCGACGCTGCATGCGAACAGCGCCAACCAGGCGCTCGACCGCATCATCAATTTCTTCCCGGAGGACCGCCGCGAGCAGTTGCTGATGGACCTCTCGCTCAACATCCGCGCGATGATTTCCCAGCGCCTGGTGCCGCGCGAGGCGGGCAAGGGCCGCATCGCGGCGATGGAAGTCCTGCTCAATACGCCGCTCATCGCGGACCTGATCTTCCGCGGCGAGGTCACCGCCATCAAGGAGATCATGGCCAAGTCGAACCGGCTCGGCATGAAGACCTTCGACCAGGCCCTGTTCGAGCTGTTCGAAGCGGGCGTGATCGCCTACGAGGAGGCGCTGCGCAACGCGGACTCCAAGAACGAGATCCGGCTGCGCATCAAGCTCGAGAGCAAGCGCGCGGACAAGGGCACGCTCGAGGAGACCGGTGCGCTCAAGATCCTCGAGGAAGAGGAATAGCGGAGGCACGGCACCATGGCGAGCACCACCGAACCCGAGAATACCTCGCCCGCCGCTGAGCGCGTGCTGAGCGACACCACTGCCGGAGCCTCGACGGCCCGCAACTTCGTCCTGAACACGCGGCCGCTGTTCAAGCTGATGGTGGAGAAACGGGCGTCCGACCTGTTCTTCACCTCGAACGCCCCGATCAAGATCAAGATCGAAGGGCAGATCATGCCGGTCAACCGTCAGGTGCTGACGGCGGACCAGGTCCGCCAGGCGGCATACGGCCTGATGAACCAGGAGCAGATCGACTACTTCCAGCAGGAACTCGAGATCGATTTCGCGGTCTCCGAGCCGGGGCTCGGCCGCTTCCGCGTGGCGGTGTTCCATCAGCGCGGCAATCCCGCGATGGTGCTGCGCTACATCACGGCGGACATGCCCAAGATGGAGGATCTCGGCCTGCCGCCGATCATGAAAGACCTCGTCATGATCAAGCGCGGCCTGATCCTGATGGTGGGCGCCACGGGTTCGGGAAAATCGACGTCGCTCGCGGCGATGCTCAATTACCGCAACGAGATCTCGTCCGACCACATCCTCACCGTCGAGGACCCGATCGAGTTCCTGCATTCGAACAAGAAATCGATCGTCAACCAGCGCGAGGTCGGGCTCGACACCAAGTCGTTCCACCGCGCGCTGCGCAGCGCCATGCGCGCCGCGCCGGACGTGATCCTGGTCGGCGAAATCCGCGACCGCGAGTCGATGGAGTACGCGATCACCTTCGCGGGCACCGGCCATCTGTGCCTTGCGACGCTGCATGCGAACAACGCGGCCGAAACGCTGGATCGCGTCATCAACATGTTCCCGCGCGACCAGCACACGCAGATCTTCCTCGACCTGTCGCAGTACCTCAAGGCCATCCTTTCGCAGCGCCTGGTGATGGGCAAGGACGCGCATCGTCACGCGGCCATCGAAGTGCTGCTGAACACGCCGCACGTGCAGGAACTGATCAAGAAGGGCGACGTGGTCGGCGTGAAGGAAGCGCTGGTGCGCAGTGCCGAGAAGGGCATGCAGAGCTTCGACATGGCGCTCTACCAGTTGTACCTCGACGGCAAGGTCACGCTCGAGGAGGCGATCAACAACGCGGATTCGCGCACCAACCTCGAGGCCAAGATCAACTTCGGTTAAGGCTGTCAGGCGGCGGCTCGTCGTGGGCGTCCCTGTCGGGTCCGTCTGGACTCGCGGGGAAGACATGCTCCTCCAAACGACCCCGACAGGAACGCCTGACGTACAGCGCCCGCCGCCTGTTCACCGTCGGTTTTCGACTGAACGCGCGGTTTGCGCCGTTGACGTTGCTTGCGCCGTGCGAGTTTTCGGGTTCCTCCCGAAACCTCGCTCAGGCGCCGCGTGTCGAGCGTTCTGTTCCGGGTGTCTTCGGGCTCGCATGTCTTCTTCGCGAGTCCGAAGACACGCGGAATAGAACGCCTGAGCGCTCCGCACTGCGCATGTTCCCCGGGGAAATGCCGAAACGCGCGTCGCCAGCTACGCGGCCGGCGGAAACACCGCGTTCGCGTCGAACACCGGCCCATCCACGCAGACACGCTTCATCGCGAGCCCGTTCTCCGTGACAACCGGCACCGCGCAACCTGCACAGCCGCCGACCGCACAGGCCATGAACTCCTCGAGCGACACCTGGCACGGCACCCCGAAGCGCCGCGCAATGCGCGCCGTCGCCTGCAGCATCGGCGTGGGCCCGCAGGCGAACACCCCGACCTCGCCCAGCGCGGCCGCGTCCAGCGAGCCGAGCCAATGGGCGGCGAGGTCCGTGACATAGCCGTCAAAGCAGCCGGGGAAGCCGGCCAGCGTGGCGAGCCGGCTGGCGACGCCCCAGTCATCGAGCAAGGGCATGCAGGCGATTGCCTCCGGCGGAATGCCGGGCACCACGATCGTGGATGGGCGGGCGCGGAACGGAAACTCGATTTCCGAGCCCATCAGCACCAGCGGCTGCCAGCGCGCGTCGCTGCGCGTCCTGAGTGTTTCGGCCAGGAAGACCAGCGGCGGGATGCCGACGCCACCGCCGATGAGCAGCGTGCGTGGCCGCCGTGGCTCGGCCGCGAAGCCGCGCCCGATCGGCCCCAGGACACTGATCTGCGCGCCGAGCGGGCGTAGCGAAAGCGCCTCGAGGCCGGGTCCCACGATCTTGTAGAGGATCTCGATCCAGCCGGCCCGCGGGTCGACCCGCATGATGGAAAGTGGCCGCCGCATCGGCAGCAGCGGGTCGCAGGTCAGGTGCGCGAAGCTGCCGGGCGTGGCCGCAGCGGCGCATTTGGGCGCGTGCAGGCGGATGACGAATTGTCGGCCCGGGTATTCCTGCTGTGAGAGCAGTTCCGCGTCCTCGACGAAGATGGTGCCGCGATGCTCCCGCGCGACAGCGCTCATCCTGCTTTCCGTCCTGCCTCGACGTTGCGCACCTGCACGTTGCGCACGATGGTCGCAAGCACGGCCATGCGCACCGCGAGGCCGTTCGTCACCTGCTGGCGAATGGCGGACTGTGGTCCATCCGCCACGTCGCTGGTGATCTCGACGCCCCGGTTCATCGGGCCTGGATGCAGCACCACCGCGCCGGGACTGGCCAGGCGCAGGTTGTCCGCGGTGATGCCCCATTCGCGGCAGAACGCGTCCGCGTCGAGGTCATTGGCTGCGGGCATGCGTTCGCGCTGGATGCGCAGCGCCATCACGACGTCGGCACCGCGGATGCCGTCGGCGAGGCTGGTGAAGCGCGGGGAGCCGGGGAATTCGTCGGCATCCGGCATCAGGCTGGCCGGCGCCACGAGACGCAGTTCGCCGACGCCGAGCGAGGCGAGCGCAGTGCCGCTGGACCGTGCGACGCGCGAGTGCAGGATGTCACCCACGATCGCGACGCTGAGCGAGCCGAGGTCGCCCTTGCGCTGGCGGATGGTCAGCACGTCGAGCAGGCCCTGCGTGGGGTGCGATAAGTGCGCCTCGCCGGCATTCAGCACGCTCACGTGCGGTTGCACGTGGCCGGCCACGAAGGCAGGCAGGCCGGGCTCCGCATTGCGCATCACGAACACGTCCACCTGCATCGCCTGCAGGGTGTAGATCGTGTCGAGGACCGATTCGCCCTTCACCCGCGAGGAGGAGTGCAGGTCGAGGTTCACGACGTCGGCGCCGAGGCGCGTCGCGGCGAGTTCGAACGAGACCCGGGTGCGAGTGCTCGGTTCGAAGAACAGGTTCGCCACCGTGCGCCCGAGGAGACTCTGGTCGCGCGCCGGCAGGTCGCCGGGCAGTCGCACGTAAAACTGCGCAAGGTCGAGCAGCTGCCCGAGTTCGTCGCGCGACAGTCCTTCCAGCGTGAGCAGGTGCCGCAGGCGCCCGGCGTGGTCGCGCTGCAGGTCTTGGCCAGTGTCGGTCTTCAAGGGGTCGCTCCCGGAGGGGGGGTCGATGATGGGCTCAGGCGTGCGTCCAGTCTTCTACTCAGGTTCCTGGGCCGCGCTCGTGATTCCTTCCCCGCTGCGCGCGCAGCCAGGTCTCGAGGATCAGGCGGGCGGCATTGGCATCGATGTCCTCGCGCCGGACACGCCGGGTGCGTTCGCCCGAGCGGCGCGCCTCACGCAGCTCTGCCGTCGCCGCCACCGATGTCAGGCGCTCGTCCACCAATTCCACCGGCAACCCGAATCTCCGCGCCAGTTCGTCGCCGAAGGCGCGGCACGTGGCCGTCAGGACGGTGTCGGAGCCGTCCATATTATAAGGGACGCCCACGATCAGACGGGACGGGGACCACTCGCGCACGCTCCGGCCAAGGGCCAGCCAGTCAGGGCCGTCGTCGCTTGCGGGCAGGGTGCCGGCCGGGTTCGCGGTGCCCGTGAGCGTCTGGCCGACCGCCAGGCCGATCCGGCGGCGGCCGAAATCGAATGCCAGCACGACCTCGCCTCGGCCTGCCATTGCCGGGGGCGGGCTCAGGCGTGTCCCGCGTCGCTGCTCAGGTGCAGCAGGTTGACGCCGAGCAGGCGCCCGGCCGCATGCCAGCGCTCCTCGATCGGAGTGGCGAAGACCAGGCGCTCGTCCGCGGGCACGGTCAGCCAGGCGTTGTGCGCCATCTCCTGCTCCAGCTGCCCGGCGTCCCAACCGGCATAACCCAGGGCGACGACGGCGCTTGCGGGCCCATTCCCGAGCGCCAGGGCATCGAGGATGTCGCGCGAGGTGGTGAGGTGCATGCGCTCGGAGAACGGCAGCGAGGATTCCCAGCGGCCCCCGGGCGAATGCAGCACGAAGCCCCGGTCGGTCTGCACCGGCCCGCCGCGCAGCACGGGTTGCTGCGTGATTTGCGAGCGGGCGCACGTGAGGCCGAGCTGCTCGAAGACCTCGGCCAGGTTCATAGGCAGCGCCTTGTTGATGACGATCCCGAGCGCGCCTTGTTCGTTGTGCTCGCAGACCAGCGTCACCGTTTGGGCGAAGGTGGGGTCGTCCATGGCCGGCATGGCAATCAGGAACTGGTTGGTGAGGTAAGCCGATGCCATAGGTTCGAGTATCCGGCGCTACGGCGTATCCGAAAAGACCGCGCCGTCGCCCAGGCGGCCGTTCATGAACTGCCACTCGTAGGCGAAGCGCAGCACCGGATAACGATTGCGCATCGCGGTGGGGAACGGGTCGAACGGCGCCGCGAGCTTGACGATGCCGATCGCCGCGTTGTCGAGTTCCCGATGCCCGCTCGAGCGGCGGACGACGACCGAATCAAGGCGTCCGTCGGCCCGGATGGCGACCTCGAGCACGGGGTTGCCGGACAGCAAGCGCCGGCGCGCCTCGTTCGGGAAATTCAGCGTGCCGACGCGCTCGATGCGCCGCTTCCAGCCGTCGAGGTAGCCGGCGATGGCCGATTCGCGCGTGTCGGCCAGCAGGAGGTCGTCGGGTGAGGGCCTGCCGCGCAGCCGCAACTCCTGATCGGCCGCCAGGGCATTGACCCCGATCTGCTGCTGCGGGCGGTTTTCCTGCGGCACCGCATGGAACTGCGCAGGCTGGTCGCTGTCGGCGCCAGCCTGCGTGCGCTGCTTCGTGTACGAACGGCTCGAGAGGATCGGCGTTCCGCCCACCGACTCGTCCGCGGCCTCCGGCTCCGGGCTGTCGCCTGCGGCGGTGCCGGAGGTCTCCAGCGGGCTCGCCGAGGCCTCGGGCAGTGACGTGCGCTGTCTGTCGAGCGTCGTGCCGAAGCCGTGCTGGCTGCGCTCCGCGATGTAATTCGCAGCCGGGTTCAGCGGCTCAGCCGGGCCGTCCGGCACGAGCAGCACCTCGAGCGTCGGCAGCGAGCGATCATCGACGGCCGGCGCGGAGAACCGGACGCCCAGGATCACGACGCCGTGCAGCAGGGCGGCGGCGAATACCGCCGTCGCCAGGCGATCCTCGGGACGGTCGTGCCAGAGACGCATTCTCATCTGGGCCGAGGCTACAGCCGCCGCCCGATCGCGTCCATCAGGGTGCCGCCGATGTCGAGACCGAACTGGCGATCGAGTTCGCGCACTCCCGTCGGGCTCGTCACGTTGATTTCCGTGACGAAGCCGCCGATCACGTCGAGCCCGACGAACAGCATGCCGCGCTCCCTGAGCACCGGGCCGATCTGGCTGGCGAGCCAGCGGTCGCGGTCGTCGAGCGGCCGGCCCACGCCTTTCGCCCCGGCCGCCAGGTTGCCGCGGTTGTCCGCAGCGGAAGGAATGCGCGCCAGCGCGTAGGGCACGGGCTCGCCGTCCACCAGGATGACCCGGGCGTCTCCCGTCGTGACGATCTCGGCAAGGTAGCGCTGCACGATCGCGTAGCGCTGCCCGTACTCCGTGAGCGTTTCGAACACGACGTTGGCATTCTTGTCGCCGAGATCCACGACGAAGATCGAGCGCCCGCCCATCCCGTGCAGCGGCTTGCAGACGATGCGGCCGTGCTCGCGCAGGAACGCGTGCATGTCGCTCATGTCCCTCGTGATGAGGGTGGGTGCGCAGCACTCCGGGAACCAGGCCGTGAACACCTTCTCGTTCATGTCGCGCAGGCCCTGCGGCCGATTCACGACCCGGGCTCCCTGTATTTCTGCGCGCTCGAGGATGTAGGTGGCGTAGATGTATTCCGTGTCGAAAGGCGGGTCCTTGCGCATCAGGATCGCGGCGAAGTCGCCGAGACGCTCGACCTGCGGCTCGCCGAGCGTGAACCAGTCGTCGTGATCGTCGCGCACCGTGACCGGGTGCGCGCGCCCCATGGCGATGCCGTCGCGCAGCCACAGGTGACGGAGCTCGAGATACGACAATTCCCAGCCGCGACGCTCGGCCGCCAGCATCATCGCGAGCGAAGTATCTTTCGCCGGCTTGATGTCCGCGATGGGGTCCATCACGACGGCAATGCGGATCTTGTTCTCGGCCATGGTCACTCCGGCAACCCTCGGCCGTCGCTGCGGCCGCATGTGATGGGCGTCATGGTATCGAAAGCGGCCAATGGCAGGGGACTGGCCAATATGTTAAAAAGCCCACGCGAGCGGTAGCCTCGCGCTTAGCGTCGCGACTACGACGCTCATTCCCATCCGGGGGTTCGAGGGCATGGAAAATACGGCAGCCAGCAGCAGCCGGCCGAGGTTGGCCGGGCTCAAGGTGCTGGTCATCGATGACAGCAAGACCATCCGCCGTACGGCCGAGACGCTCCTCGCCCGCGAGGGCTGCGAGGTCTTCACGGCGGTGGACGGCTTCGACGCGCTCTCCAAGATCGCCGATCACCAGCCGGACATCGTGTTCGTGGACATCATGATGCCGCGGCTCGACGGCTACCAGACCTGTTCGCTCATCAAGCACAACAAGGTCTTTCGCAACATTCCGGTCATCATGCTGTCCAGCAAGGACGGGCTGTTCGACCGGGCGCGGGGACGCATCGTGGGCTCCGAGCACTACCTCACGAAGCCCTTCACCCGCGAAGAACTGTTGAGCGCGATCGAGACTCACGTGCAGCGCTGATGCCGACCCCCTCGGAGGACCCACCGTGGCACTCGTATTGATCGTGGACGATTCCCCCACCGACGTGCACGTCATGCAGCAGGCGCTGGAGCAGCATGGGTTTCGCACCGCCGCGGCAGCCGACGGCGGCGAAGGCCTGCGCATGGCCCGCGAACTGCACCCCGACCTGATCCTGATGGACATCGTCATGCCCGGAGTCAACGGTTTCCAGGCCACGCGCGAACTCGCGAGTGACCCGCAGACGCGCTCGATCCCGATCATCATGGTCACCTCCAAGGCCCAGGAATCGGACCGGGTCTGGGGCCTGCGCCAGGGAGCGGTGGACTACCTCGTCAAGCCCGTCGCGATGGAGCAGCTCGTGCGCAAGGCGCAGGCCGCCATCGCCGGTTGACATGACAGGCGAAGCCGCCCTGCGCTCCCTGCGCGACCGCCCGTTCGAGCTCCTGCAGGAACTCGACCGGCGCGCGCGCGCGGCCGCTCAGGGCCAGCCCGAAGCTACCGCGACCGGCCCAGAATGGGTGGGTATCGCGTTCCGGCTCGGCGGCGAAGCATTCCTGCTCGCGCGCGAGGAAACACGGGAAGTGACGGGGTACCCCGCGTCCGTGACGCGCGTGCCCGGCGCACGCGGCTGGATCCGTGGCCTCGCGAACCTGCGCGGCCAGTTGCTGCCGATCGTGGACCTGCGCTCGTTCCTCGGTTCGGGCAACACGAGCATCGGGCGCACGACCCGGGTGCTGGTGGCGAGCCACCGGGAAATTCCGGCGGGACTCGTGGTGGACGAGGTGATGGGGTTCCGGCGGTTCTATGAAAGCGAGTTCTCGGCCGACCTGCCGCCGACGCTCCTGCGCTGCGAGCGATACCTCGCCGGCGCATTCAAGCGTGGCACGGAAGTCTGGCCGGTGTTCAGCGTGCGCACGCTGCTCGAGGGCCCACAATTTCTGCAGGCGGCCGCCTCGTGACGGCGCCGGCGGACCAGCACCGATGAATCGGGTGACGACATGATCAACAGACTCGACGCCGCCAGAGCGCAGCCAGTCCTGCTGGGCGTGGCGCTCGCTTCCGCCTTGCTCGCGGCTTTGGCGCTGCTGCTGTCCGGTCGCGCCCTGACGCAGCAGGCGCAGTTGCGCGAGCACGTGGCCGTGCTTGCGTCACTGTCCCAGAACATCCCGTTGCAGGCCGGCGCCGCCGTGCGCGGCTCCGCCCCGGCATTCGACGCCCTGGCCGATTCCCGCGCCCGCCTGGAGCGGGTGCTGAACGAAATCGATGCCGGCAAGTCGGCGGTCGGTCTGCTCGCTTCGCCGAGCGCGCGCCTGCTCGGCGGCGAGAACGGCTGGCCCGCGCTGCTCGAACAGTCGCAGGCCGTGCTCGATGGCCGCGACGCGGCGCTCAAGGCGCAAAGGGCGGCTGCGGGAGTGCGTGACCTGACCCCGCAGGTGCTCGGCGCCGCGGCGGACGTCATGAAGGCCATGGGCCCGCAGCGGCCGGAGGCCGTGAACCGCTCGTTCGAGCGTTTCGAGATCAAGGCCCAGGCCGTCGAGCAGGATCTCGCGGCTCTCGCGGACGGCACGGCGCCCGTCGAGGCTGCCTCGCGCCGGCTCACGGACAGCCTCGACTACATGGGACAGGTGGCGAGCGGGTTGACGGGCGAGCGCAACGCCGTCGGCCTCGAGGCAGTGGCAGCCGGCCCGGCGGTCGACGCAGCCAAGGTGCTCGCCGCCGTGTTTCGCAACGAGTCGGACCAGGTACGGGCCGTCATCGCACTCGGCGACCAGCTGGAGCAGATGCAGGCAGCACGCAATGCGCTCGCGGAGAGCGGCACGGCGTTGTACGCGAGTCTCGCCATGGCCGAGAAGGGCGCTGGCGCACAGGCCGCGGGCTGGTTCGGCAGCCGGTGGCTGCCGTTGTTCTTCATCGTCGTCACCTTGCTCTCGATCGCGGCTGCCACGTGGCTGCAGCGCGAACTGACGGCGCTGCATCAGGCCGCGGAGCACCAGGCGCGCCAGAACGAGCGCAACCAGCAGGCCATCCTCAGGCTGCTCGACGAATTGTCGAGCCTGGCCGACGGCGACCTGACCGTGCAGGCGACGGTCACCGAGGACATCACCGGCGCCATTGCCGATTCCATCAATTACGCGATCGAAGCCCTGCGCGAGCTGGTGGTGACGATCAACGATTCCGCGATCAAGCTCGATGCGGCCACGCGCCAGACGCAGGCGATCTCGACGCATCTCGCCAAGGCGTCCACCGCGCAGTCCAAGCAGGTCGGGTCGGCGTCAGAGTCGATTTCAGCCATGGCGTCCTCGACCGAAGAAGTGTCGGGCAACGCCGAGCGTGCGGCCGACGTGGCGCGTCATTCCGTGGACATCGCCCACAAGGGCGGCGATGCGGTGCGCCGCACCATCGACGGCATGAACGCGATCCGGGAGAACATCCAGGAGACCTCGAAGCGCATCAAGCGACTCGGGGAGAGCTCGCAGGAAATCGGCAACATCGTCGAGCTCATCAACGACATCGCCGAGCAGACCAACATCCTCGCGCTCAATGCGTCGATCCAGGCGTCGATGGCCGGCGAGGCGGGCCGCGGTTTTGCCGTCGTCGCCGACGAAGTCCAGCGGCTCGCCGAGCGCGCCGCCAACGCGACCAAACAGATCGAGGTGCTGGTGCGCACGATCCAGGCCGACACCAACGAGGCCGTGGTCTCGATGGAGCGCACCACGACCGACGTGGTGGGCGGCGCGCTGCTGGCGGAGAATGCCGGGGCTTCGCTCGAGGAGATCGAGCAGGTCTCGAATCAGATCGCGAGCCTGGTGCAGAACATTTCCGCGAGTTCGCGCCAGCAGGCGGGCGTGTCGCAGAGCATCTCGCGCAACATGCAGGTGCTGCGCGAAATCAGTTCGCAGACGGCCGAGAGTACGGCGGCGACGTCCAGTTCGATCGGCAAGCTCGCCGAGCTCGCCGCGCAGTTGCGCAAGTCCGTGACCGGCTTCCGCCTGCCGGCCGGCGCTCGC
>Ga0315292_10000726_pt1 | contig 16324 bp, 13 predicted proteins | sample YL17G13_0_MG_FD_204029 | JGI IMG/M metagenome (GOLD analysis project Ga0315292, IMG submission 204029) | Sediment microbial communities from Yellowstone Lake, YNP, Wyoming, USA - YL17G13_0 | ecosystem: Environmental > Aquatic > Freshwater > Lake > Sediment | place: USA: Wyoming | collected... | reverse complement strand
CTTTAAAAAACGGATCGGCAGTATCAAATTCAAATCTCGCTCCAAGTTTCTGAAAGCCTGTAAAATGTGTATCCACTCTTCGCCGTCCGATCTTGTCTCCCCCTGGCTTCGGAATAAATGCGGTACCAAAGCGGGCAAGCAATGGTCCTACTATCATAATTGAACCCCTGAGACTGGCGCTTTGGGTACGGAACCGGGAAGTCTGAAGATAGTTGAGGTCAATATTAACAGCCTCAAAGCTTATTACAGATTCTGATTCTCTTTCAATTTTCACCCCAAGACATTCAATGAGTTCAACAAGCCTGTTTACATCATTTATATCCGGAATATTGCAGATTGTAATTTTTTCAGGGGTTAAAAGAGTTGCACAAATTATCTGAAGAGCTTCATTTTTTGCGCCCTGCGGAGTTATTTCACCTTTTAGTGATTTCCCTCCATGAACAATAAAACTACCCATTAATGACGGATATGTCCTTTTTTCTTTATAAACTGTTTATTCTGTTGTTTTCCGTAAGGTTTTCCCTGCTGCTTCTTTTTTACAGGTGGTAATAGTTCTTTGACTTCAAGAATTCTTATACCATCAGTGATTTTAAGTCTGCCCGCCGATAGCAGCTTCATATCCCCTATAATCACCTCATCGCTTACCTGTCCACGGTTCCAGGTGATATAGGATTTTTTCATCTGGTTAACTATCAGGTTGGTAAGATATTCTTTTTCTTCACCATCATCCATTTCTGAAGCGGCATCAATCATCAGTTCGATTATCCTTCCATAGTGAAGATACCTGATATCTCCCTGTTTGTAAGGTACCTGTTTAGGCTTTTCGATGAATTTTGAGGGTTCAGGAGGAGAAAAGGGGAAGTCTATGTCAAGATTAAAATCGGCAATGATCGACAGGTGATCCCAAAGCTTGTGTTTGAAGTCTCCGATATCGCGTATCTGGGGATTCAGATTCCCCATAATCTGTATTATTGTTCTGGCAGCACGGTTTCTTTCTTCCTTGTCTTCAAGGGTTTTTATATGATCAACCATTTTCTGGACATTCCTTCCATACTCCGGCAATGCCATTCTTTTACGCTGGGTATTATAATCGTAGTTCATCGGCTGACAACTGTTTTTGCAAAGCTAATAATTAAAAGCCAAATAAATCAAGATGCTCGTTGCAAGTTAAATTCTATCTTTGACTTTGAGCAATTATTTTCAGTCGCATGAGAGGAATCTTATTTATAGTTTTTTTCACATTTTTGCAACCTTCATTAAAGGCTGTCGACAATTATAAAAGAAATCCTTTACTTGATGTTATAAATTACACCTTCGGAATTTCCATAAGTGATTCAAGTAATATAATATTCGGAGAGACAAAAATCTTGTTGAGACTGAAAGACGGGATATCCAAAATGGAATTTGACCTGAAGAATATAAGACCCGATGGTAAAGGAATGGTTGTGGATTCTATATTATTCACTGAATGTCAGATAAAGTGGATACATAGCGGGAATAAAATTCTTATTTCTCCACTGATGACCTTAAACAGAGATACAGAAGGCACATTAAAAATATGTTATCATGGAATACCTTCGGATGGTCTGATCATTTCACCAAATAAGTTTGGAGCGAGGTCATTTTTCTCGGACCACTGGCCTGACAGGGCAGGGAATTATCTTCCGTGCATAGACCATCCGTATGATAAGGCTTCTGTTGATTTTATTATTACATCTCCTTCTCATTATGAAATAGTTGCAAGCGGCTATCTGGTTGAAGAAAGCCATCTTAAGGGGGATGTAAAACTGACTCACTGGAAGGAAGATGTCCCTCTTGCAACAAAGGTTATGGCATTCGGTGCCGCCGATTTCGACTTCAGGCTTGAAGGATTTAATGATAAAATACCTGTTTGGACGTATGTTTTTAAGGAAAACAGCAAGGAAGGATTTCATGATTATTCTGTGGCATTAAAACCAATAAAATTTTTCAGTGAGCTGATAGGGCAATATTCCTACGAGAAACTGGCTAATGTTCAGTCTGAAACAACATTCGGAGGACTTGAGAATGCAGGCTGTATCTTTTATAATGAAAACTCTGTGACTGGAAATGGAAAAGCAGAGAGCCTTATTACGCATGAGATTGCTCATCAGTGGTTTGGCAATTCTGTTACCGAAAACGACTGGCATCATGTATGGCTCAGTGAAGGTTTCGCAACATATCTGACATCAGTTTATTTTGAGATGAACTATGGAAAGGAACGTCTTGCTCAGGAAATGAATTCTGACCGCGAACAGGTGATTAAATATTATCTTAAATCGCCAGGGCCGGTAATTGATACTGCTATTACTAACCTGATGAGGCTATTAAGCGTAAATTCCTATCAGAAAGGTGCATGGGTATTACACATGCTGAGATGTGAACTTGGTGATGAAATATTCTGGAAAGGTATGAGGTCGTACTATGAGAAATACAAAAATAAAAATGCTATGACCCCGGATTTTGAAAAAGCAATGGAGGAGGTCAGCGGGAAAGATCTTGCATACTTCTTTCATCAATGGCTATATGTTGCCGGTCAGCCTGAATTAAAGATCACATACAAACCTTTTAAGAAGGAAGGGGTGACAGAAATAACCGTTGAACAGACCCAGGAGCCGCTTTTCAGGTTCCCTCTGGTACTGTTAATTAATTCACAGTACGGAACATTAAGGGAAAAAATACAAATTTCAGAAAGGATGACCAATGTCAAAGTCAATACAGCCGGTGTAGTTGATATCATCCCTGACCCGGAAGTTAATTTACTGTTCAGGAAGGTGAATTGATCAGAGGCCGAGAAACTGAATTGCAATTCCGGAGAAGAAAATCATTGCACCAGCAATAAGATGACTGTATTTTTCGACAGGTTTCATGTTTATACTGCTCAATCCCATCTTAAACGCCAGAACGATTGACATCATGGTTGCAATGGTGACTATCGAAAAAAGCAGTGAAACCATTACTGCACCGGGAATGTTGTTTTGTGCTGCAGGGTACATAAGTATGGGAATCAATGGTTCGCAAGGTCCAAACACGAAAATAATGAACAGGATCCATGGAGTTGTCTTTACTGATTTTGCATCGTGAATATGCGAATGTTCCAGGTGATGGTTGTGATCATGAACATGAATTCCCTCATCAGGATGAAAATGCGAGTGTGTGTGCCTTCTCTTCTTATAGAGATTCCTGATGCTGATTATCATATAAACAAGGCCGAAAGCAATAAACAGCCAGGCTGCAATATTTCCCCTGAACGATTCGACATCAACAAGCTTACGAACGGAAATTCCCACAGCAATACCTATCAGGCCAAGGACCACAGAGCTCATTACATGTCCTAATCCGCAGAAAAATGTGATCATCATGGTCTTCTTCAGGTTCCATTTCTTTGCCTCGCTAAGAACAATAAACGGCAGATAATGATCCGGTCCAAGCAGGGTGTGAAAAAAACCAAGCGAGATCGCAGTTAAGGATATCAATGTAAGGGAGTTATCCATTGTTTATTTAAATCATCCGGTTAATTTGATAGCTTCTTATGCAATATTAGTGATATATTTTCAGAACAACCAGCTGCCTCCCGAAAAAATCAGTTCATTTATTTTTCTATTCTGGCCATAGAGAAGTGTTCTTGAGTTTTTAATAAATGTTTTCATTTTCAGATAATCGTCGGGCCTGGTAAAGAATTCAGGTTTGTTCTCAAACTTCGAACATGGCAAAATGAAGAACTTTTTCCTGTATTTTTCAATAGGAGTATAGACCCATGTAAGATAGTATGCTGCATCAGAAACATAAAGTGAGTCAGCATTTTTTGCAAGTTCAATCCTTACCATTGCTCCTCCGTCGGTTCTGGTTCTTCTCTGATTCGAAACAAAATTGCCAAGTGAGTAAACAACTATCCTGTCTTTTATCTGGGTGTCTCCCGGGGACCACACCATTTTTTGAATGACATGTGGATGGGAACCGATTATTATATCAACTCCCTTATTGAAAAAGTATTCAGCCAGATCAGTCTGGCTTTTTGAAGGGATAGTGTCATATTCAGTACCCCAGTGAAGGAATAGTATTATAGCATCGGGATTTTTGTTTCTGGCCTTCAGAATGTCCCCGGATATGATTGGCTTATCAAGAGTATTAACTATTACGGGAGGAGGAACGGTGATACCGTTGGTTCCGTATGTGTAGTTAAGCAAAGCAAGTGAGAATCCATTTTTTTTAATGATCATTGGATAGAGGGTGTCCCTGGCAGCCTGATCCCTGAATGTCCCTGTATGAGGTATTCCAAGTGAGTCAAGTCTGTAGATTGTGCTCAAAACACCTTTATTCCCTCTGTCGGCAGCATGATTATTGGCAGTAACCAGAACATCAATTCCTGCATTGTGACATGCAACTGCCAGAGGAGCCGGTGAACTGAATGTAGGATATCCCTTATATGGCTGACCGGCAAGTGTTACCTCGAAGTTTGCAACTGTGATATCTGCCTCTGAAATTTCCTCCCTGATATATTGGAACACATCATCATAGTTGTAAGCTCTTGTCTCCCTGTTCTCTGCGGACCATATCTGTTCTTCGTGGCCCATGATATCACCCAGGAAAAGAAGCGAGATTTTGTTATATGAAGATTCCGTATTTTGTGCTGAAGCCAGAAATGAAACTGCAGCAAAAAGTACCAGAAAGTTTATCCGCTTGAACATAAAATATCTTCCTTTAAAGGTTTCTTAAAATTAATAATTATTAAATTTGCCCGCTCAAATAACAGAATCTTATTACTGATTCGCAATTTCATGAAAGAATCGGGGAACCACCTGGATATTAAAAAGCTCTCTTTTTTAGGTGTCATAGTTACGATGGGTATTGTGTTTGGTGATCTGGGAACCAGTCCTTTGTATACTATGCGGGCTATACTTCTCGGTGGGAAAGAGAATTTCAGCGAGATTCTGGTTTACGGAGGATTATCGTGTGTCTTCTGGACCCTGACCATGCTTACAACAATCAAATATATTGCAATCACCCTTCGGGCAGATAATAACGGGGAAGGAGGCATTTTTGCACTTTTTGCCCTGATAAAAAACAAACCGGGATGGGCAGCAGTGCTTACCATGATCGTTGGCGCGGCACTGCTTGCCGATGGAGTTATTACTCCTTCAATAACAATAACTTCAGCAGTTGAGGGTCTTAAGATTGTTAATCCGGAAATACCGGTCGTGCCTATTGTCCTTATAATAATTGCTGCAGTCTTTTTCATTCAGCAATTCGGAACCAATTTTATAGGTAGTTCATTCGGGCCCATAATGTTAATATGGTTCACCACTCTTGGCTTGCTTGGCGTATCGCAGATTATTTTACACCCGGCTATTTTAAATGCAGTTAATCCGGTATATGCTTTCAGGTTTATTTCGGAATTTCCCGGTGGATTTATTCTGTTGGGTGCCGTATTCCTTTGTACTACAGGTGTTGAGGCTCTTTATGCGGATCTCGGACACTGTGGCCGGGCAAACATCAGAGTATCATGGATATTTGTTAAAATATGTCTCCTTCTGAATTATTTCGGACAGGGTGCATGGCTCATAACAAGTTATAAATCCGGTTCCGGAATTAATCCGTTTTTTGAAATAATGCCGGGCTGGATGCTGATGCCCGGAGTTTTGCTTGCAACAGCAGCTGCAATTATTGCAAGCCAGGCAATTATCAGCGGTTCTTTTACCCTGATAAGCGAAGCAGTATCATTAAACTTCTGGCCAAGAATAAGAGTACTGCACCCTACTTTTGTCAGAGGTCAGGTTTACCTGCCCTTTATTAACTTGTTTTTATGGCTTGCCTGCTCTATGGTTGTATTCTTTTTCAGGGAATCGAAAAATATGGATGTCGCTTATGGCCTGGCAATAACCATTACAGAATTAATGACCACGATCCTCTTATCTTATTATTTATATCAGAAAGGTGTCAACCACAGGTTGGTCCTGCTGTTGCTTATGGTATTTTTTACTATAGAGGGAAGTTTCCTTATTGCCAATCTTTACAGGGTCAAAAATGGGGGCTGGCTCACTCTTATGCTTTCATCTGTTTATTTTGTGATAATGTTCGGGTGGTATTTTGGCAGAAAGATCAAAAACAGATACATTACATTTGCCAGCCTGAATAAATATACTGATCTTTTTAAAGATCTTTCCAGGGATGAATCTGTACCCAAAACTGCAACAAATCTTGTATATATAATAAGGGCCAACAGGAAGGACCAGGTTGAATCAAAAGTAATTTATTCAATTTTCAATAAACAGCCCAAAAGAGCTGATATATACTGGCTCATTCATATCGACAGGGTAAATGATCCCAATCAGTTCGATTACCATGTAACGCAGGTTATTCCCGGAATTCTCATAAGAATTGATTTTCATATTGGTTTCAAGGTTGAACCAAAAATCAACCTTTACTTCAGGGAAGTTATTGAAGATCTGGTGGAAACAGGGGAAATAAGACTGGAAAGCGGTTATGAATCATTAAAGAAATACAGCGTCCCGGGTGATTTCAAGTTTATCCTTATCGAAAGAGTTATGCCAAGGGATTTTAAGCTCTCCAACTGGGAGAATTTCATCCTCACGCTGAACAGCATTGCAGGAAAGCTGAATATATCCGATATCAGGTCATTTCAGCTTGATGCCACAAATACTGTAATAGAGCAGGTCCCAATTTTAATAGATCAGCCAAGTCACCAGAGGATAAAAAGGATTCAATAGTTTCAAAAACCTTTAAATGAAAAGCAAACAAGGTGACTCCGGCATAAACAGGCTTTCTTTAGGCGGATTAATAATCACTCTCGGCATAGTCTATGGGGATCTTGGGACAAGCCCTCTCTATACAATGAAAGCCATTATAACAGGCGGGGCCGGAAATTTTAATGATCTTCTGATTTACGGGTCATTGTCATGCATTTTCTGGACACTTACGCTCCAGACAACAATAAAATATATACTTATAACCTTAAGAGCTGATAACAGGGGTGAGGGAGGAATTTATGCACTGTTTGCGCTTATAAGAAAAAAAACATCCTGGGCTGCCATTCTGACTATGATCGGAGGAGCGGCTCTGCTTGCTGACGGTGTAATTACTCCATCAATCACAGTCACTTCTTCTATTGAGGGACTTAAGCTTTTTAATCCTGATATACCTGTTATCCCGATCGTCCTGGTTATTTTCGGAGCATTATTTTTTATCCAGCAGTTCGGAACAAATGTTGTTGGCACTTCTTTTGGTCCGATTATGGTTATCTGGTTTTTAATGCTGGGGACCTTCGGCGTATCACAACTTATTCTTAATCCTGATATATTCAGGGCTTTCAATCCGCTTTTTGCAATTAGATTTCTTACGGAATATCCGGGTGGATTTATCCTTCTGGGAGCAGTCTTCCTTTGTACAACAGGAGCAGAGGCTCTTTATTCGGATCTGGGACATTGCGGCCGGGCAAATATCAGGATCTCCTGGATCTTTGTGAAGAGTATGCTTGTTTTGAACTATTTTGGACAGGGAGCATGGCTGCTGATGAATAAACCATCCGGAGATAGTCTGAACCCATTTTTCTCAATAATGCCTGAATGGTTTATTCTCCCCGGTGTTCTAATTTCAACAGCAGCTGCAATTATTGCCAGCCAGGCGCTTATTACCGGATCATTTACCCTGCTCAGTGAGGCAGTATCATTGAACTTCTGGCCAAAGGTCAGGATCTTATATCCTACCAATATTAAAGGGCAGGTTTATATTCCTTTCGTGAACTGGTTTCTCTGGATTATGTGCAGCCTGGTTGTTATTTTCTTTCAGAATTCCACTAATATGGAGGCGGCTTATGGGCTGGCAATAACCATTACTATGATAATGACCACATTACTGCTTTCATATTACCTGTATCAGAGAAGGGCGGGCCGCAAATATTCATACTTTGTTCTTATCATTTTCCTTACTATTGAAGGAGTATTCATGGTAGCGAACCTTCATAAGTTCAGGTATGGCGGCTGGTTTACACTTCTGCTTGCATCTGTCTATTTTCTGATAATGCTTGGATGGTATTTTGGAAGGAAGATAAAAAACAGGCATATAACATTTCTGAATCTTGACAACTATCTTCCTTTGATAAGGGATCTCAGCAAGGATAAATCAGTGCCAAGGACAGCAACCAACCTGGTTTACATTATTCGGGCCAACAATAAACACCAGGTTGAGTCGAAGGTTATGTATTCCATTTTCCAGAAACAGCCTAAAAGGGCAGAAACTTACTGGCTGCTTCACGTCGACAGGGTAGATGATCCCAAACGTTTTGAATACCAGGTGGAACAGATAATACCCGGTATGCTTATCAGGCTTGATTTTCATATCGGATTTAAGGTTGAACCAAAGATTAACTTCTATTTCAAGGAGGTGCTTGAAGATCTGGTAAAGTCAGGCGAAATATCCCTTGAGAGCAGTTATGAATCACTTAAGAAACACAGCTTCACGGGAGACTTTAAATTTATTCTAATTGAAAGGATAATGATCCGTGACAATAAACTTACAAAATGGGAGAATTTTATTCTTTCACTTAACGATATTTCAAGAAAGATCAGCATCTCTGATATCAGAGCTCTTCAGCTTGATTCCACAAATACAATAACTGAGCAGGTCCCAATCATTGTTGATCAGACTGTACCAAAAAGGATTAAGAGAATTTAAGAAGTCAGATTGTCCGGAAAAACGGAATTGATTATATTCAGGCACAATTTTCAATTAGCATCCTGACACATGAACGCTATGCCATTTGTAATTGGTTCTATTGCATTTTTTGCAATTGCCTACCGGTTATATTTCAGCTTTATAGCAGCAAAAGCTGCTGTCAGGAACGATCTCAGCACCACACCTGCTCACAGGTTATATGACGGACAGAATTATTATCCGATGAACAAATGGGTATTGTTTGGTCATCATTTTGCTGCAATTGCAGGGGCAGGGCCGCTTGTCGGGCCGGTACTGGCAGCCCAGTTCGGTTTTATGCCCGGATTCCTATGGATGCTGATTGGTGCTGTAATGGCCGGATCAGTTCATGATTTCGTCATCCTGACTGCTTCAGTTCAGTATGACGGAAAATCACTTGCTGCAATAGCCAGAAATGAAATAAACAAAATAAGCGGGGCAACTACATCATTTGCCATAATACTTATAATTATTGTCGCTCTGGCAGGTCTGGGTCTTGTTGTTGTCAACGCTCTTGCAGAAAGCTCATGGGGGACCTTTACAATTGCCTCAACAATACCGATAGCATTAATTATGGGCGTCTGGATGTTCAGGATAAGAAAGGGGAAAACTCTCGAAGCCACAATATTCGGAGTGATGATGCTGATAGCTGCTGTTATTGCGGGTCGCTATATTCCGGATTCACCATTTGCAGACTGGTTTTCCTTCAATAATAAAACCCTTACAATACTTATCGCTGTTTATGGGTTCCTTGCATCAGTTCTTCCTGTTTGGCTTCTTCTTTCACCAAGGGATTATCTAAGTTCGATAATGAAGATTTCTGTGATTGCCCTGCTGGCAATCGGATTGATAATTGTTGCTCCGGAAATAAAGATGCCCGCATTTACAGAATTTGGCAAAGGAGGAGGGCCAATAATTCCAGGCAGACTCTTTCCTTACCTCTTTATAACAATCGCCTGCGGGGCTATATCAGGATTCCATTCACTTGTCAGCTCCGGAACAACACCTAAGATGGTGATGAAGGAAGCTGATATAAAAGCAATTGCTGTCGGATCGATGCTTACCGAAGGTGCGGTAAGCATTATGGCACTTATTGCAGCAACAAGCCTTTTGCCACTCGATTACTTTCAGATAAATGTTCCGGTCGAGAAATTCCAGGCAATTCTTCCAAAGCTCCATGCAATGGGTTTTACAGAAACAAATCTTGACCAGCTGTCAGCCAGTGTCGGTGAAAAGATTGCAGGCCGGACAGGCGGAGCCGTTTCGCTCGGTGTCGGAATGGCTTTTATCTTTTCATCAATTCCCGGGATGAAACATTTGATGTCGTACTGGTATCACTTCGCAATTATGTTCGAGGCATTGTTCATTCTGACAACAATTGACGCCGGAACCAGAATCGGAAGGTTCCTCTTGCAGGAGACCCTCGGGAAAGTGTATAAACCCTTTCAGAGGACCAACTGGCTTCCAGGTAACCTCATTACCAGCGGGCTTATAGTATTTGCATGGGGATACTTTATTTATACCGGAACAGTTGCTACAATATGGCCAATGTTTGGTACTGCAAACCAGCTTCTTGCAACTATAGCCCTTGCCATCGGAACATCATTCTTAATTAACAGGGGAAGAGCTAAATATGCATGGGTAACTATAGTCCCGATGACATTTGTGGGTATTACGACTCTTACTGCAGCTTACCTGAATATTAAAAACATCTATCTCCCGCAGCTTCTTTTAAGGACGACCATATTGCCGGGAATAATAAATCTTGCTCTTACTGTTTCAATTATCATTTGTGTTTTTATTATACTGTCAAACGCAATACCGTCGTGGATAAAAGCTTTTTCGGGGAAGAAGATGCCTTTAAATGTCTAATTAATTATGTTATTTTAGCCCTGTTAATTTTAAAACGATCAATGTAAAAATGATCCGTATGGGATCATTAAATTCTTATTTAGTTTATTTAAAAGTCAAATATGGGATTATTTCATACTCTTCTTGACTGGTACATGGCCAATCTCAACTATTTCACTATAGCATTGCTGATGCTTGTTGAAAGCACTTTTTTACCTTTGCCTTCAGAGATTGTGGTTCCCTTTGCCGCATATAAAGCTGCACAGGGCGATCTGAACGTTTTTGGAGTGATACTGTTTGGAACTGTCGGAGCATTAACCGGTTCGCTTATAAATTATACACTGGCATATTATCTTGGACGACCCCTGGTGTATAAATTTGCTGAATCAAAAATTGGCAGGATATTTCTGCTTTCGAAAGAAAAGGTTGAGCATGCTGAGAACTATTTTATAAGGAATGGCAACACCTCAACATTTATCGGGCGTCTTGTTCCCGGAATAAGGCATCTCATTTCAATACCTGCCGGTCTGGCAAAGATGAATCTGCGAAATTTCATGTTTTACACCTTTGTCGGAGCCGGAATATGGAATATTATTCTGGCAATAATCGGTTATTATCTTTATGAGATGAGAGATCGTATTTTCCCTTATCTCGATGATCTTCTCTATGTAATGGGAGCAGCCTTTATTATTTACCTGATCGTTAAAGGGGTAATAAAGAAGAAAAGAAATGGAAAATAATGAAGCCCGATGCAGGAAGTAAAGCAGACAGCTGATAACTGACAGTTAATTAAGTCTTCAGAACCTTAATGAAAGACAACTCAGGCCACCATCAAGTTTTCTGAATTCGGATACATCAAGAATAAGGGTATCATATCCGGCCTTTTCAATCTTTTTTCTGGTTTTCTGAAATCCATAAGGTACAAGCACTTTCCCGTTTACCCACAATGAGTTAGCGGCATAATTCTCATCCTTGTCAACTATTATTCTGTTGAACCTTACGAATTCGTTCCGGTCAATGATTTCACCGCTCACAAGCATATTATTATTTTCAAGATAGGAGACGCCGGATTTCAGGTGAAGCATCATTTTTAATGGAACCTTTGAACAGGTAAAACCGTAACCTTGAAGGATATCTGTCAATTGATGGGCTCCTTTATTGTTTGTCCGTTCAGAAACACCAATAAAAAAATGATCCGCAACCATCATCACATCGCCTGCTTCCAGAGTCCCGGGCGAAATAATCTCTTCCATGTTCGTGTAATATTCATTGAGTATCTGCCGGATTCCGGAAATTTCACCTTTCCTTGTCAAAGCACCCGGATTAGTAATAATTGCACATTTTGGAGTGCAGAGAGCCACATCTTCAATGAATGTCGAATCGGGAAAGCGATTATCAGCTTCAAGGATCTTTACCGACAATCCTGAATTTTTCAGTGCTTCAATGTATTCTGAATGTTGTCTGAGGGCTTTCAGATAATCGGGTTTACCAAAGTCGAATGACGATAAACCCTGTTTCATCTCAGGGCAGGGAAGTCGTACTATTGCATTACTGAATTTTTTCCCTTTTGTGTTAAAATCAGAATTATCAGCAATTACTTCAGCCATTTATCAAGAATTGCACTTTGTTCAGGAGTAGGATTTGAAAAGGGAGTGATTTCAAAGCTCCTTGCTGTTTTTTTGCCAAGTGAAACTTCAACATCATTGGTCATATCCCTGTGAGAGATTGTTAACCTGACTTTATCTCCGGGATTTTTAGCACCCAGGGTTGTGGCCAGCACTACAGCCGTAGCTTTTTCCCCATCAATTTCTTTTATTAAATCATGCGGACTTAATCCTGCATTGTAACCCGGTGAATTCCATTCAGATTTTGTAATTATCAGATTTTCTCCCTCCTGACGTGTTTCTATCCCAAGCCAGGCGCCCGGAGTTTCCACAAAACCAGTATCAATACTGAGTCCTGCATATGCAAGATATTTTGAATAGTCAATTTCGTTTGTTGTCGGAATGTAAACATCAAATATTTCTGCAAGGGAAGCTCCTGCAGCTTTTTCACAAACTTCCCTGAATTCGACATTCGTAAAACCTCTGTTCAGCCCTTTATAATAAACCTTGTACAGTGTACGCATAACATCATCAAGTGATTTTTTATCGCCTGATTCGTAGCGGATCCTCAGATCCAGAAGCATTCCCAGAGCACACCCTTTATCATAATAAGAAATAGTTGTATTTGAAGCGTTTTCGGATCTGTTGAAAAAGAGCATCCAGGAATCAAATCCCGATTCAGCGACAGACTGAAAATGATGTCCCGGAATATTCTCATAATTTGAAATACTGGTTTTAAGTTCCCGGAACACATCTTCCCTTTTAAACAGACCTGCACGGTTGAGGATCAGGTTTTCATAATATGAAGTTACTCCTTCAGAGAACCAGAGCATATCTGTATAGTTTTCCCTGTCATAATCAAAGGGACCCAACGCTATCGGCCTTATGGTTTTCACATTATAAAGATGAAAGAATTCATGGGCGATAAATGACAGCCATCCGCCTGATAATTCAGATGAACCAATATCGAGACGATTTGAAAAAACAGCCATTGAATTTGTATGCTCAAGTCCGCCCATACCTTTATTCATCATTATGAAGGTATAGTGTTTGTAGGGGATCTCACCAATCAAGGATGTGGACGTTTCCACAATTTTCCTGTAATCTTCAATAAGCTTAGGCCTCTCTACTTTTCCAAGGTTTTCAGCTGCAATAGTATAAGGAATTCCTCCTGTTTCGAACCTGATAATTTCCTGATTACCTGCAAGAACAGGGCAATCGTACAGTACATCAAAACCAGTTGCATAAAAAGTATTCTTCCTTCCCGGCACAGGATCAAGGCCTGTCGAAATTTCTGAGAATTTTTCATAAGGAATTATTGAGACTGTAACCGGATGATCTTTTTTCCCTTCAGGGTACATGAAAATGCCTGTGGGGGAAATAAATCCCCTGCCGTCGTCGAGAAAAGAATCTGCAACAGAGGTTCTGAAAGCAAAAATATCATAAGTGACCCTGATAAGTATTTCACCCTCTGTGTTGATTTCCCAGCAATTCTTTGAAGTCTTTTTCCATACCAGTTTATTTCCTGACAACCCGGTTACGCTGAAATTGATCAGGTTTTTGGGATAATCCATAATCATGTAATATCCAGGTGTCCAGACCGGCATCTTTAGAAGAACAGATTTCTCCCCAAATCCTGAATAATTTAATGAGATATGAAAATAATGGTTATTCGGATTCTCCATTGAAACCGTATATTCGATCAGAGATCCCTGACTATTCTGCGCCCTGCCTGCTGATAAAGAAAAAAACAGAATTAATAGTACCGGCAGAAATTTAAAAGTCCTGATTGTTGATGAAGGTTTTAGGTTGTCGTTCATTGAAAGGCTGAATCAGTTGAAAATTTAATAACTGATTCCAAAAGTAAGAATTTACCGGCCATTAACCAAAGGTCAATCAGTCTTCAAGATATCCGAATTTTCCATTGTAAAAATCGTTATAGGCATCTTTTATCTCTTCTTCGGTATTCATAACAAATGGGCCATATGATGATAAGGGTTCATCAATGGGTTCTCCGCTCAGGATGAGCACGATACTCTCTTCAAGGGCTTCGAGGGTAAATTTATCACCATCATGTCTGAATAGTACAAAATGGTCAGCAGGTGCTTTCTGCGAATCATTTATTTTCACCGATCCTTCAATTATCAGGATCCCGGTATTATTTGTCTTATTGAAAGTGAAATCAGCAAGTGCTCCTTTCTGAAGCCGGGCATTGAATACATTTGCCGGAGTAAAGGTAAATGCGGGTCCCTTTTCTCCTTTATATTCGCCTGCTACCAGTTCTACCCGGCTTTTACCATCGCCGAGCATAACTTTCGGCATTTGGCTGTTCTCAATTGCCTGGTATTTTGGCCCGGTCATTTTGTCTTTTTTCGGAAGGTTCACCCAGAGCTGGACCATCTGGAACACTCCTCCTTTTTTGCTGAATTCTTTTTCATGATATTCTTTATGAAGAATTCCAGAACCCGCTGTCATCCACTGAACGTCACCTTCCCCTATTACTCCGCTGTTACCTGCACTATCATGATGAGCAACTTTGCCATGGTAAGCTATTGTGACAGTTTCAAAACCCCGGTGCGGATGAACCCCGACCCCCCTTTGTCTTTCAGAGGGCGTTATCATCCATTTGGAGTTATAATCCATAAGGAAGAACGGACTCATTCCCTTTTCCCCGATAAGTGAGTATGAAGGAAAGAAATTATGAACCCTGAATCCGTCACCTACCATGTGAGTGGCAGGAGGGGAAAGAACAGCTTCAACCTGCTTTATGTTATTTTCCATACTGTATGCTTTTAGAAGAATAACAACCGGAATGAAAAAGTGTTGAAGTAAGTTGCCGGAAAAATCTGAATCAGGATGCCTTCTGCAAATGCATCAATCATTCAACTATCTCGGCATCATCAAATTTTCTGGATTTAAAATTTACGCGCCCGTGTTGTACCCTGTTCACCCCCTTGCTTCCGAAAAATCCCCAGCCACCACTTCCAAGAAGGAATCCCAGGGCGTAGAATCCGCCATTATTATTCTGGGCATACATGGTAATCTCGTTATTAAATAGCATTCCTATAAAATCGAAAGGTGCTATAAATCCATGCCATAATCCTCCGAAAAAGCCATATTTATGACCTGTCAGACATTGATCAACTACTTCATTATCAGCACACCCTGTAATTATTAATATTATCAGCAGTGAAGATAACATAAGATAACTCCTTTTAACTGTAAATAACTTCATCTTTAAAATATTGAATTGGTTTAATCTTATCAAAAAAGGATTCCATCGACAGGCTGACCTGAATATCTTTTTTCATGGTCCAGAAGCCATCTTTTTCTTTCTATGCCCCCTCCATAACCTGTCAGATTGCCTTCAGAGCCTATCACTCTGTGGCATGGAATAATAATTGCAATCCGGTTTGATCCGTTAGCATTGGCCACCGCCCTTACGGCTCCAGGATTATTTATCTGCTTAGCCTGCTGCAGGTAAGAGACAGAAGTACCATAGGGTATTTTCAGCAGGTTATTCCAGACCGACCTCTGAAAATCAGTTCCTGGTGTTACAAGAGAAACCGAAAACTCCTTCCTGTTACCTTTGAAATACTCCTTCAGCTGTTTCTTCAGAGTTCTCAGATGCCTGTTGCTTCCTCTCTCAACGAATGTTTTAAACAGCATGGCAAGATCTTCAAGTCCGGAGCACGCCCTTTTGCTGTCAGAGAATTCGAGAAGACATATCCCTTCTTTTATTGCTGCAGCTTGCATTTCTCCTAAAGGAGTCTCTATTGTTGTGGTTTTTATCATTTAACCCACTTGTTGTCCCCTCTGTAAAGGGATTTCATTAATCCGCCCGTTAATCAGAAGCCAGCCTGACAGTTAACGGAATGTCGGGAATCAACCTTTTTACCTTGTGATCCTGTCCGAAGTTGACTTAATAAACTTCTTATTTCTGAACCTCATTGCTGACCAGTCCTCATCTATTGTAACCAACCGGATGCCAAAAAAATTCAGATCATTCAGAGACTTCCATCCATGATCCCTGCCAATGTCGGAAGCAAACTTTCTTGATGATTTTTTTGGATAGCAGAACCAGAGAATACCATCCACTGCAAGGTTGTGGAGAGCTTCAGGGGTGACCTTATCAACTTCGG
>Ga0315292_10000724_pt1 | contig 16343 bp, 15 predicted proteins | sample YL17G13_0_MG_FD_204029 | JGI IMG/M metagenome (GOLD analysis project Ga0315292, IMG submission 204029) | Sediment microbial communities from Yellowstone Lake, YNP, Wyoming, USA - YL17G13_0 | ecosystem: Environmental > Aquatic > Freshwater > Lake > Sediment | place: USA: Wyoming | collected... | reverse complement strand
GACTCGATCAGAATGAGCACGAGCGGGACGGCGAAGGCGATCACCAGGGTGAAGCCCACGATCTCGCCCGGGCCCGTGCCCGAGGCCAGGAAGAACTCGCCGTTCTTGCCGAAGAGGTCGAAGAGGGGCTGCGCTCCGGCCAGGGCCCAGAGGGCCAGGATCTCGAGGGCCGGGCCGACACCCGCCCACCGAGATGAGGGTGCGTCGACCTCGTCGCTCACCGAGGCGTGGCGTGGTAGCAGACGCGCGTGCCCGAAGGGAGCTCCTCCCGCCGGGCCACGTCGAACCGCTGGGCCAGCGCCGCCTCGAAGGCCTCGACGGTGTAGTCGTCGTGGATCCCTTCGCGCTTGTTGCGCAGCAGGCGCTGCACCATCGGGTCCTCGCGGGTCGGGAACTCGACCACGAGCTGGGCACCGGCGTCGGCCAGGAAGTCCACGAACTCCTGCATCGGCACATTTCGGCTGATGACCAGGTGGTGGATCAGGGCGAGGGCCAGGACGAGCTGAGGGCGGCTCCGCCCGGTGAAGGCCAGGCGCTCCTTGCTCCGCCAACCCCGGTTCGGGGAGGGGTCGGCCAGGTTCAGCACCAGCGGCAGGATGCGGGTGTCGCCTTCCTCCCGCAACGAGCGGTAGAGGCCGTCGACCGCCTCGTGGTCGCCGTCGGCGGCGACGACGTAGGCCCCGTGCTCGGCCACCAGCCGGGAGAAGTGACCGTCGTTGGCCCCGAGGTCCCAGGCCAGGCTCGGGGCGACGGCCGCGGCCACCGAGGAGACGAACGCCTCCTTGGCCTGGAGATCGGCGTCGGTGTAGTGCGCCCGGTCGCTGTAGCTCGACCACTCGGTTTCGGCCTTGCCCAACCGGAGGCGGTCGACCAGCTTCCGCAGGTTGCGGATCTGGGCGACCAGGATCTCCTTCTTCATGCCCGACGCCTTGAGCTCGGACTTCACGTCCCGCTCGCTGGAGGCGTTCTCGGCCCGGGCCTGCAGGGACACGTGGACCAGTGTCCCCTTCTTGCGGGGGCTGAGGATGTCCCAGAACGACATCATCCGCCGGGCGTCGACGGGGTTGACCCCTTCGACGTCGGCCCGGAGCAGGGGCTGGAAGGCGATGCCCCGGTAGGCCGCCAGCATCAGCGGCAGCAGGAAGTGCATGTGGAACTGCCGATACCCGTACCACGGCTCGGACGGGCGCAGGCGCTCGAAGCTGCCCACGTCGATGAACCGGGGCGAAGCCCCGACGAACTGGACGTTGTAGGCCGACGCGTCCTTGGTGGTCAGATCCTCGGCGAGGGCCTGGCTCACGAGGTCGAGCTGGAGGCGGGCGGCGTCCCGCAGCATCTCGAAGGGCCACTCGTACGGATAGGAGACGACCGGGATGCGCTCGTGGCGCAGCACCCCGGCCCAGTCCTCCATGCCCTCCGGGCGCTCGGCGACCAGTTCGCTGGCCACGACCTGGCCGGACGCGAGGGCCTGCGCGAAGAACGGCGTGGCCGCCAGGGCCTCGAAGTCGCCGAGGGCCTCGGCGTCGAGGCCTCGCCACACGGCGTCGTCGGTCAGGTAGACACGGCTCGACGGGTCGCGGAAGGACCCGGGATCGGGCTCAGCTGAAGGGGACATGGACCTGAGGGGGGTTCGAGGACGTACGGAGTTCGGCGCCACCGGGCGCCGGTCGCGGGATCAGGACGCGGTGGTGCTCGCGGGATCGGCGTCCTCGGCCGCGGCTGCGGTCGTCTCGGCGACGGCGGGGTCGGCGTCCTCGGCCGCGGCCGCGGGTGCGGTCGGCTCGGCGACGGCGGGCTCGTCCTTCTTCCAGAAGGTCAGGAAGCTCATGATGCGGTGGCCGAAGGTCTTGAAGACGACGACGATGCCGGCCATGCCGCTGGCGACCAGACCGAGGAGCATGCTCCCACTACCGGGATCGAGATAGGCGTGCATGTGTGAGGCGGGTTCCTTCAGGAGTCGATGATGGCGGCGCCCGATCGGGGCGGGGCCAGGGACCGCTCAGGATAGGCGCGTCACCGCCCGAGTTGCAGTCGACCCCCGTGCATCGTCGGTTCAGGCTCCGACGGGCCCTGCGCCGACCGGGCATCGGCGCCGAGTTCGCTGAGCCTCGGCCCCGAGGCCACGCCGGCGGACGTCGGGCGGGGCATCCACCGGTAGCCTCCCGGCCGCATGCGTGGCCAGCGGTACATCGACGCCCTCCGGGGGCGACGGGGTGGCGGGCCCACGCCCGAACCCGAACCGGAGGCGCCCCCCACCGCGGCCTGGGTGGACACCGCCCCGTCACCGTGGGACGCGTCGACCAAGCCCGAGAACCGGGCCGACGCCTGGTGCAACATCTGCCGCTGGACCGGGCCGGCCTTCGAGGGCCCTCAGCACTGCGAGTTCGCCACCTGCCCCCGGTGCGGCAGCATCGCCCGGGACCGCTTCCTGTTCTGGTGCTTCGTCGAGCGCACGCCCCCGGCCCTCCGTACCCGCCTGCTCGAGACCAGCCCCCGGATGGGTCCGGACTACCGACGGGCCATGGACCGCTGGTTCACCTACACGTGCTCGGACTTCGACGAGCGGGCGCACGCCGGGACGGTGCGCATCGACCTGCAGGCCATCGACCTGCCCGACGCCGGCCTCGACGTCATCCTCACCCCCCATGTCCTCGAGCACGTGCCCGAGACCGACGCCGCCCTCGACGAGATCGCCCGGGTCCTGGCCCCCGGCGGGAAGATGTACCTCCAGGTGCCCGTCCTGCAGGGGGCCACGGCGCCGCCCGTCGAGCCCGAGTTCCACGGCGACGACACGCCGGTCTTCTGGCGCTTCGGCCCCGACCTCACCACCCGCCTCCGCGACCACGGGTTCGAGACGACGCTGCTCTGCACCCACGACTGGCAGCGCCGGGTCGACGCCGGGGATGCCGACTGGGGTGCGGGCACCTCCCGGGAGTTCGACGTGACCTCACTGCTCGGCGGGTCGATCGCCGACGACCTGCAGAGCGTGGCCGATGACGCCACCGCCGCCCGCCTGGGGTTCGTCCCCAGCTACATGTTCCTGACTTGGGAAGCGGTCAAGCGGTAGCACCGCCACATTCAGGTTTCTTCGGTCGGGGCTGAACCCGTCGCCAAGACGTTCCGCGGAACGTTTCAGGCGGCCGTGACGACGTCGTCGTTGTGCCGCTGCGCCGCGCTGCCTCAATCGGCCGCAGGAGCGCCCATCGCTCGATCCACGATCGCGGTGAGGCGCTCGGCGAAGGCGTCCAGGCCGAACCACTGGGCCCGCTCGACGGCGCCGGCCGACAACCGCTCCCGTTCCTCGGGATCGGTGATCAGGGCCACCGTCTGGGTCACCAGGTCGTCGAGGTCGGTGAAGTGGCGACCGCTGACCCCCGGCTCCACGATCTCCGCCGGCCCGGCCTGGCCGAGCACGACGGGGACGGCCCCCGCGGACATCGCCTCCACGATCGAGATGCCGAAGTGCTCCATGCGGTTGGGATCGTCCTCCAGGTCCTCGCCCAACCCGGCGGCATGCCAGAAGACCGAGGCCCGGCCGTACAGGTCGGCCAGCTCGGCCCCCGGCGCATCGACGTGGAACGTCACCGGCAGGCCGGTCGCGGCGACGCGCACCTGGTCCAGGTAGGGCTCGTCGGCCTCGCTGCAGCCGCCCACGAGGTGCAGGGACCAGCCCTCGGCCCCCCCCTGGTCGATCAGGCGCCGGAACGCCTCGACCATCTCGAGCTGCTTCTTGGAGTGGCCGGCCTTCGGGGCGAAGAACCGGCCCACGCCGAGGATGATCGGTGCCTTGGGGCCGGGATCGTGCAGGCGCACCGGCGGGTAGAGGACCGTGGCGTCGCGGTCCCACCACCGCTGGATCCAGCCCCGGGTGAACTCGGAGTTGGCGATGAGCGTGTCGTAGGTGTCGAGGAAGTTCTTGTTGGCCAATGGCCGGTAGAGCAGCGGGAACCAGGCCCCGAGCGAGGCGCCCAGTCGATCCCGTCGGCGCTCGCCGGTGTGCAGCGTGGACAGGGCCACACCGAGCTGCCGGTCGTCATCGCCCATCCCGTGCTCGGCGGGCACGAAGGTGTTGGCCGTGATGCGGACCTCCACCTCGCCCGACGCCGGACGCGGCGGCACGGTCACGACCACGGGCACGCCTCGCCGACGGGCCAGCACCGACTCGCCGCCGCCCAGCTCGAGACTGGCGACCCGCTCACCGTCCACCTGGACCTCGACGTGCGCAGGCGGCAGATCGGCGGGGCGCTGGCGGCGGAACAGCATGCGGACGGGCACCGGTCGATCGGCTCGGGCCTCCACGAAGAACGAGGCCTCCTGGGCCGTCCAGAAGTAGCGCGGCCGCCGCCCCTCCCGGGGGTAGAAGCCCTTGCCCCACGCCGTGTCCACCGCCTGGGCCCGCACCAGGGGGCCCAGCACCCGGATCGCACTGCGCTGGGCCCAGGAGAGGTCCCGGGCCGACCGGGCGGGGAAGTGGGTGATGTACAGGTTGTGCTTCGCCCCGGCGTCGTCGTCGCTCATGAACGAGACGTTGATGAACAGGTCATAGCCCCGGCTGGCCCGCAGGACGGCCCCCGGCCGGTCCCGCAGTACCACCATCCCGATGCCGGTGAGATCGAGGCGGAGGCGCTCGGCCAACTGCCCCAGGTCCACGTCGTCGGGGCCCAGGAGGTCGACCTCGTGGTGACGGGCCAGCACCTGGGCCACGGCCGCCCCGTAGGTCTCCGCCCCACCCCCCGTGCGCCAGTAGCGGTTGTAGACGGCGACCTTCATGGCTCCTCGTCCTCGGCGATGTCCGGGGCCGGGAGGCCGGGCTGGGGCACGGCCCAACCGATCAGGTCCTCGTCGGCCACGACCTGGCGCCGTCGGTTCCGGAACCGGGCCACCAACATGGCCGGGAGGAGGGCCAGGTAGGCGAGGAAGGACCGTGTGCGCCGCCGGAGCAGCACGAGGTTCGGTCGGTGGCCCGACAGGACGGGGGCCACGATGTCGCGCCGCGCGTAGCTGGCCGTGATGAGCACGTACCGGGCGACGGCCCCGGCGGCCAGGGCCCGGGGTGCGTTCTTGGTCAGCATCAGCAGGCGGTTGCGCTCGACGTAGTGCTGGAAGAGGGCCGAGCCCTCGCCACTGGTGGCGGCGTGGATGTGGCGGAAGCGGCTCTCGGGCACGTAGCCGTAGCGCCAGCCCCGGCTCCGCCCCCGCCAGGCCAGGTCGGTGTCCTCGTAGTAGAGGAAGAAGCGCTCGTCGAAGAGGCCGACCTCCTCGAGGTACCGACGGCGAAGGAGGACGCCGCCGCCACACCAGGCGAACACGCCTTCAGGCTCGTCGAACTGTCCTTCGTCGCGTTGCAGGTAGCCCCGGTCGGCGCCGTAGCCCCCCTCGATCAGGACCGAGCCCACGTTGTTGACCACGTCGTAGGGCTCGCCCTCCATCTCGACGTCCACCCAGGCCGGATCGGCCCCCACCTCGACGACGACCGGGCCCCGCCCGCCATCGATCGTCACCTCCTTCCCGCCCTCGGCGGCCAGACGGAGCCGCACGGCGATCAGCGCCCGGCCCGAGCCGTCGGGCGCCGGGACCCGGACGACGGCTCGAGCCCCCGACCACTCGAACCGCGTCTCGTCCCCGGCCCCGTGCTCGAGGCCCCAGAACCCCCGCACCCGTTGGGCATCGCGCCAGGCGTCGTCGCCGTCGACCTCGACCCCCGAGAGGCGGACCCCGAGGTCCCGGCCGTCACCGGTGCCGGGCCGAAAGGTGGGGCTGGTGATGGTCAGGTCGAGGAACCGCGGGGCGAAGAGAATCCGCGGACAGGCGGCGCCGAGCCCGGGATCGGCCTCCAGCGCGTCGACCAGGGGGCGCAACCAACCGCGGTCCACGAAGGCGTCGTTGTTGACGAGGGCGACGTGGTCGAGGTCATCGAGGTCCGCCATGGCCACGTTGTTGGCGGGGAAGCCGAGATTGGCCCCGGTCGGACGGATCTCGACGTCCGGGAATCGGCGGCGGAGCTCACCGTCGCTGCCGTCGGAAGAGGCGTTGTCGACCACCACGACCTCGAAGTCGGCGGCCGGCCAGTCGGTGCGGCGGAGCGCCTCGACACAGTCGATGACGTGACGGCCGCCGTTGAAGTTCAAGACGACGGCACGGACGCGGGGGGACACGGGGCCGTGAGGATAGAGCGCTCGCCCTGAGGGGCGCGAGGTGGGGCGTGGTACAACGACGACCGTGAAGGGCCTCATCCTGTCCGGCGGGGCCGGCACGCGCCTACGGCCGATCACCCACACCAGCGCCAAACAGCTGGTGCCGGTGGCCAACAAGCCCATCCTCTTCTACGGGTTGGAGGACATGGCGGAGGCCGGCATCCGGGAGGTGGGCATCGTCATCGGGGAGACCGGCGACGAGATCCGGGCCGCGGTGGGTGACGGGTCCGCCTGGGGCCTGGAGATCACCTACCTGCCCCAGGACGAGCCGCTCGGCCTGGCCCACTGCGTGCTCATCGCCGCCGACTTCCTGGGCGACGACGACTTCGTCATGTACCTCGGCGACAACCTCCTGCGCCAGGGCATCGCCCCGTTCGTCGACAGCTTCGAGGCCGACCGGGCCGCCTCCGCGGCGCCGTCCCTCGACGGCGCCGCGAACCCGCCCTCGGCCCAGATCCTGCTCGCCCGCGTGCCCGACCCGCAGCGGTTCGGCGTGGCCGCGATCGGGCCCGACGGCGAGGTCCTCCAACTCCTCGAGAAGCCCGACGAACCGCCGTCCGACCTCGCCCTGGTCGGCGTCTACCTCTTCGATCCGACCATCCACGAGGCGGTCGCCGCAATAGAGCCGTCGCCCCGGGGCGAGCTGGAGATCACCGATGCCATTCAATGGCTCATCGACCACGGCCACCGGGTCCGCCACGAGATCCTCGACGGCTGGTGGAAGGACACCGGCAAGCTCGATCCCCTCCTGGAGGGGAACCGCCTGATCCTCGAGACCCTCGAGCCGGCTCTCCGGGGCGCCGTGGACGACGCCTCCAGCGTGGAGGGTCGGGTCGTGGTCGAGGAAGGGGCCGAGGTCCGGGGCAGCACCGTGCGCGGGCCCGCCATCATCGGGGCGGGGACCCGTATCGTGAACAGCTACGTCGGCCCCTACACCTCCGTGGCCGCCGGCTGTGAGATCGTCGACTCCGAGATCGAGCACTCGGTGATCCTCGAGAACAGCCGCATCGTCAACATCCCCCATGTGCAGGACTCGCTGATCGGCCGGGAGGTCGAGGTCGTCCGCTCGGGCCGCGTGCCCCGGGCGACCCGACTGATGCTCGGCGATCACTCCCGCGTCGACATCGAATAGGACCTGGTGAGCGCCATGGCCGAAGTGAACGAATCCCCCACGATCCGCGACGTGTACGTCGTGACGCCGAAGGTGTTCGGCGACGAGCGGGGCGTCTTCGTCGAGACCTACCGGCGAGCGTGGTTCCCCCAGGGGCGGGAGATGGTCCAGGCCAACCGGAGCGACCGTCGGGCGGGCTCGGTGGTGGGCCTGCACTACCACCTGCACCAGGCCGACTACTGGTACGTGCCCGCCGGGCGGGCCCGGGTCGTGCTGCACGACCTGCGGGAGGGCTCCCCCACCGACGGCAACACCCTGGTGCTGGACCTCGGCGAGGCCGCCGACGACACCCATCCCCACCGCGGCGTGTTCATCCCGCCGGGCGTGGCCCACGGCTTCGCCGCCCTGACCGACATGACGATGACCTACCTGGTCGACGGCTACTACAACCCGGCCGACGAGCTGGGCGTGGCCTGGGACGACCCGGCCATCGCCGCCGACTGGGGGGTGACCGACCCGGTTCTCTCCGAGCGGGACCGGACCAACCCCCGGCGCGCCGACCTCGACCCCGGTCGTCGCCCCCACACCGCCCTGCGGACCTGAGGGGAGACCACGATGAGCAAGCTCTTCGTCACGGGTGGGGCCGGGTTCATCGGCTCCAACTACGTCGCTTGGGTCCTGGCCAACTCCGACGACGAGGTCACCGTCTTCGACGCCCTGACCTACGCCGGGAACACCGACAACTTCCGCCCGTTCGAGGACGATCCCCGGTTCCGCTTCGTGAAGGGCGACATCACGGACCGGGACGCCGTGGCCGAGGCCCTCCCCGGCCACGACCAGGTCGTGCACTTCGCCGCCGAGAGCCACGTCGACCGTTCGATCGTCGATCCCGACGCCTTCGTCAGCACCAACTGCGGCGGGACCAACGTGCTCTGCGACATCGCCCGCCAGATCGGCGTCGAGCGCTTCCTGCACATCTCGACCGACGAGGTGTACGGCTCCATCGAGGAGGGCTCGTTCGGTGAGACCGACGCCCTGGCCCCCCGCTCGCCCTATTCGGCGGCCAAGGCGGGCTCGGACCTCATCGCGCTGGCCTACCACGAGACCCACGGCCTGCCCGTCGTGGTGACCCGCAGCAGCAACAACTTCGGCCCGAACCAGTACCCGGAGAAGGTCATCCCCCTCTTCGTGACCAACCTGCTCGAGGGGCGCAAGGTCCCGCTCTACGGCGACGGGCTGAACATCCGCGACTGGTGCTTCGTGGACGACAACTGCGAGGCGGTGGACCGGGTGCTGCGCCGGGGCACGACCGGCGAGATCTACAACATCGGGGCCGGCAACGAGATCACCAACCACGACCTGACCCTGCGACTGCTGGCCCGCCTCGGCCACGACGAGTCCATGATCGAGCCCGTGGGGGACCGCCTCGGTCACGACCGCCGCTACTCGATCGACACGGCGAAGGTCCGGGCGCTGGGCTGGTCCCCCCGCCACGATCTGGACGAGGCCCTGGACCTGACCGTGGCCTGGTACCGGGACAATCGCTGGTGGTGGGAACCCCTCCTCGGCTCGTGAGCACGACGTGAAGATCCTGGTAACGGGAGCGGGCGGACAGGTCGGCACCGAGCTCCTCGCCGCCTTCCCGGGCCACGAGGTGGTCGGCGTCACCCACGCCCATCTCGACGTGGGCGACCGCGAGGCGGTGCTCGAGGCCGTGGCCGCGACGGCCCCGGAAGCCGTGGTCCACGCCGCGGCCTGGACTGCGGTCGACGCCTGCGAGGCGGATCCCGACCGGGCGCTGCGGGTCAACGCCCTCGGCTCCCGCCACGTGGCCGAGGCCGCCCACCGGGCGGGCGCCCGGGTCTGCTACGTGTCGACCGACTACGTGTTCGACGGCACCAAGGCCGAGCCGTACGACGAATGGGACCCACCGGCCCCCCGGTCCGTCTACGGTCGCTCGAAGCTCGGTGGCGAGCACGCCGTCGGGGTCGACGACACGATCGTGCGCACGTCCTGGGTGTGCGGCCGCTACGGGCCCAACATGGTGGCCACCGTCCTGCGCCTGGCCGCGACCCCGGGGCCACTGCGCTTCGTGGACGACCAGTGGGGCCACCCGACCTTCGCCGACGACCTGGCGGCCATGATCGCCCGGCTGGTGCTGGAGCGGCGGCCCGGGCGGTTCCACGTCACCAACCAGGGCGCGGTCTCCTGGTTCGAGTTCGCCCGGGCCGTCCTGGCCGCGGCGGGCGACGATCCCGCCCGGGTCGAGCCCATCGCCACCATCGACCTCGATCCCCCCCGCCCCGCCCCCCGACCGGCGAACTCCGTGCTCGACAACGCCGCGCTGCGCCTGAGCGGGATCCCCCTGCTCGACCACCACGAGGTCCCTCTCGCCCGCCTCGTCGCCCATCTGACCGCCTGAGCGGACTCGGGCCGTCCCGCCGGCACCCGTTAGCGTGGCTGGCTTCCGGGCGTGGATGGCGAGAAAGGCACTCTCATGGCTTCGAAGTTCCCCCGTTGGATCGGTCTGGTGCTCTTCGGGCTCTTGGCGTTCGTCAGCGTCGGCTGCGGGGGCGGTGACGACGCCCTGAGCGAGGACGAGTTCATCTCCCAGTTCGACGAGGTCTGCCTCCAGGTCAGCGCCGACCTCGACGACCTCGACACCCCCGAGGACAACGCCGAGCTGGCCGATCTGGCCGGCGAGGCGGTCGACATCGCCTCCGCCGGCGTCGAGGACCTCCAGGACATCACGCCCCCCGAGGACCTCACCGACAGCGTCGACGAGCTGCTGGGCGTCCTCGAGGACCGGGTCCAGCTCTTCGACGACCTGCAGGCCGCGGCCGAGGACGACGACAACGACGCCATCAACCAGCTGTCCGAGGACAACGCCGACCTCGAGACCCAGGTCGACGAGCTGGGCGCGGCCATCGGCCTCGAGTGCTTCGCCGACAGCGGCGACTCCTCGAGCGACTCCTCCGACAGCTCGTCGGACTTCTCCGACTCCTCGAGCGACTTCTCCGACAGCTCGTCGGACTTCAGCTCCGACTTCAGCTCGGACTTCTCGTCCGATTCCTCCACCGACGTCACCCTGGGTGACCCGGTGTCACCGTCGGACTTCATCCCCGAGTACGGCACCGACCCGCAGTTCGACGGGCTGGCCGACTCCTGCTTCGACGGCGACCTGACGGACTGCGACCTGCTCTACGCCCGGACCCCGGTCTCGGACCTGACCAACTCCTACGAGGGCTACGGTGCCACCTGCGGTGGTCGTCTGCCCAACGAGCAGCCGGGGCAGTGCGCCTCGCTCGGCTAGCCGTCCGGACAGCCTGACCGACCCGCTGGTCCGGTGGGGCCGACGCGCTCAACCGGACCTTGCGCCACCGCCACGGCCGGTCACACCGAGGTCGACCAGACCGTCGCCCCGGTGCCAGGTCAAGCTGTGGCGGGCATTGGCCCCGAGGGGTCGGGTGGCCCAGACGCCACGTCGGTAGCCGGTGTCGGCCCGGAGCCAGTGGCGGTACTCCCGACCGCCGGCCGCGTAGACGAAGAACGGGGCGGTGAGGGGGGCGGGCCCGAAGCCGGCCGCGCTGAACCCGGCGTAGCCCTGGGCCTGTCGGGGGTCGACCCGCCAGCAGGTGAACTCCCCGGCCCGGGCCGGCCCGGTACAGGTGTGACGGCTCAGGCCACCCCGCCTCCGCACGCCGGTGTCCCGGGTCACGCCCACCAGCCGGTCGGTCGAGCGGCGGTAGATGGCGGCGAAGATGTCCCGACAGGTCGAGCCGCCACCACCGCAGCCGTACCACGGCGCCCACACATAGGCGAGCGTGGGGTTGGTGCACCACCGGTCCGCCATGGTGGCCGCGGCCTGGGCCGAGACCACGAAGGTGTCGATGCGCTGGGCGGCCGTGAAGGGGGCACCGAGCCCGGCCGAGTCGAACTGCCACATCCCGACGCCGGGGTGCCAGAAGGCCCGGCGCTGGTCGACCACGGTGCCGAAGGAGTGGAGCCCGGGCTGGTCGTCCCAACGGGACAGCGTCATCGGCGAGGGGGCCTGACCGCTGGTCGCCCCCGTCTCGGGATACGTCGGGGCCAGCATCATGGCGGCCAACTTGTTGGTGGTCAGGCCACATCGGCGCTCTTCGGCCGCCCAGTGCCGGACGTCGTCGAGGGGAGCGTCGCCGAAGGTCCGGGACGCGGCCGCCGGGGCCACGGCGGTCACCGCGGACGGCGGGACCAGCGGGGCCAGCGCCCCCAGGAGGAGGGCCAGGGCGACGAGGCGCAGGTGGCTCACGAGCCCTGCACCCAGACCAGGGTCTCCCCGCCCTCCGGCGGGTCGGTGGGAGCCACGACCATCGCGTCGGCGGCCGACCCGGCGTCGAGGCGGCCCCGCGGCGACCCGTCGGGGCCCCGGACAATGGCCGACGCCACCGAGACGAGCCGTCCGTCCGCGGCGAGGCGGCCGACGACGACCTCGGGCCGGTCCAGGCCCGCCCGGCCCACGACGGCCACCGAGCCGAAGAGCAGGTGGGGACGGCTCCCGGGCCCGTCGTGGTACAGGTAGAGGTCGACGGCGTCACCGCCCACCGGACGCTCCCAGTACGGCGTCCAGGACAGCGATCGGGTCGACTCGTCCCCCGGTTCACCGCCGGCCACCAGCCACTCGACATGGTCTACCGCCGAGGCGCCGACAGGTGACGAGAGGACGAAGGGGACCGGCTCGCCGGGTCGGACATCGTGGACGGGGCTCGCGACGGTGACGACGTCGATCTCGGCGCCGTCCTCGTCGAGCAGCCGGGCCGTGACCTCCAGCGAGGCCAGGACATCGGTCCCCTCGTTGCGGGCCAAGCCCGACGCGGTGAAGGGACCCTCGGTACCCACCCGCACGCTTCCCGGGAGCACCCGGGGGCCCCGCCCGTCCACCTGCCCGAGCCAGTGGGAGCCCGAGAACCCCTCGAGCAGGCGGGGCTCGGTGGCCCCACCATGGCTCAGGGCCTCGTCCAACTCGTCGACCCGGACCGAACAGTCGACGTCGTCACTGCGGATACCGGTGCGCAGGCACCCGTCGCCGTCGTACAGGCCCCCGACCTGATCGGCCACGGAGGGCAGCTCGGGCAGGCCGGGAGCGGGCGGCGGATCGGCGGCGCCCGCGACCAGCCCGGCCCCGGGCAGGGCGACGGCGACCAGCACGGAGGCGGCGATCAGGAGGCGAGGAGCAGGACGCATCGGTCATGACCCATCGGAGCGACCCCGACCACGTTGAGTGGTCGCCTGCCGGCTCAGGGCTCGATCGTCGTCGTCCGGTCGATCGTGGTCAGCGTGTGCGGATGAGCCCGCAACCTGCCGTGCAGGCGTTGGCGGGCCAGGACACCGATGACCACGGCGGCGACGGCCGAACCGCCGGCCAGCCCGGATTCGACCCGCAGGAAGAGGTCCTCGCCGGCGGCGGTGATCCCGAGGAAGGCGAGCACGCCGACCAGCCAACCGAGGGCCACCCGGGACTGGCCCTCGAGGGCGATGAGCGCCTGGCCCAGGGCCACGGCGACCATGAAGGCGGCGCTGGAGAGGGCCAGCAGGGCGAGGTCGACCCGGTCCAAGGCGAACGCATCGCCGAACAGGATGTCGATCAGGAACGGGCCGAGGAGCGCGGCCCCGACCACCCCGATCCCGCCGATGAGGCCGACGGCGGCGAGGAGGCGGCGCAGGCGGTCACCGAACTCGTGGAAGCGCCCGGCCCCGGCCAGGGCGGACAACTTGGGCAGGAGGGCGGCCTGCACGGCCTGGAACAGGAACACCGGGACCCGGGCCACGGCCAAGCCGGCCAGGAACACCCCGGCCTGGTCCGACTCGGACTCGTCGGCCAGCAGTTCCACGGCCAGGACGCCGGCGTAGAGGAGGAACGCGGTCAACACCGATGCGGCCAGGAGCGACCCCAGGGCCGCGCCCAACTCGCCCCAGGGAGCGGGCGGCCCCTCGGAGGCGAGGTCGTGCTCCCCGAGCAACGCCAGCCCGATGGCGACTCCGGGGGCGAGGCCGACGGCCACGGCGTAGGGCCCGGCGTTGTCGACGCCGAGCAGGGCCAAGACGACGGCTGCGGCCACCCGCAGGCTGTTCTCGTACACGAAGAAGAGGGCGTAGCCCCGGAAGCGACCGAGGCCGGCGAGTGTGCCCCGGGCCAGGTGCACCGCCGAGTAGCCGACGATGGCCAGCACGAACCCCACCAGGATCAGGACCTGGTCGTCGAACAGGTGATCCAGGAGCAGCGGGGCCCCGACGAGGGTGACGGCGACCAGCGCGGCGACCAGCGCGGCACCGAGCATGCCGGCCTGGCGCACCAGGGGCCCCCCGCCGACCCCGCGGGCCCGGCGGTTGGCCAGGGAGCGGCTGACCTCCTGCTCCAGGGGGAGGAAGAACCCGGGCCCGACGAGGTAGATCAACGCCCACAGGACCGACAAGGGGCCGAACGCGTCCACGCCCAGCGTCCGGGCCGCCAGGCCCAGGAACACGTAGGACATGATGCCGTTGACCACGAGGCCGCCGCCGACGGTCAGCGTCCCGGCGGGCAGCGAGTTGCGTTCGCCCAGCCGCTCGGTGAGCGCGGGGAAGCGCGCCCGCGGCCCGCCGCCGGCCTTCACCTCGTCGCCCTCTCGGCGATGGCCCGGATGCCCGCGATCCTCAGGCCGCGCCGTCGTGGCCGACGGCGGTCGCCCGGTCGTCGAGGACCCCGTCCACCCGCTCGGCCCCCATCGCCGCACCCTGCTCGATGACGTCTTCCTCCGACCCGCCGGTGGGCATCGCCCATTGGCCCCCGAGGTCGAGGTAGCCCTCACCGTCGTTGGCGCTGCCGGGCTGCACCCGCAACTCGAACTCGCGCTCGCGCTGGTCGAAGATGTGCAGGTTGTTCTCGTCGTAGACGCCGGCCGTGAGGTGGTAGGTCCCCGGGGTCAGGTGCATGCGGGGGATCTTGTAGAAGATCGTGCCCTCGCCGTCGACCATGCCGGTGTTGATGCGGCCCCGGCGGCTGTTCGGCGCCGTCACCATCGTCCCGGAGTCGGTGTGGAAGCGCAGGGCGAAGCTGGGGTTCTTGATGGGCTGGTGGGCCTTGTAGTGGATGCGCACCACGAGGGGCCGGCCCGAGTTGGCGAACGGGGTGACCGCCTTGTGGGCGTTCACGAAGCTCACGTGCTCGATGGTGATCTCGCCGGTCCCCCGGCGCTCGCCCCGTCCTTCGAGGATGAGGTCGGCGTCGCCCAGGTCGCCGTCGAAGCCGGCCTCGGCCTCGGTGATGTTCACCTGCTGCAGGTAGCTGCGGGCGATGTCGATGGCGTGGCCCTGCTCGCGGACCTCGCCCCGTTCCATCCAGATGGCCTGGTCGCAGAGCGACTGGACCTGGCCCAGGCTGTGGGTGACCAGCACGATGGTCACGCCCTGGCGACGCAGCTCGTAGATGTGCTCGAAGCACCGGCGCTTGAAGCGCTCGTCGCCCACGGCCACCACCTCGTCGAGCAGGAGGATCTCCGGCTCGACGTGGACCGCGACCGAGAAGCCGAGGCGCACCTTCATGCCGCTGGAGTAGATCTTCACGGGCGAGTCGATGAACTCACCGATGTCGGCGAAGGCGATGATGTCGTCGATCCGGCGGGCGATCACCTTCTGGGGGATGCCGAGGATCGAGGCGTTCAGGTAGATGTTCTCCCGCCCCGAGAGCTGCGGGTGAAAACCCGTCCCCAGCTCCAGCAGGGCCGAGATGCGGCCCTTGGTCGAGATCTTGCCGGTGGTCGGGCGGTAGATGTTCGACAGGAGGCGCAGCAGGGTCGACTTGCCCGACCCGTTGTGGCCGATGATGCCGAACATCGAGCCCTCCTCGACCTCGAAGGACACGTTCTTCAGGGCCCAGAAGTCGGTGAACTCGGTGCGCTCGGCCCGCTTGATCGCCTCTTTCAGGTACTCGGACCGGTTGTGGGCCAGGCGGAACCGCTTGGACACGTCATCGGCCCGGATGGCCATCTTCCCGTCACTCATCACACGACCTCACTGACGTCTTTGGAGTAGCGCACGAACACGACCCAGCCCAGGGCCAGGCTCAGGAACGACGAGAACCAGATGGCGACCCATCGGGTCACGCTGGGCGCCATGCCGAGGTAGAGCATCTCCCGCGATCCGGCGACGAAGTGGGTCAGCGGGTTCAACAACAGCAGCGTGGTCGCCTTGACCCCGAAGATCTCGGCGTCGCCGATGCGCTCCAGCGAGTACAGGATGGGCGTGCAGTAGAAGAGGAGCATCGTGATGATGTTCATCAGGTACGACACGTCCTTGTAGTACGCGTTCGCCAGCGTCAGCATCAGGCCGAGCCCGAGCGAGAAGATCACGATCGGTGGGATCAGTAGCGGCCAGAGCACGAAGCTCCAGGAGAAGTAACCCAGCGCCGACAGCACGATCATGGCGATCAGGCCCTCGAGCATGGTCTGCTTCACCTGGGCCAGGGCGTGGGCCAGGATCGGCGCCGCCGGCGGGAAGTACACCTTCTTCAGCAGCGAGCCCGTGGTGGTGAACGTCCCCATCGCCCCGATGGCGACCCGGTTGAAGGCCGACCACATGATGATGCCGCAGAACAGGTAGAGCGGGAAGCTCTGCAGGTCGCCGTACTGGATGCCGGGGATGTTGCGGCCGAACTTGAGCAGCACGCCGAAGACCAACGAGTAGACGCCGATGGTGGCGGCCGGGTTGATCATCGACCAGAGGTTGCCGAAGAGGCTCTCTTTGTACTGCGACTTGAGTTGGCGGTTCGTCAGGTTCTGGACCAGGGCTCGATAGCCCCAGAGTTCGTCGGTGGCGGTCAGCATGTGATGGGGGTCCTCACTGGTAGCCGAAGGTGGACAGGGCATCGCCGGCGAGGGCCTCGACCTCGTCCAGCATCGATCGGTCGAACAGCCCGGCGTAGCCGCCGACACTGTCCCCGCCGATGGGTCGGAAGGTGCTGGCGTGCTGGGCCATGCCCTTGTGTTCGGGGAACTGCGAGAAGCGGGCCTCCTCGCTCACCA
>Ga0315292_10000721_pt1 | contig 16363 bp, 22 predicted proteins | sample YL17G13_0_MG_FD_204029 | JGI IMG/M metagenome (GOLD analysis project Ga0315292, IMG submission 204029) | Sediment microbial communities from Yellowstone Lake, YNP, Wyoming, USA - YL17G13_0 | ecosystem: Environmental > Aquatic > Freshwater > Lake > Sediment | place: USA: Wyoming | collected... | reverse complement strand
TAGGAGATTAGATTATGTCATTGATGGATCGTTTGAAGAAAACCAGTAGCATTGATATTGCCAGCGTCTTAGATGACTCTGAGATTTTTGGTGAGCGACAGAGTGTGGTTACAGAAATTCCTATTCTCAATGCCGCCCTGTCAGGCAGTCTCAAGGGTGGGTTGACATCTGGTGTGACGCAGATCGCAGGACCCTCCAAGCATTTCAAAACGGGTATCGGACTTATGTTGATTCGCGCCTTCTTACAGCATCACAAAGATGGTGCAGTCTTGTTCTACGATTCAGAATTTGGTTCTCCCCCTGCCTACTTCAACACCTTCGGCATCGACATGAAGAAAGTGTTTCATACACCCATAACTGATGTGGAACAACTCAAACATGACATCATGGTTCAGTTGGCGGAAGCCAAGCGGGGCGACCCGCTCTTGATTATCATTGACTCTATCGGGCAACTCGCGTCTCTCAAAGAAGTGGACGATGCGATTGAAGGTAAGTCTGTGGCTGATATGACGCGAGCGAAAGCGATTAAGTCGTTGTTCCGTATGATTACTCCACACTTGCGAATCAAGGATATTCCTCTCATCGTGATTAACCACACCTACAAGACCCTGGAAATGTTCAGCAAGGACGTGGTGGGGGGTGGAACGGGTTCCTATTTTGCGGCTGACACCATTTGGATTGTTGGACGCAGACAAGAGAAGGTCAAGGACGAACTGGCAGGATATGAATTTGTCCTGAAGGTGGAGAAGTCGCGCTTTGTCAAGGAAGGATCAAAGTTCCCGATCACGGTCAAGTTTGACTTGGGCATTGAGAAGTATTCTGGACTCTTGGAGAGTGCAGTGGAAGCGGGATTTGTCACGCAACCCAAAGAGGGATTCTACCAGAAGAAGGGTGACAAGACTGCGGTGCGAGAAGCCAAGACCAAGAACGATGAATTTTGGGCATCCATTTTAGCCAGTGAGGAATTTAATGAATTTATTAGAAAAAAGTATGAAGTGGCTTATGGCGATATTCTCGCCACAGCCGCCGCTGAAGCCACTGCTGACGGAGAATGAGGATTACTGCTTCAGCGAAATAATCATCGCTGAGGAACCCATTCACGCTGTCAAGATATTGACAGGTCCGTACATGAATGTCATGGTCTACTACGGGTATGTGAAGTTGATACCAGAGCACGGCACTCATCGCCTTGCGTTTCAGTATACGATATGGGACTCCGCGAGTTTCACAAAGAAAGAGTTGGTTGAATCGCAAGCGTTTATTATGCGAGTAGGTGATACTTTGGCATCAATCATTGCCGACGAGAAAAATGTGGGGGAATATGGTACACCTCAACCGGATGAAGAATAATGCCCCTGCATCACATCATACCAAAACATGAATGGAAGGCACGATTCGGGGACTTAGAGGGATTCGACGCCCTTGATAATTTGGTGAATCTGACCACCGAGCAGCATTCACAGGCTCACGCGCTGCTTTATGAAATGATTGGCAGGACACGCGGCCCCTATAAAAAGAAAGGGACAACAATTGCATAGGTTAGAGCAAACGATACTCAAGACGCTGATATATCATGATGCGTATTTACGCAAAGTGCTTCCGTATCTCAAAGAATCCTACTTCAAAGAACCGATTGAGTTGATTGTTCTGAAGGAAATTGTGTCCTTTGTGGCGAAGTATAACAATCCTCCGACCCATGAAGCCCTGGTAATCAACCTGACTGAAGCCGACAACCTCAAAGAGGAGCAGGTGCGCGATGCGGTTGAACTCCTCAAGCAACTCCACCTAGATCGTAAGGAGCCTACTGACCTGGCATGGTTGACTGACCAGACTGAAAAGTTTTGTCAAGAATCGGCGCTGCACAATGCCGCAATGGATGCGATTGCGATTATGGATGGGGGAGGAATTGATAAGAGAACGAAAGGGTCAATTCCTGAAATTTTCACCCAAGCCCTTGCGGTGTCATTTGATCCTCACGTTGGGCATGATTACATGGAACAGTCTGAAGCGCGATTTGACTTCTACCATGCGGTGGAGGAAAAAGTTCCGTTTGATTTAGATTTCTTCAATAAGATCACTGATGGGGGATTCTCCGTCAAGACGCTGAACATTTTTCTTGCAGGGGTCAATGTCGGAAAGTCTTTATTGATGTGCCATTTGGCAGCCGCCGCGGTGTCGCGTGGCTACAATGTTTTATACATCACAATGGAAATGGCAGAGGAACAGATCGCCAAGCGTATTGATGCCAACCTATTGAATGTGGAGATGAACAGTATCAAGAAACTCAGTAAGAAAGAATATGATATCAAGTTCGCCGCGCTTCGTAACAAAGCACATGGGAAACTCATTATCAAGGAATACCCAACCGCCTCAGCCTCTACATTGCATTTTCGTGCGTTACTCAACGAACTGGCACTCAAGAAGTCCTTTCGCCCCCAATTGATATTCGTGGACTACTTGAACATTTGCTGTTCGTCGCGTATCAAGGAAGGGGGTAACGTCAACTCCTACACGTATGTCAAAGCCATTGCTCAAGAATTGCGTGGCTTGGCAGTTGAATTCAAGTTACCAATCGTCTCAGCCACACAAACCACCAGGGCAGGGTTGGATAACTCAGACCTGGAAATGTCCGATACCTCTGAATCTATTGGACTCCCCGCCCTGGCAGACTTCATGGGGGCAATCATTGAAACTGAAGAATTGTCTGCGATAAATCAGTTCATGATAAAGGTCTTGAAGAATCGTTACATGGATAAGAATATCAATAAGCGATTTGTGATTGGGGTGGATCGTGCGCACATGCGATTGTATGATGCCGCAGCCTCAGCACAGACCAACATCAACCAGTCAGGGCAGACGAAGCAAGTTGAAGAACGTAAACCATTTGAGAAAGTCAAGCGAGACTTCAAAGGTTTTAAGGTCTAAGGAGAAATTATGAAACAAAGTTATGTTGATCTCGGACCCTACACCCCACCATTCATGAGTGTGTTTGAGGATGCACTCCCCACAATGTTCATGCAAAAACTCATTGATAAGTTTGAAGCGAACGAGGGGAATCACCAACAGGTCACGCAAGGCACTGAGGGCTTGGCACGCCGGTTCACCGAAATCAATATCTCGCAGCATTGGCAGGATGAGCATGATATGTTTGTCACCTATGTTCAGGAAGCCTGGAAAACCTACATGCTTGCCCAAGCGATTCAGTTTGACGTGCAATTCCCTCGTCAGTTTGGCTACGAGCATTTTAGAATGAAACGCTATCAACCCAATGGCACCGATGAATTCGGATTGCATACAGATGTGGGTAGTTATGGAACAGCCCGTAGGTTCGTGGCGTTTCTCTGGTATCTCAACACACCAGAAGGTGGCGGCGCAACCATATTTCACTCGTTTCAACAGCGAGCATGCTTGCTGCTTCCTGCTGTGGCGGGTCGCTTGCTGATATTTCCCCCGCTGTGGACTCACCCACACCAAGGCACCAAGGTTACGAGCGGGAACAAGTATATCGTAAGTGGATACTTACACTATATCTGAGGTCCTATGGCTTGGCATCATATTATACCCTACCATGAATGGAGAAAAAAGATGTCTGATACTATGAAAGCCAAAACACATACCTCCACTACATCTGACACATAAATAGGGGAAACAGACATGGAGGGATTATGGCTTTGTTTGGACTTCTCAAGGATCATCAGAAAGAAATCACACTAGGCACTCCCCGCGATCACAATGAAGTGGAGATGATGGCGAAGGTGAACAAGGCTATTGAAGATGTTTCTGGTAAAAGTGGGATCACTCTCAAACTTGGCAATTATACTTTTCAACATGTCATTGGTATGAATTCTAATTTCCCTGGCGACCCCAAGGCTGATGTGGCAATGGTGAGTGTCGCTGGTGGAAAAGCAACCGAAGTGGCATTCATTTCTTTCAAGAAGGCTGGTGGGGCAGAAGCGTTTCAACAATACTCAGGTCTCACTGAGGGTGCGGGGTTGACGATTAGTAATGATCCCATTGTGGTTAATTTTCTCAAAGATGCTGGCAAGCATATTGAATCATTCAACAAAGGGAAGAATATGGCACAGCAGGGCACCCCTGCGGCGTTTACCTATGTGCCAAACAGTGTGCCAGGTCGTATGCTAGTGGACAGGGCTGTGTTTGGACCCCAGTATAAAAAGATCACGTCCCGCGAAGGGATTGGGGGTCACAAAGATAATGTGCACGTCATCGCACAAGGAAACCCCATCCTCAAGAAAAACGGCGCCGTGTATGAGTTGATGTTCTCTGAGCACGTATTCAGCAACAACCAAGATTTGCGGTGGGTGTTCACCGGAGAATATGCAGCGGTCTTGGGTGGGACCTTTAGAAATGGTCGTGGATTTACGGTCAAAGGTAAACGCTTCACGAACTTTAGAGTGGGTCTCTATCCGTTCAAAATGGTTGGGCATAGAAAAGGTGCGGAAGAACTCTAATGCTACATTTCAAAACCTATCTCGCAGAAGCAGGCGAAAAGAATCTCCATCTGGAACACCTGGAAGATCAGGTATTCAATCGTGGTGTCGCTGGTGGGCGAGAAGCCATTGAATTTCTCCTCTCCCTACGCGACATGCTCCGTGGGCATGTTGAAAAACCCATCAATATCACAACCAAATGGGATGGGGCCCCCGCAGTATTTTGTGGTATCAATCCCGAAAATGGCAAATTCTTTGTAGGCACCAAAGGGGTATTTGCCAAGAATGCCAAGTTGAACTATACGGAGGCTGATATTGACAAAAATCATCCGTCTGAGGGATTGAATGTTAAATTGAAAGCCTGCCTCTGGTATCTCCCGAAGTTGGGTATCAAGGGCATCATGCAAGGTGACTTGATGTTCACAAAGGGTGACGTGCACTCACAGACTATAGAAGGGGAGAAGTATATCACCTTCACCCCGAACACCATTACCTACGCGATTCCTTTGCATCATACCGCATTAGTAGATCGTATCCTCAAAGCACAACTAGGCATCATTTTTCATACCGAGTATCATGGCACCAAGATGGCAACCCTGAAGTCCTCATTCAGGATTGACCTGGGGCACCTGACCCATACCAAAGATGTGTGGTTCCGCGATGCAAGTTTCGTGGACCAATCAGGCACGGCAACATTCACGGCTGCGGAAAGCGAACGGATGGACGCGCTCATGACCACAGCCGGGTTGATTTTTCACGGCATCAATGGCAAAATCCTGAATCAGATTGCACTCAACGAGGTTTTTAGGGGATGGATCAAACAATTCAATAACACCAAGATTCGTGAAGGCACCGCGATTGAGAATACCACAGAACACGTCAACGACTTTATCCGCTGGCTGGATGCACGCATGACCGCAGCGATTGGGGAAGCCAAGCAACCGGATACCAAGCGCAAGCGCACGCAAGAGAAAACCACCGTGCTTGGATTCTTTCGTGCGCACCGAGTTGACCTGAAGAACATTTTTGACTTGACAAATGCCCTCATCTATGCTAAACTAATGATAGTCCACAAACTTAACCAAGTGAAGGGGACGCAGACATTTCTGAAAACAGCCGATGGGTTTCAGGCTACGGCGCCTGAGGGATTTGTTGTAGTGGGGCATCTTGGTAACGCACTAAAACTTGTTGACCGGTTGCAATTTAGCCATGCGAACTTCAATGTCGCCAAAAATTGGGATAAGTAACATGAAGAACGATGGCTGCGACAAGACACAAGAGATGATAGATCAATGGCTTGAGAAAACGAAACATCTCAAAGAGGATTCCACCCCTAGTCAGATGTATGGCTCATTAGACACCGAACAGGGTATCCAAGGTGGACCATTGGGAGAGGATCAACCAAAGACCAAGCAGGTGCGAACGATCAAGGCTTTGGTGCGTGCTAAATACAAGCGGTAATTGATGCAGTAACATTATGAGGTAATTATGAAGCAGGTGGATTTAGTGGTTGGGGCTGTGACAGGATACAAGTGGGACCAGATCAAGCATTGGGCAAACAGCCTTGATCGTTCAGGCTTCACGGGCAAGAAAGTTGTGATTGCCTACAATATGGATTATGACACCGCCGAGGAATTGACCAATCGCGGCTATCATATTATTGGGTTTTATAGGGATGATCTCGCTCGCCAAATTACCTACCCAGTCAAAGACTTCTCCATCGTTGTAGAACGATTCCTTCATTACTACCTCACACTGACCAATCAATCCAACCGCGAGTGCACTCGTTTCATCATCGCAACGGATGTGCGTGATGTGATCTTCCAACGCAACCCCTCAGAATATCTTGATGGTGAATGGCTCCGTGGGCATGACCTTGTTATGTCCTCTGAGGGTATTGCCTACAAGCATGAGGATTGGGGGAATAACAATCTCTTTCAATCATTTGGAACATCCTTGTGGAATACCCATAAGGACAACACGATTGTCAATTGTGGGGTAATCGCAGGAAAGTTTGATGCGTTCTTGGGATTGGCGAAAACGATTTATCTAGCGTGCCTGCATGCACCCCAACATGTGCCTGGGGGTGGTGGACCCGATCAGGCTGCATTGAACCTAATTCTTGATACCTACGTCTACGAGCATATCACCTGGATCAGCAGCCACGAAAGCACCTGGGCAGCACAACTAGGCACGATGATGGACCCGCGAAAGATTGACATGTATAAACCATTCCTCACAGAACCATTACCAACTTTTAATAGGGAAACAAATCAAGTTGTGAACCATCGTGGATTACCGTTTTCTATTGTCCATCAGTGGGATCGTGTTCCTGAAGTCAAGGAAGCGGTCGAAAGGTTATACTCATGATTGTCGCGTATTCACCAGAATCCCCCAACACCCTCAAAACTCCTGCTGAGAAAATTGCCCCTCCACTCAAGGTGGATGCGCGCCCCCGCAGAATTCTTTATGTGGTGCATCGTTACGCACCATATCCAGGTGGGTCAGAAAACTATGTGCGTGATATGGCAGAAGAGACTCGCCGCCGCGGTCATGTTGTTGCGGTATTTGCGGGGGACCATAAAGGAGACCTCAACGGCGTGATCGTGACCTCCGAGCCTAGCATTCTGAAAGAGAAGTGGGATTTGATTGTGGTTCACGGTGGGGATGTTTACCTTCAAAACTTTGTTCTAAAGCACGCCGATAGTCTTGGTGGACCTGTGTTGTATATGCTTATCATGCCCTCCAATTCCAAGGAATGTGTGGAAGCCCTTCACAAGGTTGCATTCGTGGGGTGTTCAACGCTGGCGGATTGGAGACATGTCAAACGGTGGAGTGTTGAAGATCGGGCTGTCCGTGTGCGCCACGGTGTCGATGCCGCAACGTCACTGGGGAGACCGGGGTTCCGTGAGAAACATGGGATCACGACACCTTATATGTTCTTATCCTCTGGTGGCTACTGGCCGAACAAAGCCTTTGATGAACTGGTGGGTGTTTTCAAGGAGTCCAAGCGCACCGATACAACTTTGGTGCTCACCGGTTATGATAATCGGTTTGGTCTTATGCCTTCCGATGAAGAATTTGTTCGTTCATTCCTCTTTACGGATCGTCAGGATATGTTGGATGCGTTGTTTGATGCCGACCTCTATATCCTGAATAGTTACGCAGAAGGATTTGGACTCGTTCTTTTGGAGTCAATGGTCAATATGACCCCGTGGGCAGGCAGGCATATTGCCGGGGCGGAACTGATGCGCGAATATGGATTCACCTACACCACTCCCTCCGAGTTGCAACTATATCTTCAATTGTTTAGAGGAGTCACAGGGACTCACCTGATGGAAGCACAAAATTATGTGATCTCAACCCATCTAGTGAAGCATACTGTGGCGGATATTTTGGCGATTCTGAAATGAATTTGACCTTTGGGATTTGCACCTCACAACAAGAAAGAACTCCACAGTTTCTTGAAGTGATTCAGTCTATTCATGCGCTCAAAGTGCCTGAGTATGAAATCATCATTGCCGGTTCCCCGCCTGGGTTTGCTGTGGTGTCGCAAGACCCCGACGTTCTCACAGAAACAGACTGTCATTATCTTACTGATGAAGTGCGTATGTTCACAACGCGAGGATGGATCACCCGTAAGAAGAATTTGATTGCGAGGCATGCCAAGTATGAAACTTTAGTGTTGCTTCATGACTACTTTGTGTTTGACCCGTATTGGTATCAAGGAATGGCATCACTAGGCTTTGACTGGGATATTTGTTGCTGCCCACAAACATTATTGGATGGTCGGCGACACTTCACGGATTGGGTGGCTGATGTGGGTGGACCCCGACCGGTCTACACGATGATTGACTATACCGATTGGTCCTACACCAAACACCAATACATCAGTGGAGGCATGTTTCTAGTGAAGAAGAATTTCCTCTTGCAGAATCCCTTCGCTGAATGGATGCCGCCGGGAACTTCTGAGGACGTGGAATGGTCAAGACGTGTCCGAGACAAGGCGAAGATTGTGTGCAACCCCGATGCCAAGGTGCGACACAATAAAGCCCACCGTGACGATGGAAGAAGAGGGTTTCCGTATGACCAATAAACTAGCAATATGGGACTTGGATGGTGTGCTGATTGACAGCCGTGAGATTCACTTCTTAGCCTTGAACAGAGCCTTACGGGAACTCAGTGAAAAGTATGTCATTTCCTGGGATGAACACTTATCCAAGTATGATGGGCTACCCACTACAAAGAAGCTGCATCTCTTGACAGAGCACAAGGGGCTACCAGCGACATTCTATCAACAGGTATGGGTCGCCAAGCAACGCCACACGGTTGAACTCTATCAGGATATTGAAGTCAGCCCCACCATCCGAGGCATCTTTGATCTTCTCAAGTTGAATGGTATTCAAATTGCCGTAGCCTCTAATAGTGTGCGACAAACAATGGTGATGGCACTCAGCCGCCTTGGTGTCATGGAGCAGGTAGATTTCTTTGTGTCCAATGAAGAAGTCAAGCACCCGAAGCCATTCCCTGAGATGTATTGGAAGTGCATGATTGCGCTGAAAACTGATACGAAGAATACCGTGGTGATTGAGGATTCCCACATTGGTCGTGAAGGTGCGCTCGCGTCCGGTGCTCATCTGATTCCGGTGAAGGACCACAACGATGTGACCTATGACCTGTGTAGTTCTATCATTGAATACTTTGAAGGACCCAAGCCAAAGAGTGTGCCGTGGCGCGACAAAAAGCTCAATGTGATTGTGCCGATGGCAGGGCATGGGTCTCGCTTTGCCGTCGCAGGCTACACTTTCCCGAAGCCTCTGATTGAAGTCAATGGGCGACCCATGATTCAGGTGGTGCGCGAAAGTCTCAACATTGATGCACACTACATATTCATAGTGCAGAGATCGCACTACGAGAAGTATCAACTCAAGTATATGCTCAACATGATCGCGCCAGGATGCGATATTGTTCTAGCTGATGGAGTTACAGAAGGTGCGGCGTGCACGGTGTTGTTAGCCAGGGAACTGATAAACAACGAACAGCCCATCCTCATTGCTAACTCCGATCAGTCGGTGGAATGGAATTCCAATGAATGTCTGTATGCCTTCTCTGCTGCGGGGATTGACGGTGGGATTATCACCTTCAAGTCGGTGCATCCCCAGTATTCGTTTGCCAGGACAGATGACCAGGGGTTCGTGAGTGAAGTCGCGGAAAAGAAAGTGATCTCCGATCAAGCCACAGTAGGATTATACTACTGGACGCATGGCGCAGACTTCGTAAAGTATGCGGAACAGATGATTGCCAAAAATCTCCGAGTCAATAATGAATTCTATGTCTGCCCTGTCTACAATGAAGCCATTCAAGATGGTAAAAAGATTCGTGTCAAAAATGTCGAGAAGATGTGGTCATTGGGAACACCAGAGGACTTGAATCATTATTTACGGGAGCATCATACATGAGAATGCGTCGGTTGGAAGAATTTAAGAATGGATGGATCATCGGTGACTTTGAGCCTTCGCTCCTGTGCACTAAGGACTTTGAAATCTCTGTGATGATTCACGAAAAGGGTGCCTATATACCATTACATTATCATCACTTGGTTGAAGAGATGAATGTGTTTGTGAGTGGGTCTATGCACTGCAACGGTCGATACTTAACACCAGGAGATATTTTTATTTTTGAGAAGGATGAAGTGAGTGATTGCATCGTTCTTGAAAAAAGCACGATTGTCGTGGTGAAGGTGCCTTCTATTTTGGGGGATAAATATAATGTTTAACATTTTTCGTGATGAGAGTTCTATTGACCATGAGAAGTATGTGGTCGTGGCATACAATCTTGAAAGCACGCACAGTATCAAGAAAGCCGCGTGGGACTTGGCTATTGGGCAGAGCATGGGCAATCCTAATGTGCGCAACGCATGGGAAACAGATGAGATGTTTGAAAATCATGCGTGCCTTGTCCTGCATCCAAACCTAGAAGGACTCACTGGGCATCGTCGCATTCTCATTGCATTCCCGATCATCAACACCGATTGGGAGGGGGATGGTATTGCCCATCTCATGTGCCAAATTCTTGGTGGACAAGCTGACATTGCACATATTGTTCGTTGTCGTATTCAACAACTTTTCATTCCTGAATCAGTGCGCAAACATTTCCAGCAACCGAAGTATGGTATTCGTGGTATTCGTGCGCTTACTGGTCGGTATGACAAACCAATCTTCGGAGGAATCATCAAGCCCAAGACTGGGTTGCGCCCTCATCAATTATTGGATATGGTGAAAGAATTGGTGGATGGTGGGGTAGACTTTATCAAGGAAGATGAAATCCTTTCCAATCCCGCATTCTGTAGTCTACAAGATCGGGTGCCCATGATTGCGAAGTATGTTCAATCCTGTGGGCGCAAGGTGGTGTATTGTTTTTCAATCAATGGTGATCCGCATGTGATTGAGAGCCGCGCAAAGTTCCTAGCCGAGGAAGGTGCGAATGGGGTGCATATCAATTTCTGGAGTGGACTGGGTGCGTATCATACGATTCGCCGCTTGGACCTTCCACTGTTCCTGCATTATCAAAAGAGTGGGGACAAAGTTATCACCCACCATAACAATGCGTTTGGTATGTCGTGGTTTGCCATGTGCCAACTCGCAGCCCTTGCAGGAGTGGACTCTATTCATGCGGGGATGTTTGGCGGATACATGCAAGAAGATACCAAGGAACTGAAAAGTGTCATGGACCTGCTTCACTCGCATAATGTGCTTCCTGCATTGTCCTGTGGCATGCACCCAGGACTGGTCAATCATGTGACTAAGAATGTTGGGGTGAACTATATGGCAAATGTCGGAGGCGCACTGCATGGGCATCCTCAAGGAACTCTCGCGGGGGGTCGAGCGATGAGGCAAGCGATTGATGGGAACTTTGGGGAAGAATATAGTGCCGCACTTGGCGCATGGGGGTTAGTCAATGGATAAGTTATCGCTATGGGTGCTTACTTTCAATCGTCCTGTGGCACTCAACAGACTCATCACGGAGTTGGGGCACCAAGGCATACGCTCCAACATCATGTCAAATCATTCTCTGGTGACCCTCACCGATGAATCTAGGGGGTATGTGGATCGTGTGGTCGTCAATAGCCTGAACACCGATGATTCAAATTTGTGGAATGCCCGAAGCTGGAACAGCGTCTTTTTCAAAGCCCTACAACACTCGGACAGCATCGCCTGCATTCAGGATGATACCTTTGTGCATCCTCAGTTTGCTCTCTGGCTGACAGAATGGCGTAAGCAGTATGATTTCATTTGGGGTCCAGCAGGGGATCAGTTCTACTATCTCACCCTTGATGTCTTGCGTAAGAGTGGATATTGGGATGAGCGATTCTGTTCTCCCTATTGTGGGGATGCTGACTTCATGAAGCGAGTTTTTCATTCGGGGTATGACAAGTCCCGCATGAGCATTGAAGATACCCATGATTGGGGATTCGTGCATAACTCCATCGGGATTCAGCAAGCGATTCGTACTGAATTGCATAGCAAAGCCATTGACCCGAACTATGAGAATGTGCATTGGCATATGGAAAGGATTCAAGCGGAGAAAGAACGTGATAGGAATAAGACGTTGCTCCGCGCACAAGCCTACTACCAAAAGAAGTGGGGGCATGTCTTGAACAATAACGGACCGGAAGTTGCGACCTACACACCAAGTTTTCCAGAGATTGACTGGTATCCGTGGGCAACAACCAAATACAATATAACGGCATACGATGGAGTCTAACATGACAACGAGGCATGATTATTTTCAACATCCAACGTGCGATCAATGGAACAATGCGCGGGTCAACGTCTTAGTGGGCGCACTAGGGGCTGACTGGTTTCCAGGGAAACGAATCCTTGACGTGGGGTGTGGGCACGGCAACAACGGCCGATTGCTTGCAAAATTAGGGGCTGAAGCTGTCTTTACGGATGGTCGGCAGTTCTTTGTGGACTTTATGAAAGAGGATGGGTTTGAAGCCTATCTCGTAGATCAAGACAAGGAGTGGACTGTGCCGGGGCATTTTGATCTAATCGTCCACTGGGGACTGTTGTATCACTTGGATAACTGGAAGCAAGATTTAGCCTGTTGTCTGAAGGTCGCTCCCATGCTCTGCCTTGAAACAGAAATTATTGATCTTGCTGATCCAACCTACGAGCAGAAAAAGAATGAGATGGATCAATACGACCATGCGGTGAATCGCATTGGCACCGTGATGTCAGCGAATTGTTTCCAACAGACCATTGAATCATTGGGCGCAACATGGGAGCGTTATGATGTGCCAGAATTGAATGTTCCACCAGGCGGCGGCACCCATTATTATGACTGGGCGGAAACGGACAGTGGATACTTCCGACAGGGACAGCGAAGGTATTGGATCATTAGGAGGGACGCATGAGCACTGTTGTTATCGTGGGGGCAGGGACAGGGGAATTGAAGAATCAGAATATCCTCAATGGATTTACTGATGTCCATATGTTTGAGCCTGATGCGGAAGCCTTTAGAGGGTTGTATACAAAGTTCCGCGCCAGCGATCATGTTCACGTCATGCCCTTTGCGGTAGACATTGGGGATAATCAGGAACCTCTCTTCCATTATCCAGAAGGGCAAAGCACATTGCAGCCATCCTGGGGAATGCCTCAACCCCCCTTTAGGTTGGTCTGGACCATGCGCCTTGATACCTTCATGAACCTGTATTCAATAGAAGAAATTGACTGCCTACATATTGATGCCCCCTTTCGTGAAGAGATGGTCTTGGAAAGTCTTGGCAATGAGGCGAATCGGGTCCTCTCTGGTCGTGTGGTTGCGTATCCTTCAGAGTTTGCTGACGAGGGTGCGGTTCCCACTTGGCTGGTTGAACATGGATTCAACATACAACGGCATCAACCAAACGGACCTGAGAAGCCTGAATTCGCATTTTGGAGGTGATTATGGACAGTATTGTAGTTGAGAACCACGATTGCACAGAGATGGCTATTGAAGTGACCCAAGTGGTGTCAGTCCCACGGCGGTTAAAGGCGCATGTGGACTATGTGTTACACTATGACCCACTCAAGCAGACAGGATTGATTTTTACGATTCACCGTAAGAAGAGGTTCAAGTGGCGTAACAGAGGCATCTATCGGTATAACCCAAGGAGATTATCATGAAGATTGTGGTTGAACTAGGAGCAAATAATGGGGATGATACTGCGAAGTTGCTGGCGGCGCACAATCCTGATAGGTTGTATGCGGCTGAACCGGACCCTGTATTGTTTTCCAAATTGGTTGAACGATTCAAACATGATATGCGCGTGGTTCTCTGGCCGTTCGCTGTGGATACCACGGATGCAATCAAGACCTTTCATATCATGGACCATGAACGGGGTATCAACAGCCTCTACCCATTGAATCCCAATATCCTGACAACTCCATTGGCGAAGCATTGGCAGTATCAGCGCGGGATGACGGGGAAAATCGTCGTGCATACGATCAATTTTGGTAAGTTGTTGGACCTATATAACATTGACCACATTGATTATATGTGGTCGGATTGCCAAGGAAATGACTTGCTGGCACTCAAGTCTATGGAGGGGCGAATCAAGAACCTCAAGCAAGGACGCTGTGAAACCACCTATCAGGTTCCTATCTATGAAACGGATGTGGATAACACCTTCCCAAGCATGACTACATTCCTTGAAAGCCAGGGATTCAAAACGCGGGTAGATTATGTTCATGAGGACAATTCGGAAATTGATATCGTTTATTGGAGGGACTAGACCATGAGTGATAAGATGGAGTTGTTCATTTATAACACCGAAACGAGAAGTGTTGCCCCTGTATATGAAACCAAGACTGGTGACCATTTCCAAAATCTCTTGGAGCGTGAAGCCGCGAACTGGTCCCTGGAGAATCGTGAGCCTGTCGTGGGGTGGTATGATGCTCACAACGCAGACAAGAATGAAGAGTTGTTGTTTCGTGGTGTCCCGATCATGCAGGGCAAGTTAGCCTTAGAGTATGGCTGTGGACCTGGACGCAACTTGATAAAGTTCAGGAACTATTTCCGACAGATTGATGGAGCAGATCGTTCACCTGGCATTCTCTCCAAGGTGCCTTTGAACCTGGGGGCTGCCGGGGTTCCGGTGCCTAGCTTGTTCTTGACCGATGGGCATTCACTACCAATGGTTGCTAACGACACCTATGATGTGGTGTTCTCTCTGATCTGCCAACAACACATTTCCGCTCGCCAGTGGAGATTGGACTTGTATAAGGAATTCTATCGTATCCTTCGTCCAGGTGGATACTTCTGTTTCCAGATGGGCTACGGACCTGGACACAATCATTCGGTTGATTACTTCCACGAATTTGATCCCACCGACAATCCAGACGTGCGAGTTGAGAATGTCGCCGATCTCAAGAAGGACATTGAGGATCATGGATTCGTGGGATTTGACCACATCTTCACCGAACCCTGCCACGACCTGCACCCGCAATGGATTTGGGTAAAATGTCAGAAACCCCTCTAAAGTTGATCGCCCATCGTGGGAACATTGATGGGCGGCAACCAGTCAAAGAGAATAGTCCGGATTATATCGACCACGCCATCCACCTTGGCTACGATGTCGAGGTGGATGTGTGGGGTCAGGAAGGTATCTTCGGTCTCAACCTTGGACATGATGGACCAGTCTATCCCATAGACTTCTCCTTTATTGAAAACAGGATTCAGCATCTCTGGGTCCATGCGAAATGCCCCTATTCGTTGTTTCTCCTCAGAGAATACCTTCCTTCGGTGCGGTACTTCTTCCACCAGACCGATGATTACACCATCACCAGTTGGCACGACATTTGGTGCTACCCTGGCAAAGACGCCTATGGTTCTCATGCTATTGTCCTGCTCCCAGAAACCTGGATGGAATTGGATCAGGTGGGGAAATACTGTGAGCGCACCCAAGCCGCCGGAGTCTGTTCAGACTTCGTGGGACAAATCAAAAATTACATTACATCATGACGAAGGCTGAGTATCAAATAAAATATCGGGCTACCAAATCGGGAAAGGCAGCACAGCTTCGCTATAACAACAGCGAGAAAGGAAAGGCGGTACACGCCAAGTATTGTGCTAGCAAAGAAGCAAAAGCAGTCAAAAGGTGTTATGATAGTACCGAAAAGGGAAAGGCGGTGCAGAAGGCAGGATCGATAAAGTGGAGAACGAGTATTCACGGAAAGGTGAAAACATCACATAATAGTGCCAAGCGCCGAGCCGTCCTCGACACACTCCAAGTATGTGACCTTACCACTGAGCAATGGCAGACGATCCTAGAAATTCACAATTTTCAATGCAAGTATTGTGGTGCTGATGGAAAACTTACAATGGACCATGTGACACCAATTTCTAGGGGCGGTCAGCACACGGCCAGCAACATTGTTCCTGCCTGCCAACCTTGCAACTCTCGTAAGGGTGCCAAGATGCTAAACACATAAATAACAGATCGAAACCAATCTCTTATGCCTGTAGAGGGTATACTTTTATGCTATCGTTCCAAGAACTTACAGAAGCCGAAGAAAAGCACGCGGTCCTTGCCTATGGAAGAATGAACCCTCCAACCACCGGACACGCCAAACTCGTTGATAAGGTGCATCAAGTCGCCAAAGCACACAACGCGCACCATGAAGTTGTTCTCAGCCATTCTGAGGACCCCAAGAAAAATCCCCTTAGTCAATCCCAAAAAGTCAAGCATGCCAAGCGGTTCTTTCCGCACACCAATATCACCGCAGCGGGAAAATCCGCCCCGACGATCTTCCATCATGCCGCCAAGTTGCACAAGGCTGGCTACAAGCACCTACATGTGGTCGCGGGTGATGATCGGGTCAAGGAATATAGTCACAACCTGCACAAGTATAACGGGCATTTTGACA
>Ga0315292_10000720_pt1 | contig 16366 bp, 14 predicted proteins | sample YL17G13_0_MG_FD_204029 | JGI IMG/M metagenome (GOLD analysis project Ga0315292, IMG submission 204029) | Sediment microbial communities from Yellowstone Lake, YNP, Wyoming, USA - YL17G13_0 | ecosystem: Environmental > Aquatic > Freshwater > Lake > Sediment | place: USA: Wyoming | collected... | reverse complement strand
CCGCGACGTACACCACGTCCGGGTTGGCCGGGTGCACGCGGATCCGCGCGATGGTCTGCGTGTCGGAGAGTCCCACGTGCGCCCACGTCTTGCCACCGTCGGTGGTCTTGTAGACGCCGTCGCCCTGGATGACGTTGCCGCGCAGTTCCGTCTCGCCCATCCCGACGTAGACGACGTCCGGGTTCGAGTCGGCCACGGCCACCGCGCCCACCGACGAGGTCTTGAGGAATGTGTCCGCGACGCTCTTCCACGCGACGCCGCCATCAGTGGTCTTCCAGAGCCCGCCCCCGGTCGCGCCGAAGTAGTACTCGAGCGGGCGCGACGGGCTGCCGCCGACGGCAATCGACCGCCCGCCGCGATTCGGCCCGATACTCCGCCAGCGCAGCCCCGTGAACATCGTGTCGGGGTACAACTGGGCTGCCGCAGGCCCCTGAGCCCGCGGCTGGTCGAACGGCCACATCGTCACGATCGCGAGGGCCACGGTCCCGGTGATGGCGAGGCGCCGCCACAGTGGTCGCATACGCACGTCTCCTCCCGAAGCTGGTGAAGCGCGAACGGACGAGTATAACCCGCCGGCGGCCTCGACACCCGCGGCCCCCGGCCCTTGCCGATGGCGCCCTGTCTGTGCGACCGTAGAGGAACTGGTTTCCCCGCACGACAACCTATGAGCAACCCTCTCCGGCTGAAGAGCATCCATCACGTCGAGTTGTGGGTCGGCAACGCCAGGCAGGCGGCCTACTATTACCGGCAGGCCTTCGGGTTTGCGCAGTTCGCGTACGCGGGCCTCGAAACGGGCCGGAGGGACGCGACGTCGTACGCCCTCCAGCAGGGCAAGGCGCGCCTCGTGCTGACGACGCCGCTCACCCCGGACGACCCCATCAACGATCACATCCGGCTGCACGGGGACGGCGTGCGCGACATCGCGTTCCACGTCGACGATGCGGACGCCGCGTTCCGGGAGGCGGTGGCGCGCGGCGCCGAAGCCGCGAGCGAACCGGCCGATCGGACCGACGCCCACGGCACGATGCGCCACGCGGCGGTCAAGACCTACGGCCACACCGTCCACTCCTTCATCTCGTACACGGACTACGCGGGCCCGTTCCTTCCGGGATACGCGGCGAAAGAGGTACCGGGGCGCGACGCGGGCCTGCTGCGCATCGACCACATGGTGGGCAACGTCGAACTGGGCCAGATGAACCACTGGGCGGACTGGTACAGCCGCGTGCTCGGGTTCTCGCGCTACATCAGCTTCGACGACAAGGACATCTCGACCGAGTACAGCGCGCTGATGTCGATCGTGATGTCCGACGACGCGTTCGCGATCAAGTTTCCGATCAACGAACCGGCCGCGGGGAAGAAGAAAAGCCAGATCGAGGAGTACCTCGATTTCTATCGCGGACCGGGCGTGCAGCACATCGCGCTGCTGACCACCGACATCATCGAGACGGTGAGGACGCTGCGCGCCAGCGGCGTCGAGTTCCTCTCGGTGCCGCCCAGCTACTACGACGCGCTCGAGGCGCGCGTCGGCCGCATCGACGAGGCGCTCGACACGGTGCGCGAGCTCGGCCTGCTCGTCGATCGGGACGAGGAGGGCTACCTGCTGCAGCTGTTCACCAAGCCGGTCGAAGACCGGCCCACGCTGTTTTTCGAGATCATCCAGCGCAAGGGCAGCCGGGGCTTCGGCAAGGGCAACTTCAGGGCGCTGTTCGAGTCCATCGAACGCGAACAGGCGCTGCGCGGCAATCTGTAACCGCGGATTCACACTATGCCGATCTACCACACGCTCGGCCAGGTCCCCCGCAAGCGGCACATCGTGTTCCGCCAGCCGGGCGGCGCGCTCTACACCGAGGAACTCATCGGCAACATGGGCTTCACCGGGCCCGCGTCGCTGGTCTACCACGTGCACCAGCCCACGCAGGTGAAGGACGTCTCGCTGGTGAAGGCGCTGGCGTGGGACGCCGATCCGGAGCCGACGTTCCGCAACCGGCATTTCCGCACGGCCGGCCTGCCGGCGACGCCCAGCGTGACGGCCGACCGCATCCCGCTGCTCTACAACGCAGACGTGGCGATCTCCTTCGTCCAGCCGCTCCAAGACGACGAGTACTTCTACCGGAACGCGCAGGGCGACGAGATCGTGTACGTCAGCGACGGCGCCGGCGTGATCGAGTCGCCGATGGGCCGGCTCCCGTTCGGCAAGGGCGACTATCTCGTCATCCCGCGCGGCATCGCGCACCGCTATCAGTTCACCCAGCGGCCCGCCCGCTGCCTCGTCATCGAGAGCGCCGGCTACGTCCGCACGCCACGCCGGTACCGCAACGACCACGGGCAGCTCACCGAGAACGCGCCGTTCTCCGAGCGCGACATCCGTCGCCCGGCCGATCTCCAGACGATCGACCAGCGCGGCGACTTCCCGATCGTCGTGAAGAAGGACCATCGCCTCACCCGGGTGATCGTGGACCACCATCCCTGCGACGTCGTGGGCTGGGACGGGTACTACTATCCGTGGGCGTTCAACATCAACGACTTCGAGCCGCGGGTCGGGCGCGTGCACCTGCCGCCGCCGATCCACCAGACGTTCGAAGGCGACGGGTTCGTCGTCTGCTCGTTCTGCCCGCGCCCGTTCGATTTTGATGCGCAGGCGGTACCGGTGCCGTACGTGCACTCGAACGTGATGTCCGACGAGGTGCTCTACTACGCGAGCGCGGAATTCATGAGCCGCCGTGGGATCGAGTACGGATCGGTCACGCTTCACCCCGACGGCGTCCCGCACGGGCCGCACCCGGGCCGCACGGAGGCGTCGCTTGGCCACACGCACACCGACGAACTCGCGGTCATGGTGGACACGTTCCGCGCCCTGCGCGTCGCGCGCCCGGCGCTCGACGTCGAGGATCCGCACTACTACCGTTCCTGGATCAGCGCCCCGGGCTCGTAGACGGACGCGCCATGCTGGCTTCGACCGCCCTGCTCAGCGGACTCGTCGACTACGCGGGCCTGTTTCCGCCCGCGGGGCTCGGCATGCCCGCCGCCGTTTGCAACTACGCCGCGTACCGGCGCGGGCCGCGCGCGTGGATGCTCGGGCGGATGATCGTGCCAGCCACCCGCCTCGCGGAGTTCGAGGCGGTCCGGCGCGCCGAGGATGCCGGCGACTGGTCGCCGATCTGGCGTGTCAGCGCGCTCGTCGGCTCGGACATCGACGCCGAGATCGACATCGCGCTCGCCTTCAGTGCCGCCGCGGCGGCCGAGGGTTCGCCCGTGGTCCTCGACGCCTGGGAAGTGAAGGCCCAGTCGCCCGACGACATCTACCGCGTGTCGGCGCGCGTGCCGGGCCGCGTGCGGGTCTCGTTCGAGATTCCCGTCCACGGCGACGTCCGGCAGGCCCGCACCGCGCTGCTCGACGCGATCTTCCATGCCGGCGCCACCGCGAAAGCCCGCACGGGCGGCGTGACGCCGGCCAGCATCCCGACGACGGCCGAGGTCGCGACGTTCCTCTGGGACTGTGCCCGCGCGCGCGTCCCGTTCAAGGCGACCGCCGGCCTCCATCATCGCGTCCGGGGCGAGTACCCGCTGACCTACGCGTCCGACAGCCCGACCGGCGTCATGCACGGCTTCCTGAACGTGTTCGTCGCCGCCGCGCTCGCTCGCGCAGAAGCGGCCCGCCAGGCCCACGCCGCAGGTCCCGGCGTGCCGGCCATCCTCACGGCCGTGCTCGACGAGCGTGACCTTTCTGCGTTCTCGGTCGGCCCGGAGACCGTGCGCTGGCATGACATCTCCCTGGGCGCCGCGGACCTGGGCGACACCCGCACCGGACTTGCGCTCTCGTTCGGATCGTGCTCGTTCGAGGAGCCCGTCGCCGAATTGTTGGCCACCGGCGTCCCGTTGTAACACCATCATGATCGACCATACTCATCATCCCGATGCGCTGAGCTGGGTGGCCTCGGCCGCGCCAGGCGGCACCGACTTCCCCATCCAGAATCTGCCGTTCGGCGTGTTCCGACGGCGCGGTGCCGGCGAGGCGTGGCGCGTCGGCGTCGCCATCGGCGACCTGGTGCTGGACGTGCCCGCGTGCGCGGCGGCCTCGGCGTTCACCGGCCTCGCGGCAGAGGCCGCCGGCGACTGCGGCGCGCCGGCGCTGAACGCCCTCATGGCGCGCGGGCGGGCGCACGGGACGGCGCTGCGCCATGCGATCTTCACGCGGCTCGATGCGGATGACGAGGAGGCCGAGCGCTGGCAGGACCTGGTCGCGCCCTGCCTGATCCCGCTGGCGGACGTCGAAATGGCCCTGCCCGCAGTGGTCGGCGACTACACCGACTTCTACGCCTCGGTCTTCCACGCGACCAACGTGGGCCGTATGATGCGCCCCGACAACCCGCTGCTGCCGAACTACAAGCACGTCCCCATCGGCTATCACGGGCGCGCCTCGTCCCTCGTCGTCAGCGGCACCCCGGTGCGGCGTCCGTGCGGACAGACAAAGCCTTCCGAGGCGGACTCCCCGCTGTTCGGCCCCTCGCGAAGTCTGGACTACGAACTCGAGATGGGCGTGCTTGTCGGCCCGGGCAACGAGCTCGGCGCGCCGATCCCCCACGCGGGTATCGAGGACCACCTCTTCGGGTTGTGCCTGGTGAACGACTGGTCCGCGCGCGACGTGCAGGCCTGGGAGTATCAGCCGCTGGGGCCGTTTCTCGCGAAGAACTTCGCGACGAGTCTCTCGCCCTGGGTCGTCACGTTCGACGCGTTGGAGCCGTTCCGGGTGCCGCCCTTCGAACGCCCTGCCGGCGACCCCGATCCGCTGCCCTACCTGGACGGCTCGGACTACCGGCGGCGCGGGGGCATCGATGTCGCGCTCGAGGTGTGGCTGCAAACCCCGAACATGCGTGACGCGGGATCGCCGCCCGCCCGGATCAGCCGGAGCCGGCTGCGCGACATGTACTGGACGTTCGGCCAGATGGCCGCCCACCACGCCAGCAACGGGTGCAACCTGCGCCCCGGCGACCTGCTGGCAAGCGGCACGGTGTCGGGGCCGGAGCCCGATTCGCGCGGGTGCCTCCTGGAACTGACGTGGCGGGGCGCCGAGCCGATCACGCTTTCCGATGGAGAGCAGCGGCGCTTCCTCGAGGACGGCGACGAGGTGATTCTCACCGGCGCCTGCGAACGCGAGGGCGCCGTCCGCATCGGCTTCGGCGAGTGCCGCGGCATCGTCCTCCCGGCCTCGCCCTCCAGTTGGGGTCAGACTCGATCTGGTGATCGTGACTGACCCCAACTGGTTCGCTCCAGATCGAGTCTGACCCCAACTGGTTCGCCCGGGCGACCGCGCGACATCGCGGTAAACACCCAGGCACATCGTGCCGTATTACTGAGGAGCGGGTACCCGTCACCAGTCTGAACCCTCGCGTGCCGGCGAGCCTCGCCGGACACCGGCGCAGAAGTGCAGGCAGACGTCGTGAGTTGCCCGGCAAGGAGGCCGTCATCGTGCACGCTCGCCCCATCCCCCATCCGGCGTCCCGGACGTCGGCCGTTCGTCTCGGAGTCGGCGTCGCCGCCCTCATCCTCGCGGCGGTGACCGCGCAGGCCCAGCCCGCACCGGCGCCCAACGCGGCGCAGGCTCCCGGGACCTACAAGAACGTCCAGATCCTCAAGGAGATGTCCCCCGCGCAACTGCACGACACCATGGTGTTCTTTACCGCGATTTCTGGTGGCAACTGCCAGGGGTGCCACGTGCGGGGCGCCGACGGCGAGTTGGCCTTCGAGAAGGACGACAACGACCACAAAACGACGGCGCGCACGATGATTGGCATGGTGCGGGCGATCAACACGCAGCACTTCAAGGGTGAAGAGCGCGTGACCTGCGCCACCTGCCACCAGGGCCGCCGGGAGCCGAGCCCGCTGCCGCCGCTGGCGATGGCGATGACGCCGGATCAGCTCGCGGCGCAGCCGCAGCAGGGCCGGGGCGGAGCGGGCGGGCCTGGAGCCGGCGGACCTCCTGGAGCTGGCGCGCCGCCGACGGGCGGGCCGCCCGCGGCCGGCCAGCCTCCCGCCGCCGGTCGCGCACAGGGACCGGGAGGGCAGGCCGGTCCTGGCGGCGGACGCGGCCCGCAGCGGCCGGCCGAAACGGTCGACCAGGTCCTCGACAAGTACATCCAGGCGCTGGGCGGCCGCGACGCCCTGGCGAAGGTGACGACGCGTGTCCGGCGCGGCACCGTCACGAACCGCGCGAACCAGACGTCCAATGTGATCGTTGAAGACACGGCCTCCGGGCTGATTCGGACCACCATCGACGGCGCCCCCGCGCAGAGCACGCGGGCCTTTGACGGCAAGGCGGCGTGGGGCCAGAACGGCCCGCGCCTCCGCGATTTCGAGGGCGTCGAGGCCACCAACATCAGCCTCGCGGCCGACCTCGCGCTGCCGATGAGCCTCAAAGACACCTACAGCGCGCTGGCGGTCCAGGCCTACGGCCGGATCGCCGGCCACCAGGTGATCTCGATGCAGGGGCGGCGCACGGGCGGTGTCTCCGAGCAGTTGATGTTCGATCGCGAGTCCGGTCTCCTCGCGCGCCGCATCATCCGCCTGAAGACGCCGATGGGCGAACTGCCCGTCCAGATCGACTACGCCGACTACCGCGCGGTGGATGGCATCCAGACGCCGTTCGAGGTCCGCATCACCGACTGGGAGTCCGTCTCGGCGCTGAAGTTCTCCGAGGTGGCCTTCAACCAGGCCGTCGACCCCGCCCGGTTCGCGCGGCCAGCCGCCCCGCCGGCCCGGTAATGCACTACCATTCCTAAATCACCCCGGCCCCCCCGAAGGTTGAGGCGAATCGCGTATGCATGTCCGTCGAGTCCTGCCGTTCCTGCTGCTGTTGTTCGTGGCGAGTGGCTGCGCCGCGCTCATCTACGAGGTCGTCTGGTTCCAGCTGCTGCAGCTGGTGATCGGCTCCTCGTCGATCTCGCTCGCCGTGCTGCTCGGCACCTACATGGGAGGCCTCTGCCTCGGCAGCCTGCTGCTCCCCCGGTACGTCCCGGCGGACCGTCATCCGCTGCGCGTCTACGCGATGATCGAAGTCGGCATCGGCGTGATCGCGTTACTCGTGCTGCTCCTGCTGCCGCTCATCAGCGGGATCTACACGGCCTGGGCCGGGTCCGGGCCGGCCGGCATCTTCTTGCGCGCCATCATCGCCGGCATCTGCCTGCTGCCGCCCACCCTGCTGATGGGCGCCACGCTCCCGGCGCTGTCGCGGACGGTCGAGGCCAACCAGGAGGGGGTCTCGTGGATGGGCTTCTTCTACGCGGGCAATACGCTGGGCGCCGTGCTCGGCACGCTGCTGGCCGGCTTCTATCTGCTGCGCGTCTTCGATGTGTCGATCGCCACCTACACGGCCGTCCTGCTGAACTTCGCGGTGGCCGGCGCGGCCATTCTTCTGCAGCGGCAGCTGACGGCGGTTCCCCGGCCGGCGAGGGCGGACGGGGCGAAGGTCAGCGCCGACGTGCGCGTCATCTATGTGGCGATCGCGCTGTCGGGCATGACGGCACTGGCCGCCGAGGTCATCTGGACGCGCCTGCTCTCGCTGGTGTTCGGCGCCTCCACCTACACGTTCTCGCTGATCCTCGCGTGCTTCCTCATCGGCATCAGCCTGGGCAGCGCCGTGGGCTCGGCCATGGCGCGCAACCTCGCGAAGCCCCGGATCGCCCTGGGCTGGGTGCAGGCTCTGGTCGGCGTGACGTTGGCGTGGTCGGCCTACATGCTGTCGGCCTCGCTGCCCTACTGGCCGATCGATCCGTCCATTTCCCGGCTGCCGTGGTTCAACTTCCAGATCGATTTCGCGCGATGCCTGTGGGTCGTGCTGCCGGCGTCGCTGCTGTGGGGCGCCACGTTCCCGCTCGCGCTCGCGTCGGTCGCCGCGAAGGGCGAGGATCCCGGCCGCCTCGTCGGCCGGCTCTACGGCGCCAATACCATCGGCGCCATCATCGGTGCGCTCGGCGCCGGCTTGCTCCTCATCCCGTGGATTGGCAGCCAGCACACGCAGCAGGTCCTGATCATCGCGTCGGCCTTCTCGGCCCTCATCGTGCTGATGCCGCCGAAGGGCGAGCCGGCGGACCGCCGGACCGCGATCCAGTTCGGCGCCGCGCTACTCGTCATCGGCATCGGGTCAGGCCTGCTGCTCTGGAAGGCCGTCCCCCAGGTCTCGAGCCTGCTGGTCGCCTACGGCCGGTACTCCGCCGTACGGCAGGGACAGGCGGACATCTTCTACGTCGGCGAAGGCATGAACGCGTCGGTCGCGGTCTCGCGCCTCTCAGACGGCACGCTGAACTACCACAACGCCGGCAAGGTGCAGGCCTCGAGCGAGCCGCAGGACATGCGGCTGCAGCGGATGCTCGGGCACTTCACGACGCTCATTCCGACGTCGCCCAAGTCGGTCATGGTGATCGGCTGTGGCGCGGGCGTCACGGCCGGCGCGACCTCGATCGATCCGCGCGTCGAGAAGGTCACCATCGTCGAGATCGAGCCGCTGGTCCCGAGGGTGGTCTCCACCTACTTCGCCCAGTACAATTTCGACGTCGTGCGCAATCCAAAGGTCCACGTCAGAATTGATGATGCGCGGCACTTCATGATGACGAGCCGGGAGAAGTTCGACGCCGTGACGTCGGATCCGCTCGACCCGTGGGTGAAGGGCGCGGCGATGCTCTACACCAAGGAGTTCTTCGAGTCGGCCAAGGCCCACCTCAACCCGGGCGGCGTGGTCACGCTCTTCGTGCAGCTCTACTGGAGCAACATGGAGGCCGTGAAGAGCGAACTGGCCACCTTCTTCGAGGTGTTCCCCAACGGCGTGGTGTGGGGCAATACCTACAACGGCGGCGGATACGACCTGGTCCTGATGGGCCAGGCCGAACCGGTGCAGATCGACGTGGCCGCCATCGATGAGCGGCTGCGCAGACCCGAGTACGCGCCTGTCGCGCTCTCGCTGAAGCAGATCGGCGTCAACTCGGCGCTGGATCTCGTGTCGACGTATGCGGGCCAGCCGAAGGACCTCGGCGCGTGGCTGAGGGACGCGGAGCTGAACAGGGACCGCAACCTGCGGCTGCAGTATCTCGCAGGGATGGGCCTGAACCTGCAGGACGCCGCCGCGATCTACACGTCGATCCTGGCGCACCGGCAGCGGCCGGACAATATCTTTGTGGGGTCGCAGGAGATCAAGGACTGGCTCTGGGACGCGATCCAGCGGGGCGGGACACAGTAGCGACGACGGCGGCGCGAGTGGCCTAGCCGCCCGCGCCGTCGTCCTCACGTGCCTCTGCTTATTATCAGTCGTGGGGGTCGGCTTCCGCCTTCGGAGGACCTACGGCGGACCGCCGTAGCCTTGGCGGAGGCTGGTCAGCCGGCCCCTTCGCGGTGCTGGCTAAAGCCAGCACCCACGTCTGTCCGAGTCACCATCAACCCTACTGCCCGCGCCGCCCGCCGCCCTGGCCCGGGGCCGGCAGCGGCTTGCGCGGGAACTTGTCGTCGCGGTTCGCCGCCAGGTACGCGAAGCCCGCCGCAATCGTCGCCATCTTCGTCACGTCGTTCGGCTGCAGCCGCTCGTACGTGTCCATGTTGGTGTGATGCGTCATGGTGTTGTATTCCAGTTCGTCCTGGATGAACTGGAATCCAGGCAATCCGACCGCGTCGAACGACTGGTGGTCGGTGCCGCCGGTGTTCCGGGCGGTGATCGTCGTCATCCCGAGGCTGCGGAATGGCTCGAACCACTCGCGGAAGATCGGCGCCGCGGCGTCGTTGCCCTGCAGGTAGATGCCCCGCAGCGCGCCCGAGCCGTTGTCGATGTTGAAGTAGACCGAGAACTTGTCGTAGTCCGGCTTGAACACGAGCGGCCCCTGCGGCCCGCCGCGGCCACCAGCCGGCGGCCCGGCGGGCGCGGCCGCCCCGGGCGCGGCCGGCACGGCCCCCCGGCCCGCGAAGTGCGCCGAGACGTACTCACGCGAGCCGATCAAGCCCTGCTCTTCGCCCGTCCACAATCCGATCCTGACCGTGCGGCGCAGCGTGACGCCGCTGCTCTTGAGGATGCGCATGGCCTCCATCATCGCCGCCGACCCCACGCCATTGTCGGTGGCGCCGGTGGCCGCGTGCCAGGTGTCGAGGTGCGCGCCGAGCATGACGATTTCGTCCGCCTTGTCTGTGCCGGGGATCTCGCCCACGACGTTGAACACAGGCGCGGTCGGATGGAAGGTGTTCCTGATGTCGGCTTCGATCGTGACCGGGAGGTTCTTGGCGAGCATCCGGCCGATACGGCCGTAGTACTCCGCCGCCAATGACACCGCGGGCAACGTCGTCGCGGGGTCGGCCGCGCGGTTGCCGCCGATGAGGTAGAGCCCGTGGCCGCGCGGCGTCGTGGTCAGCGTCCCCAGCGCGCCCTCGGCCCGCAGGAACTCGCTGCGGGTGCTATTGAAGGCGTTGCCGCCCCGGCCGCCGCCGGCGGGCTGCTGGGCCGGGGTGGCCGGCGGGGCGGCGGCTGGCGCCGCCTGGGGCGAACCCGCCCCGCGCTGCGGCGCTGCGGCCGGCGCGGCTGGGGCAGCCGGTGTGGCAGGAGCGGCCGGCGCCGCGGGCGCAGGTGCGCCGCCGCGCCCGGCCCCCGGCGGAACCACGCCGAACTCGAGCTGGGGCGGCGCCGGGTTCAACTCCATCGCCGCCAACTGCTCGGGCGTATAGCGCTTCGCCTGGGGATCCCAGTACGCCGGCACGTCCGGCACGGCCCCCAACATGATCCACTTGCCCTTGAGCTTGCCCTTGTAGGCCGTCAGATCGGCTTCCGTCGTCGCCGTCATCAGGACGACGTCGCCCGAGATCAGCCCGGCAGTTCCCGGCGTCCAGCCGGTCGGCGTGCCCGGGATCGGGAAGCGCTCAGGGGCCGTCACCGCCATGTAGAACTTGTCGTTGGTCCAGCCCCGCTCGAACCCGTTGGTGTTCACCCACGGCTCGATCGTGACGTTGACCAGGCCCCAGTCGGTCAACTTCTTGACGGCCCAGTCGGCGGCCTTCTTCGAGGTCGGCGACCCGGTCAGGCGCGGCGCGTAGACGTCGGACAACCAGCTGCAGAGTTCCATCACCTGGGAACGCTGCAGGCCTTCGGCCTTGATCTTGTTGAGGTCGGCGTAGTTGATGTTCTCACTGGCCGCGCGGGCGGTCACGCCGGCGACCAGCGCCAGCACGACCATGACGGCCGCGACCGACGACCAGACGTACGTTCGTTTCATGCTGTTCTCCTCGGAGGGTATCCCCATCCAGTGAATACGCCCGGCGGCCCTGCCCGTTTACCCCGGGTGCCCAGGGAGGCCGGCCGCCAGGGAGGCCGGCCGCCCTTGACAGGCCGCGGGCGCCTCACTACAGTCGATTGACGCCCCCCCGACCGTGCAGGTAGCCCTGTGCCTCCTCTTTCCTTCCAGCGTCTTTATCGAGGGTATCTCATGAACACGAGCAGACTGCGCATCGCACTCCTCGCCCTGGTGCTGGTGGCCGTGGCCTTTGCCGCGGCGCCGCGCGCCGACGAGGGTTTCTGGCCCTACAACGCCATTCCGAAGGCCGCCATCAAGGCGAAATACGGCTTCACCGCCACCGATCAGTGGCTCAGCCACCTGCAGCTGGCGACCGTGCGGTTCGGCGGCGGCACCGGCTCCATCGTGTCGCCCGACGGCCTGGTGCTGACCAACTGGCACATCGGCCAGGGCGTCGCGCAGCGGTTCAGCACGCCGGAGAAGGACCTCGTGAAGAACGGGTTCCTCGCGGCCACGCAGGCGGACGAAATCAAGATCCCGGGCTACACCCTCAGCGTGTTGCAGAGCATCGAGGATGTGACGGCCAGGGTCAACGCGGACATGAAGGCCGGCATGGCCCCGGCCGAGATCAACGCCGCCCGCCAGAAGGCGATTCAGGCCATCCAGGGCGACGCGCAGACCGGCGTCACCAGGCAGGTGGTGTCGCTTTACGCTGGCGCCGCTTACCATCTCTACACCTACAAGGTCTACACCGACGTCCGCTTCGTGTTCATCGTCGAGTACCAGACCGGGTTCTACGGCGGCGACCCCGACAACTTCACCTACCCGCGCTACTCCATGGACGTGGCGATGTTCCGGCTGTACGAGAACGACAAGCCGGCGAAGACGCCGCACTTCCTCAAGTGGTCGGCGGCCGGGACGAAGGAGGGCGACCTGGTCTTCACGACGGGCCACCCTGGCGCGACGCAGCGCCTCAACACCGTGGCGCACCTGAAGTACATGCGCGACGTGTCGGTGCCCTTCGCCGTGGCCAGCGCCGAGATGCGCGAGGCGGCGATCAAGAAGTGGGCGGCGCTCAGCCAGGAGAACGCGCGGCAGACGGTCGGCGAGCTGTTCGGCATCCAGAACGGTTTGAAATCGAATCGCGGCCGGCTGAAGGGGCTGCAGGATCCGGCCGTCATGGCGGTCAAGGAAGCGGCCGAGAAGCGGCTGCGGTCTGAGCTCGCGAAGAACGCGGCCAAGCAGGCTGAGATCGGCGACGCGTGGGACGTCATCGAGAAGTCGATCCAGGTGGCGCGTGAGGTCGACGCCAAGCGGAACTTCATCGTGAACGCGGCGGGCCTGAACTCGACGCTGTTCACGCAGGCGCGGCAGATGGTGCGCGCGGCCTACGCGCCCCCGGCGGCCGAGGGCCGTGGTGCGGGCGGCCGCGGCGGTCGCGGAGGCGGCGCTCCGGCAGCCGGCGGACCCGCGGGCGCGGGCGGGCGCGGCGGCGCCCCGGCGGCCATCAACCTGGCGCGCGAGAAGATCAACCTCACCGAGTCGCTCGCCTTCATGCAGAAGTACCTGGGCGCCGACCACGAGATCGTCAAGCTGATCCTGGACGGCAAGACGCCCGAGGCGCGCGCCACCGAGCTCATCGACAAGACCCGGATCACCGACACGGAAATCGCCGCGCTGCTCAGGGCCGGCGGGAAGGCGACCATCGACATCTCCACCGATCCGCTGATCGTGCTGGCCCGGAAGCTCGAGGCGGAGGCGCCGGCGATCAGCAAGCGGTACGAGGACGAGGTGTCCGCGGTGCAAGCGGCCACGTACCCGAAGATCGGCCAGGCCGTGTTCGCCGTCGACGGCGCCAAGGCCTACCCGGATGCGACCGGCACGGCGCGCCTGTCGTACGGCGTGGTCAAGACCTACATGGAAGACGGCAAGAAGATCCCGGCTTACACGTACGTCCCGGGGCTCTTCGAACGCGCCGCGCAGCACAACAACCAGTCGCCGTACGATCTGCCGGCGAGCTGGGCAGCCGCCAAGGCGACGCTCGACCCGAAGGTGCCGTTCAACTTCGTCAGCACCAACGACATCGTCGGCGGCAACAGCGGGTCGGCGGTGGTGAACAAGAAGGGCGAACTGGTGGGCCTGATCTTCGACGGCAACATCCAGTCGCTGCCCGGCTACGTCATCTACCAGGAAGAGATCAACCGCGCCGTGTCGGTGGACTCCCGGCTGATCATCGAGGGGCTGAAGAAGGTCTACAAGGCCGACGCGATCGTGAAGGAACTCACAGGCGCCGCGGCCGCGAAGAAGTAACTGCTGACAACGGCCCGGCAACGCGTGCTGCCGGGCCGTTGTTGTGCACCGACAACCTCAGGAGCGTTTCGGCGGCGGGGGTTCTTCCCAGCGCACGGGCGGTTGGTCCACGTCCTGCGTGCGTCCGGAGATAGCCGGTGTCTGCCCGCAGCATCCCGAGGCCATGCAGAGATCGCACAGCGGCAGTCCGCACAGCCCGCACCAGTCGAACTGGTCGGCGCCCGCCGGCCCGGCCCCGCACCGCTCGCACTGCATTACAACGTCCATGTTCCGAACCTACGCTGAGGCGCCGTCGCCGTCAAGCGCCTCGTCGGATGGTGTCACGTCGGATGGTGTCACGTCGGATGAGGTATGCCCCGCCCCGTTTCACCAGCCGCAGAGGGACACCCAGATGCGAAATCCCTCCGGGTTCCGCTCGTCCCCACCGCCGAGCTTGTAGGCCGCCAGTCCCAGCCGACAGAGGCCGGGCAAGCTCAGCCAGAGGCCGAATAGCAGAATGCCAACAGCGATGATGAGGGGGTGCTCGACGATCCACTCAAGGGGGCGAGACTTAACCGCGACGCGGCGGCACGCCGGGCAGAGCCCCGACTCGGACACCGGCGCCCCGCACTTCCCGCACTGCCGTTCAGCCGCCGCCTTCGCCTCCCGCTCGCACCGCACGCAGGACGAGACGCCCAGGTAGTCGGTGATGACCTGCGTGTCCGGGTGCCGGTGACAGCACGGCATCGTCGACCTGCCAGCGCTACTTTGCGCGCGCCTTGAACACCGGCCCCGGGACCGCGAAGATCGGCCGGCCGGCGACGGGGTTGACCAGCTCGCCGAAGGCGATCCACAGGGAGATGGCTCCCAGCGCCACGGTGCACACGCCAATCACGATGCCCAGCCACTCTCCCCCGCCGAAGTGCCGGGCGATGCGCGCAGCGTAGAGGATGTCGATGTCGATCAGGAACGCCATCAGCAGCGACGAGAAGAAGCCGAAGCCGTAGGTGAAGGCGAGGAAGATGATCATGAAGCACACGTCGACGGCCAGCACGATCGTCGGGTCGACCATCTGCCCTCGCGAGAGCCCGTCGAAGATCCACCAGTTCATCACCCAGTTGAAGGCGAACGACGTGAAGAGCGTCGCGCCGTAGAGGTTCTTCCTGAGCAGATTGCCCAGCCCGGCGATCGCCTGCCCGCCGGCGCCGAACAGCAGGCAGAACATGGCTGCGGTCCTGAAGCCGTCCGGCGTCAGGCTCCTGCCGAAGGCGATCGGCGTGAGCGCCGCGCAGCCGATGGCGAGGCAGATGAGGCCGATGGGAGTGGGGTCCGCGATGACGTGGGTCGCGGGCTGCGGCGCGGCGTCGCTCATGGGTGTCTCCTGCCGGGAGGCCGCGAGAATCGGCGGGTTGATCCCGGTTGGCGACAGCGTACCCCAACATCTTGGTAAAAGCGAACGATCGTTCGGTAAATTCATGCTGGCCATCGGGCGACGAATTCAGGCTGATGCGACATCTGCCCCCCGGGCGGGGCTTATTGCGGGCGCTTCCCATTACTCACGCTTGCCGTTATTACCGCGTCGCGTTACTATTCGCGCATGATCGTCTCGTTCGCAGACGACGCGACCGAGCGGCTTGCGCACGGGTCAAGGGTCACGCAGTTTGCCGGCGTCGAGGCCCTCGCCCGGCGCACGCTCAGGCAGTTGCAGAGTGCCGCGAATCTCAACGACCTCCGAGTGCCGCCTGGCAATCGCCTCGAGGCACGCAAGGGTGACCGACGCGGCCATGACAGCGTGCGGATCAACGACCAGTACCGCCTCTGTTTTCGCTGGACGGCGGCCGGAGCCGAAGACGTCGAAATCGTCGACTACCACTAGCGGTGATCACGATGGCGAGACTCACGCCCGTCACGCCGGGGGAACTGCTGGCGAAGGAGTTCCTCGAACCGATGGGGATCTCGAAGTACCGGCTCGCGAAGGAGATCGGCGTCCCCGCCCAGCGCATCGGCGAGATCGTCGCCGGGCGTCGCGCCATCACGGCGGACACCGACTTGCGCCTCTGCCGGTTTTTCGGTCTGTCCAACGGATACTGGCTTCGTGCGCAGGTCGCGCACGACACCGAAGTCGCTGAGGGAACGCTCTCCCGGGCGTTGCAGAAGATCAGACCGTGGCGCGGTTCTGGCGCGCCCGTGGGCCAGACCGCCTAGATTGGGCAGGCCGGCTTCGCTCTGGCGGCGGGCACCGACGTCCGGGCAACGTCAGGCTTCAGCCGCGGCGCATCATGAGGGCGCCCGGCGCCGGCGGCTGCACGCGCTTGTTGGGCGGCCCGGGTGGGCTGCGTAATTAAAATCATTTGTGATACTATTACATGAACGTGGGGGCCACGACGCTCACCATCCGCGAGTACGTCACCCCGCAGGGAGCGAGCCCGTTCCGGGCATGGCTCGGACGCCTGGACACGCCACTCCGGGCGCGGCTGCAAGCCCGCGTGCTTCGATTCGAGACTGGTAACCTCGGGGACCATCGGGCCGTCGGCCGCGGTGTCTGGGAGGCCCGCTGCCATTTCGGCCCGGGATATCGGATCTACTTCGCGAGGCCAGGGAGCACCCTCATCCTGCTGCTGGTCGGCGGAGACAAGACGTCGCCACGCGACGATATTCGTCGCGCCCGGAACTACTGGACCGACTACCAGGAGGCAACGAGCCATGGCACGCCGAAGTAAGGACTGGAACCTCGGGCTTGCCGAGGATCTGCGAGATGTCAAGTTTGCGCGCGAGTTCCTGCTTGCTGCGATCGACGAGGGAGTATCGGTGCAGCGGGCCCTGGG
>Ga0315292_10000719_pt1 | contig 16368 bp, 8 predicted proteins | sample YL17G13_0_MG_FD_204029 | JGI IMG/M metagenome (GOLD analysis project Ga0315292, IMG submission 204029) | Sediment microbial communities from Yellowstone Lake, YNP, Wyoming, USA - YL17G13_0 | ecosystem: Environmental > Aquatic > Freshwater > Lake > Sediment | place: USA: Wyoming | collected... | reverse complement strand
AGGTCGAAGAAAACGGCTTTGGCCCCGCCCGCTTTAAGGAAATCCAGGATAGGGGCGTAGATCTGCCGCGGCCAAGGCCAGCCGAGACCCTGCTCTTTTTCGTAGACATCCAGGCTACTCTGGTCGACGGCCAGGAGGACGATGTCGGCGTCGGCGCGGGAGGGATCGGCGAGCAGTTGGACACGCGCGTCCCACGACTTCCACTCCAGTGGCTGGAAGACCTTCAGGAGGCCCAGGAGAAAGGTGAGGGCGAAAACGGCCAGGCCGACGGCGAGGCCTCGGAGGGCTTTCTTACGGGCTTGAGATTTCGTCTTCAGGTTCAGCATGGTCCGTTCACATCACCATCGGGCGCGAAGGCGCCGGAGTCCGCCAAGCCCGGGGCCCGCTCAACGCAGGTTCTTGACGGCTTGGGCGAACCGGGCCGTCCGGACGTCGAGCTTCGCGGGCGCGGCGCCCAGGGCCGCGGTCTCGGTCTTCACCCGGGCCAGCCGGTCGGCCGGGCTGGGGTGCGTCTTGAACCAGCCCGACGCCGGGCCGGAGGGCCTGTTCTCTTCCATGCTCTTGAGAAATTCCGCCAGGCCGCCGGGCGCGTATCCCGTCCTGACGGCAAACGTGAGCCCTAGCTTGTCGGCTTCGTACTCGAATTTCCGGTCGTAACCCCGTTCGACCAGGGTCTCGACGACGTCGCCGAGGACGCCTTCGAAGATGCCGGTGATCTTGGTCAGTTCTTCGGAGTCGAGCCTTTGGGAGGCCTCGTTGCCGATGACCTTGAAGGCGTCGATCAGCCGCGATTTTTTAATGGATTGGAGGCCGTGCCGGGCGGCGACATGGCCGATCTCATGGGCCAGGATGGCGGCCAGAGCTTCCTCGTCGCCGCAGCGTTTGACCAGGCCTTTGGTGACGAAGATGAAGCCCCCGGGCGCGGCCATGGCGTTGACCTCGTCGGTATCGAGGACGAGGAAGTGGTAGCCGGCGTAGACCTCAGGACGATCGGAGTAATACGACACTGCCGTGCCCATGGTGTTGACGTAAGCGTTCACGGCAGCGTTCCGGTAGGGCTTGTACTTGGCCAGGATGAGGGCGGCCGTCGCCCGGCCGATGTAATATTCCTCCTCCTCGGTGATGTCGGCGAAGGTCGAGCGCAGGACCTCCGCTGTCTGGACGATGGCCTGGGCGTCTTTCTGGCTGACTTTACCCGTCGAAGCGATGAGGTCGGCCGCGCCCTGCTTGACGGCCTGACAGCCCGAAAAGGAGAGGGAGACGGCGATGGCGATCGACGCGAGGGCCCTGACGCGGGCGGTCATCGGGAGTCTCCGAATTCGCCGAGCTTGCCCTCTTTCATGAAGGCCTCGACTTCGGCCGGCGTGGGCTTGGCCTTTTCCAAGGCGTCGACGGCCGCAAAATCGGCAGCCGCGTTCCCGGCCCGGTATTTGTCCTCGACCTGCTTGTTGAAACCCTTGGCGGCTAGGGCGACTTCGCCCGCGGAAGCTTGGGTTTTCATGGTCTTGTCCATGGCCAGGAGGTCGAGCTTCTTCGCCTCCACGGCCGTCGAGTGGAGCCAGCCGACGACCCCGGCCTTGGTCTTGACCTTGACCCAGCCGTCGCGGGCCTCGAGTTTCTCCAGCGCGTCGCCGGCCTTGATGGCGGCGACGATGGGAGCGGTGAATTTCGGGTCGCGCCTGAGGCTCGTCGTCTTGATCTTGACGACGACGGTCTCGGCCAGGAGAAAGACGAAGACGGCGAGGACCGCCGCGAAGATGAGCGTCAACCGGGCGGGCTTTTTCATCGGGACCTCCTTACTTGATGGCGCTTTCATCATAGGCAAAAGGAGAACGGCAAGTCAAACGAAATGCCGGGCCGGCGGCCTTGACTTTTATGGACCCGCGGGCTACGCTTGCCGCGAAGGATTTGGGGAGAATATTCCATGACCAAAAAAATCGCTGTGTGCATTCTGGCCGCCGTATGTCTTCTCGGTCTCACCGCCTGCAAGCCGAAGGGGCCCGCAGCTGCGGCTCCAGCCGAGGCGGAAAAGGATTGGTATCGTTATATCAGCGCCTTCACGGCCGGGACGGTCTTCCGCAAATCGCCCGTCCGGGTCCTTTTCGTCGACAACGCGGCGACACCCGGTCCCTCGGCCGCGGGGCTCCTCGAATTCTCCCCGGCGATCGACGGGACATCGGAGTGGAAAAGTCCGCGCGAGCTCGTCTTCACCCCCAAGGGGGAACTCAAACCCGGCCAGGATTACAAGGCCGTCCTCCGCGTCGATAGGATCCTGGACCTGCCCAAGGCCTTCGCCCGCTTCGAATTCGGGTTCAGCGTCGTCCGGCCGAACATGGAGGTTTCTCTGGAGGGCCTTTTCGCCGAAGACGCGAGCCGGCCGCAAACCCAAGCGCTCCGGGGCCGGATCGTCACAGCCGACATGGAGGAGAAGGTCCTGGTCGAAAAGGTCCTCGAGGCCGAGCAGGACGGGAAAGTGCTTCCCGTGGAATGGAGCCACGCCATGGAAGGACTGACCCACTATTTCACGGTCAGGGATATCGAGCGCCGGGAGGAAGCGTCCGCGGTCAACCTCTCTTGGGACGGGGCCCCGCTCCGCATCGAGACGAGCGGCCGGCGCGCCTTCGAGATCCCGGCCTTGGGCGAATTCTCGCTCGTCTCCGTGGAACCCGTCCTCGGGGAGACGCGGCATGTCCTCGTGCGTTTCTCCGACGCCCTGGCCGGGAACCAGGATCTCAAGGGGCTCATCCGCATCGAGACTCGCCCGCTGACGTTCGAGATCGAGGGCAACGTCGTCCGGGTGTATTCGACCCAGGAGTACCTCGGCAACGTATCCGTCCAGGTCCTGCCGGGCATCCGCAATTACCTCAACCGCCGCTTGAAGGACCGGGCCGACCGGCAGGTCGCCTTCGAATCGATCCGGCCCCTGGCGCGCTTCGTCGGCCGGGGCCTCATCCTGCCGCGCAAGGACCGCTTGACCGTGCCCATCGAGGCCGTCAATTTGAAGTCCATCCAGGTCGCGGCCTTCCAGATCTATCCGGGCAACATGGCCCAGTTCTTCCAGGTCAACAGTCTCGAGGGATCGGAAGAGCTGGCCCGCGTCGGGCGCTTTCTATGGAGGAAGACCGTCGTGCTGTCCGAAGACCTCGCGGCGACCAGCCGCATGTTGCGCTACGACCTTGATGTGACGTCCCTCTTCAAGGAGAACCCGGGCAGTCTCTTCCGCATCGTCCTGTCCTTCAACCGCGGCAACTCGACCTATCCCTGCCCCGCAAGCGACAAGCCGGTCATCGCCGAGCCGCCGCTCAAGAACGTGGACGACCCCTCGGCCTATTCGCGCTATTCGAACTGGGATTATGCCGAAGAGGATTACGAATACAGCTCCGGGGATTGGGCCAACCGGGAGAACCCCTGTTCCGACGCCTACTACAGCCCCCGCTACAATGGCCGGGCCGTCGTCGGCCGCAATTTCCTCTCGTCCGACATCGGCCTCGTCGTCAAGCTTGAGTCGAACGGCACGCTCCATGTCGTGACGACCGATATCGGGACGGCCCGGCCGCTTTCAGGACTGCGCGTCCGGGCGTACAACTTTCAGAACCAGCCCCTCGGCGAGGCGACGAGCGATGGAAGCGGCTTTGCCCTCCTCGGGCTCAAGGACCGTCCGTTCTATATCTCGGCGGAGGGCGGAGGGGACATCGGCTACCTCCGGGTCGCGAGCGAAGGCGCTTTGCCCATGAGCCATTTCGACGTCGGCGGAGAAACCACCGAGAAGGGCGTCAAGGGCATCCTCTACGGCGAGCGCGGCGTCTGGCGGCCGGGAGATACGCTCCACCTGACCTTCGCCCTATTCGACCGGGAGAAGGTCCTGCCGGCTGGACATCCCGTGCTCCTTGAGATCGCCAACCCGCAGGGACAGCTCGTCATGACGGTCAAGCCGGACAAGGTCGTGGAGCCGTTCTACGCGTTCCGGGTCACGACGGACGAGACGGCGCCCACGGGCAACTGGCAGGCCCGCGTCCTCGTCGGCGGCATGACCTTCAGCAAGACCCTCAAGATCGAGACCGTCGTCCCCAACCGGCTCAAGATCGTTCTCGACGCCGGACGCGAGGCCCTTGTCCGCAAGGACATGCCCATCGAGGCGGCCCTCACCGGGCAGTGGCTCCACGGCGCGCCGGCGGCGGACCTGAAGTTCGACGTGAGCGTCCGGCTTTCCCGGCGGCCGACCCGGTTCGATCGCTTCCAGGATTACGTCTTCGACGACCCGGCCAGGGAATTCGAGGGCGGAACACTCGACGTGGCCAAGGGGGTGCTCGACGCCCAGGGCCGCGGCAGCGCCCGGATCGACTTCGCCTCTCCCCAGCCCAGCCCGGGTGTCCTCGACGCGGCTTTCACCAGCCGGGTCTTCGAGGAGAGCGGCGACTTCAGCATCGACACTTTCTCCCTGCCCTTCCATCCTTACGACGCCTACGTCGGCGTCAAGCCGCCCAAAGGCGATCCGGCCCGGGGCATGCTCCTGACCGACAAGGATCACCAGGTTGACATCGTCACGGTCGACCCCGCGGGCAAGCCCGTCTCCCGGGACAAGCTCATCGTTTCGCTCTACCAGATCGAGTGGAAGTGGTGGTGGGACCGCAGCGGCGAATCGCTCGCCCAGTACGTTTCGAACGTCCAGACCCGGCCTATCTCCAAAACTGAGATTTCGACCCTGAACGGAGCCGCCAAATGGACGTTCCAGATCAAGTATCCCGCCTGGGGCCGCTTTCTCATCCGGGTCGAGGACCCGGTCGGCGGCCACGCTTCGGGCCAGATCGTCTACATCGACTGGCCGGGCTGGGCCGGACGGGCCCGCGAGGAAGGAGGGGCGGGAGCGACAACGCTCAGTTTCACCTCCGACAAGCCCGGCTACAAGGTCGGCGAGAAGGCCGTCATCTACTTGCCCGAAGCCGTTCAGGGCCGGGCGCTCGTATCCATCGAGAACGGGACTTCGGTCCTCGATAAAATGTGGGTGTCCACGGTCAAAGGCGAGAACCGTTTCGAGATCCCCCTGACCGCGGCCATGACGCCCAACGTCTACGTCCACGTCACCCTTCTCCAGCCGCACCGGGATAAGACGAGCGACGCGCCCATCCGTCTCTACGGCGTCATCCCCATCCTCGTCGAGGACCCGGGGACGCGCCTCGAGCCCGTGCTCAAGGTGGCCGACGAGATCCGGCCGAAGGAAAAATTCCGGGTCGAGGTCCGCGAGAGCGGCGGCCGTCCCATGACCTATACGCTGGCCGTCGTCGACGAAGGGCTCCTCGGCCTAACCCGGTTCGCGACGCCGGACCTGCGCAAGGGCTTCTACAGCCGCGAGGCGCTCGGCGTTTCGACCTGGGACCTCTTCGACCTCGTCGCCGAAGCCTACGGAGCCGAGCTGGCCCGCATCCTGGCCCTCGGCGGCGACGAGGGCGCCGAATCAAAGGACAAGGCGCGCCAGCCGCGGCGCTTCCCGCCGGTCGTCCTGTTCGAGGGACCCTTCGAGCTCAAGGCGGGTGCGAGCGGTGTCCACGAACTGACTATGCCGCAGTATTTCGGCGCCGTCCGGGTCATGGTCGTGGCCGGGCGCGACGGGGCCTTCGGATCGGCCGAGAAATCGGTCCCCGTCCGGCGCGACCTGATGACCCTGGCCACCCTGCCGCGGGTCGTCCGTCCCGGCGAGGACGTCGTCATGCCCATCGCCGTGTTCGTCACCAATCCCGCCCTCAAGGAGGTCGCGGTCAGCGTGGAGACGAACGAGTTCTTCGAGGTCGTCGGCGAACGCTCCAAGACCGTAGCGTTTGCCCAGCCCGGCGACGACATCGTATCCTTCGCCCTCAAGACGACCGGGAGGATCGGCCAGGGCGAGGTCCGCTTCCGGGCGACGAGCGGTTCCGAGCGCGTCGAGGACGCGATCTTCCTACCCGTCCTGGCGTCGAACGCACTCATTACCCAGACGACCCGCCTCGAGGTCAAGCCTGGGCAGACGCTCAGTCAGGACGTTGTTCCTTTCGGTCTCGAGAATACGAACCAGGTCGCCCTCGAAGCGTCGTCCCTGCCCCCGCTCAACCTCGAAAAGAGGCTCGATTACCTCATCCAATATCCCCACGGTTGTTTGGAGCAGACGCTGTCCACGGCCCTGCCCCAGCTCTATCTCAAGAACCTCGTCAAGCTAGAAGAAAGGCAGACGCGGGAAGTCGAGGAATATGTCAAAGCGGCCATCCAGAAAATGACCGGATTCCAGATGACGAACGGCGCCTTCTCCTACTGGCCCGGAAGCCGCGAAGGGCATGAATGGACGACCGCCTACGCCGGCTATTTCCTGCTCGAGGCGGCGCGTCTCGGTTATCATGTCCCGCAGGCCATGCTCGACAGCTGGCGGGCCAATCAGAAGATGCTGTCCAATAATTTCGTAACGGGCGGGGCTGCGGCCCAGCTTACCCAGGCCTTCCGTCTCTTCGGGCTGGCCCTGGCCCGAGACCCGGACCTCGGGGCCATGAACCGGCTCCGGGAAACCCCCGACCTCCCCGGCCTCGCCGGGCTCATGCTGGCCGCGGCCTTCCACATGACCGGCCAGGCCGATGCGGCGGCCGACCTGGCCGAGCGTTCCCGCCTCGAGTTCAAACCCTACCGCGACGACAGCGATACCTTCGGCTCCGGCTTCCGCGACAAGGCCATGGCCGTCAGGGCCTTCGTCCAGATGGCCCGGCCCGATAAAGCGCGGGGCCTGCTCGAGGACATCTCCAAGACGCTCGCCTCGGACCTTTGGCTCTCCACCCACGAGACCTCGTTCGGCCTGATGGCCCTCGCCGCTTATTACGGCAGCGCCGAGGTCAAGCTCTTCCGCTATCGTTTAGCTTGGGACGGAGAGAGGCCTCTGGACGTCGAGTCCTCCTCGCCCTTCGACCGGCGTGAATTCCCCGGCTTCCCGATGAAGGGCCAGACCCTCGCCGTGACGAACACGGAAACGTCGCCCCTTTATGTCAACATCTACCGGCGGGGCGTGCCCCCAGCCGGCATTGAGACGGAGTCGTCGGAGGGCCTGTCGATCGACGTCCGCTATCGCGATATTAAGATGAACGCCTTCGGCATCGACAAGATCGCCCAGGGGCTCGACCTCGTGGCCGAGGTCCGGGTCAAGAACCTGACCTCGAGGCGGCTCAAGAACCTCGTCCTGACCCACCTCACGGCCGCCGGCTTCCAGATCAAGAACCCGAGGTTCGGCGGAGAGGCGGGGGCTGTCGCGGACGTCGACTACCAGGACATCCGCGACGACCGCGTCTTCACCTATTTCCAGCTCGAGGCCGGCCAGGAGAAGGTCTTCCTCGTCGTCTTCAACGCTTCCTATCGCGGCCGCTATTACCAGCCGGGCGTCGGCGTCGAGGCCATGTACGACGCGGCCGTCCACGCCAACACGAAAGGACAATGGATCGAGATCGTCAAGTAAATCCCCGGTTGGGATTGCGGGGCTGTCCCTCTTGACGAGGCAGAGGGCAAGTAAAGGATGATCAAGATGGGCCGGAAGCGGGGACAGGAATGGGGACACGTACCGGAGGTACATGTCCCCATTCTTTCCCTCTTCTTTCAAGCCAAGGGGGCTGCCCCTTTTGGCTCTACCTGGGCCAAGGGGGCTACCCCTCTTAGCGCGACAGAGGGCAAGCAAACGATGACAAAGGCCGGCCGGGAGAGGGGACATGTACCTCGGGTACGTGTCCCCCTTCTTAAGCGCCCCAGATTCTACGCCGTTGGCATATGCTTCATACTCATCATCCTATTCTGGCTCGCCCTTCCCGGCGTTCGCTTCTCCAACCCAGTTTCGCCGGTGCTATTCAGCGCGGAGGGCGAACTCCTCGGGGCCCGCCCGGCCGCCGACGGCCAATGGCGCTTCCCGCCGGGCGACCGCGTCCCCGAGCGCTTTTTCCGCGTCCTCGTCCGTTTCGAGGACCGCCGCTTCTATCTCCATCCGGGGGTCGACCCCCTGGCCGTGGCCAGGGCTGTGCGTCAGAACCTCCGCTCCGGGAAAGTCAAAAGTGGGGCGAGCACGATCACCATGCAGGTCGTCCGCCTGGCCCGGAAGAACAGGGAACGCACCTATCTCGAAAAGCTGAAGGAGGCCGCGTTGGCGGTGAAGCTCGAGGTCCGGCGCTCGAAAAAAGAGATCCTGACTCTCTTCGCCGCTCACGCGCCCTTCGGCGGCAACGTCGTCGGCATCGACGCCGCGTCCTGGCTCTATTTCGGCAGGAGCCCGGAGCGGCTGAGCTGGGCCGAGGCCGCGTTCCTCGCCGTACTGCCCAACGACCCGGGGCTCATCGGGTCGGAAGCCGGCCGCGCGCGGCTGCTCCTCAAAAGGAACGGACTGTTGGAGCGGCTCCGGGCCAAAGGGACGCTGCCCGGCCTCGAGTGCCGGCTGGCCCTGGCCGAGCCCATGCCCGAGCGCCTGCGTTCCGTGCCCCGAGATGCCCCGCATCTCCTCGACACGTTGGCCGCCCGTCCCGGCGCCGCGCCGCCATTTCGGTCCTTCATTGCCGCCGACCTGCAGAGGACGGTCCGGAGGGTCGTCGAACAACACGGCCAGCGGCTTTTCGGCCGGGATATCCGGAACCTCGCCGCCGTCGTCATCGACAACCGCGAGGCCGCCGTCGTCGCCTATGTCGGCAACGTCGGCCTGGAGCGTCGCGTGGAGCAAGGCCAGAGCGTCGACATCCTCCAGAGCCGGCGGAGCACGGGGAGCATTCTCAAGCCGTTCCTCTACGCGGCCATGATCAAGGAAGGCGGCATCACCCCGGCGACCCTCGTCCCTGACACCCCCGTCCGATTCGAAGGGTTCAAGCCCGAGAATTTCGATCGGCGTTTCCGCGGCGCCGTCCCGGCCCGGACGGCTCTGGCCTGGTCGCTCAACGTCCCGGCCGTGCGCGAGCTCCGGGAGTACGGCATCCCCCGCTTCGAGAACCGGCTGAGGCAGTGGGGGATGACGACCCTGGACCGGCCGCCCGACGACTACGGCCTGACGCTCATCCTCGGCGGCGCGGAAGGACGGCTCGTCGAGATCGCGGCGCTTTATGCCAAGCTGGCGGAGCTCGCTTCGAACGCGGCCGGCGGCGGCCGGGAGGTCAGGCTGTTGCGGGACGAACAGGAGGCGCCGTCGAAGATGAAGGACCTCGGGGCCGCCGCCGCTTACCTCGCGCTTCAGGCCCTGACCGCGGTCAACCGGCCGGACGAGGAAGGCTTCTGGCGGAATTTCAGCTCGTCGAAGTGGGTGGCCTGGAAGACGGGCACGAGCTTCGGGCTGAGGGACGCCTGGGCGGTCGGGGTGACGCCCAACTACACGATCGGCGTCTGGGCCGGAAACGCCGACGGCGAAGGCCAGCCCGGGTTGACCGGGCTCGCGGCTGCCGCCCCGGTCCTTTTCGACCTCCTGGGTGTCGTCGATGGCGGCGGACGGGTCGAGCGGCCGTGGTCGGGCCTCAAGGAGGTCAGGGTTTGCCGGGACTCGGGTTTCCTGGCGACCGAGCTCTGCCCGGCCGAGACGGCCTGGGTGCCCGAGGAGAGCCGCTTCGACCGGATGTGCGCCTTCCATCAGACGGTACACCTGGACGCCGCGGGCCGCTTCCGGGTGGACAGCCGCTGCGAATCGGTGGAGCGCATGAAGCACGAATCCTGGTTCGTCCTGCCGCCCGTCCAGGAATATTACTACCGGGCCGACCACCCCGAGTATCGGCAGCTGCCTCCATTCAGGGCCGACTGCGGCAGCGGCCTTGTGGCCGAGCGGGGTTCGAAAGCCATGAACCTGATCTACCCGGAACCGGACATGTCGGTCTACGTCCCCATCGGCCTCGACGGCCGCCCCGGGGAGGTCGTCTTCGAGGCCGTCCACCGGGAGGACGGGGCGACCATCCACTGGCACCTCGACGAGAATTACTTAGCCTCGACGAGGGTTTTTCATCAGATCTCGCTGAATCCCGAGCCGGGAGAGCATCGGCTGGTCCTGACGGACGGCGAGGGTCGGCGTTTGGAGCGGACGTTCCGGGTGGTCAGCCCGGCGCGGCGCGACAACTGACCAGGGGACCGCGCGTCCCTATTTCTTCATAGCCTTGTCGAAAGCCACCTTGGACGGCGAGAAGTTCGTCGCGCGGACGAAGTCGAGGGCTTCCTCGGCGCCGAGATCGCGGTCCATGGCGGTGTCCTCCCACTCGACCGAGAGGGGACCGTCGTAATTGACCGCGTTGAGCTCACGGATGATGGCCTCGAAATCGACGTCCCCGTGGCCGAGCGAGCGGAAGTTCCAGCCCCTTCGGACGTCGCCGAAGGGCAGGAACGAGCCGAGGATGCCGGCCTTGCCGTCGAGGGTCACGGCCACGTCCTTCATGTGGACGTGATAAATGCGGTCGGAGAACTCACGGATGAAGAGGTGCGGCTCCATGCCCTGCCAGAGGAGGTGGCTCGGATCGAAGTTGAGGCCGAGGGTCAGCCGGCAGTTGAAGACGTCGAGGAGGCGCCTCGTCGTGTAGACGTCGAAGGCGATCTCGGTCGGGTGGACCTCGAGGGCGAACTTGACCCCCTGCTCGTCGAACTCGTCGAAGATGGGCGTCCACAGGCTGAGGATCTTCTGGAAGCCGGCCTCGACCATCTCCTCGGTCGTCGAGGGGAAGGAATACCAGGCCTTCCAGATGGGAGAGCCCATGAACCCGTTGACGGCGTAACAGCCCATGTTGCGGGCGGCACGGGCGGTGGCCCTCATCTCTTCGATGGCCCACTTGCGCAGGGCTTCCGGCTTGCCCCTGACGGCTTCGGGTGCGAAGCCGTCGAGACGCGGGTCGTATTCGTCGCCGACGCATTGACCGGCGAGATGCGCGCCGAGGGCCCAGCACTTGAGGCCGTGTTTCTCGAGGACGCGCTTTTTCTCGCGGACATAAGCCGGGTCGGAAGCGGCCTTGCGAACGTCCATATGGTCGCCCCAGCAGGCGATCTCCAGGCCATCGTAGCCCCAGGCACCCGCTTTTTTACAGACTTCTTCGAAGGGCAGGTCGGCCCATTGGCCGGTGAATAGCGTTACAGGTCTAGGCATTGATTCCTCCTAATCCAGGTTCATCCAAATCGCGCCCTTGGCTGAGCTTTCGACGCATTTCTCGATGTACCTGACGCCCTGAACGGCTTCGTCGACGCCGGGGAAGTCGAGGTCGTCGCCGGTGAGCGCCTCGCCCCGGAGCTTCTTGGCCAGGGCCGTGATGAAGGTCGAGTAGATGTTGGCGAAGCCTTCGAAATATCCCTCGGGATGGCCCGACGGGAGGCGCGATAGGCTTTGGGCCCGGGGTGACATCGGATCCCGGCCGCGGGAAAGCGTCCCGGTCGGCCGATCGAGGAACGAAACCCGGGCCGTATTCGGCGTCTCTTGGAACCACTCGACCGCGCCCTTCGTCCCGTAGATGCGCAGGCGGAGGGCGTTGTCGTGGCCGAGGGCGACCTGGGAGCTCCAGTAGACGCCCTTGGCCCCGCCGTTGTAGTTGATCATGACCGTGGCGTTGTCGTCGAGAGGGCGGCCGGGGCCGAATTTATCCAGGCGGGCGCAGAGCGACTCGATGCGGAGGCCGGTCATGTGGCCGGCCATGAACTCGATGTGACTGCCGATGTCGCCGACGCAGTTGGAGGCGCCTGCGAGTTTGGGGTCGGTCCGCCAGGCGGCCTGCTTCTGCCCCGTGTCCTCGAGCTTCGTCGCCAGCCATTCCTGGGGATACTCGCCGTTGACGAAACGGATCTCGCCTAGCTCGCCCCGGGCGATGATGTCCCTGATATGTTTGACCACGGGGTAGCCTGAGTAGGCGTAGGTGACGCAGAAGAGAAGGCCCTTTTCATGGACGAGTCGAGCCAGGTCGGCGGCATCGCCGGAGTTCGTGGCCAAAGGTTTTTCACAGACGACGGCGAAACCGTGCTCGAGGGCCAGCTTCGCGGCGGCGTAATGGGTGCTGTTCGGGGTGACGATGCTGATGAAGTCCGGCCGGTCGGGACGTTTCGCTTCGGCCCGAATCATGTCTTCGAAAGTCTGGTAGAGGCGCTCCCGGGGAAGGCCGAGGGCGTCGCCGGTGGCCAGCGTGTTCTCGTAGCTCTGGGAGAAAGCGCCGGAGACGATCTCCGCCTTGCCGTCCATGGCGACGGCCTTGCGGTGGACGTCGCCGATGAAGGCGCCCTGTCCGCCGCCGACCATGCCATATCGGAGCTTCTGCGTTTTTGTTACTGAGGCTTGTCCTTCGATCATCCGGTGCCTCCTATCAAGAAAGGCTCATTCCTGTTTTATATGCCCTTATCAACACCATTCAGATATTTCCCAGAAACGCGGCTCCGAGCTGCTCCGCCGCGTTTCTGATTGTCGCTTCTCAGAATCCGCTCCCAGACGTAGGTTTGACCCCCTCTTTGATTCACCTAGGGCGTGTGGCGGCCGAGCGCCCGGCGGATGCGGTCAGCGGCCAGCTTGGCTTCTTCAGCGACGGCCGGGTCGGCCAGGAGCGATTCCGCCGTCTTCAGCCCCGTAACGCAGGGGAAGCGGACGAGCATGCCCAGGACGAGCTTCTTCTCTTCCGGGCGCGGAGAGACGGCCAAGGCTCTGAGGAGGTCGGCGACGGCCCCGTCGGGAGCCCGGAATGGCTCGAGGCCGATCATCCGGATGAAAGCCCGGACGGAAAGGACACGATGATTGAGGGCGAACGACGTCCGGGCGATTTCGTAGACGTCATCCCGGGCCACCCCGGTCGGCCAGTCGGCCAGGGCGCGAACGGCCGCGTCGACCACAGTCTCGTCCGGGTCCGTGAGGGCGGCCCGGATGAGGGCCAGGCTGGTGTCGTCGCCGATCTTGCCTAGGACGCATAGGAGGTCCGCCTTTTTCTTGGGGTCTTTTTCCGAGGTCAGGAGGGCCTCGGCGGCGCCGGCGCGGCTGAGTTCCCTCGGATTTGTCCGGGCGACCGCGGCGACGGTGTCCTGCATCGACTCACGGGCGGTTTCGTCCTCGAGGCCGAGAAGGAGCCCGAGAAGATCGGGAATGTCCGCCGGGCCTGCGATATCGCGGAGCGCGGCCGCCGCCTTGGCCTTGAGTATGGGCGATGCCGACCTAACCATGGTCATGAGCGCAGGCTTGGCGCCGGCGATGCGGCGCTCGCCCGCCGCTCGGACGAGCTCGGCCTTGACCGCGTCGTCGGAGGTCTTGGCAATATGGGCCTGGATCGCCGGGTCGACGTCCGTGCCCTTGAGTCGGGCCAGCGCTTCCCGCGCGGCGTCCTGCTCGGCGCCGGAGGTCCTGGCGGCCTTGGTGGCCAGGAAGGCGACCGGCTTCGCGCCGCCGGCCTTGCCGATAGCGCCGAGCGCGGCAAGTCTCACGTCGAGGGAAGTATCTTCCGCGGCGGCAAGGAGATAGGGGCCGACGGCGTCGGAGGGATAGCCGCCCAGGACCGCCGTGAGCTGGATCCTGGCGCCTTCGGGAAGACGGGAGAGAAGATCGGCGCCCTGTCCGATGTCGCCCGTCCCGAACTTCTTCGGGACCACGGCGATGGCCGGCGCGTAGAGAACAGCGTCCTTTCCGGCCAGGGTCTTCAGGATGATCTCCTTCCCCGCGCCCCCCGCGGCTTCGATCTTCCCCTTGAACGCGGCCTGCCGCATGACCGGAGGAAGGTTCGCGGCGATGAGCTTGTCGTAGATAGCCGCGGCCCCCGCGTCGCTTTCGGCCGCGACGAGAAGGGCCGACGCCGCTTCGAGCTTGAGTCCCGGGCCCGCTTTGCCAAGCACTCCAGTAAGGACACGGACCGCCTCCGGCCCGCCGATCTTGCCCAGGGCCTTGACGGCGTCAGCGGCCAACGACGGGTCCTTGCCGCCGGCCAGTTTTTCGAGGGCCGGCACAGCCGCGGCCGGCTTCCGTTCTCCAATCGAGAAGACGAGGCCGTTTTTCACCGTGCCCTGGGATCTATCCAGCGCGGCGAGAAGCGCCTTGTCGGCCTCGCTTCCCGGGATCCTTTCGAGAGCGAAGCGGGCCGCGTCCGTTGTCTCCGGCTTGAGAACGAGGGTTGCCAGCACGGGCACCGAATCCGGGCCGCCGATGAGCCGCAGCGCCCGGCAAGCCGCCATCAACCCGCCCGGCGCGGGCGAGCCCTGGATGAACCGGAGCAGCGCGGCTTCGGTCTCCCGGCGAGTTTGCGGGTCGTCCTTGTGGGCGAAGACGTAGGCCCGAAGCCCCAGGGGCGCGCCCACTCCCTGGTCGAACTTGTAGTTCGCGAGGTCCTTGAGGATGGCGTCCAGCGAATCATAGATCAGGGGGGCAATGTCGCCCTGGGGCCGTTGCTGGGCCGTCGCCATTGGAGCGAAAGTGCCGAGCCCCAATAAAACGGCCAGGGCGATCCCGCCGATCCTCCGGCCGAAGCGTTGATGGTGTGTCAGGGGAGTTCTCATGGGTCTCCTCCTCATTCCGGCAGCTGCCAGGGTTTGCGGTACGAGTGGCCGAGTAGCCGCGCCGCCTCGGGGTCGTCGATGATGGTCTCGGTGGCCGGGTCCCACTTGATCTTCCGGCCGACTTCCATGGCGATGACGCCGAGATGCCCGACGCTCGCCGAGCGGTGGGCCGTCTCGGCCGGGGTTATCGTGTTGGCCCGGCTGCGGACGCAGTCGAGGAAGTTCTGGTGATGGTCCCGGCTTTTGTACAGCCGGATCTCCTCGGGCCCGATGATCTCGCGTTTCAGGCTTTCGGGCTCGGTCATGAACTCGCCCCGGTCGACCCAGATCCAGCCGTGTTCGCCGATCCACTTCGTGCCGCTCCAGATCTCGTCGTACCCGCCGGCCAGGACCATGGGCGTCCCGTCGGCGTACTTGGCCTTGACATAGTAGCGGGTCGGGCTGTTGTAGATGCCCGACGTCGGGAACTCGCCCGTCGCTTCGATCTCGACGGGGCCGGTCTCGTCCCAACCCATGCCCCAGTGGGCGATGTCGAGGTGATGGCCGATCCAATCCATGTATTGGCCGCCGCCGAAGTCCATGTTCCAGCGCCAGTTCATGTGGACGCGGGCCTTGCAGTAGGGCCACCAGGGCGCGGGCCCGACCCAGAACTCGTAATCGAGGTTCGGCGGCGGGGCGACGAGCGCCTCCTGGCCGAAGGTCCGGGCGAAGTCGTAGTGCCCCGAGGGGAGCCCGACCTCGATCCGCTTGACCTTGCCGATGCGGCCGTTGCGGACGAGCTCCGAGGCCTGGTGGAAGTTTTCGACGGAGCGCTGCCAGGATCCCGTCTGCCAGACGCGGTCGTAGCGCTTGACGGCGTCGCAGAGGGCCCGGCCCTCGCGCAGGTTGTGGGTCAGCGGCTTTTCGCCGTAGACGTCGAGGCCCGCCCTCAGCGCGGAGATGGCCAGGATGGCGTGCCAGTGGTCGGGAACGGCGATGGAGACGGCGTCGAGGTCCTTGCGGAGGAAGAGCTCCCGGAAATCGTGGTAGGTGGCGCAGGACTTGTTGCCGTACCGCTTGTCAGCCATGTCCCGGGCCCTGGCCAGCGGCTCGGTGTCGATGTCGCAGACGGCGACCCACTGGACCTCGTTTTTCTCGAGAAAGTTCGACATATTGCCCGGCCCCATCATGCCGAAACCGATGCCGGCCATGACGATGCGGTCAGACGGCGCGACGGCCCCGTCCTTGCCCAGGGCCGCGGCCTTGACGATCGTCGGGAAGCCGGCGACGGCGGCGCCCCCGGCTAGGGCGGCCCTTTTGATGAATTGCCTTCGGTCCATTTTCGTGCGTTTTTCGCTCATGTTGATTCCTCCGTCGTGCCCATTCCTTAATATTAGCTCATGAAAGAGAGGTGACAGACTGCTGGCGTCCTCGTCGCCGCTTAAAGCAGGCTGTCACTTCCATCGATGCTTCAGACGAGCGGCGTCTGCCCGGGGACGGCGACCGGGTCGACCGGGTTCGGGCCGAACGCGAACTTGGCCGGAGTCAGGTCGAGCTTGGAGGCGTTCATGGCCCAGTCCCAGCTCAAGGCCCTGCCGGTGTAGGCGCTCATGCGGCCCATGATGGCGCAGAGCGTGCTTTCGGCGATCCGCTTGCCTTCGTTGAGGGGCTTTCCCGCCCGGATGCTGGCGATGAGGTCGGTGTGCTCGACGACGTAGGGATTGGGCTCTTCTCCCTCGAATTTCCAGGCGCCCGGGCCGGAGATCTCGCCGTAGCCGAAAGCGTGGCCCTTCGTCCCGACGATCTTCTCCTCGACGCGGTCGGCACAGCCCGGGGTCTGGCGGCACATGCTCATGACGCGGGCGCCGTTCGGGTACTCGAACTCGATGGCGAAGTGGTCGAAGATGTTGCCGTATTCGGGAGCCGTCCGGACCTGCCGGCCGCCCATGCCCA
>Ga0315292_10000715_pt1 | contig 16378 bp, 12 predicted proteins | sample YL17G13_0_MG_FD_204029 | JGI IMG/M metagenome (GOLD analysis project Ga0315292, IMG submission 204029) | Sediment microbial communities from Yellowstone Lake, YNP, Wyoming, USA - YL17G13_0 | ecosystem: Environmental > Aquatic > Freshwater > Lake > Sediment | place: USA: Wyoming | collected... | reverse complement strand
CCAATGAGGACGGCGGCGGCGCGATACCAGTCGGCAAGGAACGGCGGGATGAACAGCCCGAGGACCAGCACGATGGCGAGGTGCGCAAAGACCGGGAGCAGCGCGGGCGAATGCGGCAACCGCTTGAGCGTGGTGTCGCCGAAGACCATCTGCTGCACGCGGCCGAAAATGGCCGCGAATGCCACGCCCAGCGCCAGCAACAGGATGGGCGTTGCCCACGGCTGCTGCTGCATGGCCGTCGTGAGAATCAGGAACTCGCTGGCAAAGACTCCGAACGGGGGCATCCCGAGGATGGCGAGCGAGCCGAGCATCAGGCCCCAGCCGATCGTCGGACTGGTCGTGATGAGCCCGCGGATGTTCTCCATCAACTGCGAGCCCGCCTTCTGACTCGCATGACCGACCGAGAAGAAGATCGCCGACTTGGTCAGCGAATGCACGGTCATGTGCAGCAGCGCCGCAAAATTGGCCACCTGCCCGCCCATGCCGAAGGCGAAGGTGACGATCCCCATGTGCTCGATGGACGAGTAAGCGAACAGCCGCTTGATGTCGCGCTGCCGCCAGAGCAGAAACGAAGCGAACACCACCGACACCAGGCCGAAACCCATCAGCATCCGCGACGGCAGGTCGGAATGCAGCGAGCCCTCGACCAGCACCTTGCAGCGCACCACGGCGTAGATCGCGACGTTGAGCAGCAGCCCGGAGAGCACGGCCGAGATGGGTGTGGGGCCCTCGGCGTGGGCGTCAGGGAGCCAGTTGTGCAGCGGCGCCAGCCCGACTTTCGTGCCGTAGCCGACCAGCAGGAAGACGAACGCCAGGCCGATCACGGTAGGCTCGAGCTGGCCCTTCACGGCGTCCAGATGCGTCCACAGCAGCGCGTTGACCCCTTCGCCGCCCAGCACGCTCTCCGCGGCGACGTACATCAGGATGGTGCCGAACAGGGCCTGGGCGATCCCGACGCCGCACAGGATGAAGTACTTCCAGCCCGCTTCCAGGCTGGCAGGCGTTCGGTACAACGTCACCAGCAGCACCGTCGAGAGCGTCGCCGCTTCCATCGCGACCCACAGCAACCCGAGATTGTTGGTCGTCAGGGCCACCAGCATCGTCGCCATGAACAGCTGGTACATGCTGTGGTACAGCCGCAGGCGACGCGGCGTCAGGCGCCCGTGCTCGAGTTCGACCCGCATGTACGGCCGTGAGAACAACGCGGTGGTGAACCCGACGAACGCAGTGAGCGTCACGAGGAACACGTTGAATGGATCGATGAAGAACTGCTCGCGCGCGAGCATCAGGTTGCCTTCCCGGATGACGCGCGCCGTCAGCGCGCATGCCGCGAGCAGGGTCGCGAGGCTGGCGAGAATGTTGAGACGCGGCGCCCAGGTGCGCGCGCCGAAGAACCCGAGGAGCACGGCACCCGCCAGGGGAAACGCGAGGAGGAGGACGAACTCCAAGTCAGGTCTCCTCCTTCAGCGATTCGAGGTGATGCAGGTCGAGGCTGTCGAACTGCTCGCGGATCTGGAAGAAGAAAACACCGAGGACCAGCATCGCCACCAGCACGTCGAGCGCCACGCCCAGCTCGACGATCATCGGCATGCCGTAAGTCGCGCTCATCGCGCCGAAGAACAGGCCATTCTCCATGGACAGGAATCCCACCACCTGCGACATGGCCTTGCTGCGCGTGATCATCGTGAGGAACGCGAGCAGCACCACCGCCACCGCGATGCCGATGGCGCTGCGGGTGGCGGTGCTGGCGATCGCGGCGATCGGCTGCGCCAGTCCGAAGGCGAATACCACCACCACGACGCCGACCAGCATCGTGCCGGCGACGTTGAGGGAAGGCTCGGTATCCCAGTAGACCTCCAGCTTGCGGATCAACCTGTGCAGCAACCAGGGCAGGAAGACGACCTTGAGACCGAGCGTGAGCGCAGCCGACAGGTACAGGTGCGATTTTCCGGTGCGCCACGCGATTACGAGGGTCGCCGCGCACAGCAGCGCACCCTGCAGCGCCAGCAGGTTGACCAGCGTGACGATGCGTCGCTGGGAGAGCATCGCGAACGAGATGAGCAGCAGCAGCGCCGCGAGCGCATTCAGGATCTGCAGGTCGAAAGGCACGCCGTTCATCGGTCAGGCTCCGAGCAGCAGGTGAACGAGCAGTCCCAGCACGGCCAGCATGAACGCGGTCGCGAGAAATTCAGGTGCCCGGAACACCCGCAGCTTGGCCGAAAAGGTCTCCACGACCGCGAGGCCCGCGCCCGCACAGAGCAACTTGAGCCCGAGGATGGGAATCGCGGCGAGCAGCGACCCGGGCCCCTCCCCCATGGCGGCTCCCCACGGCACGAACACCGCAAAGCCGATGCAGGCGTAGTTGAACAGCTTGAGCGCGGCCGCCCACTCCATCAGCGCCAGGTGGCGGGCGGAGTACTCGAGCAGCATCGCCTCGTGGATCATCGTGAGCTCGAGGTGCGTGGCCGGATTATCGACCGGGATGCGGGCGTTCTCCGCCAGCAGCACCATAGTGAATGCGACGCCGGTGAACGCCAGGCTCGGATACAGGCCGAGAGACTGCGTGGCCAGGCGCTCCGAGATCACCGGCAGCGCCGTGGTCCCCGCGATCAGCGCAGCCACGAAGATCACCATGAGCAGCGCCGGCTCGGCCAGGAAGCCGACCATCATCTCGCGCCGCGCGCCCAGCGAACCGAATGCGGTTCCGACGTCCATCGCGGCGAGCGAAAGGAACACGCGAGCCGTGGCGAACAGCCCGACCAGCGCGATCGCATCGGCCGCACTGGAAAACGGCAGGCGCGTGCTCATCGAGGGGATCACGGCCGCGGCCACCACCATCGCGCCGAACACCACGTAGGGCGCAATGCGGAACAGCGACGAGGCGTTCTCGGCGATCACCGCGTCCTTGTGAAACAGCTTGTAGATGCCGCGGTACGGCTGCAGCACGCTCGGTGCCGAGCGGTTCTGCAGCCGGGCGCGGCACTGGTTCACCCAGCCGAGGAACAGCGGCGCCGCCACCAGCGCAGCCGCCATCTCGAGCACCTGGGCCAGCATGTGCAAGGGGTTCATAGCACTAGCGCCAGCAGCGCGACGAGCGTGACGAAACTGTAGAGCAGGTAGACCGAGATGCGCCCCTGCTGCAGCCACGCGAAGCGGTCGGCGACGCGTTGCACGATGCCGCCGAGCGGCGCATACAAGGCAAGCCAGATGCGGTCGCCGACGGTCACGGCATACCTGGGTGCCCGGTCGAACGGCGTCGGCAGCTCGCGCGTCATCGCGAAGAACGGCTGAAAGATGTGCCGGATCGGCTGTCCGAATCCTTCGGCCGTATCCTGCATGTGCGCATCCAGGTTGCCGAATCCGCCGTCCCAGGGCGGGCCGCGTCGGACGCGCCGATGGTACAGAACCCGTACCATGAGAATGGCAAGCAACACCACGGCGGCCACCGCCACCAGGAACACCGTCGGCGCGTAGGACGCCTCGCGATCGGCCAGCGGCACGAGCATCCACCAGGGTGCCGCGGTGTCCGCCAGCGGCGGCATGCCGAGTTGCTGCGTCACGATACCCAGGTGCGCGACGACCTGCGCCGGCAGCAGGCCGAGCGCAAAGCAACCCGTGGCGAGCCAGATCATGCCGATGCGCTCGAGCCTGCCGGCGTCATGCGCCCCGCCGAGCGCAGCCTCGCGCGGCTGGCCGAGAAAAATGATGCCGAAGAACTTCACCATGACGTAGGCCGCGAGGGCGGCGGCCAGCACGAGCAACGCGGCCCCGAGTGGCAGCAGCATGTTGACGAACGGTTGCGGCACCTCGTGCGCGAACAGGAACGCCTGCAGCAGCAACCATTCCGACACGAAGCCGTTGAGCGGCGGCAGACCCGCGATCGCAAGCGCGCCCACCAGCGTGAGCCACGCCACCCACGGCATGCGGTGGATCAGGCCGCCGAGACGTCCGAGGTTGCGCTCACCCGTCGCGTGCAGCACGGCGCCGGTGCCGAGGAACAACAGGCTCTTCATGAACGCGTGGTTGATCGAGTGGTACAGCACCGCGATCAGCGCCAGCGCGCCGAGCCCCGCCATGCCGTTCGCCACGAACACCACCGCGAGCCCGATGCCGGCGAAGATGATGCCGATGTTCTCGACCGACGAGTAGGCGAGCAGCCGCTTCATGTCCGTCTGCACGGCGGCGAAGACCGCACCGTACAGCGCGGTCAGGAGTCCGAGCGGCAGCATCACCAGGCCCCACCATGACGCCGGGTCGCCGAGCAGGTCGAACGTCACGCGCAGCATGCCGTAGACGGCGGTCTTCAGCATCACCCCGCTCATCAGCGCCGAGACGGGGGACGGCGCCGCTGGATGCGCTTCCGGCAACCACACGTGCAGCGGCAGCAACCCGGCCTTGGCGCCGAAGCCGAACAGCGCCAGCAGGAACGCGACCGAGGCCCATGCCGGCTCCAGGTGAGCGGCGCGCATGGCGTCGAACGTAAATTGCCAGCTGCCACCCTGCAGCACGCCGAAACACAGCAGGATCGCGATTGCGCCGACGTGCGCGATCAGAAGGTACAGGAATCCGGCGCTGCGGATCTCCTGGATGCGGTGCTGGGCGGTCACGAGGAAATACGATGAGAGCGCCATGGTCTCCCACGCGACCATGAACGCGTAGGCGTCGTCGGCGAGCAGCACCAGGCCCATCGCGGCGAGGAACAGGTGGTATTGCAGGCACAGCAGGCCCGGCGGGGTGCCCTGGCCGCGGCGGAAATACCCGGCGCCGAACACAGATATGCCCGCCGAGGCGGCGCCGAGCACCGCAATGAAGACGCTGGAGAGTGCGTCGAGCCGCAGGTGGGCCGGCAGGTCCGGCAAGCCGACCAGCAACACGACCTGCTCGGGCGGCGCAGCGACGCCCCAGATCCCGACTCCGGCCAGCGCCACGCCGCAGAGCGCGCCGAGCGGGAACAACGTGCGGCCGGCGAACCGGAGGCTGCCCGGACGAATCAACCCGGCGAGACCGATGAGTAACCACGCGACCAGCAGCGCGAGGCAGGCGGCAAGCGGTGAGTCGGTGATGGCCGTCACGAGCGTCGACTTGCGGATTCCCGGAGGTCCTTCATGTCATTCACATTAAAGTGTACTCTCGTGTGCGTTCCATTATCATCTGATTAATACCCTGGCACCCCGCCACGGAGATCGCTTGGCATCCGAAGAGCGCACGGCCCGGCTCACGATCCTGATCGACCCTCGCAAGAAGGTGGTCCTCGAGAAGTTGTGCGCAGAGGAAGACGCCACGCCGTCGCAGGTCGTGCGACGACTGATCCGCCGCTACATCGAGGAGCGCACCGGCGCGCCGTGGTCACCGGAGAAGCCGCGCAGCGCGGCGCGGCAGCGTCACCCCGCGAAACGCTGAGCCGCGAAGGATCAGCTGCGGATCAGGTGCGGCCCCAGCTCCTCGAGCGAGTGGCAGCCAATCAACATCAGCGCACGCTCCATCTCGCCACGCAGCAGGATGAGCGCACGGGCGACGCCCTCCTCGCCGCCGGCCGCCAGCCCATAGAGGGCGGCCCGGCCGATCATTACCCCGTCCGCGCCGAGCGCCAGCGCCTTCAGCACGTCCGAACCGCGACGGAAGCCGCCGTCGACGAGGATCGTCGTCTGGTCGCCAACCGCAGCGGCGACAGACGGTATCAGCTCGACGCCGGACACGGTGGTATCGAGCTGTCGCCCGCCGTGATTCGACAGCACGATGCCATCTGCGCCGACTTCAACGGAGCGCCGCGCATCGTCGACGCAGAGGATGCCCTTCAGGATGAGCTGGCCCTGCCAGCGCTTGCGCAGTCGTTCCATGTCGGCCCACGCCAGCGACGGGTTGATCTGCGTGCCCATGAAGCGCACGCCCTGCAGCGCGGAGCGGCTGCCGACAGGCAGGAACTCGGTCAGGTTGGCGAACTGCGGCGCGCCGTGCGGGATCATCACCTGCTTGAGCCAGCGCGGGTGCGCCAGCACGTCGAGAATGCTGCCGAGGCTCAGTTTCATCGGTCGCCGGTAATTGCGCTGGTCCCACTCGCGGGCGCCGAGCGCCGGCACGTCGCTGGTGACGACCAGCTTGGTGCAGCCCGCCTCGGCGGCTCGATCGACCAGACGGTCGAGAGTCTTCTGATCCTTGAACGGGTAGAGCTGGAACCAGATCCTGCCGGGCAATTCCGCCCCCATCTTCACCACGTCGTAGTTCGATACCGTGCTGAGCGTGAACGGGATGCCCGCCGCCGCCGCCGCCCGCGCCAGCGCCAGATCGCCCTGCGGCCAGAGCATGCCGTTGAATCCGGTCGGCGCGATGACGAGCGGCAGGTGCAGCGACTCGCCGAGCAACTCCGCCGACATGTCGGGCACCCCCGTGCCGGCCAGCGTGCGCGGCAACCACGTGATGCGCTCGAAGACGTCGCGATTGCGCCGCAGCGTCACTTCGTCTTCGGCGCCGCCCTCGAGGTATTCGAATGCGAAGCGCGGAACCCGCCGCATCGCAACCCGCCGCAACTCCTCGATCGTGCTGGCACGGCGGAAATCGCTGCCAGCGTAGTAGCTGCGAGTCACAGCGCGCTTCTCTCGCCGCGGTGGACCATCTCAGTGATGCGGATGGCGGTGTCGAGGGCGCGCAATCCGTCTTCCCCGCTCACGACCGGCGGCGTCCCCTCGCGGATCGCGCGCAGGAACGCCTCGATCTCCATCCGGAGCGCATCGCCCTGCTCGTAGGTGCGCTCCTCGATCACGACCTGGCCGCGCGGCGCGTCCGCTCCCGGGCTGGGCTTGCGCACGACGGTGAGGATCTTCTGCTGCAGGTCGATCGAGATGTAGGCGTCGTCCTGGAACATGCGCAGCTTGCGCTCCATCTTCATGCTGACGCGGCTGGCAGTGGTGTTCGCAACGCAACCGTTCGCGTAGCGAATGCGCGCATTGGCGATGTCGAGCCCGGCCGAGAACACCGAAGCCCCGACGGCATCGATCGACGCGACCGGGGCGCCGACGAGGCTCTGGATCAGGTCGATGTCGTGGATCATCAGGTCGAGCACGACGTTCACGTCCGTGCCGCGCTCCTTGAACGGCGCGAGCCGGTGCGATTCGATGAAACGCGGCCGGCCAAGAGTGCCCGCAAGCGCGAGGATGGCGGCGTTGAAGCGCTCGAGGTGACCGACCTGCAGGACGCAGCCGGCCCGCGCCGACAGCGCGACCAGGCTGCGCGCCTCCTCGAGTGTCTGGGTGATCGGCTTCTCGACCAGCACGTGGACGCCGCGCTCGAGACACTCCCTGGCAATCGGATAGTGCAGCGGCGTCGGCGTGGCGATGCTCACCGCATCCACCTCGGCGAGGATCTCGCGATAGTCGGCGACGGCCCGGGCCCCGAGTTCGGCCGCTACGCGATTGCGCACGTCCGGATCGGCATCCGCCACGGCGACAAGCTGCGAGTCGGGCAGCACAGCGTATTTCTGTGCGTGGAAGCGCCCGAGGTAGCCGACACCGATGACAGCCGTGCGCACTTTCTGCATGGTTGGCGTTTCCGTCGTTGGCAGGCAAGCACCGAAGATGATAACCAATGCCGCCGCTTGCGGTCCGTTCGGCTTACCCTCAGGATCTCGCGATGACATTCAAGCGCGATGGTGCATGGCTGATTGCGGCGCTCCTGTTCGGCGCGCTCGTGTTGCCGCTGCTCGTGTATTTCACGGGCATCACGGTACTGGGCCCCTATGCGCACGGCGGCCCGGGCGCATTCCTCGCCGACTTCCTCACGGATCTGGCCCGCTTGCACTGGTTTTCCTGGGCCCTTGCCCTGGGTCCGCTCGCCGTGGTGGCGATCTGGCGGGCGCTGTCGCGACTGGCATAGCACGGAGTGACGCCATGGGAACACTCAGAACCTGGTGGGATCGAATGCGGGGCCGCAGCCCACCAACGCCGGCACGCCCGACCACCCGGCCGGCTGTCCGCCCGGAACCCAAAGCCGGCACAGACCTCGAACTCACCGATGCGCCTGCCAAGCGGGGGCCGCAGCGCGTCGGCGCCGCCGGGTTCGATCCGTACGGCAACGACGCCGGATTCTCCAAGCCCCGCGGCTGGGAGCGGGTCGATCACGACTGACGTCCGCCCCGCTCCCGCGGGTGGCTGTGCGACAATCTGGCCGGCGACTCAGGGCCGGGTGGACCAGTACAGCGCGGCCAGGCCGGCCAGGGCGCCCCACATTGCGAGCTGCGCCCAGCGCCGCCAGGGTCGGTTGCCGGCCAGCCCGATGAAACTGACGGCCGCGAGCGCGGTCAAACCGGCGAAGATCATCAGATACCGTGCCAGGAGCGGCAATTCGGACCGATAGGCGGGAACTTCGCCGGACAGGACGAGGAAAACGATGAGCGTCGCACCCAGCCCAAAGGTGGTCGCGGCCGACGAGCCGAGCACGATTCCTGTCAAAACGGTCAGTGGTCGCACGAAATGGGTCTGTTTCTCGTCACTCGGCCCTTGCTTGGGGCCGGGGGTATATCTAGCCTAGGTCCATCAATCGCCGTCGAGGTTCACATCTAAGTGTATCAGCCAGGTCAATCGGATAAGGCCGCGACGCCGCGCCGCAGCATGGGTCGAACCGGAGCGGTCGTGATCGCCACGGTCGTCCTGGCGGTGGGTACCTTATTGCTCGGCACGGCCAAAGCACCGACGGCGGCGGCCAGCGCGGCCGTGACGGACTTCGCGCCGACCGAGCGGCAGGCCAAGGTGGCCCGGCTCGTCAGCAGCATGTTCGAGCGGTCGCACTACCGACAGGCGCCGGTCAATGATCCGGTATCGTCGCTGGTGCTCGACCGTTACCTCGAGTCCCTCGACGGCTCGCGCAGCTATTTCATCGCGACCGACATTGCCGAGTTCGAGAAGTACCGCTACCAGCTCGACGATGCCATCACGACCGGCAGGCTCGACCCGGCTTTCGCAGTCTTCAATCGGTTCCAGCAACGCAATCGCGAGCGCATGGCCTACGCGCTCACGCTGCTGAAGCAAGAGCCCGACTTCAAGATCGACGAGAGCTTCGAGTTCGACCGCGAGCACGTGCCGTGGGCGGCCGACCGCGCGGAGCTCGACGAACTGTGGCGCAAGCGAGTCAAGAACGACGCGCTCTCGCTCATGCTCACCGACAAGACCTGGCCCGAGACCCGCGAGATACTGCAGAAGCGCTACGAGCGCGTCGCCAAGCGCTCCGAGCAGGTGACGTCGGACGACGTGTTCGAAAACTTCATGAACGCGTTCGCGCACGTGTTCGACCCGCATTCGAGCTATTTCTCACCGCGCAACTCCGAGGAATACCGCATCCAGATGAGCCTCTCCTACGAGGGCATCGGGGCGTCCCTGCAGATGATCGACGACTACGTCACGATCATGGAGATCCTGCCGGGCGGGTCGGCCCAGTCGACCGGCGAGGTGAAGGCGAACGACCACATCCTGGCCGTGGGCCAGGGCAAATCCGGCGAGATGGTGGACGTCGTCGGCTGGCGCCTCGACGATGTGGTGCAGCTGATTCGCGGCCCGCAGGGCTCGTCCGTGCGGCTGATGATCCAGCCGGGCAACGCGCCGCCCGGGGCGCAGGAACGTCTCGTCACCCTGCCCCGCGCGAAGATCACGCTCGAGGCGCAGGCCGCGAAGCAGGAGCTGCGCAAGGTCAAGCGCGGCGATCAGGAGCTGCGCATCGGAGTGATCACCGTGCCCTCCTTCTACCAGGACTACAACGCGCGCGCCGCTGGCGACGACGACTATCGCAGCACGACTCGCGACGTGCGCAAGCTGATCGAGCGGCTGAAAGCCGACGGCGGCGTGGACGGCCTGGTGCTCGACCTGCGGGAGAACGGCGGCGGCCACCTCTCCGAGGCGATCGGCCTCGTCAACCTGTTCGTGCCCAAGGGCCCGGTCGTGCAGCTGCGCGAAACCGGCGGCCGTGTCGAAGTACTCGAGTCCGAGGACCAGGGCGTCGCCTACGACGGGCCGCTCACGATCCTCGTCGATCGCTTCAGCGCCTCGGCGTCGGAGATCTTCGCGGCCGCGATGCAGGACTACGGTCGTGGCCTCGTGATCGGCCAGGAAACCTACGGCAAGGGCTCGGTGCAGAACCTGTACCCGCTCGACCGCTATGCGCTCGGCCAGGATCCGGGGTACGGCCAGCTGACGGTCACCATCGGCATGTATTACCGGGTCACGGGCGACAGCACGCAGAACCGCGGCGTCGTGCCCGACCTGCGCCTGCCCTCGGCGATCAGCCCCGACGAAGTCGGCGAAAGCTCGCGGGACGGCTCGCTGCCCTGGAATCGCATCCGCAGCGCCGAGTTCAAGGCTGACGGCGGCTTTGCCCCGGTGCTGCCGGAACTGCAGCGCGACCACGATGCGCGCGTCGCGGCCGACCCGGACTTCCAGTACACGGCAGCCGAAATCTCCGCGATCGACCAGATGCGCAGGGAAAAGTCCGTCTCGCTCAACCTTGCCAAGCGCAAGGCCGAGCGCGAGCAACGATCACAGGAGCAGCTTGCGCGCGAGAACACCCGGCGCACGGCCCGCGACGAACCGCCCCTGAAGGCGGCCACCGAGATCAAGGACCCGCCGGACGCCATCCTGGCGGAGGCCGCGCAGATTACTGCCGACCTGTCGAAGCTCGAGCCGCGGCTCGTGGCCAAGGCACCAACCGCCGCCAGCCAGTAGATCGGTGCGACCGAGCGTGCGTTCTGTGCGACTAACTTTGGTGTTGTACTTGACTACAACACTATAGACCCTTACGATTGCGGTCATTACGACTGCCTTCTTTGGGGCCCTACGCCGATGACGACACACATACCGCGCCCGACCCTGCGTTCGAAGGCCTTCCAGCTGGTGCTCATGGCGGCCGCGGCCACCGTGCTGGCGGCCGGCTGCAGCAATGGCAAAGCCAAGGACAAAGAGGGCGCCGAGTCCGCCGCCACGGCCGTGCCGGTCGAGGTGCAGCCGCTCAGGCGGGCTGCGATGGTCGCCGTCTATTCGGGCACGGCGCCGATCGAGGCCAACGACGAGGCCGAGGTGGTCGCCAAGGTCGGCGGTGAAGTCCGCCAGATCTTCGTCGAAGAAGGTGATTCGGTCCGCGAGGGCCAGGTGCTCGCGCGCCTCGACGGCGACCGCCTGCGCCTCGACCTCGCGCAGACCGAAGCGAACCTGCGCAAGCTCGAGCGCGACTACAAGCGCCAGCTCGAGCTGAGCGAGAAGGGCCTGGTAGCCAGGGGCACGGCCGAGAACGCCAAGTTCGATCTCGACGCGCTGCGCGCCGCCTACGACAGCGCCCGGCTCGAGCTCGGCTACACGGAGATCCGCGCGCCGATCCCGGGCGTCATCTCCATTCGTCACATCAAGGTCGGCAACACCATCAAGCCGAACGACCCGACATTTCGAGTGACGAATCTCGATCCGCTGCTGGCCTTCGTGCACGTGCCGGAGAAGGAATTCCGCAAGCTTGCGCCGGGGCAGCCCGCGGACGTGGTCGTGGACGCGCTCGGCGGCGAGCACTTCACCGGCACGGTGTCGCGCATCAGCCCGACGGTGGATCCGCAGACCGGTACGTTCCGGGCGCGGGTCGAGGTTCCCGACGCCACGCGGCACATGAAGCCTGGCATGTTCGCGCGCGTCAGCATCGCTTATGAGCGGCGTGAGAACGCACTGCAACTGCCGCGCACGGCGATCCTCGATGCCGACGGCGAGCAATCCGTCTACGTCGTCGTGAAGGACAAGGCCGAGCAACGCAGGATCGCCACCGGTCTTGCCAGCAGCGGCTGGGTCGAAGTCCTGCAGGGGCTCAACGGTGACGAACGCGTCGTCGTCGTAGGCCAGGCCGGCCTCAAGACCGGCACGGCGGTCAAGGTCGTGGACGACGTCGCGCCGCCCGCCGGCGGCCCGGCGACCGACAAGGCCCAGGCCAAGTAAGCCGCCTCGGGCACGCTGCGCGCGCCCGCCTGCACGGGGAAGAACATGGAAAAGCTGATCGACTTTGCGATCCGGCGCCGGGTAACCATCGTCATGTGCACGGTGGCCATCGCGCTGTTCGGCGTGGTGTCTCTGACGCGACTGAAGCTGAACCTGCTGCCGGATCTCTCCTACCCCACGCTGACGATCCGCACCGAACTTCCCGGCGCCGCACCGCTCGAGGTCGAGACGCTGGTGTCGCGGCCGGTCGAGGAAGCCGTCAGCATCATCCGCAACGTGCGCGAGGTGCGCTCTGTCGCACGCGCCGGCCAGTCTGACGTGACGCTCGAGTTCGTGTGGGGCACCGACATGGACCTCGCCGGCATCGACGTCCGCGAGAAGCTCGACCTGCTGCAGTTGCCGCTCGAAGCCAAGCGGCCGTTGCTGCTGCGCTTCGACCCGGCGAGCGAGCCGGTGATGCGCCTCGCCTTCCTCGACGAGGCCAACAAGGTGGGTGACGCCGGCGTCGATCGCCTGAAGGCGCTGCGCCGCCTCGCAGAGGACCGGCTGAAGCCCGATCTGGAAGCGGTCGAAGGCTCGGCTGCGGTGAAGGTGAGCGGCGGCTACGAGGACGAGGTGCAGGTGTTCGTGGACCAGCAGAAGCTGGCCCAGCTCGGCCTCTCGATCGACACGGTGACGCGCCGCATCCGCGCCGAGAACGTCAATCTCTCCGGCGGGCGTCTCGAGCAGGGCACGCAGCGTTTCCTGGTGCGCACGCTGAACGAGTTCGGCACCATCGAGCAGATGGCGGACGCGATCATCGCCACGCGCAATGGCCAGCCCGTCTACCTGAAGGACGTCGCCACGGTCAGCCGTGGCTACAAGGATCGCGAGGCGATCACCCGCGTGAACGGCAAGGAAGCCATCGAGCTGGCCGTCTACAAGGAAGGCGACGCCAACACGGTGCAACTCGCCGAGGGCGTGCGCAATCGCGTCAAGGAAATCGAGAAGAACCTGCCGGAAGGCACGGCGATCCGCACCGTCTACGACCAGTCTACGTTCATCGCGGCGGCCATCGGCGAGGTGAAGAGCGCGGCACTGATCGGCGGCCTGCTCGCCATCCTGGTGCTGTATGCGTTCCTGCGCGATGCGCGCACCACGCTGATCTCGGGTATCGCCATCCCGGTTTCCGTGCTCGGCACCTTTGTGCTGATGTATGCATTCGACCTGTCGCTGAACATCATGTCCCTCGGCGGCATCGCGCTCGCGGTCGGCATGCTGGTGGACAACGCGGTCGTCGTGCTCGAAAGCATCGTGCGCCACCAGGAGCGCGGCGTGGAGCGGCGCGAGGCGGCGCGACGTGGCACCGCGGAAGTCGCGATCGCGGTCACCGCCGCGACGCTCACCTCTGTCGCGGTCTTCTTCCCGATGGTGTTCATCACCGGCGTGGCCGGCCAGTTGTTCAAGGACCAGTCGCTGACGGTCACGTTCGCACTGGCGTTCTCGCTGGTCGTAGCGCTGACGCTCGTGCCGATGCTGGCCGCAGGGCGGCCCTCCCCTGGTGTCGAGTCAGGTGAAGTTGCGCCGGCACGCGCACCGAATCGCTTCGACACGTGGCTCACCAGGGCCGGCGCCGGCATCAGCCGGGCTTTGGGCTGGGTCTCGCGCGGCTTCGCACTCGCCCTGAGCCCCCTCGTCCGGGGCGCTCAGGCCGTGAACGGCTGGGCGGATCGCAAGTACCCCGGCGCCATTCGCTGGGCGCTGGCCCATCCGGGCCGCACGATCGGGTCGGCCGCGGCGCTGTTCGTCTTCACGATCCTCGTGATCGCGCCGCGCCTCGGCACGGAATTGATACCGCAGATGTCGCAGGGCGAGTTCAACGTCGATCTGCGCCTGTCCCCCGGCACCCCGCTCGAGAAGACCGACCGTACGGTGCAGTCTGCGCAGGTCGCGAGCTCGCGGCTTGGCAATGTCGCGCTCGCCTATGCGGTGGCCGGCACCGGCAACCGTCTCGACGCCAACCCGGTCGATGCGGGCGAAAACACCGGCCGGCTCAGCATCACCCTGCAGAAGGGCGCGCGGCGCGCCGACGAAGAACAGGCCATGGCGGGCATGCGCCAGAGCCTGGAAAAGCTGCCGGGCGTGCAGTATCGGTTCAGCCGCCCTGCACTCTTCAGCATGTCCACGCCGCTCGAGGTGGTGGTGTCCGGCTACGACCTGGACCGCCTGCGGGCGGCAGCGGAACAGGTGCGCGCCAAGATGATCGCCGACGATCGCTTCACCGACGTCAAGACGACCGTCGAGGCCGGCAACCCGGAGATCCAGATCGTGTTCGACCAGGAGCGGGCGTCGCAACTCGGCCTCGTGGTACGCGACATCGCTGATCGCGTGGTCAACAGCGTGCGCGGCGAAGTCGCCACGCGCTACAAGCTGCGCGACAAGCAGATCGACGTCCTGGTGCGCAGCGTGGACACGCGCGCCGCCTCGATCGAGGAAGTGCGAAATCTCATCGTCAACCCGGGCTCCGACTTTCCGGTGACGCTGAACTCCGTGGCCGACGTGCGGCTGGCGGTGGGTCCGGCGGAAGTGCGCCGCCTCGGTCAGGAACGCGTGGCATTGGTCTCGGCCAACCTCGCCCATGGCGACCTCGGCAGCGCCGTCGCGACGCTGGAAGGAATCGTCAAGGAAGTGCAGCTGCCGGTCGGCACCACGGCCTTCCTGTCCGGCCAGAGCGAGGAAATGAAGGACTCGTTCCGCTCCCTGCAGTTCGTGCTCGTGCTCGCGATCTTCCTCGTCTACCTGGTGATGGCCTCGACGTTCGAGTCGCTGATTCACCCCTTCGTGATCCTGCTTACCATCCCGCTCGCGGTGGTCGGCGCCGTGTGGGCTCTCTGGCTGACCGGCACCACCGTCAACGTCGTGGCGTACATCGGCATCATCATGCTCGCCGGTATCGTGGTGAACCAGTCCATCGTGCTCATCGAGGCCGTGAACCAGGCGCGCGAGCGCGGACTGCCGAAGCACGAGGCGATCGTCGAGGCGGGTCGCATCCGCCTGCGCCCCATCCTGATCACCAAGCTCACCACCATTCTCGGCCTGCTGCCGATGGCGCTCGGGCTCGGCGAAGGCGCCGAAGTGCGCGCCCCGATGGCGATCACCGTGATCGGCGGCGTGCTGCTCACGACGTTCCTGACGTTGCTGGTGATCCCGGTGGTTTACTCGGTGATGGACCGCAAGAAGTTCGCGACGCATGCCGCCGCAACGCCGTTGTCGGCGGAGCCGGCCGCGGCCACCTGAGGAGGCAGCGATGCGACACACCCGCCTGGCCCTCGAGCGCCCCGTCACCACGGTGATGGTGGCGCTCGCGATGCTCGCCGTCGGCCTGATCTCGGCAAAATTGCTGCGACTCGAGGCCATGCCCGACATCACTTTCCCCGGCATGCGGGTGGTGATTCCGTATGCGGGTTCGACCCCGGAAGAGATCGAACAGACGATCGTGCGGCCCGTCGAGGAGGCGCTCGCGACCTTGTCGGGGATCGAGGAGATCCGCGCTACCGCGGCATCCGACCAGGCGCAGTTCGACATCCAGTTCAACTGGGACCGCGACGCGGACGCTGCCGCTTTCGACGTGCGCACCAAGCTCGACTCGATCCGGCCGCAGCTGCCGGCAGGCGCCGACCGCCTGTTGATCTTCGCCTTCAGCGCCTCCGGCCAGGCGGCGGTGGTCATCCGCATCGCGTCGGACCAGGACCTCACCGACCAGTACGAAATGCTCGAGAAGTACCTGCAGCGCCCGATCGAGCGCCTGGAAGGCGTCGCGCGCGTGGAACTGCAGGGGGTGGAGCCCCGCGAGGTGCGTGTGCTGGTCGATCCGAGCCGCCTCGCAGCCTATGGCGTGGACGTACAGAAGCTCCGCGCCCTGCTGGAATCCAGCAATTTCTCGGTGAGCGCCGGCGAGATCACGGAGAACGGAGCGCGCTTCACCGTGCGGCCGATCGGCGAGTTCAACACGCTGGACGACGTGCGCGCGCTGATCGTGATGCCCGGCGTGCGCGTCTCCGACGTCGCCCAGGTCGAGCTGGTGGCGCCGGAACTCGGCGTCGGCCGGCGCATGGACGGGCAGCGAGCCGTCGGTATCGACGTCTACAAGGCGACGCAGGCCAACGTCGTGGACGTGGCGGACCGTGTGATTGCCGCGGTGGACGAGGCCCGCAAGGTACCGCAGCTGCAGGGCATCAAGATCCTGGTCGTGGGCAACGAGGCGGACAGCATCCGCCAGTCGCTGCGCGAGCTGCGCAATGCGGGCATCGTCGGCGCCGTGCTGAGCTTCTTCATGTTGCTGTTCTTCCTGCGGCATCTGCCCACCACGATCATCGTCAGCCTGGCGGTGCCCGCCTCGCTGCTCGTGACGCTGGCCGCCATGTACTTCTTCGGCTTCACGCTCAACATCCTCA
>Ga0315292_10000713_pt1 | contig 16390 bp, 21 predicted proteins | sample YL17G13_0_MG_FD_204029 | JGI IMG/M metagenome (GOLD analysis project Ga0315292, IMG submission 204029) | Sediment microbial communities from Yellowstone Lake, YNP, Wyoming, USA - YL17G13_0 | ecosystem: Environmental > Aquatic > Freshwater > Lake > Sediment | place: USA: Wyoming | collected... | reverse complement strand
TATAAATCCATATACAGATTGTTTACTAGCTTATCTATCTTTTTAATCGTTTTGGGTATGTTGGTATTATCTTCTTTAGTCATTAAATTGTTTAACTGTTCTGTAAACAAAAAAACCTTGTCTTGAATAGACTCATTTAAGTCTGTATTCATATTTTTTTAAAGTAAGCTTCTCCCCAAGTTTGATCATCTACAAGAGCGATTTTTTCTTGAACAAAATTATGTTTTGCTAAGAATTCTCTAATTTCATAAAATATACCGTTATTCTCGTACATTTCCACAAAATTAACCTCAATAATTATGCCGATAATATGCTTTAAAGTATTTTCTGCGCCCTTTAAAACTTCTAATTCATAACCTTGAGTATCTATATTTAAGAAGTTATAAAGAGATCTATCAAAAATCTCATTGTCTAGCTTCTCAATTTCTACGGTAATTTTTTCTGGAAATTTAATGTGTGGGTATTTTTTAAGATGGTGCTTAGGTTTAAGAATAGAATTAGACATGCCCCCATTAGCTGTCTCCACATACATTTCTATTTTTCCGCTAACGTTACCCAAGGCTTTATTTACACATTTTGCGGCAGGAGCAAAGTAATTAAGATGTTTAAATGCCTCAGGTGCAGGCTCATAATAAATAACGTTTGAAATTTTATTTTTTTCATAGATCCAATGCTCATGACCTATGTGACCCCCTATGTGAATTACTCCAGTAATATTTGAAGTTTCCCGCAAAATTTGATCCAAATTTAATAACATAACAGATTTAAATATGCCTTCGTCCCATTCTTTGAACAAATTTATATAATCTATTTGTTCAGGATTTCTATACAGAAAATTTTTAGCAATTTTTATATTATGTATTTGCGAATTCGCTAACACTCTATAACGTATAGTCGACCACATATTTTCGTGTACTACATGATACAAAGATTCTGTATCATTAATTAATTGGGAATTCATTTTTAATTGCAAATAAAATAAATAATCCCAAAATTCTGTACCATATATAGAGTCTAAAAAATCATCCTTATTTTTAAGCCAGAAATTTTTAGTAAAAGCAAACCCATCTTTTCCTTCATAACCCTTGCAATCAATAAGCTCTTCTTTTGTTAAAGGTCTATCAATGCTGTGATGAACATCTCTTCTAGTCAAAACTAATGATGTTTTATCGTTAACTCCTTCTAATATATTTTCAATAGAGGGGAGTAAACAACTATCAGAATTAGTTAATAAAATAATGTAATTTTCTTTTGAATCTATTAGCTCAATACCCTTGTCAATTATATCTTTAACGTAAGGTACTACCCGATAATAATCATCGCAAAGTCTTTTATGTTTATTATCGTGTATTTCTATTTGTTGTATATTGTTTAAATCCCAGGAAGCTCTAGCAACCACATACCTGGGATTAATCATGTTATCAAATATAGATACAAAATGATATTTGTTCACTAACGTACTTAAAGTTAAGCTTACTTAACTCCACATTGTTCGTAAGTAAGCTTTACCTCTTTTCTATCTATTAGAATCTTACGATTCTTTTTATGTTCATCAGCTACGTTAAGCTTATTTTCTCCAAGATATTTTACAGCATAGTTATTAACAATTAGTTCGTCATTGAGAATTTTGCGACTCTTAGGGTTTACAATTTCTCCTAATAGTCTGCCGAACTTCTCTCTTCCGTTTCCATCCACATCATCCGATAGATGTGTTCTAATTATAACTGCATCGTCACAGTCCTTAACGAATTTCTTAACAAAGTCTTTGCTAACGAGACCGAACACCTTCTCAATTTTGTCAGAGGTTCTGCTCTCTGGGGTATCTATCCCCAGCAGTCTAACTTTTTGATTAGTAAGTTTAATGTCAAAACCCAAGTCAATGTCAATAACAATAGTGTCTCCATCAACAACCTCGGTAACCTTAGCATGATATTCAAATGGCATACTTTTTATTTATTAATAAGTATGTTTCTAATATGAATGAGCTCGGAAAAAATGTATATGAAAACTTTTCTCCTGTATTTGCTTTAGATGATAGTGGTTGGAATGGCAACAAGCAGTTTATTAAAGATGTAGTAAGAAAAGTAAAGCCGAATATTATTATTGAAGTTGGTACCTGGAAAGGTCTTTCAGCATTTAACATGTGTAATGTTATTAAAGAAGAAAAACTATCGACTAAAATTTACTGTGTGGACACTTGGCTGGGTTCCATAGACTTTTGGTATAACCCTTCAGGTTTCGATTATGTAAATTTAAATTTTAAAAATGGTTACCCTCAAGTTTACTATCAATTTTTATCAAATGTAGTTCATCATGCAGCTGAAGATATTATCATTCCAGTGCCAGCTGCATCTACTACTGGCGCAAAAATACTGCAAAAAATTAATGTACAAGCAGAGCTAATTTATATTGATGGCTCGCATGAAACTGAGGATGTATACGGTGATATAAAAGCCTACTGGCCTTTATTAAAGAGTGGTGGTACAATGTTCGGAGATGATTTCGACGGCCATGAAAGTGTGAGAAAAGCTGTTCATCAGTATTCTGGAGACACAAATACAGTTTTTTGGACTACTGAAGATGGTTTCTGGGTCATGGAAAAGTAGTTGCATTTTAATAAAAAACCTTTATAATATTTTTATGAACGTTCACGTTAGCGAAGAAATTCGCAACAAGTATCCTAATATGGAGTTCAGAGGCAAGCCTAGAGAAAGGAATGGCAGATTGGTTATTGAGGCTCGAATGGATGCTCAAGACCAAACTTTCTGGTACAGCTTCGAAGAGGATTTCTTCTGGCAGGCAACTTGCGAAATGCCTCCATACAAGCTGCCTAAACTGTAATTTTTTGGGTCATTAGCTCAATTGGTTAGAGCAGAGAACTCATAATTCTTTGGTTATCGGTTCAAGTCCGGTATGACCCACCATTTTTTCGACATGATAATTAATCTTGAACCAACAATCTCAATTGATATTTTCCATGCTAAAGTAAACGAAAATTACATAGGAGACGTATATAGGGAAATAGATGGACTTTATTATTTTGAACCTGTAAATCAGGGTACAGGGTGTTATAGTGAAGAACTACTTGCAGCCTTGTTGCTTAAGCTGCAAATGCTAAATTCTTCGTGGAAAGAAAAAACTCAGCAATATTTTAAAGATGAAGGTAAAAAAGACTAAATTTGATTATTTTGAGATACACACCATCGATACTGATGGAGCTGTTAACAAAGCTATTTCTCAAGGAGAGCTCTGGGAACCTCACATCATAAATTTTCTCAAAGTTAATCACAATAAAGAAGAGAATTTTATTGATGCAGGTAGTAACTTTGGGTGGCATTCCCTTATAGCTTCTAAATTTTTTAACCAGGTTTATAGCTTCGAACCACAAAAATTATTGTGCGAGCTGCAAGAGCAGTCCGTTAAAGATAGTAATATATCAAATATTAAAATTTATAACGTTGGTCTTGGGGAAGCAGAATATACTTCTTCTTTAACACCAGCATTTTATCAAGAGCCAAATTTTAATACCGGAGCTATTTGTATTGGAAGTGGTGGTAACAAAATTGAAATTAAAACACTAGATAGCTATAATTTCAATAATATTGACACTATAAAAATAGATGTTCAGTGCTATGAGGATAAATTAATTTCAGGTGCAACAAAATTAATTTCAACTCACAAGCCCAACCTTATTGTAGAGTTAGAATGTAACTCTGAGTTTGTTTTTTCACAATTAAGGAGACTAGATTATTATTGTTTTTATTTAGACTATAGCTACCCTGTTGATCATGTTTTTGTTCATTACAGTAAACTAAAAGAATTTAGAAAAAATAACGAAAAATATATTTTCCCTCACAATACAACAAATCACTATAATAATAATGTAGAAAATGGGGTATTTGAAAAGCTGTGTTATGTCTGAAAAATATTTTAAAGTCAACGATTGTGTGTTCCCATACTTCCATCATGCTTATAACTCCACACATGAGAATGAAAGAGCGGTAGAGGTACCTTTAGCAGAATTCTTTATAAACAACTTTGGTTATGGTGTAACTGAAGTAGGAGCTGTAATGGGTTATTATGGTTTTAATTGTGGAGAAGTAATTGACTCTCATGATGCATTGCCTGGAGTTACAAAGGCAAATGCTGTTTATGATGTAGACTACACCAATAAGAACGTACTATCCATCTCCACTATAGAGCGCTTCCAGAGCAATGAATATGGTAACGTTACAGATAGAGACAGCATTGTGTTCTTACAGAAGATTCTTAAGCAGGCTAAAAACTATTTTATCTGTTGGCCAATAGGCTATAATTTAATCTTGGATGCATATGCTAATAACACAAGCGGTTTGCAGTATTTTATGATGCAGAGAATTTCTGCTGATAACAGGTGGATTAAAATGCAGCAGCCTAACTTTCAGCAGAAATATGATTTTCCTTACCCCAAGGCGAATGGAATCTGCTGCGTAACTAATCTGGAATCTCTGCTATAATTTTCTTGAAATTCAGCTTCAAGCAGCCATAATTAAGTCTGATGCATAACAAAATTAGCCTACTTGGGTTTTATGGAAGTGATCAGGTGCATGCCTGTTCTGCCTGGACTTCGACTAGTAGAGATTTATCAGATGAAAAAATTCAAAGAATTCCTAAACTGCTCAAAATGCTTGCTGAAGCAGGCCATCATACTCCTTTCGAAAAGTCTGGTCTGCACTTCCTGGTGGATACTGATATTGCTAGTCACATTCATCTCCTTAAGCATCGTGTTGGTGTATCTATTAATGGAGAGTCTGCTAGGTACAAGGAGATAAAAGAAGACAAATATCTAATTCCAGACGATTGGAAAGATATTGAATCTAATTTTGCAGATGGAGATAGTAATAAGTTAGGAGTACAAAACGATAAATGGACTACTATTCTTGAACATTATACTGAACTTGGCAATACTCTTTATCATCAATGCGTTAAAGACCTTGAGCCAACTTTAGGTCGCAAGCGAGCTAAGGAATCTGCTCGATTCTTTAAGACTTATAACTCTCAGATACAGGCTGACATTATGTTTAATTGGCGCAGTTTTTATCACTTCCTTGAGCTTCGTAATAAGCCCGATGCTCAAAAGGAGATTAGAGATGTTGCTGCTGAGATGTTACATCTAGTTAAAAACCTTGAAGGAAATCCATTCGAACACACCATTGCTGCATTTGAACTATAATATGAATTCTGTTAATAAACTTGTGAATGATAAACTTGTGAATGATGAACATGAGTACTACTGCACCAGCAAACTAGGAGACTGGTTGCTGGATAAAATCCCTTATGGGTGGCGCATGTATTACCTGTGCCATGATGCTAAGATTTGGTGTTACAGCAAATACCAACGGATTCGATATGGAGTCAGCAATAAAGAGTGTTGGAGTCTGACTCATACTTTCACTGATTTTATTTTGCCTCGCCTCAAGCATTTCAAGAAGATGAAGCGCAATGCTTATCCTAGCGATTTAACTCTGGAGCAATGGGAAGAGATTCTTAATGAGCTTATTTGGACATTTGAATATATTCAAGATGATGGGATGACTATTAACCCGTTCCCCATATGGGTAAAAAATGAGTCATTAGACAATTATTTTAGTAGAGAGAAAACCAAGGAAGAAAAGCATCTTATTTATGAATGGCAAGATGAATATAATAAACTAGAAGAGCGCAAAGATAAAGGATTATGCTTGTTTGCTAAGTATTATCATCACTTGTGGGATTAAATAACTTTATGAATCAAAACCTTATTAGAGAGAACAACGATTTTACTGTAGACTATAAAGATACCTGTGTATCTTGTAATGGACCTTCAGAAGAAAACAAGAGTACCAATGTTACTCTTCGCCATTATTATGTAGAGGGTAGTGGTCAATTGTGTAAGAAATGCTATAGTAAAATTTTTGTAGATAAAGTTTATTCAAATTATTCCAATCTAGGATAAATAACTATGTGATATTTCAAGATTATCTTATTGAGTCGTGGAAAGACTATAAATTAAGTACCAGCCCCAAAGTACTGTTGTACGATTTTTATGTGCTTGGTTATATATCTGGTATAATTTTAGATCCAGGCATCAGGAAAAATATAGGTTTAACAGGGGTTGGGTATTCTGGGGTATACTTTGGTAGAGAAGGAAAAGAGTTAGATGAAGATATCCAAAACGCGCAGAGAAAGCTGTTACCATTCTTAGGCAACAAGTTATCTCAGGCTTTATTTATAGGCATTTGCGCAGAGATGGGTAATGTGTTAGCTGAAGACCAAAAATGGTCTAAGTTTAAGTATACTGAAAACAGGACTTTTAAAAAATTCATAAAAAATCTTAAGTTAATGAACAGTAGGGAGCTTAAGGATTTCCAGTCTAAGAGAAACATAGAAAATCCAGAACTAGAAACTAATGAAAGTGATTACAAGATAGCTTATCAGGCAGTAAAGAAAGCAATTATCGAGTCTAAAGGAAATGTAGTAGACTTTGCCAGAATGGCTGCTGAGGCTTTTAGGGTTTTAAGGTGGCGACCAGCTTATGGAGGAAAAAATTGGGGTTTAATTGCTGAAGGTTACATTAAATTACGCTTAGCTCTTGACAATTACAAACCAGAAACCCCCAGCCCTTATGCAGAGTCAGCAGCTATTTTAACTGCTTGCATTGATCATGCTTTTTCTTTGCAGCATAACACAGGTACTGTGTTAAACAAAGTTAAGTACTTTGATGTAAATGGTTATAGCTGGATAAAAAAAGCATTAGATGATAAGAAACAAGCTAACATGTATATTATTGCAAGCAAGGCTAGTAGTGACATGAGAAAGCTGGGCCTGGAGGTATTTAAAGTAGAAGGTATACAAAACCAACAGCTGAAGAAAACCCCAGCAGATGCTGGAATTCCTGCAAAGAAAATAAAGCTTGCTGGGTTTACCTCTAAGAAAAAACAAGATAAAAACGAAGGTAAAAATATTAAAGACCCTAGCAGTCTACCTACCGGTAGACTCCTAACAGATGAATATAACGAGTTTGTAGCTGAAGTTTTAGAGGTAAATAATACAACGCAAAAGGTTAAAATTAAATTTATAGCTGCAAAAAATCAAAATGATGAAAAATGGTTAGGAAAAACTCATACTTATACTTTTACCCATGCTAAAGCATATTTACACATGGTTAAAAAACAAGATGAGGCTGTTCTCTTAAAAGATTACTTTGTAGACCCTAGTTATAAACCGGGAGCTACGAGCTCCTCATCTAAATTCCAAGTTGGTGATGTAGTAAAAATGAAAGATAGTGATGGCATATTTGGAGAAATTATAGCATTTAATCAAACCCCAAGTGCTAATTTGTATAATATTAAAATAACCAGCTCTAATGTTCAACATTTTAATGCTGGTGATACATTATTTAACATACATGAAAGGGAACTCGAACTATCAAATAAAGAAAATGATCCAGCAGAAAAAATCCAAGTAGGAGACATTGTAAAGTTGAAAGGGTTTGGACCCAAAGAAGTTTTTGCGAGGGTTATAAAAGCTTTTAATAATACCGTTGAGGATGTGTATAATGTGATGGTAACCAGTTCCAAGAACCCAAATATTAGTGTTGGAACCATTTTTTACGGCCAAACAGATAGAGACTTCGATAAAGAAAAAGTGCCTGATAAGAGCGTGCCATCAGAAACATTCAAAATTGGTGATACTGTAAAAGCAAAAAATCATTCTTTAGAGGGTATTGTTATTAATATTATTAATAATAATGTTGAGGATGATGATGATTCCCAAAGTACTACTACTACTCAAATACAAATAACTAAGGCTAATTCTAAACGCTTAATAGGAGTTAAAACTTGGTATCCATCTAACATGCTTGAAAAAACAGCTGCTTCTTATGTTGTTAAATTACAAGGATTCGGAGGTAAAAAAGCTTCAAAGCCAACTATTTCCAATTTAGCAACACCTATTGAACACCCGTATATGTTATCCATAGGGTCAATTTTATTTGACAAAGGTAACATTAACCTTTATAAAGTCGAACAAGTTAATGGTCCTGAAAATTATGTACGGCTTAAATTAGTTGCTACAAACCAATACAATGATAACTTAGGAAATTATGTAGAATTGAACGGAGAAATAATTAAAAGCAATTTTAAATTAGTAGATAACAAATATAAGAGACAGGCCTATGCTGCATACGAGTACAATGATTTTACAACAGCAAGTAGAGCAGCCTCTAAGGCTGCTAATGCAGGTGAACCAGTTCCTAGAGAAAGAGATGACAGCGATTTAGAAGTTGGAAATTACTATGTTATTAGCAATGAAACCCTTATAGTTCAAATTACAAGGCTGCCAAGAGGGTATGTAGAGTACCTTATAATTGCAGGGGATAAAAAGCATAAAAGATTACAAGGGCAACGTAGTGGAATGCCTGAAGATATGTTTGTAGATAGTGTTAATTTCGCTTTGGAAACAGGAAATGTACCTGAGTATATCGAAAAATTTAAAAATAAGCGTGGATCTCGCTAAAAAAACTGTTATAATGAGGCATGAGCTACTATCTGTTTTTGGACGATGAACGCTACCCCCCAGATGTTACTTGGGTGAGGCTGCCACCTCACAACTGGGTCATTGTCCGCGACTATGCTCACTTTGTGCGAACCATTGAGATCAAAGGGCTGCCTACGGAAATTGCATTTGATCATGACTTAGGCCATGAGCACTATGCAGCCTTGCACACTGCTAGTAAGCCTGGCAATGGCGTCATTGACTACAACAGCTTCAAGGAGAAAACTGGTCTCGACTGCGCCAAATGGCTCATCGAATTTTGCCTCGAGAAAAATTTGCCGTTCCCCAAGTTTTACGTTCACTCCATGAACCCCATCGGCAAGCAAAACATCATCAGTGCTGTAAATTCCTTCAAAAGATATTTGCAGAAATGACTGGCAGGAACCCTGAAAAGAGTATATCATAATCTTGATGAATGAGAATTGCGATGGAATGAAACCTTTTTCAGGCTCAATCGATGAACTGCTGCTGCAGTCCATGAAGCTGGACCCTAATGTTGTGGAGCAGCAAGTTGATGAGGAAAATTATGATGTTGTAGTTGCTGATATTATGAGGTTGTTTAGTTGTGACCGAGCAGAAGCAGAATCATTGTATAACGAGGCTCATAGCGAAATGGTTCAGAAGGGTATTGATGCGCTTATCGCAGAGGGCAAGGTTGAAGTTGTTGGGTCTAATGAGAGTGGTGAACTGCTGTACGGTTCAGTCAAGGGTTAATTTTTAACGCGACCGTAGCTCAATGGTAGAGCATCGGCCTTTTAAGCCGGGTGTTATGGGTTCGAGTCCCGTCGGTCGCACCATTTTTGCAGCAATGAGGGCAGTCGTCACTAAGACGTAGTTTGGGGTACTGGAAATAATCCGGTACATTAGGCAACTGAGCGACCTGATCTGCCAAAACATACAGTGCGCCCAAGCGATCTTGTTTTGAGTCGCTTTACACTGAGTCAACAATGGGCAATAATTTTTGCGATCGTAGCTCAATTGCAGAGCAGCAGACAAGTAATCTGTTGGTTATGGGTTCAAGTCCCGTCGATCGCGCCATTTTAGTTCTTTTAATAATTTGAGTTGGGGCTGTATCCGCAAGGACAGCATGGTGTTAGTGAAAGCATTGGAAATGCGGTCTTTCACCGGACTACGACGATTCTAACCAACTCTTTAATTTTATCTGTAGCTCAGTTGGTAGAGCAGAGTTCCTAACTATGGGTAAAGCCCTCGAAAATCTTATGTTAGGTTGTAAAATTTCCTTGTACTTGTGTACAAGTTGTAAAGATAGCCGTTGGTTCGACTCCAACCAGATAAACAATTTTAACCAAGCAATAGAGCGAGCTACTTGATAAGGAATCGAAGAATATGATAACAGCGTTGCTGGCGCCTGTAAAATAATGGAAGCAAACGGAAACATTATTTAGAGATTTTTTTGCTTGGTTATCTAATTTTTGTAACAAGACTGATAGATGTGTAGGAGAAATCCAGAAAAACTTGTTGCAGTTCCTGTCGTTTGCATCTAAACTAATCGTAGAAAGAATAAAAAAATGAACAAAGAAATCGTTAACATCGTTCGGGACCGCAAGGGTAATCCTCGCGGTTATGTTGTCGCTACTAAGCTCGAGAATGGTAAGGTCGGCCTTGGCTGGTCTTATGTTAATGTGAAGGCTGGAGATCGCTTCGATAAGTATCTCGGCCAAAAGATCGCCATGAATCGCGCTTATACTGGCACTGATAAGTTCGTGCCTCGTGATGTGATGAAGGTGATTGAGCGAGTGACTTCTCGTGCTGTGAAGTACTTCAAGGCTCCTATGGATGCTTACCCGCAGCAAGTTGTTACTGTTGCTGTTTAATTGCTAATGTTATGATTAAAATCCTTGTGGATCTCGAAACTGATGGAACCAGCTTTAACGCAAATATTCGCGGCGAAGTTGCGAAGATCTCCAGAGATCTTAATGAAATGATTTTGGAATCTATTGGCACAGAAGCTACTTGTATAACGCGAAACATTTTTGACTCTAACGATCAACGTATCGGTACTGCTACTATAACTAACCCTTGGAAAGAATAATATGGAACGTAAACTCGCTACTGTTGTAAGAATTGCTGATGTTCAACCCATTGCGGGCGCTGATGCCATTGAGTTGGCTAGTGTCAAGGGGTGGAAGGTTGTTACTCGTAAGAACGAGTACAAGGTAGGAGACTTGGCTGTGTATTTCGAAATTGACAGCTTCCTGCCTGTTGCTCCTCAGTTTGAATTTCTCCGCAAGACTTCATACAAGAAGATGGGAGACCAAGAGGGCTTTCGACTCAAGACTATTAGGCTTCGTGGTCAAATTAGTCAAGGGCTATTGACTCCTGTACCTAATACCATCTTTGGTCCAATTACGGAAGGAGATGACTTGACTGAGTTGCTGCACGTTGTTAAGTACGAGGCTCCCATACCGGCTCAATTAGCTGGTAAAATTAAATGCAGCTTCCCTAGTTTCATCCCTAAGACTGATGAGATCCGCATTCAGAACTTCCAGGCTGATACGAACTTTTCTCCTGCTGGGGAGCGAGTATACATTACTGAGAAGCTGGATGGTACCAGCTTTACTTGTTACTTTAACAAAGGAGAGTTTGGTGTATGTGGTCGCAACTGGGAGCTTACTGAGAGCGGTGATAATTCTCTATGGAACATGGCTAACTTACTGCAGCTCAAGAATAAGCTTACTTTGTTAGGTAAGAACATTGCTCTTCAGGGCGAACTAATTGGTAACGGCATCAATGGCAATCTTTACAGATTGCGAGACCATAAACTGTTCATCTTTACCGGTTATGATATCGACACAGGCAAGCGAATGCCTTTTGATATGCTGGAATGGATTTTGTTTAAGCTCGATTTGCAAATGGTTCCAGTTATTGATAGTAACACCATTCTACCTAAAGGAGATATTGTGGATTACATGTTGTTAATGGCTGAGGAAAAGAGTGTTATTAACCCTGAAGTTGATCGTGAAGGCATTGTTGTTCGTGGTCTAGAGAAAAAATTTAGTTTCAAGGCTATTAGTAACAAATATCTTATGAGTGAAAAGTAGAGAGATTTAATAAATATTCAGTGATGACACTGAGTAATTTCTTAACCGAGGCAGCAGTAAATTACAAGATTGGTAGCGGTAACCCGGAGAGGATGCTTTATGACTTCTATGTCTTAAGCTTCATCTCTACTATTAACCTCGCACCTGAAAAAACTGGTACTTTATCCTTTGGTAACATTGGATTCCAGGGTGGTTTTCTCGGTAAATCTGACAGAGTCAAGGAGGACATTGAGTACGCTCAAGATGTCCTCCTTCCTGTGGAAAAAACAAAGCTGATTAAAGGCTTGTTTGTATCCATTTGCGCTGAGATTTCCCATGTGGAAGAAAGAAACAAAAGCTTTGCTGGTACTCCATTAGAAAAATCAAAGGTATTTAAATATTATATTCGTAATCTTACTTTAATGACCAAAGGTTTGCCTAAAGAATTTCAAATTACTAGAGTAAGAGAACCAAAGGCAGCAACTCCAATGAGAGCCTCGTATAAGATTTCTTATCAAGCAGCAACTAAGGCAATTAAAGATGCCGGTTCTACACCATATGAGTTTGTTCAGTTGTGTGAATATGCCTTTAAGAAAATGGAATGGAAACCTGCCTATGGAGGAGAGGCTTGGGCAAATATTTGCTCAGGGTACAGATTGTTAGTAAATTCTAAGTCTAAAGATCAGGTAACTGTAGCTATTGACCATGCATATGACCTGGAGCATAACACAGGCGCGGCTCTCAACAAGGTAAAGAATTTCTACATTACTGATAACAATGGTAATGAAGACTTTACATGGATGGGCAAAGCATTGGATTTGAAGCGGGAGGCTACAACAATGAATAAGCTCATTGAAAAGTGTAGTGGAGATATGAAGAGGTTAGCCTTGCAGGCCATGGCATTGTCTCCTATTAAATACTTGAAGAATAAAACCCCAGCCCCTGAGGTGGTGATGCAGCAGATTGCTAGGAGAGCTGGAGGAGATTCTCTAAGAGCCTTTAACCAAGCAGCTCCTGAGAAGTACACAACAGGAAATGAAACTCCAACAGTAACACCAGGTTATAAAACAGCTGCAGCTCCTAAAGACCCTCCTGTAGCTCCATTCACTTTTCATAAAAACTCAATTTATTTTGACAACTTTTTAAAGACGTATGTAGAGTTTATTAAACCAGACCCAAATTCTAATTTAGGCATGGTAGTTGCTTTAGAGGCAATTACTAGTGAAACTAATATTTCTCTCTTGGAATATAAAATAAAAGCGTATAACAAAGAGGCAGGAAAATTGAATACGTATATTGTTATGGAAACTGACCTGGTGCAAGTTAGCGCAGCAGATACTGAAGCCTTAAAAGATGCTACATCTGGTAAAACCATCTCAACTCCATCTATTCAATCAGATAAAGCATATGTACATAATCTAGTTCCTGAAGCTCCTGAACCTGCGTTTGGATATGGGAAGGTTACTAATTTCGTACCTGAAAAAATTTATTATGATAAAAATACAAAAGCATATGTAACATATATGCCTAAGAGCGGGTGGACAGATCCAAAAATAGTAAAATTATATGCTGTTACTGATAATTCCAATTTCTCTCTTTTAAAAAATAAAATAGAATTATTTAAAAAGGAGTTTGGCGCGATAAAATCATATGTTGCTGCTGTAAAAGATCTTGTTGAAATTGATAAAGAAGATGCAAGTTTAGTAAAAGATATACATTTAATAGCTCAACCTAAGGATATCCCTGTTAATAAGCCTAATTTAAAGGTGTATATACCTTTCCATAAAATAGGTGACACTGTGTTTATAGATGTTAATAAAAAAGTTACAGGCGAAATAGTTAATTTGGTTTTTACAGATGACGAAGATTTTTATAAAATTAAAATAATTAAAAATACAAATAATTCCGTCTATGCTGAGGGATTAACATATTCAAAATCCGCAAAGTTTATAGATGATTTAAACCCAAAATACAAAGTAGCAGATAGAGTAATTATAGTAAAATCCGGTGAGGAAGGTATCATTGTACAAACCCCATCCAACCAAGACGCTACATCTAATTACGTTATTAAGATTACAAAAACAGTAGATTCAAAGTTTTTCAAAAAGGGGGAAGAAGTTCTAGTTAATTCCAGTGATATATCACCTTTGAAGAGAGAGAATGCCAGCGATAGAACTAATGCTGAAAAGAAGCTGAGTACTCCTGGCAATATTCCTATGGAGGCCTGGAATAAAATGAGTGACAAAGTTAAGAAAATCTTTGTTCCTTATAAGAAAGATAAAAATGTTTCTTATGTTTATTTTACTGATAAAGACGGTTATCAATTGGGTTTGTATGGAGCAATTCAAGATGTAAAATACTCTGAATATGGAAACAATGTGATTTTATCTGCTGTTTTTAAGTATTATGCAGGAGACTCTCTAGGTTCTCAAACAACAATATTTGAGAAAGATTTTGGTAATCTACAAGACTTCAAATCCGCTTCAGAAACAATCGAAAACTCACCACTTTTCAATGCTCCCTCTCAAAACCTTAGTGATGCTCCAGCTCTCACACAAAATGATGACCCTGAAGTTGGTCAAGTATATTATCACATTCCATCTCAGCAATATGTAAAAATTAAATCTAGTGGAAGTGGAGTATATGCTGGAAAATATCATTCGATTATTCCAGTTGCAAAGACTAAGTTTACTCCTGCATATTACACATTTAACTGGGCAGAGACTACAGCGGTGAATAAAGATTTGCAGAAGTTATCTGCCAAGGCTATACAATATTTATCAACAAGCAAAGGTGACTTTGAAAGTGTTTTACCATCAACTAAAACCCCTGAAAAGCTAGAGTCCCATCAAAAAAGCATCCTGGTACATTATGTTTCAAATGAAGATTTTTTAAATTTAATTAATCCAGAGGCTTTATCCTCTCAATCTGAAATAGTTAGAAATGGTTTATATTATGATGTCACTACAAGGTTAGTTGTGAAGCCATTTACTTCTAAAAAGCAGTTTGGAGACGCAAGTAAAACATTAGATGTTCAGCCGATGGAGCAGATTTTAATAGATTATGTAGGCGATAAAAAGGGCGACATAGGAAAATTAACAGTCAATAAATCTATAACAGTTTATGTGACTGATTTGCACAGAATAAATGATTCAAAATAAAAGTTGACTCTTTAAAAATCTGCTGCTATAATAAACACAGATACAAGATGAAACACCAAATAGACACAATGACTTCTATTAATAATCTCGTTAAAGATTATGAGAACACTATTGGCGTGCTAAGAATACAGAACGAACAATTGCGAATAGATTTAGAAGAATTACGCGCTAGTTACTTCAAGATTCTTAGCGAGCTAATTAAAAAAAATAGAAAGAAGAACAAATGATTATATGGATCATGGGACAGCCTAACTCTGGAAAAAGTACTTTATCCTTGCATGTAGAGGCACTATTGGGTGCTAATTGTGTAGCTGTCATCGATGGTGATGATGTTCGCAAAGGAATTGGTAATTTTGACTACTCGGATGAAGGAAGAAAAAAGAACATATGTTCAATCCAAGATATGGCGGCTCAATTCGATTTGCCTAATCCTAGGAAAGCTGTAGTTGTTGCTGCAGTTTCGCCCTTTAGAGACATGAGGGAAGATTTTAAGAAGAAGCACTATGTTAAGGAGATATATCTCTTCTCTGATAGGAAAAACTCTAACCATGTAGATGGGTTTGAACCCCCATTGAAGAATGCCTTGTTTCTCAACACAACCAGGTACGGCATTGATTTGTGCGCCAAAAGAATTCTAAATTTCTGTGGACTTTCCTCTGAGAAGCCTTCATAATCACATCAATGAATGAGATGCTCGACGCCCAGGACGGTCTTTACGATGCAGCCTTCGTCTCTGCAGAAGAGTTTTACTTTGCTGGAGATTCTCTTAGCGACTGTGCTGCTAGCTAGCCTTATAGGAGTAACAGCCTTTAACTTCAATAGTTTATCAGCATCTGCTCAATACAGAGATGCCAAAGAAAATCTCAAGACATTTTTAATAAGTCAGAAGTACCGAGCAGCCTATGAGCAGAAGGAAATAGAAGTTGATGTTAGTAAAATAACAAATGACTTTAACATTGTAGATGCTACTAAGATAATATTTTTCTCTGATGGTTCTACAGAAGAGAGCTACATTATTATCAGCTCTTTAGATGGAAAGTACACTAACAAGCTGATAATTAATGTTATAGGTTATGTATCAGAGCAAGATGTATTTGATGTACCTCTCATTGAGTCTACAGACAGGTTACCGTTAGAAACATATGAATAGACTTAAAGAGTGGATTAAGTGGCATTGCTATGATATATTTGTTTGTGATCATGTCAAAGGAGAAGGAGTTCTCGTTGATGTAGGTAGAAACAAATGTTGGTGGTGTACTAAGTGTGGATTATTAATCGAAACTTGTAACGGTCCTTTTTTCTTATGGAAATTGACGAATTTATTGAAACGGATACTGGTAAAAAAGCTGTAAAGGCTATTGAAGAGCAAAAGCGTGATCTTGAGGCAGCTTGGGGTTTTACCACAGAAGAGATGCATCACATTGAGCTGTGTATGCTTAAAGTAATTAACGAGATGTACATGACTGCAGAAGAGCTGGAGGATGATGTGCGATATTATACTAAAGTCATTGACAAGTATCGCAAAATATTGCTGGAGGTTTCTGATGCTGTTGGAGCTAAAAGTCCTGTAGTGGATGGAACTGCTGTAATGGAAGATGCTATGTTTCATACTTT
>Ga0315292_10000712_pt1 | contig 16399 bp, 10 predicted proteins | sample YL17G13_0_MG_FD_204029 | JGI IMG/M metagenome (GOLD analysis project Ga0315292, IMG submission 204029) | Sediment microbial communities from Yellowstone Lake, YNP, Wyoming, USA - YL17G13_0 | ecosystem: Environmental > Aquatic > Freshwater > Lake > Sediment | place: USA: Wyoming | collected... | reverse complement strand
TAATGTACTTGTCATGGATAAAAGGGAAGAGATAAAACAAAACCGGCTCTCTTTATTGAACGATATATGGAAGACGGCGTCTTCAGTTGCGGACTTTTCAAGGATTTCCGTAAATTGATAGACCCGAGAAACTGCGGATGTCTAAAATAAATTCATTTATTAACAGTCTCATAATAATGACTACACATATTCATAAAATCCCTACTATCCTCCCTTTTCCAAAGGGAGGAATAATTCCCCTCTTGGGTAAAGAGGGGTTAGGGGAGATTTTCAGGTAAATGTCTATTCAATTATGAGACCCCTAAGAACTCGTAAGTTATTGATCGGGAATCACGCATTTGTTTGTCTGCCGGCTTCTTTATTAAGGATATCGCGCACTGTTTCGAGAAGCTTCCGGGGAGTGGCCGGTTTTAGAATAAAATTCTGCGAGTCTTTTAATATCCCCTTTTTTTCGATGATGTCCGCCGTATAACCGCTTGTGAAAAGCACCTTGACGCTTGGCTGTTCTTTCTTCAGGTCTTCGTATACCTCTTTGCCGTTTTTCTTGGGCATAATGACGTCAAGGATAACGAGGTCAATAATGTTTTTGTAATCATGGAAGACCCTTACGGCGTCCCTGCCGTCCACAGCCTCTATAACCCTGTATCCCACGCGTTCAAGCACCTTTTTTGTCAGGTCCCTTACCTGTGCATCATCTTCAATGACAAGGATCGTCTCCGTGCCGCCTTTGACGTCGGCGCGCTCAACCTGTTTCAATTGTTCTACTTTGGATGTGATCAGCGGTAAATATATTTTAAAGGTTGTTCCTTTGCCGGGCTCGCTGTAGACGTTGATAAACCCTTCATGCTGTTTTACGATACCGTATACCATCGCAAGTCCAAGACCGGTGCCTTTGCCCACCTCTTTTGTCGTAAAGAAGGGTTCAAAAATTCTTTCTCTTGTAACATCATCCATGCCCTGACCCGTGTCTGCAAAGGATATCATTGCATAATTGCCCTGTCTGCCGAACCCGTATGTATTGACGAAATCATCGTCAAGGCTTACCGGGTCCGAACTGATAATGAGACTCCCTCCGTCCGGCATGGCGTCTCGTGCATTTGTCGCAAGGTTCATCAGCGCCTGCTCTATCTGGGTCGTGTCCGCCATTACAACCAAATCTTTATGGGTAAGATGCGCGGAAAGCTCTATGTCTTCACCGATCAGTCTGGCAAGAAGCTTTTCAAGGACGAGGATAATCTCGTTCACATCGACGGGCTTTGTATCGATAATCTGGGTCCTGCTGAAGGCAAGCAGAGCATGGGTAAGATTTGCGGCCCTTTGCGCTGAATTCAGGATATAGGTTATATAATCGTTCAGCGTTTCATCGGAGTCCATCTCCATCTGCAACAGGTGGCTATAGCCGATTATAGCGGTAAGGATATTATTGAAATCATGGGCTATGCCTCCGGCAAGCTGGCCTATCGCTTCCATCTTCTGCGCCTGCATCAGTTGCTGCTCGAGTTTTTTGCTTTCCGTGACGTCTCTTGATATGATAAGCGCTCCGGCAGGATTGCTTTCCCTGTCCATCAAAGCCACATTGGCAGTGCAGTGGAAATAAACCGCTTTACCGTCTTTTGAAAGCAACTGTGTGTCGCGCTCGTATGCTTTTCCATCTTGCAAGGCCCTGAGCATAAAACAGGGATAAGGCTCGCAGGGTTCCGTCCTGTTATGATATGCAGCATAACATTTTTTCCCGACAGGATTATATCCCAGGAAATTTATTTCGACGTCATTGACCCAGATAAGATTAAAATCTTTATCTATCATTGACATATGATCAGTGATGGACTGTAGTATGGTATTGAGTTTCTCTTCGCTTTCTTTTAAAGCCTTTTCAGCCTTTTTCCGTTTTGTTATATCTCTGAAGTCCTCAACAATCCCGACCAATTCACCGTCCGGGCTTCGAAAAGGCGTTGCCGTCACAATGCAGGGTATCTTGTCTCCCATTTCGTTTTCCCTCAAGGCCTCAAACTCGATGCGTTCTTCACCGCTAAATATCCTCTGCAAAGAACACTTCGCAGTATGACATTGAGGGCCGGGAAAGACTTCATAGCACTTTTTGCCTTTAGTTTCTTCTTTCGGCACCCCCGACATCTGCGCAAAGGTCTCGTTTACCCTGAGTATGTTGGAAGAGTTGTCGATTAAGCGGATGCCGTCTGCTGCGGTATGAAATACCTGTCTGAGTTCGGCATATGCAAGCTTTGTTATCTCTTCAGCCTGTTTGCGCTCGTTGATTTGAAGGAGCAGCGGATTAAACACGAAACAATAAAGCACCGGCGAAAGAATTATTACTAATAAAGCCGCATCGAGGAATACCCACGTTTGTATGGAGATATGAGGGAAGAACGAAAGGACCGCCATAATTAAGGCTTCCGCGATGAATACGGAAAAGATTATTATAAACAGCAGTCTTGCCGGCGACTGGTCGATGCTTTTATTAAAAGATTTGCTTGCAGGTATATCCATGCCGTTTCCACCCACCTTTGCTCTCCGGACCCCTTTATTTAATTTATAATATAAAGCATATGCTACATAATTTCCAGTAAAATTTGTTTATTACCCCTTTGCCAAGGTAGATGTTTTAACACCCTCCCCAACCCCTCCCGTCGAGGGAGGGGTGTATTTACTGCCCTCTCCCCTGGCGGGAGAGGGTTAGGGTGAGGGGGTTTTATAGTTTGTACACAGACTTCTAAATATAGTAACAAGCATTTGATGGACGGGTTTCAGTAAAATAAAAGAATGACTATTTCCAGGAGTTTTTCCGCATTCGGGTTTAGAGACTATAAGCTCTTTTGGTTTGGGCAGCTTATTTCCCTGTCAGGGACATGGATGCAGTCTGTTGCGCAGGGGTGGCTTGTATACAGTCTGACAAAATCACCTTTTTATCTCGGCATGGTTGCGGCTGCCGGTTCTTTGCCGATATTGCTCTTTACGCTTGGCGGAGGCATAGCAGCCGACAGGTTCCGTAAGAGGAACCTTCTTCTTTTGACCCAGGCATTGTCAATCCTGCCTGCCCTCCTGCTCGGTATTTTGATAGACATTAACATGGCAGCCGTATGGCAGGTTGCACTCATTGCAGCGTTTCTCGGAACAGTGAATGCCTTTGACATACCTGCGAGGCAGTCTTTTATGGCTGAGCTGGTGGGGAAAGAGAACTTAACAAATGCCGTAGCATTAAACTCTGCCGCATTTCACGGGGCAAGGATGATAGGTCCCGTTATCGCAGGCATTGCAATAGCTAATTTCGGGCTTTCCGCATGTTTTTATCTGAACGCCGTTAGTTTCCTGGCGGTCATTGTTGCCCTCTCAAGGATCAGGACCGTCGGAGAAGTAAGAATTTCCTCTCAGGGCATTCTGAAAGACCTTATTGAAGGGATACAATTCATGAGAAACAAGCCGGAGATCTACAGGATTATTATCATGATCGCCATATTCGGCCTGCTCGCAATGCCCTTTGTAACGCTCCTTCCGGCCTTTGCAGTAGAAGTCCTTAAAACCGGTTCCGCGGGATTCGGTTTACTTGTCGGCGCTACCGGGGCAGGCGCCTTGTCGGCGGCATTGTTCCTTGCCCTGAAAGGGGATATCGAGAACAAAAACAGGTTTATGGCGGTCGCAGCCTTTTGTGTCTCCGTGCCCCTTCTCTTTTTTTCGTTATCAGGACATTTTTATTTTTCTTTGACAATCCTCTTTGTTATCGGCTGGGGTCTTGTCAGTTTCCTTGCAACGGCAAACAGCTTCATACAGCTTTCCGTCCCCGACAACCTGAGGGGCAGGGCCATGAGTGTTTATACGTTTGTATTTCTGGGCACTGCCCCTATCGGCAACTCACTGATGGGGACCGTTGCAGATTTCATAGGCGCTGCACATGCAGTAAGCATCTTCGCCCTCATCTGTATTCTGGTTTCCGCAGTCTTTTGTGTGAAAATATGCAAAAGTTAGTAGTATATTAAGCAGTTATGAAAATCCTTGCGATTGAAACATCTACCATGCTTGGCGGCGTAGCTATTGCCGATGATTCAGCGGGACTGATAGCCGAAGTCAGGCTCAACGTCAAATCCACGCATTCGGAAAGACTGATGACGGAGATTGATCACGTCCTGAAGCAGTCTTTTTTGAAAATATCGGATATAGACGTCTTTGCAATAGCCGTCGGTCCGGGCTCTTTCACGGGCCTGAGAATAGGGTTGAGCACGGCGAAAGGATTAGCCTATGCAACGGGAAAGCCGATAGTGTCCGTTCCTACTCTTGAAGCCTTTGCCTGGAATTTTCCTTACTGCCGTTATCCGGTCTGCACCCTCCTTGATGCAAGAAAAAAAGAGGTATATGCGGCGGTCTTCAGATGGGAAGATGCGGGGTTTGTCAGGTTAATAGACGAGATTTCGATAAGCGTAGATTCATTGGTGGGGAAAGCTGAATTCCCCGATGAAAAAATACTCTTTGCCGGAGAAGGGGCGATACTCTATAAAAATGAGATAACCGAACTTATGGGTGACGGGGCTCTCTTTGCTTCACCCGAAAAGATGTCGCTTTCGCCTGCCAATGTTGCCTCACTCGGTCTTAAAAAGGCTTCGCAGGAAGATTTCTCGGAACCGGTGAGCCTTGTGCCGTTTTATATCAGAAGCTCGGAGGCGGAGGTTAAATTAAATAAGAAAATGTAACGTTTTAAAAATAGCATGGATGAGCTGATAATCCGGGAGATGAAACATGAAGACGTTCCCCGCGTTTTGGAGATCGAGCGTCTTTTATTCGGCACGCCATGGTCTGAAGACTCTTTTCTGAATGAAATATATAAAAAATATGCTATTTCAAGAGTTGCCGTAATCGATGAAAATATTGTCGGATACCTCTGCGCAAACTATATACCGCATGAAGCTCATATGCTGAACCTTGCCGTTCATCAGGATTTTCAAAGACGGGGCATTGCGAGCCTGCTGATGAATGAAGCGCTTAAGGAATTGAAAAAGAAAGACTGTGTTTTCATATATCTTGAGGTCAGGGCTTCAAATACCGGCGCAAGGAAATTTTATGAGCTTTTCGGGTTTGAGGTTATAGACGTCAGGAAAAAATACTATATCAATCCGAAAGAGGATGCGCTTGTAATGATGGGCAGACTCTGACCCGGATTACTTATAAAAATGATATGGCAAGCGGGGATAGAGTATTTTCGCTCATTCTCGGTCGTTCCTCCCTCCGAGGCTTTTGCTTCCCTATTATTAAATATCGTATTTGACTATCGGCAAAAAAAACCGCGAAAATACTCTATCCCCGCTTGCCATGCTAATGCCGATATGAGCGGGTAGTTACTTCCAGACGCCCTTTATATTGTGACCGCATTTCGGACATGTACCGTCTTTTATCGTGTTCTCGCCGATGCTGAAGCCGAACCGATGGATAAGCAATTTTTTACAGTCAGGGCAATAGGTGTTCTCTCCCCCTTCACCGGGGACATTCCCTTCATATACATATTTCAGCCCTGCTTCGAAACCGATTTCTCTTGCCCGTCTGAGGGTTTTTACCGGCGTTCTCGGTTTGTCGAGAATTCTATAGGTCGGATAAAACTGCGTAACATGCCAGGGCATCGAGGGATCTACTGATGATAGAAATTCCGCTATGTCCCTCATATCTTTTTCTGAATCATTATAGTCCGGAATAATTAAAGTAGTGACCTCTACCCATACGCCAAGCGCTTTCATGAGTCGAATGGTTTCTTTGACAGGGTCAAGCCTGGCGCCGCAGATTTTCTTATAGAACTCGTCACCTCCCTTGAGGTCGATATTATTTCCATCCAGATAGGGAGCGATAGCTTTGGCGGCTTCAGGTCCGGTGTAGCCGTTGCTTACGAAGACGTTCCTGATCCCTTTTTGATGAGCAAGTTTTGCGCAGTCATAGGCGAATTCAAAAAATATGGTCGGCTCGGTATAGGTATAGGAAATACTCTTGCAGCCGTTTCGGCCGGCCGCTTCAACAACGGCTTCCGGCGTTGCAGGCTGCCCCATAATCTCCCCCTCGTGTTCTTTCGGATATTGGGATATCTCATTATTCTGGCAGTGTTCACAACGGAAATTGCAGCCTACCGTAGCGATTGAAAAAGACGTCGAGCCGGGCAGAAAATGGAAGAGTGGCTTTTTCTCAATAGGGTCTATGTTCATGGATATCAACTTGCCGTACACAAGGCTGTATAAGGTCCCATCCCTGTTTTCACGGACCGAACAAATGCCCCTTTTCCCCTCTTTGATTACACAATGATGAGCGCACAGAAAACACCTGACCTTCTTCTCATCAAGCCTCTCGTAAAACATCGCCTCTTTCATAATGCTATTTCATTTGTTTCATGCCGCCGGGCATTCCCTGCATCATGGGGAGTTGCGGCATCTGCATCTTTTGATAGCCTGCGGGGAGTTCAAAGAGGCTGTCGGACTGGGGTCCCATCTTTATATTTTTAAGTTCCTGGCTCCATGAGCCGTCAACGTCCGCAGTCTTGACCGGCATTTTGACGTCGGTGGCGAGCCATTGGTAGACCTGGCGTTTATCGTTATCGACCTGATAGGTAATCAGATATTTTATGGTAGGATGACCGTCTATGGCTTCCCTCCCAACCTCTTTCCTTTCAATCTCTCCTTCATATTTTTCGTCTATTTTCGGCTTGTTTTTCATGTCGAAGGGGATTTCCATATACATCTTCGTTTCGGGCATTAAATTCCAGGCGACTTTCTTGTCCAACCTTGTAATTATGACCATGGACATATCGTTATGGGGCTTCATTTCCATTCTGAACCTGTCTATTTTGAAGAAAAGCTTGCCTTTTAGCTGCTTATCTCCCTGGAATGTCGAAATAGTGTCGGCAAAGAATTCTGCAGCGAAGGCGGAAGATGCGGTAAAAAGAACGACAAAGAGAACGGCAAAAAGTTTTTTCAGCATTTAATTCCTCCATCTTTAAGTTTATTTATTATACAACTTTTGCAATAGTCAAGAGAGTGAGGTAATTGGTACAATAAGCGTTGTGAAATCATTAACGCCGGAAATTGCGGTGCAGTTGAGGAGCAGGATATATGTATGAAACCGGGAAATGCGAGTACTGCGGCAACCATATTAATACAAAATATAATTTCGGCGGCTGATGACGTCAATTTATTATTAGGGAGCTGATACCTTGGGGAATGATGCCGGGGAAAGAGTAAGCCGAAAGAAACGTAAAAGGCTTATCCTTTTTACACTTGCCGTGGTCGTCTTGGGTTTTCTCGTCTTCTTTTTGAGGGGCCGCTATGTATCCGATACTCTGAAAGGGATCATAATTCCCGAACTGGAGACCGCGACCGGGCAGAAAGTCGAAGCGCCGCATATATCCGTCAATATCCTGCCTTTATTCATCGAAGCAAAAAACATGAAGGTGTCCGATTCGTCCGGAAATGTCATTGTTAATACAAAAAAGGTCAAAGGTTATATATCGCTTTCCGGGGTTTTCAACCGGCAGCTTACACTGCAGAGGCTTGTCATTGAAGAGCCGTCTGTTGTATCGAACAACCGGCAGCTTGATGAGATCATCCGGCATGTCCGGGCATATCTTGAGCAGGAGAGGGACCTTCCTTTCAAGGTCAAAATAAAGGTTGTCGAAGTGGTCCGGGGGTCCGTTGATCTTAAGGATGAGGAGTTAAAGTCCCGGGCAGGGATAAAGGGTCTTTCAGGCGAGTATATTATCGGAGATAACCCGAGGCTCAAGGCGTCCGTCAAAGAACTTACTATAGACAAGAAAGATTGGCCGAATATTAAGTGTGACATAAACACCTCGGTTGTTTTTAAAAAAGACCGGATTGAAATAAAGCAGCTTGAGATCGGGGCCTACGGGTCCAGATTCACCGGAGAAGGCTATTATGCCGGGGGGAAAGGGACCTTTAAAGCCGGTATAGACCTGATCGTTGATTCTATGAAACGTATGTTTCACCTTGTACAGAAGGGCGACGGCAGGATTTCCGCAAAAGGCGAAATATGGCTCGGCAAGGATGAAGCCGGGCCTCCTTCAATAAAAACCCCGCAGGAAGGCGTCCCTCTAAAAGGACTGAAAGACGTGTCCCTGAATTTAAAAATCGGAGGCGATTTCTATCTTCAGACCTTAATGGAATTATTGACGGTCAAAGAGAAACTTGAAGGCCTTGTCGACTTCCAGGGGACAATAACGGGAAGGCTTAATGATATTTACGGAAAAGGAAAGGCGCGCATGCAGAAAGGAAACCTCTATGGCGTCGATATAGACGAGGTGAACTGTGACGTTATCTATAAAGACGGCGTGATGGATTTCAAAAACGGCTTGGGCCGCTTGTATAATGGCACAGCCGAAGCCGACGCCTCAATAAAGCTGCCGGTTGTCGATTTCTTTTCCCTGAATGTGAAGTTTAATTCGGCTGATAGCGGGCCTGTTTTGAATCTGATAAGATGGGACCCCGGGATACCTCCCGGCAAAGTGGATGGAGAGCTTTCATCTTCCGGCAGCGCGTTCGCACCCGACGGGCGGTTTATATATAAGGCGATAGCTCCGGAACAGCGGTCAAGGATAACGGGATACCGGAAGCCTGTCGACGACGTCCTCAACAGGATAAAAGATATAAAAGGCAATTTTTCTATGCGTGAGAATATGCTTTCCCTGATGAATCTGCAGCTCGGCACGGCACTGTCAAAGGCCGATGCAAATGGAACTATAGACCTGGCGGGGAAAACCCTAAATCTGAAAAGCAGGGTTCATACCGAAAACGTTTCGGACTTTGCCCTACCCTATTACAGGGAACTCAAAGGACGTGGAGATTTTAACGTAGACGTAAAAGGGACATTTGAAGACCCGAGGATTGAAGGCAGTTTTACGCTGGCAAGCGGCATAATCGAAGGATACAGGTCGGATAGCGTAACATCAGACTTGTCATACCGGAAAAATCTTCTCGAAGTCCGTGAAGCGGTCTTCAGGTCATCCGGGGAAGAACATATTATAAAAGGGAAGATAGCGTTCCCTGAAGCCTCTCATCTTTTTGATCTTTCTAACACCGTATATGATTTGAGGGCGTCCGTCAGGAATGCCGAATTGGGTCAGGCGGTAAGAATTTTCTACAGGGACTTTGTTGCAACAGGAAGGCTGAATGGCGATTTCCGGATCGGAGGAAGGGACCCTAATCTCGAGGTTACGGGCAATGTCTCAGTGGAAAAAGGCTCGGTTTATAAAATTCCCTTTGATTCGGGAACAACGTCGCTTACATATTCCGGCCGGGCGCTGTCTTTAAATAAGTTAAAGATTGTTAAAGGCAAATCCGTTGTGGCTGGAGAAACGCAATTTCTTTCCGGCGGAAGGTTTACCTACACGGCGGTATCTGAAAGGTTTATGTTAAAGGACTTCGGCTTTGGACAAATGCCGGAGGATATATTTTTATCCCTTGAATCATCAGGGCAGGGGACCGTTGACAATCCCTCCCTGTCGCTTACAGCAAAAGTTGGGGGGGGAAGCTTTAAAGGGCAAAATATGGGCGGAGGCGCCATAAGCGCTTCGATAAAGAACAGGGACATAGCGTTAAACGCTGTATTGTTCAATGAAAGGATGAAGATCAAAGGGAGCGGACGTTTTGATGAAACATTGCCATGGAGCGCCGAAATATCAATGCAGCAGGGCAGATATGATTTCCTCGCAAGCGCAATCATGAAGGATGTTCCCGAAGACCTTCAGCTTAATCTTGATGGCGGCGTCTCTTTAAAAGGAGACAGGAACAACATTTCAGCTTCACTTGATATAGGCCACGTAACGCTTTCTCTGTTCGGACAGACATTTGCAAATGATTCACGGTTACAGGTACGGATGGATAACAAAAAAGTATCAATAAATACTTTTACAGTAAAAAGCGGTTCAACCTCTTTCAGACTCTATGGCGGGATGGAAATCGGCAAAGAATATGATATCTATCTTGACGGAAGTTCGTCTTTGTCGCCGCTGAAAGGGCTCTCAAAAAAAATAGGGTATTTAAAAGGTGACGCCGATTTTGTGTTCTCCGTTACCGGGAAATGGGACAAACCGAATATAAACGGCGGAATGAATTTAAACAATGCTTCTTTAGGTTTTAAGGATTTCCCGTCATATATAAGTTCAATTAATGGATATATGCATATCGATGATGACAAGGTGGTCCTTGAGAAGCTTTCAGGAAAGATAGGGGGCGGCGACGTAAATATATCCGGCATAGTCTATCTCCAGACATTCGCTATGAAGCGGTTCTATCTCCAGGCAAATTTTGATAATATAACGACGACTTTTACAAAGGACTTTGCCCTGAATTTTGACGGAAATCTTCTTTACAAAGGTACGGCGGAAGCGATGAGCATCACCGGCGATATTAAGATAAACAGGGCCAAATATAAGGAGATGGTTGAATGGAGAAGCTGGCTCCTTGCCTCAAAACCGAAAGAGATTCCCAAATCGGAGGCGTCCGTTTTTGAGAAAGCGCAGATGAATATAAGGGTCTCCGGAGGTGAAAATATCCTCATTGACAATAATATGGCGAGAATGCCTGTGCGGATAAGAGGCGATATGATACTGAGAGGAACGGTGACCGGCCCTATACTTTTCGGCAGGCTTGAGTCAAACGAGGGTTACGTCTATTTCAGGAACAATGAGTTTAAGATCATTTTTGCCAGTGTTGATTTTGCAGACCCCAACAGAATAAAACCCGTCTTCAATCTGACGGCTGAAACTAGTGTAAAGGGATATAATATACGACTGGGCCTGGAGGGACAGATAGATCGCTTTACACTTGCCCTTTCCTCTGATCCGCGTCTTGACGAAGCGGACGTTCTTGCGCTGCTCACCGTTGGACAGACCGGCAAGCAGTTGAAAGGCCTTGAGGGGGGCATCGGCGCGGGAGAAGCGACGTCATTTATTACCGGGAAGGTGCAGGATGTTGTTGAGGAAAGGATGAGGAGCATAACAGGACTGGACAGGTTTCAGGTGGAACCCTATGTCTCGAGCAAGACGGGTATGGTTGAACCTCAGGTGACCGTATCGAAACGGCTTATCGGCGACAGGTTATTCGTAACGTACACGAATTCAATAGTTTCAACCGAAGAACAGATCATTAAACTTGAATACCTGCTCAAGAAAAATATCTCGCTTATCGGGATGAGAGATGAAATGGGGAGTCTTGGAGGCGACATAAAATTCAGGTTTGAGTTTAAATGAACAATAAACGGAATATAAGATCATCGTCCGGGGAATTAGGGTGAGGAGATTTTTTGTCTTTAGCCCTCTTTTTTTTCTGCTCATGATACTTTTATGGTCTTCCGAATCTTCCGCTTCATTAGTAAGCGAAGCAGAGGTTCACGGCCTCGCATCTCTTGATAAGGAAGAATTACTATACCTTCTTGATATCCGGCCGGGGGAAAGGATAGATGCAAACACTGTGCGGACGGGTATCAAACGGGCTTTTCTGAAAGGTATATTCGAGGACATTTCAGTCGAGGCGGGAGACGGGGAGGAAACAAAGGTTGTCATTCATGTGAGGGAAAAGGATTTGGTAAGAAAAATATCCATAAAGGGCGATTATGCGGTCTCCGGGAAGAAAATAAAGGAGTTGTTCGGCATAAAAGAAGGTATGCTGCTGACCTGCGGTCTTCTTGAGAAAGCCACGGAGGATTTCAAGCGGGATTTAGCATTCCTGGGATTCCCGCGCGTTGAAATGTATTCAAAAATAAAGCGACTGAAAAAAAATCCTTACCTGGTGGATATCCTGATCGTTATAAACACCGGTGAGCCTGAAAGGATAAAAAAGATCGAGATTGAAGGAGCTGCTAAAGAAGCAAAATCGGTAATGAAACTGACGGATGGCGATGTATATAACCGTGAAATTTTAAATAAGGATATCGAGAAGATAAGGGTCTCTTTAAAGAAAAAGGGACACTATAAGCCTGTTATAAGCCGCTACACCTTTAAAGACGGCGTTCTTGCCTTTTCGGTCAATCCGGGGAAACGTCTTCAAATTTCCGTCCAGGGCAATGACACGGTATCTACGAAAACCCTTATGAAAGAAATGCCGTTTTTTGAAGCCGAGGATTTCAGCGATGATATCGTACAGGAGGCTGTGAACAGACTGCTGTCAATATATTATGTCAAAGGATATCCCTTTGCCCAGGTCGCACCCGTTGTAACGGTGAAAGACGATCTTATTACGGCTGCTTTTTTCATCTTTGAGGGAACCGAGGTTGAAGTGAAGGAAATATCTTTTCAAGGCAACAGCCTCAAGGCTGACAGACTGAAAGAGATCATGTCTCTCAGGGAGAACAAAAAGTATAATCCCGACCTGCTTGACCCTGACAGAGAGGCGCTCGAAAAGTTTTATAATGCCCTCGGATACCTGTCCGTGAAAATTGACGATATCCAGGCAGTCTATGAGGAAGGCCGGGAGACTGTAAATATTATTGTCGGGATACATGAAGGCGCAAAAACCGAGATAGGCCGCATAGATATAACCGGTGCAAACCTTGTTTCAAAAATGGAGTTGTTGAAAGTCGTCAATCTGCATCCGGGAGATCCCTATAACGAGGTTGACCTTACCGACGCCCGCTACAGGATTATCGAATTTTATAATAAAAAGGGCTTCCCCAATGCAACTGTTGAAGTGAAAAGGGAAATAGAGGAACTGAAAGCAGACGTAACATTTCAGATAAACGAAGGGTCCGTGGCGTTATTCGGCAAAGCGATTGTTACGGGGAACCGGAACACAAAATACGAAGTGGTCCGTAGGGAGCTAAAACAGCAGGAGAATATACCCTTTGATTACACTCTGCTTTCCAGGGAAAGACAGCAGCTTTATAAAACGGGTCTTTTTACGGATATCGATATGGAGGCCCTCGGCTCATATGAAGATAAAAAGGACGTCCTTATTAAACTGCGCGAAGGTGATGCGGGGGCCGTAGAATTCACCCTTGGATATGCCGAATATGAGCTTTACCGTGGGAGTCTCGATCTAAGCTACAGAAATGTCATGGGCATGAACAGGCAGGCATCTTTGAAATTAGAGGTTAGTTCTCTTGAGCGGCGGTATGTGCTTCAGTATTACGAACCGTGGTTTCTAAATACGGAGCTGCCCTTCAGAATCTATATCTTCGGAGAGGACAAGAAAGAGATAAGTATCGATACCCGAGAAACACGTTACCACATTACAAGGAATTCTATAACTGCCGGGTTTGAGAAGAAAATGAGCAATTTTTTGAGAGGAGAACTGTTTTATGAATTTTCTCTTGTTAATACCTATGACGTGAAACCGGATGTAGTGTTGAGCAAAGAGGACACCGGAACCCTTGTTATCAGCGGGTGGCGGATCGGCCTCATTTATGATACAAGGGACAACCAGTTTTATCCCAAAAAAGGGATTCTCTCCGGTGCAACGCTTAAAATTACCTCGCCGATTTTTTTATCGGAAACGCATTTCATTAAGCTTACTCTATACGGTAACGTCTATCGTGAAGTTGCAAAAGGTTTCGTTCTTGCCGCATCGCTCAGAGGCGGTTTGGCTCAGGGTTATTCCGGTACTAACGAGCTTCCGATCGTTGAGAGGTTTTTCCTTGGCGGAAGGACTACTGTGAGGGGCTATCCCCAGGATGAACTTGGCCCGAAGGGTTCCGACGGCACCCCGACCGGCGGGAACGCGTTTCTTATGGAAAACCTTGAATTAAGGACTTCATTAGGGAAGAACTTCGGTCTTGTTACGTTCCTCGACGGCGGAAACGTTTGGGTAAAAACCGAAGATATAAAGCTTACGGATGTCAAATTCACTGCGGGGCTTGGGTTAAGATACAACACGCCGGTCGGTCCGATCCGCATTGACTATGGACAAAAGCTGCAGAAAGAAAAAGGAGAAAGCGCAGGTGAATTACATTTCAGCATCGGACATGCGTTTTAAGAAAACAATACCGGTAGTGCTCGTGATTTTGATCTTCCTGGTCCAATGCACTTGTGTATCTGCCGAGATACGGGACCGGGTTGTCGCTTTTGTGGACGCCCAGGCAATAACGTTAAGCGAACTGGAGATCAAATTTACCGAATCCCGGAAGGTCAAGGCGGACATAACAAAGGAAGAGGTTTTGAATACCATGATCAACAGGGTCCTGCTCCTCAGAGAAGCCAAAAAGATCCGGCTGGAGGCGCCTTCAGACGAAGAACTGCTCAAGGAATATATTGATATGAAGATCAGGGCATTAATAAGGGTCAAAGAAGAAGAGATAAAAGATTATTACAATAAGCATATCGACAATTTCGAAGGAAAAGAACCGGAAGACATGCGGGACAATATTGAAAACTATCTCATCGAACATGACCTTAACGAGCGCCTGAAATCACACATTAATGAACTTAAGGGAAAGACCTGCGTACGGATACAATTGAATCCTGAATAGAAGAATAATCTAAATTATGAAAAAACTTGCTATCACCATGGGGGACCCCGGAGGGGTCGGGCCTGAAGTTATTGTTAAGGCGCTGGACTCCCCGGCGATCAGAAACATTTGCAGGCCGATAGTCATAGGCGACCCATCGATAATTGAAGAAACCCTGAGCCTGCTTGAAATTGCCTTGAAAGCAAGGGTCATCGAATCTCCCGAAGAATATAAACATATAAAAGGAGCGATTAACATTATCGGGCCTGATGAGAAGGCTGAATTCATAAAAAATAAACCGACTGCGCGTGGCGGAAAGGCCTGCGCCGGTTATATAAAAAAAGCCGTTGAACTTGCGTTGAACGGACAGGTTGACGGCATCGTCACCGCTCCGATATCTAAAGAGGCATTGAAGATGGCGGATATCCAATGGCCGGGGCATACCGAAATGCTTGCTCATCTCACAAAAACAAAAGATTATGCAATGATGCTTGCCGGAGGACCTTTGCGGGTGATTCTTGTCACGATTCATACGGCATTAAAAAATGTCCCTGATCTTATCACGAAACAAAAGATATTAAAGACCATACGCCTTGCAAAGTATGCCTGTGAAATGCTGAATATCAAAAAGCCGGTGATTGCGGTTGCAGGGCTGAATCCTCACGCAGGAGAGGCCGGAATGTTCGGGGACGAGGAGATCAATAAAATAGCTCCTGCAATTAAAGAGGCTATAAGGGAAGGCATTCCGGTTTCAGGCCCTTATCCGCCGGATGCCATATTCCATAAGGCATATAAAGGTAAAGTCGATATGGTCGTCTGCATGTATCATGACCAGGGGTTGATACCGTTGAAAATGGTTGCCTTCGATCAAGGGGTAAATGTCACCGTCGGGCTGCCCTTTGTCAGGACGTCCCCGGACCACGGGACAGCCTATGACATTGCATGGAAAGGGAAAGCAAACCCTGCAAGTATGATAGAGGCGATAAAATTGGCCGTAAAGCTGAAGCTGTGAGCCTCAACAAAAAGCACATCATAAGCTGGGCGTTCTTTGATTTTGCAAATTCGAGTTATTCCGCGGTTATCGCCGCCGTCGTATTCCCCGTATATTATGCCAACGTTATTGTCGGCAATCAGGCCGGACTCGGAGATTTGTGGTGGGGCAGGGCAATATCCTTCAGCATGGCTTTAGTGGCCCTCAGTTCCCCTTTGCTTGGAGGCATTGCGGATTACGGAGGCTACAGGAAAAAATTTCTCTTCCTTTATACAGCCTTGAGCGTTGCCGCCGTAACAGGTTTTTCATTTCTTGAGAAAGGCATGGTTATAGAGGGATTTGTCCTTGCTTCCATAGCAAACCTCGGCATGGAAGGCGGTCTTGTCTTTTATAACTCTTTTCTGCCCCGGATAGCGCCTGAAGAATATCAGGGAAGGGTTTCAGCGTGGGGTTTCATGGTCGGTTACGCAGGGTCTATTATCTCCCTGCTTATCGCGCTCCCGTTAGTAAAGAGCGGTAATTATAGCGCGACCTGGCTTATGGTTGCGGCATTCTTCGCCGTTTTCTCTATGCCGGCTTTTATTTTTCTTCCGGGTGATGTTAAAGGTGATTCCATGATGCGTTCAGGGATAAAAGGCTTGCGGTATTCGATGGCTGCCTTAAAAGAAATATGGAAAAGAGAAGAACCAAGAAAATTCCTTTTTTCATATATGATTTACGAAGACGGCGTAAATACCGTAATAGTCTTTTCAAGCATCTTTGCCGCCGTAACACTCGGATTTGCGCCGCAGGAACTTATTCTCCTTTATCTGGTTGTCCAGACTACCGCTCTTCTCGGCTCTCTGGCTATGGCAAAGCCTATTGATCTTTGGGGACCTAAAAGGATTGTTATACTGTCGCTGCTTATGTGGACCTCTGTTGCAATAATAGCCTTCTTTGTCCAGACCAAATCACATTTCTGGGTTTTGGCCGTAATTG
>Ga0315292_10000711_pt1 | contig 16403 bp, 12 predicted proteins | sample YL17G13_0_MG_FD_204029 | JGI IMG/M metagenome (GOLD analysis project Ga0315292, IMG submission 204029) | Sediment microbial communities from Yellowstone Lake, YNP, Wyoming, USA - YL17G13_0 | ecosystem: Environmental > Aquatic > Freshwater > Lake > Sediment | place: USA: Wyoming | collected... | reverse complement strand
AGATATGGCACATCCAAGAAAACACTATGCCTGAGGCAGTTGCTGCAGTAGTGAAAGATCGTTCAAAGAACATCGATAGATTTGAGAGGGAAATGTCGCAAGATGGTTTTATCCAACGAATGATCGATGGACATCAAATTCGCTTTCGTGTTTCCATCATGCCGATTGTTGGCACTGAATTCAAACATAAGTTTGAAAGTATTGTCATTCGTGTCCTCGATGATAGAAAGGTAATTACCGACCTAAGCAAGTTGGGATTACAGGGTCCGGCAAAAGATTTTTTCTACAAGGCGATTTCTAAACCACAGGGGATTATCATTCTTACCGGTCCAACTGGTAGCGGCAAGAGTACAACATTGATCGCTGCACTTCATCAGGTGATTGATCCGACAGTAAATGTTTTAACTGTTGAGGATCCTGTTGAGTATATCATCAAGGGAGCGCGGCAATTGAAGATTGGCTCAAAGATGGATTTCGATTTAGCGATTCGCGGTATTCTCCGCCATGACCCCGATATCGTTTTAGTTGGTGAGATGCGGGATAAAGTTACAGCTGAAATTGCCATTAAACTTGCAAATACGGGTCACCTAACATTTTCAACGCTTCATACCAACGATGCACCGAGTGCGATTTCCCGTCTCTATAAAATGGGCATCGAGCCATTTTTAATTGCCTATGCAATCAATATCGTTGTTGCCCAGCGGTTGATCCGAACATTGTGCCTAAACTGCAAAAAACCACAGAAACTAACAGACAAAGACATTCAAATATATTTAAAGTTTGGTTTTACAGAAGATTTGATGAAGAACACCACGTTCTACGAACCTGCAGGCTGCGATAAATGTAATAGTGGATGGAAGGGTAGAGCCGCCATACATGAAGCATTATACTTTACCAGGGAAATTAAGGAGCTTATTGTGAGTGCTGGTGAAGAGATCAATGAGAGTGCCCTTAGAGAGCAAGCAATTAAAGACGGTATGTGGACACTGCGCCGGTCAGGGATGGAACGAATGATGGAAGGTGCTACTACATTAGAAGAAGTCGTTGCGACAACGACAGAAGATTAAAAATGCCGAGTATGACATCCCTCACACGAAGGTTGCTACTGGATCGTATCTTGATTACTTTATTGATATTAGAAGGATAAACTATGAATCTTGGACAAGTTATTTTGATCATTGCGGCATTGGTTATACTATCGTTCATAACTTTGTCGGTGAATTCGATGTTTCTAAGTAAGACGACTGCTATATTGCAATCTGAAGCTCACCTTACCGCAATTTCGATTGCACAAAGTATGATAGATGAGGTCATGACTACTAGTTACGATTCGGCAACTGTTTCAAAAAAGATTTATGATTCAACAAAATTTACTCCTGTTTCTCGTTTTGGACCTGAGACGTCACCGGGAATTAATGAGGTCACGATTGTTACATTGCCCGAATCTCCGGATACATCGGTTCAGTATAAGTCTGTTACAAAGTATAATGATGTCGATGATTATAACACTTATCGTCGGTATTATTATTCAAGATCGTTAGGCACCTTTGGTGTAGTAGATACAGTCTTTTATATACAAGAAGCTAATCCGAATCAAATTTCGACAACGCCAACGTTCTTCAAAAAAGTTGTTGTTACAGTCCGACATCCGAGCTTGATGCCGCCAGATGCCGGAAGAAGCTATAACCCATGGCAAGGTGGGTATTATCTACAACTATCCGATGTTGTTGTTTATCGGCGGTATTTCTGAAATTGAAATAAGGTGATCAGATGACAGTTATGTTAGATATAATGCTCTCCGTCATACTCTTTGGTATGATGATGATAACTATTATGAATATTAATATCAACATGAGTAATCAGAATTACCAGGGTTTAGTTGAATTTCATACACAAACTGAAGCTATTCAGCTCGCTCGTATTATTGAGTTTGATTTTCGCAAAATTGGATATACTATTCCTACAGCATCAAGACCTGCGATTCAGATTGCGGAAACCTCTCACGTCAGATTCAAAACAAATCTCCAGAATTCTCCGGGTGCAACGGATATCGTTGATTATACACTTAGCGGACTGGTGAACGTCTCGATAAATCCGCGTGACCGAATGCTAATACGAACTGAGAATACATCTTCCGTTTACATCAACTATAGTGTTGTAAAATTTTTACTGTCGTACTACAACTCAAGGGATTCCTTATTGGTCGCTCCAATAACCGGGACTTTACGTGATAGTATTAGATCAGTCAAAGTGCAGCTTATACTTGAAAGCCCTGAGCCCTTCGATACGACGCACGGAGGCGGTTATCAATACGCCAGCGCATTATATCAGAAATTAATTTATCCCAGAAATCTATAAAAAGGAGTTAGTGATATGGGTAAAATGGCTCTATTAGTCGTATTGGGATTATCGATGGCAGTAGGCATTATTGCTTACACGATCAATTTATCAAAAAAACAGTTGGCTGAGAATGTTGTCGGATTTGATAAGTATACGACAGCAAGAAATATCGCGCACACGGGGGTCAACATGATGCTTAGGCAGATGGATCGTGGGGATACATCTATTGTCAATAAAGTAAATCGAGGGGAAATTGCCGCTATCTCAATTAATGTTATGGCTGGCCAATGTTCTGTTTACATGAAATTAAAAAATCCGCCGCCCTCACTCGACACAGTAGACATGACAAGTAAATCCAGATTCATGGATTCTTCATATAAGATGATATTAAGATTAAAACGAACTCCAAAACCATTTCCTGAAGTAGGTGGAGCACTCTCTATCGCTTCACAGCCATTTGGTTTTATTATGAATGGAAGTCCACATATTTACGGTGAAAATTATAACATGGATGGGACACGCGGTAATACAGCATTAGATACAAACGGTGTAGCTGTCACATCAAGTGCGGAAAGTTCCACGGTTGCAAGTGCAGCTGGTTCAAGAATTACCGGGGATCCCAAATCGGTCGTTGTTAATCCTGTGGATAACCCTATTTCATATGTTAATGAATATATCAGTGGGGCAGATGTTGTGTTCGCTAATGGTAGTAATAACACTGGGAATTACGGTAGCCCGACTAATCCGGTTATCGGATATGCAGATGGAACAGTAAAGTTTGGAGGTAGCGGAAAATTTTATGGAGTATTAGTTGTACATGGAACGATAGAGTTCGTAGGGTCATTTGATTTTTATGGTTTAGTTATCGCCTATGGCGATGATAATGTGATTAACGTTTCAACTACCTCAGGTAATCCACAAATTTGGGGCGCTATGATTGTGACAGGTGCGCCGGGCAGTAACTTTAGGATGAATGGCACAGCAGATATTAGGTACAGCGTTGAGGCATTGAATATGGCACATTTCATCAATAAAATGCAAGCTTATCAGGTTATTTGGTGGTTTGAATAAGGGAGTTCGATAAATAGTGCTATTGAGAAAGGTCGAATTTTACCTTATACAGTGGATAATTTCACCATGTAAGGTATTATTATTAAAACAATATTACTTTTTTTTTCATTTTCATTTGACAAGATGTAAACTTTTACCTATATTAAACGCCGTATATATATAGGTGATATTCAACGGTATTTAAAGAATGACTTGAGATAGGATGATTGAAGAAGCAAGATCGATAATAAAGCAAATTGTAAGTAATATTCCTGAAACTGCTTTTGGCGTAGAAAGGCAAATGCTGATTGGCGATTTAGTCTCACGGCAAGCACCGGAGGAGCGCGTTATCATTAAGCGTATGCTTGATGGCTTCCTGATGAAAATGTTTGAAATATCTGCCTCTGATATTGACCTCGGTGGTTTTGGCTCTCAGGGCAAAGTGTGGTATCGTATCCATGGTACTAAAAAGCCCGATCCATCATTACCAGTATTCACTTACGATGAATCGAATGTTTTAATTCAGGGCATCCTGCTCGAGCGGCAACGACAGTTTCTTTACGAAAACCGTAACCTTGATTTTTCTTACACAATTTTTCAAGGCGATCAAATGCACCGTTTCCGCGCCGATACATACTTCGACCTTGATCAGATCGCTTTGAACATGCGGGCAATTAATGCCGTTGTTCGTCCATATAAAACGCTCGAATTTCATCCAAACGTCCACCGTGTTGTAAGTTTGCAGCACACAAAAGAGGGACTCATACTTGTTACGGGAATTACCGGCTCAGGTAAAAGCTCAACCTTAGACAGTATCATGGATATGAATAACCATTCGATGGATGCACATTGTGTTATAATAGCTTCACCTGTTGAATATGTGCATAAATCCGATCGATGCATCATCCGCCACCGCGAAATTGGAAGAGATGTACTTTCATTCAAAGAAGGCACAGTGCAATCACTCCGTCAGGATCCGGATATTATCATTATTGGTGAGCTGCGAGATCCCGATACTATTTTAACAGCTCTTGAAGTGACAGACAGCGGTCATAAAGTGTTTTCAACATTACATACCTCTTCAGCGGTAGAAAGCATAGATCGTATCATCGGTGAAGTTCAACCAATTGAACAAGAACGTGTTCGAAATCGTCTCGCGGATGTGCTTCAATGTGTTATTTCTCAAAAATTAATCCCGAGTATTGATAAAAAAAGAGTGCTCGCCAAAGAAGTCATGGTGGCAACACCTTCGGTACGTGCCGCAATAAAAAATACAAACACAAGCGAGATATATCAGATGATGGCTGAATCTGCCGATCAGGGTATGATGACGATGGAACAGGATTTGAAACGACTGTATCTTCAAAAAAAGATATCATTAGAAGTAGCGATGAATTTCGCGAACAATAAACGTAGATTGCAGCAAATTCTTAATCTCACACCAACAGGAGATTAATTATCATTACATTTACAAAGGAACCTTAGTCTATGGCATCATTACGTGGTAGGAAAAATTCTGCTATCGGGCTTTTTGTCGATGGACTTGAGCTGAAACTTGCAAAACTATCTATTAAGAAAGGTACCATCGTCATCGACGAGCTTCAATCGACTACGCTGTCAACAAAGCTTGAAGAGCGTCAGAACGTGAATGTTGAGTTAGATAATCTCAGCGATACAAGCGAGACATTTGCTTTAGGTGGTTCCGATATGCCTGCCGAAGGACCCGTGAGCAACAGCAATGTTTTCATAAGTTTAATATCAAAATATTCAACTAACGATTATGTCTTAGGTTATGCTGTTTCTGAGCCGAGCATCTATTACCATACACTTGAAAGTAATTTTGGGCTTGAAGGGAAAAAACTGAAACAGCGTGTTCTTGATGAATTAAGAACTGTCCGCGCCGTCCAACCAGCACCAGATGCTATCGATTTTTTCTACTCGGGGGAAAAAAATTTGATATGCGTTGTTCGAGAAGATGGAGTTGCAATGCTCAATATCCTCGAAGATATCAAGCCGTTTATCGGGAATCGACTGCCCAGGATAGCCCTGATAGAGATCGGCGACGTCGCGTTGATGAATCTTGCTCGTGCTAATTACGGATTTGCCCCTGAAGAAATTACAACAATTATTTATATCGGAGTTGAATTCACCCGCCTTATTTTTATGAAGGGGACGGATTTTTTCCACTTCGCTCCTGTTTTAGGAGAAGGTTTCGATTCACCGAATATTCAGAATACCGTTTATAGCCGGTTATTACTTGAACAGGATAATATGGGTATTCCCCGTATCGATAAAATTCTGTTAGCTGGTGAAAGCCGTAGGATTGCTTTCGATGAGTTCATGCGTGAACAACTACCAGAAGTGGACATTCAATATTTACGAACGCCTCATTTAGATGCGAGTAAGCTTCAACCAGAAATTCAGGAACAAATTCCAGAATACGCCGTCCCGATTGCGACTGCTTGGAAAATATTAGATAATGATCATCCAGCGTTCTATACAACCAATCTTCTTCCCGAGAATGTTCGTGAGCGGCAACGTGCATTCAAGCTCGCGTGGCATGGCTATCTGCTTATGGCACTTGTATTTTTTGCATCATTCTTTTTTACGTCAAGATATGCAAGCATTCAAAGAGATATTTCAAGCAAACAGCGAGTGTTATTACAGCTTCAAGATAAATTGAATGAGAATGAAAAACTTAAAGCTGCCATTGCCGGATTGGAAGATCAAATTACGCGGTATAATACCGCACTTGCAGTATACGATTCTTTAGTACCCGGTGCTGATAGATGGAACAAAACAGTAGCCCGGCTTGCAAAAGGCGTTGAAGATTTAGGTGGAATATGGATAACTGAGGTGCGGTCGCAGCCCGGTGGTGCGATGGGCATCCAGGGATACGCGTTGTATCGGGGTCGGATTCCGCGCATTTCGGCATTATTCGATAATGCTACATTAGTGAAGGTTGAAGTGCGGGAAATTCGCCCAAATACACCACCTGTTTATAATTTTGTTATTTCAGTGCCTCCGCAGATTGAGAAACCAGCGGTGTCAGATTCAGCGAAGGCAAAATAATTATTAGAGCAATGTTAAAAAATTTTCGGAGATAACCTTGTCATATATCCTACGAAATACAATCGTGCTCGGTGTTGTTCTGGCTATTATTCTTGCGGTTGGATTGTTTTTCACTACCTTTTCCCTTCCCAAGAAACTCAGGACAATCGAAGCAGAGATAAAAAAAATAGAAGTTGAGCTTCAAAATACACCCGATCTTGCAAATCAATATAACATGGCTGCCGCTCAGTTGGAAGCAGTTAAAAAGCACTGGGAGACGCGGAATAAAGATGTACCGCAGAGAGATATCACGGGCGAAACATATGGGTATCTCAACCGGACTATGGATGTCAGCGGAGAGGTGAAGATGGATATGACATACGCTGGTCCTCGCGATTTTGGAAATTATGGTTATAACTTGTACACATTAAAAGGAGAAGCTTTCTTCACTAATCTTTCTAAATTTATCTGGTACATCGAAAGCGGCAAGCGTCTTTTAAAAATTTCAAATTTAACCTTGAAGGGATATGAATCGAAAACGCTCACATCGAACGAGACGAGAATTCTTGTTCTCTTTGATATGGAATTGCAAGCGTTCTATTCCTCGATCCCTGAACTTAACAATGCCCCCGGTACACAGATAACTATGCAGAAGGTTCCCGGGTCGAATCCTTTTCATCCATTGATAATGCATGAAATACCGGCACCACAAGCTGATGAAATAGAGATTGAACGATCCGATTTGAAAGCCGTTATACCGGGGAAAGCGTTTATAATCGATCAAAATCAGAAATCGAGGATCCTCGAAGAAGGTGATAAAGTTTATCTCGGATACGTAACACGTATCATTGCTAATGAAGGAAAGATAGAGTGTTTATTAAATAGAGGTGGTGTTGCAGAACGTTTTGAACTTACAATTCGTGTTGGTCAACCGATTAAGTAGTATAATTTACGGAGCATCCATGAAAAAGAAATATTTTGTTTTGCTGTTTTGTTTAACTGTCATGTCTATTCAATTTACATATGGACAAACAAGGGATGTTCGTATGCGAACGAAAGGATATGTGAATCCTCAGGAAATTGTTTCCCTTGATTCTACCATGCGAATGGATCAAGCACTGCTGGTTATCAACGAGCTGAGCAAGCAGTTCGCGGGCAAGATCATTATTGATCTGGAAAAAAGGAGAATGCCAATCGGAGTTTATGTTGTCAATCAGCATTGGCGCGATGCACTCGAGATGATACTAAACCGTCACGGGTTAACATATATGGAAGAGGCCGACTATATCCGCATCGGACAAACCGGTTTAGGTTCGACTATGGAAATAGGTCAACCGGGAGCAGCTCCAACAGAGCCACCCCCAACCCTCGATAGTCGTGACGTTAGAATCTCTGCGGTTTTCTTTTCAACCAATGTACAAAAACTTCAACAATATGGTGTCAGCTGGGATTTCCATCGCAAGAAGGGAAATGAAGTAGAAGAACAAGGATATATTAACGCAGGTATGACCCAGAATGATACCACTGGACCTATTCAACCGACACCGCGAGGTTCCTTCGGAAAGGCGTTGGGATATTTTGCTTCTCCACCGGAATTTACATTTGCGAACATCAATGCATTGGTGAAATTTTTTGGTTCCAACCAACTCGGTGAAATATTGATTAGCCCCGATGTAGTCGTTCGAAATGGTAAAAAAGGAAGAATTCAGGTTGGGAAGGATATTTTTCTCACATCAAGAGATATCGCCGGTAACACGATTCAACAGATGTTTCCCACGGGTACAATAATCGAAGTGACACCTACAGTTTATACACAATCGGATACCAATTTCATCTGGCTTGATTTGGCAATTGAGCAGAGTGAGGCAACTCCAGGAGTCACGGGGCCGGAAATTGACCGCGCACAAGTCAAAACCCATGCATTGCTTTATGATGGTGAAGAAACCGTTTTAGGCGGACTAATGAGAACAAAGGAGACGAGTAAGCGCGAGGGGATTCCATTTCTGAAGGACCTGCCATGGTGGTTTTTTGGGCTAAGATATATTTTTGGCTCCGATGAGAAGGGCACAACAAAAGACGAATTAGTTGTTCTCTTGAAAGTTGAGCTTTTAAATCCGATCAGGGATCGTATGCTTGAGCATCGAAGCCGACAGGAGCTTATCGATAAGAAACGCGATCAATACAAGAAAGAGTTTGAGAAGAAAGAGTAAACTATCTAAATCGGATGTATAATGACAATGACATTATATTTTAAGGAATTTCAATTATGAAATCAAAACTAATATTATTATGGATAGCAATTGCCTTTACGTTAGGAATATGGAGTTGTAAAGACCAGCCACCCGTTACTCCCGACCAACAGCCGCCGCAACCCGGTGTTTCTCACATTAGTGGATCGGTGTATGATATATATACCGACAATCCTATTTCTAATACGGCTGTTTATCTTACTACTTCGAATCGAGTGGATTCTTTTTATACTTCCAGCGACGGCGAATTCCGCTTTGAGGTTGATCGAAGTAAAATCCAAAATACTAATGCAACATTGGTGGCACATAAAATGGGTTATGTGACCGATTCGAGAAATATCTCGGTTGCAAAAGATACTATTCTATCAGTAGGATTAGGTGTCGATGTATCAACTTTGGCGATTATAACAGGAACTGTACGCGACAGCAGCACCTACTTGTATCCTCTACGGAATGCTACGGTGCTTTTAACGGTTCCCGGATATGTTGACTCGGTTGTTACATTAAAAGAAGGAACATTCCGTCTATTAGCCGACCTTATCGATCGTGATTCGGTGCAAGTGAAATTAACGATCTATAAGTTAGGATATCATACATATCAAAAAACGTTTACAATTTATAAGAGTCATACCAAAGATCTAGGCGACGTATTATTAGCCGTGGATCAAGCTTCAACTGTTACGCATATTCTCGGGAGAGTATTCGATGCACAGAGTAGACTTCCACTGAATAATGCAACAGTCACGCTTATCTCAAGTCTTCTTACTGACAGCGTCGCGACATCCTATGGCGGAGAATATTCTTTTTCAATAAATTTGCAAGGGCTGCCATCTATTTCAGGATTACTGAAGATTGCAAGAAACGGATACAAACCCCAAAGCGCTTCATTTAATGCTGAAGCCGGGAAATTATCTTCCCAAGATTTTTATCTCATCCGCGATACAGTGACCAGCATTCGGGACACAAGTAAGTCTGCGTTATACGCACATTCGATTGCTTTCGTTGGAATGACATCGAGAGAAATTTCGGTGTACGGTGTTGGTGGAACCGAATCCACGATTCTGACTTGGGAAGTTAGAGATTCTCTTGGTTTCCCGATAGATATTGACCATCGTGATACAGTTGAATTTATACTCATGGGTACACCGACCGATACAACTAACGGTAATTACGCTGCCTATGTCTCTCCTTCTAAAGCGATCACAAATGCCTCGGGGCGTATTGCGACAACTGTGAATAGTGGTACTATATCCGGAGTATTACAATTCATCGCTAAAATACATAGGGAGACCGATGGTTTCTGGATTATCTCGACGCCGGTCGTCATCACTGTAAATGCCGGTTTGCCAGACCAGTCACATTTTACAATTGGGGCTGACTTTTTCAATTTCCCCGGGTATGATTGGGTAAATAATACAGATGGCATACTGGTTCAAGTTGGTGATAAATATAGTAATCCTGTGAAACTTGGTACAGCTGTGTACTTCAATACGACAGGTGGCGTTATTGATGCTTCTGGATTTACCGATAGGTTTAGCCATGCAAAGGTTACGCTTTATAGTGGCAAACCACTCCCGAAAACTTCCGGATTAGATTCATCATTGTATGGTGACGGAAAAGGTTATGCCAGGATTAGGGCATATACTTTAGGAGAAAATAGTGTTCCTATCAGCGATTCAATATTGATTCTATTCTCTGGTGTACCGAAGATTGAAGTTGATTCACCATATACATATCCAATGCCTGATAGTTTTGAAGTGCCATCGCGTGGTTCTTCCGGTCCGATTCATTATAGGGTTACAGATGAGAACGGAAATCCACTTTCAAAAGACACTAAGATCAATGTTATATTGCAGTACACGCCTCCTCCGTTATTAAGCTATAATTTTAATGTAACCGGTGATGTTGATGTAACTCTTGATGATGTTCGTGAGCGAGGGCTTGGGAATACGGAATTTTCGTTTGAAGTTGTCGATCAAACAATAGTGACATCAACAGTACGGATCCCAGTTACAGTAATTATTAAGGTATCAGGTCCTAATGGAAAGAAATCTTTCCAAATAAAGGGACATATGGGCGGATAGTATACCAAGGATATCCCGGATATTTAAAACGCCATTCCATATAGTTCGGAATGGCGTTTTAATTTTATTGCTATACTAATAATTTTTCATGATGTGATACTCTTAAGAGCTTTCCTGTTTACTAATAATGTTTTTTCAATATCACGCTCGGTATGGGTTGCCGAAACGAACGCTGCCTCATATTGTGACGGAGGAAGAGAAACTCCTCTCTCGATCATCTCACGAAAGTAACCTACAAACAATTTTGTATCCGATGTTTTTGCCATGTTGTAGCCGGTAACTTCTTGTTCGGTGAAAAATAATATAAAATAAAAATCTTGTTTAATGCAATTTACAATCTGTAAACCGAAATCCCAAATCTAACATATTCCATATTTATCAACCATTAAAGCATTCCATTTTCTTTGTACCACTCATACGCTTCCTTTATTGCATCTTCAATCGGCGTGTGCTGAAAGCCAAGTTCACGTTTTGCTTTTTCGGTAGAGTACCAATTAAATAATCCCACGGCGGCGGCAAGGTCGGATGTGAGCGGTGGTTTTATTCCGGTTATATCACCAAAGATGTCAAACGCTTTGGCAGCGGTTTTCACTAACCATGTTGGAGCTTCAATTTTTGGAGCTTTTCCGCCTAAAACTTTCGCTGCAAACTCGAATACTTCCTTGTTCGTCATATTAACTCCACCGAGGATATATCGTTCACCGCTTCGTCCAACATTAGCAGTAGAAATCATTCCTCCAACAATGTCGTGCACACTTACAATGTTCATACCGCCTTTGGGGTAGAATGGAATACGTCCCCGCTTTATCTCCCGCACAATCGTGCCGCCATGGGCGTTTATGTCTCTTGGTCCGATGATTATTGATGGATTAACAATTGTTGCATTCAGGCCCCTCTCAACTCCTTTGAGAACTTCAAGCTCAGCGAGATATTTCGTATATCGGTAAGGATACCGTGCTCCCCAATTGTATGCTGTTCTTTCATCAATGAGCTGACCATCTGTTCGATAACCAAGTGCAGCAATTGTACTGATGTGGATAAGTTTTTTAATGCTGAGGTCAAAACAGGTCTCTACAACATTCTTTGTACCCTGAACGTTTACTTCGAACTGTTCAACACGTTTACGCTTCCAGAAAGTTACTAATGCTGCGGTATGGAACACAATATCACAGCCGTGCATCGCTTTACGTAGCGATTCTTTATTTAGAATGTCACCGATAACGCACTCAACGTTCACATCTTTAAGTGTTAATGTATTTGATGATCTACGATGGAAAGCACGAACATTATACCCCTGCCGGAGAAGCTCAATTATGAGATTAGAACCGATACAACCGGTGGCGCCGGTAACGAGAATATTCTGCATTGATGTTAAAACTTAAAGCAGATTCGCTGCTTCTTTTGCTTGATATGTGAGAATTAAATCAGCACCTGCACGTTTGATGCTCGTAAGTATTTCCATCATCACGCGCTACTCATCCCATCCAAGTTTGGAGGCAGCTTTCACCATTGAATACTCACAGCTTACATTGTACGCCGCCGTAGGCATATGGGATACATTATTGAAAAGGGGATAGATGAAATCATTCTCCGAAAGCTCGGTTTCTCTAACCATCGAGCGGAGCGTTGCAGTCATACGCGTGCGGCGTAGACGTTTGAATGTGTTGTTTTCAATTGTTGTGATTAATCCTAAAGCCATTTTTTGTCATTTCGTATTGTTGTTTTAAAGTAGAGAATTATATAAATATTTAATTACCTCTTCGAAATTTATTAAAAAATCCTATAAATTTCATTATATACTGCTTAAGTACTTCGAAAATTTTTGTTAATATATTTTTGGGAAACTGAGTTTGATTAATAATAATGTCTGTATGTTGATCAGTCGGGTTATTATTTTCTATTGATTGTTGCTCAGTGATCAATTGGGGTGGTACATCGTTTTGCAAAGGGATTGAAATCTTTGTGTGATCTCGATCTGATTTTATAGTATGAACTTCACGCTCATTCCTATAACTTAACAAACGAGGAATGATCCTCTCAATCCGTTCATCAGGATGGAATCTCCAATAGCCACCACCAATTCTTTCAAAGCAAAAATTATTTTTAGATAGTTCGACAAATACCGATCCCAACAATGGATGCAATCTTTTATCTACAACCATATTATGAAGGTTACGATAATGAATTATGTCTTCACCTTTAGAAAAAAGGTCACGCATTCCAAGATAAAGAACATCGAATATTGAACCATACAGCCGTGCCATTGCATTTAAAATTCTTTGATCTTCAAGATTTAGATTTACTGAACTACGGAATAAATGTTCTGAGCATTCGATATTCACGGGTTTATTCTCATAATGCAACCTAACTCTTTGTTCATTCTCATCCCATTCTGCAATGAGACATTTTTTTATAATTGTTTCTTTTGGTATATATGATATTTCAATTTCAGATTCTTTGGTAGTTAATTCCAGATGAAGATAACAACCAGCAAACAAACTATTCCTTTTAAACCAATCTGCAGGTGTAGAATTTTCGCACACCAATAATCTTTTCTTTTTATCGACAATACAACTGAATATATCGCCTTCATCTGTAATCAGTGTGACTTTATCCCCTATAGTTGTGAGTAATGGCCGAATATATGCTAAACTAAGATGTCCCCATTGCACGTTTGAGAATCGCAACTCAATTCTTCTATGATGTACTTTACTTATTCTGGGAGGATATTTAGTAATAATTGGTTCTTTTTTTATTTCTTCCCGTTTATAGGGTTTGTATTCTACTTCGGTTATTCCCGCTGCTTCTTTTAATATTGATCGAGGGTGTGGCACATCGGGGCGTGATTCAATAAATCGGTGAGGTTGTGCATCGAGTGTATCATGTATTTTTTCTGTTAGATCCTCTTTCATTTTGTTAACATCATTTTCTTGTGTTTCATGCTCTTCATGATCGATAAACGCGTAATGCCGTCTTGATTTTATCTCTTCAGGGGCATCGGTATAAATATTAGATTCAAATTTTAGTTTGTGCACAATGTCTAAAATGTCAGGCGAAATTTGGCTGTTTCCTTTGTTTATTAGATTCAAAAATTCTTCATTAGTCAATAATTTTATATGTTTCTCAACATAATGTTGGAGAAAAATGGGTTTATCGATAAGAACTTCGGAACATTCAAGGCAACATATTCCTTCAATAATTTGATCATTTTTCACTCTATCGATTAGATTTAATATGGATACTTCATCTATAATTGAGAGAAATTTGAGAACGTGAGGGATGGTATTTCTAGCGATTAGACAATTATCTCTCTGATGTATGCTCATTTGATCTGTCGTTGATGTGCCTTTGAAAATTTCAGGGGGGACATTATTGCAATAAGAGCAAATAAGGATTATTCTAGGAGTAGGTTCAAAGTCAGATTTGTCCCAGGAAAAAATTACCGTTTGATGTTTGGCAATTTTATCAAAGTGATTTTCGAGATGAATGATTAAATCATCTTTCCAGTTTACGTAATCGCAAAATGGACAAATTATAACTTCAAGAGTCAACTCATCCCAATTCCGAATATTTTTCCAAGGCATAAAATCGTTTTTAGATAATAATCTCGACGGAATGTCATATTCAATTTACCAAACCCCAGCCCAATCCACAAATCTTAGCCTGACAACTTAATTTTACATACATTTATATTTTACTCCGATAAGATAATGTTTAAAAGATTTTCCAAGATCATTTTTCTTTTGATGATTCAACTTTATCCTGATGAAGAATCGAAGCAACTATCGATAGTGTAATAATACCGAAGATCGTTACAAGCGAAGCGATTATTGGCATTTTATACCATGGTTCAATCAGCATCTTAATACCGATGAAACCAAGAACAATTGAAAGACCGTACTTGAGATACCGAAATTGTTTCATGAAACCAACAACAACAAAATATAACGACCGAAGTCCAAGTATTGCAAAAATGTTCGATGTGTAAATGATGAATGTGTCCCGTGTTATTGCGAATATTGCGGGGATGGAATCCGTGGCAAATGCGATGTCGGTACTTTCAATCATCAAGAGGACGAGAAAGAGAGGAGTCATGTACCGCTTGCCGTTGTGCCGGACGATGAATTTCTCTCCTTCATAATCCTTTGTTACCGGCAGAATTTTTCGCGCAAATCGGATTAAAGGATTGTGCTCGGGATGTATCTCTGTTTCTTTTTGAACTGCAAGTTTGATTGCAGTGAAAACTAAAAATGCACCTAAGAGATAGAGTATCCAGTGAAACTGAGAAATCAACGCAGCACCTGCGACGATGAATATTGCACGAAAGATAATAGCACCTAAGATACCCCAAAATAATACTTTGTGTTGTGCATGTTTGGGCACACCAAAGAAAGAAAAAATCACAATGAACACAAATACATTATCAACCGACAGCGCTTCCTCTACGACATAACCCGTGTAAAATTCCAGAGCTTTATCACTCCCGCGCTCAGACCAAATGAACAAGCCGAAAAGAATTGCTAAACTCACCCAGACAAATGTCCAGCCAAGTGCTTCCTTCATTGATGGGAAGTGGGCTTTCCTTTGGATAATGCCCAGATCCAAAGCAAGCATTGCTAATATAAATATATTAAATAGAATAATAATCAGATTTTCGTTCAAAGTAACCTGTCTTTCAGATCAAATTATTAGGAAAATATTTTGTATAGAATATGAGAAGTTTTAAGAGAATTTGTTACTCGTCTGCGTCCGAAATAAAACTATTCCCGTCAAACATAATAAGATGAAATAGGCTATTATGTTTGGGAAATCTCCTATTGGATGCCTGTTAGAATGTAAGAATTTTATTCGAAAAAAACACACATGAGTCAACGGATTTATCTTTTAATGGAAATTATCCTATTTGAGGGATAATCTGCATTGTCACCCACGGAACGTATTTTATCACAAGATTGTTAAAATGATAACAGTATTTCTATATCTTAAACATAAAATAATTATTATACCTTATCATTAATCATAATGTGAAAGGATCGTTCTATGAAAATCACCTCTTTATTGCAGAGACATTTTATTGTACTCGGGATCACTATCGGGATTACTCTGCCAACTTTTCTATTCGGATATCCCTCGGGAATAACCGGGCGGACATTAAAATCGACATTATCAGGTTGCGGGAGCTGCCATAGTGCATCATCGTCATCGAGTGTAACTGTATCTATTAACGGTCCTGATAATGTTATTGCCGGGCAAAGTTATACGGATACAATTTCCGTGATTGGCGGTAGTGGAACATCGGGGGGTATTGATATAGCCACATTCAGAGGGTCATTAGCCGTTTTGTCATCGACACTCAAATTGAGCAGCGGTGAGCTTACGCATAAATCAAAATTAACGGTTCCGTTTACATACTTGTTTACATACACTGCGCCCGCTACGGCAGGCACTGATACTCTATACGCAACGGGGAAAGGAGCAGATTTTGATTCGTGGAATTGGGCAGCGAATAAAGTCTTAGTAGTTACACTTGCCACCGGAGTGGCAGATGAGAAAAGTGATCCGCTTGAATTCAGATTGGTACAAAATTATCCTAATCCGTTTAATCCGGTAACTTCAATACAATACTTTA
>Ga0315292_10000710_pt1 | contig 16403 bp, 16 predicted proteins | sample YL17G13_0_MG_FD_204029 | JGI IMG/M metagenome (GOLD analysis project Ga0315292, IMG submission 204029) | Sediment microbial communities from Yellowstone Lake, YNP, Wyoming, USA - YL17G13_0 | ecosystem: Environmental > Aquatic > Freshwater > Lake > Sediment | place: USA: Wyoming | collected... | reverse complement strand
CATTTCGTCGATATTGATGGTTTCCTTGTTGCGGTAGAACGCGAGGATGATGCCCAGCCCGACGGCGGCCTCGGCCGCCGCGACGACAATGACGAACACCGCAAAGACCTGGCCGATGGGGTTCTGTAACTGGTAGGAAAAGGCGATGAAGTTGATGTTCACCGCGTTCAGCATCAGCTCGATCGACATCAGGATGATGATGATGTTCCGCCGGGTCATCACGCCGAGGAGGCCCAGCGTGAACAGGCCCGCCGACAGCACCATGTAGTGCGTGGTGGTAATCATCCCTACAGCTCCCGCTTCGCCAGCACGATGGCGCCGATCATGGCCACCAGCAGCAGGACCGACGCGACTTCGAACGGAATCAGGTAGTCCTGGTAGAGCAGCCGCCCGAGCTGCTCGACGTTCTTCGGGCTCAGGCCGCCGCCGCCGGTCACCTCGGGCTTCGACCAGCCCAGGGCGAAGATCGCCACGAGCTCCACCAGGACGGCCACGGACATGACGACGCCAAGGCGGCCCAGCCGCCGGGGATCGCTGTGGACCTCGGGCGGCCGCTTCAGATTGACCAGCATCACGACGAACAGGTAAAGGACGACGATGCCGCCGGCATACACCATCACCTGGATGACGGCCAGGAACTGGGCCTGCAGCGTGACGTAGAGCGCCGCGACGCACAGGAAGTCCGCCACGAGGAACAGGACGCTGTGCACGGTGCTCTTCGCCGTGATGACCAGCGCGCCGAACCCGAGGATCAGCGCCGCAAGAACGTAGAAGGCTACTGCGTCAACCATGGCTCTTCTGCGACGCCCCCTATTTCACCAGCACCTTCAGCAGGCCGGTCACCACGACGTTCAGGATGGCCAGCGGGATCAGCCACTTCCAGCCCAGGCGCATGAGCTGGTCGTACCGGTAGCGCGGCAGCGTCGCGCGCACCCACAGGAACACGTACAGGAACAGGAACGTCTTCAGGATGAACCACGCCCACCCGGGCACGAGCCCCAGGAACGACAGGGCGCTCACGTTCGGGAACGGCGCCAGCCACCCGCCGAGGAACAGCGTCGTCGCGACCGACGAGACGACGATCATGTTCGCGTACTCGGCCAGGAAGTAGAACGCGAAACGCATCCCCGAGTACTCGGTGTGGAACCCGGCCACCAGCTCCTGCTCGGCCTCGGGGAGGTCGAACGGCGCGCGGTTGGTCTCGGCCAGGCCGCCGATGAAGTAGATCGCGAAGGCGACCGGCTGCATGAAGCCGAACCACCACCCTCCGGCCAGCTGCGCGTCGACGATGCCCACCATGCTCAGCGTGCCCGAGAGCATGATGACGGTGACCAGCGTCATGGTGACCGCGATCTCGTAGCTGATGAGCTGGGCCGACGCGCGCAGGCTGGCCAGCAGCGGGTACTTGGAGTTCGACGACCAGCCGCCGAGGATGATGCCGTAGATCCCGATGCCGGCCACCGAGACGATGTAGAGCAGCCCGACGTTGACGTCGGCAATGTAGCCCGGCATCGTCGCGCCGAACAGGCTCAGCGTCTTCCCGAACGGGATCACCGCGAAGGCGATGAGCGCCGGCACCAGGACGATGATCGGCGCCGCGGTGAAGACCCACCTGTCGGCCCTGACCGGCGTGATGTCTTCCTTCACGAACAGCTTGAGCACGTCGGCCAGCGGCTGCAGGATCCCGTGCGGCCCGACGCGCATCGGCCCGAGGCGCACCTGCACCCAGGCCTGCACCTTGCGCTCGAGCAGCACGATGTACATCACCGTGACCAGCACCGCGACCAGCACGATAACGATCTTGACGAGCGGGAGAATGATGGCTTCAACCATGTCGACGTTTGCTCTTCGTCAGGGGCTAGGGGCTAGGCGCTAGGCGCTAGTTCGGTCCGAACCCCCACACCGCATCCCTATCTATCGACTTCCCCCAGCACGATGTCGATCGTGCCGATCAGCGCCACCACGTCGGCCACCAGGTGGCCCTTCACCAGCTGCGGCAGGGCCTGCAGATTGCAGAACGACGGCGGCCGCACGCGGAACCGATGCGGCGACAGCGACTTCCCGTCACTCACCACGAAGTAGCCGAGTTCGCCCTTCGGCGCCTCGATCGCGTGGTAGGTCTCCCCCGCCGGCGGCTTGATGAGCCGCGCCACCTTGCCCATGATCGGCCCCTCGGGCAACCCCTGCACGGCCTGGCGGATGATCCGCAACGACTGCCGGAACTCCTCGAGGCGCACCAGGTAGCGGTCGTACGTGTCGCCCTTCACGCCCAGCGGCACGTCGAACTCCATCTCGTCGTAGGCGGCGTACGGCTCGTCCTTGCGGACGTCGCGGTAGACGCCCGAGGCGCGCAACGGCGGGCCGCACAGGCCGATCCCGATCGCGTCGGCCGCCGAGATGACTCCGATGTCCTTCGTGCGCTCGACGAAGATGCGGTTGTGCGTGAGCAGCGTCTCGTACTCGGGCAGCTTCTGCTCCTGCTGGTCGCAGAACGCCAGCACCTTCTTGTCCCAGCCCGGCGGCACGTCCACCGGCTGGCCGCCGATGCGCATCGCGTTGTAGGTCAGCCGCGCGCCGCAGTACTCCTCGAACAGGTCCAGCACCAGTTCCCGCTCGCGCAGGCTGAACAGCAGCACGGTCAGCGCGCCGAGGTCGGCCGCGTGCGTGCCCAGCCACAGCAGGTGGCTCGCCACACGCTGCAGTTCGGACAGGGTCGTGCGGATGTACCGGGCGCGCCGCGGGACCTCGATCGCGTACAGCTTCTCGATCGTCTCCACGTAGCCGAGGTTGTTGGTGGCCGCCGCCACATAGTCCATGCGGTCGGTGATCAGCACGATCTGGGTGTAGTCCCGGCTCTCGCAGAGCTTCTCGACCCCGCGGTGCAGGTAGCCAATCACCGGATCGCACGAGACGACCCGCTCGCCGTCCAGCTTGAGAATGAGGCGCAGCACCCCGTGCGTGCTCGGGTGCTGGGGCCCCATGTTGATCACCATCTCGTCGGTATCGAACATCGGGCGGGGCGACTGGGTCTGCATGATCTCGGTACTCACTCGCTGTCGGCCTCGAGGGCGGCCTGGCGCGCCTTCAGCCAGTCCTGCGGGTTCTCCATCAACAACTCGCCCGGTCCCTCGAGCGGGTAGTCCTTGCGCTCCGGGTGCCCCTGCCAGTCGGGCGGCATCAGAATGCGCCGCAGGTCGGGATGCCCGGTGAAGGCGATCCCGAACATGTCGAACACCTCGCGCTCCAGCCAATTAGCCGCCGGCCACAGCCCGGTCACGCTCGGCACCGTCTCCTGGTCCGCCAGCCGCACCTTCACGCGCACCCGCTGGCGCAACCTGATCGAGTAGAGGCAGAGCACCAGGTCGAAGCGCGCCTCCGCGCGCGTCGGCCAGTCCACCGCCGTCAGGTCCGACAGGTAGTTGAACTGGCACCCGGGCGTGTCCTTCAGAAACGTCGCGGCCTCGATCAGCCGCGCGGCGGGCACGATGATGGTCCAGTCGCCCACCCAGAAACTGACGTGCGCGACCGCGCCGGGCAGCCCGGTCTGCACGGCCATGATGTACGCCGGCACGGCGAGATCGGCCGGCGGCGGCGGATCGGGCGGGCCGGCCGGCAGCGGCGGAGCCTTCGGAGCGGCCGCCTTCGCCGGCGCGCCCACAGCTGGAGCGCCCGCCTTCGCCGGTGGCTTGGGAGCAGCGGCTGCGACGCCCGCCTTCGCCTCCGGCTCCGGCGAGGCTTCGGCCGCCGGTGGCTTCGGGGCCGCGGCTGCGACGCCCGCCTTCGCCTCCGGCTCCGGCGAGGCTTCGGCCGCCGGCGGCTTCGGAGCCGCGGCGTCAGGCTGTTCGGGATTCTGCGTCGGGTCGTCGGACATCACGGCTCTCCGCCTACGCCCACTCGAGGGCGCCCTCGCGCCAGGCCCAGAAATAGCCGACGACGAGGATGAACAGGAACACCATCATCTCGATGAACCCGAACCACGCGAGCTCGTCCACGATGACGGCCCACGGATACAGGAAGATCGTTTCCACGTCGAAGATCAGGAACAGCATCGCCACCAGGAAGTACTTGATGCTGTACCGATCCCGGGCTTCGCTGGTCGCCTCGATGCCGCACTCGTACGGGTCCAGCTTCACCTGGCTGTAGCGCGCCGGCGCCACGAGGCGCGCGATGAGCAGCGTGACGATGCCGAACGCCACCGCGACCCCGAAAAATAGCAGGATGGGAACCCACGCGTTGACCATTGCCGACCCACCTACGGCGCCACGCAGGCGCGCCCTGACCGCGGGAACGTGCACACAGGCGGTTTCAGAACCCGTTGTCGCGGCATTCTCGGGCCGCCGTCCGCAGGGCGTGAAACCGTCTCCAGTAACGGCTGTCGCTGCTTATCCGCAGGTTGCGGGCACTCGGGCCCCGGCACGTGAGAACAAGCGGGGGGGCTCGTTCGCCAACGCCATGCCCCGCGGACTGGACCGCCGGGCCGTGGCCGTGGCTGGCAGCGCACCCACCCGACGTGGGCGCGCCTCGGAACAGCCCTCGGGTTATAACACGCGCTCCGAAGCCCGGTCAAGAAAGCCAAGTGCCGTGCTGACAAGCGTTTCGCGGATACGCTATACTGGCGCCACGCCTGTTTCCATCAAGGACGGCCCTGGGTGACGACGCAACCGGCTTCCCGTCCCCGAAACCACTCCCGGAGTGGTTTCGCACACAACTCCGGGAGTGGTTTCACTATGCGGAAACGTCAGGGAATTCCGAGCCAGACAGGATGGCGGCTCGTCGCCGTGGTCCTGGCGGCGCTGCTGCTTCCGGCGACCGCGCACGCCCAGACCGCCGTCGAGCGCGACATGTTCGTCAGCGTCCTCAACAAGGCCGACCAGCCCGTGCTCACGCTCGGCGCGGCGGACTTCATCGTCCGCGAGGATGGCCGTGTCCGGGAAGTGCTCCGCGTCCGCCGGGCCACCGAATCGATCGAGATCGCGCTGCTCATCGATACGAGCCAGGCCCTCGGGCGGCAGCTCGCCGACACCCGGAGGGCCGTCGAACAGTTCCTCGCGGCGATGGCGGGCCACGCGCGGGTCTCGCTCATCGGCCTGGGCGATCGCCCGACGATCCTCGCGCCGTACACCGATGATCCAGAGACGCTGAAGAAAGCCGTCGGCGGCATCTTCCCGATCACCGGCTCGGGCGCCTTGGTCCTGGAAGGCATCCAGGACACGCTGAAGGGGCTCGCCAAGCGCGCGCCGCAGCGCGCGGCGATCGTGGTGCTGTGGGCCGGCGGCGTGGAGTTCAGCACGCTCAGCCACGTGACGCTGCTGGCCACGCTCGCGGACAGCGGCGCGGCGCTGCACGTCATCACGGTCGGCACGACGGTGCCGCCCGACGTGATGACGCCGGAGGGGCGCAGCCGCGAACTGGTGTTCGACGCGGGCACCCGGCAAAGCGGCGGGCGGCGCGACAACGTGCTGTCGTCGATGGCGCTGCCCGACGCGCTCGCGAAGCTGGCCGCCGAACTGCTCGGCCAGTACCGGATCACGTACGCGCGGCCCGAGACGCTGATTCCGCCGAAGACGACCGAGGTCACGGTCCGGCAGGCCGACCTCACCGTGCGCGCCACGCCGGTCGTCGTCCGCCCGAAGGATCCCGCGAAGTGACGCGCACGCGGCGTGCGGCGCCGGCCGTGACGCTGCTGGTCGGGGTGTTCCTGGCCGCTGCGCCGACGGGCCGGGCGCAGTCCCCACCGGGCCCGGCCCGGCCCGTACCCGGTCAGACACCGCCCGCGCAGGGGCAGGCGTCCGCCTTTCGCAGCGGCGTCGATCTGGTGTCGCTGAACACCACGGCCACGGATCCGACCAACCGCTTCGTGCTCGATCTCGGTGCCGCGGACTTTTCGATCGTCGAGGACGGCGTCGGTCAGGAGGTCCGCTTCTTCTCGCGCACCACGCTGCCGCTGTCGGTGTCGCTGCTGCTCGACAGCAGCGCGAGCATGGACGAGCGGATGAAGACCGCGCAGAAAGCCGCGCTGGGGTTCGCCGAGGCGCTCCGGGCGCAGGACCAGGCGCAGGTCATCGACTTCGACAGCCGCGTCAGCGTCGTCGCGCCCTTCGGGGCGTCCCGCGCGGAGGTCGAGAAGGCCATCGCCTCGACGGTCGCCGGCGGGTCGACGGCGCTCTACAACGCCATCTACATCGCCCTGCGCGAACTCAACAAGGTGCGGTCGCGCAACAGCGAGGACCTGCGGCGGCAGGCGATCGTCGTGCTGTCGGACGGCGAGGACACGTCGAGCCTGGTCGCCTACGACGAAGTGCTGGAGTTGGCCAAGCGGTCGGAAACGGTCATCTACGCCATCGGCCTCCGCTCGAAGGACGGCTATACCGGGAAGGGATACAGCGATGCGGATTACGTCCTCCGGCAGCTGACCAGCCAGACCGGCGGCCGCGTGTTCTTCCCGGGCGGTGCCGACGAACTGCCGTCGATTTACGGGATGATCTCCGAGGAGCTGTCGAGCCAGTACCTGCTCGGCTACACCTCGTCGAATCCCCGCCGCGACGGGCGCTGGCGCCGGATCCAGGTGCGCGTGTCCCGCGCGGGCGTCACGGCCAGGACGCGCCAGGGCTACTACGCGCCATCCTTCTGATACACTGCAGCCGCCCACCAGAGGCAGGTGTACCATGCCGAATCGCCCAATGGTCTATTTCATCGGCGCCGGTCCCGGAGACCCCGCGCTGCTGACGCTGGCCGGCGCCCGGTCCCTCGGCCGCGCGGATGTCGTGATCTACGACCGGCTCGTGCACACGGACCTGCTCAGGCATGCCCGGCCGGATGCGGAGCGGATCGACGTGGGCCGGGCCGCGCCCCAGGCCATGGACCGCGACGCGATTGCCTACCTGCTGCTGGAGAAGTACCGCGAAGGCAAGCGGGTCGCGCGCCTCAAGTGGGGCGATTCGTTCGTCTTCGACGACGGGGGCGAGGAAGCGCTGTTCCTGCACGAGCACGGCGTGCCCTTCGAAGTGATCCCCGGCATCCCGGCCGCCGTCGGCGTCCCGCCGTACGCGGGCGTCGCGGTGACCTATCACGGCGGCGGCGACACGCTTACGCTGGTGCGCGGCCACGAGGATGCCAGCGGCAAGATGCCGAAGGTGGACTGGAAGAGCCTCGCGCGCCTCGACGGCACGGTGGTGTGCTACGCGGGCCCCCGGCAGCTGCCGGCGATCCTGTCGGCGCTCCGGACCCACGGCCGGTCGGATGACGAACCGGTCGCGCTGATCTTCAACGGGACGCTGCCCGATCAGCAGACGATTGTCGGCACCCTGGGGTCGCTCGCCAAGGAAACGCTGCCGGTGCACGCCCGGCCGGCCATCGTCGTCGTCGGACGGGTGGCCGCGCTGCGCGAGCACCTGCGCTGGTTCGACGTCCGGCCGCTGTTCGGCCGCCGCGTCGTGGTCACGCGGCCCCGCGAACAGGCGCGGGAGCTGGTGGAGCTGTTCGAGGATCAGGGCGCGCGCGTGATCTTGTCGCCCACCGTGCGCCTGGCCCCGGTCGCCGACTATCAGCCGCTGGATGACGCCTGCGCGGATGTCAGCCGCTTCGACTGGATCGTGCTGCCGGCGCTGACCGGCGTGGAGGTCTTCATCCGTCGCCTGCTGGCCGGCCCGAACGACGCGCGGAGCCTGAAGGGCGTGGGCCTGTGCGTCATAGGCCAGTCGTCGGTCGAGCGTTTTGCCGGCGTCGGAATCAAACCGGATGTGGCGATCGGCGAATTCCGGCCGGAGCTGGTGATGGAGGCGCTGGCCGCAAAGGGCAGCCTCAACGGCACACGCATCCTGATGCCCCACGCCGAGGGCGCGCGCGAACTGCTTACGGCACAACTGCGGAAGTCGGGCGCGGACGTCTTCGAGGTGGGCGCGTACCGGACGGAGCGGGTGCTCCCTGGCGACCCGGGCGAGCCCGATCTGTACAAGATGCTGCTCGAACAGCAGATTGACGTCGTGACGTTCGCGAGCCCGTCAACCGTGAAGGAGTTCGTGGACATCCACGGCGCCGACGCGGTGACCGACATCCTGCGCACCACGGCCGTGGCCTGCGTCGGGCCGGTCACGGCCCAGACCGCGCAGGCGCTGGGCATCACCCCGGCGATCGTGCCGGACGAGTACAGCATGGCGGCGATGGTCGCGGCCGTGGTGAAGCACTTCCGGCAGAGCCAGAAGACGTAGGAAGCCGGCGTCAGCCGGCACCAGTTCCTGTCCCTAGTTGAACGTCACCGAGTGGCTGTGGCCGCTGTCGGTGCTCGAGTTCTTCGTCACACGGGTTCCGCCGGCAATCTGACCAACCTCACCCGCCGCGAGATCGACCGTGTGATCGTGGCCGGACGACCCCTGGATGTGGAGCGTCACCGCGCCGCTAGCCTGCAACTGGGCGCCGGTGACCGTCGCGACGTGACCGTGGTTGCTGCCGATCGTGCCGGACTTGTCGCTCGCGGTCGGCGTTCCGGTGCCCGACGAACCAGACGTGGTCGTCGACGTCGGGGCGACGGGAGAGGCATCGCTGCCGCTCTTCCCGCACGCCCCGACCCAGACGGTCATGCCGACGAAGAGGGCCGTGAGCGACGCGGCGTTGAAGTCGCGGCGTGAAACTTCGCGTGTCAGGAACTGGTCAGCCATCACCGTCTCCTTGTTGTCGATCAGTAGAATTTCCGAACCAGGTTGAATCCCAGGTACCAGTTGTTCCCGCTGGGGCCGCCGCGGGCGATATTCGCGATCGTCGTCCCGGGGTTGTTGGCGAACGTCAACTGGAACAGGTGGCCTCCGGCGCGCTTCTCGATGCCGAAGGCGGCGTGGGTCGTGTTGGGGCCGTAGCCCGATATCCGCGGCGCGACCTCGAAGGTGACGTAGGTCGCCTGCAGCACGCGGATTCTGGCGCCGAATCCGAAGATCGCCGTCGAGTTGTCGTCGACGATGTCCGACGGCTCGGGGTTGGAGTTGTTGACCCAGATGGGCTGCGCGTAGAGCGCCGCGCGCGTGCCGATCTCGCGAGAGATGATGGCGCCGATCGCCGGCGAGTAGCTGTCCTGGAAGTTGTTGGTGCCTTCGATCGACGCATAGGCGGCCAGACCGAACGGAAGGCCTTTGCCCTGCTGCCGGATGTCGTACTGCGTGAAGAACTCGATCGTCCGGTCACTGGTCCGATAGAAGCCGACCTGCGCGCCGGAAAACAGCCCGTACCGGAACTCCAGTCCGATCAGCGCGCCGTCGTCCATCCCGAACAGGTTGCCGAACCCGCTGTCTTCAAGGGGCGTATTGAACCGGTGCGTCAGGCGGAACGCCATCTTGTGCTTCGGCAGGCGAAGCGTCGTCGGCAGCGCGGAGATGGCGAAATCGGGCTGGGCGAGGTTGACGTCGAGGTCGGGGTCGTCGGCCTGATCGGCCTTCGCGTCCGGCGCCGGATCCTTGGCCGCCGCGGACTCCGCCGGCTTCTTCGGATCAGCCTTCCTGGCGTCGGGCGGGTCCGCCGCCCGCGCGGGCAGCACGCACACCAGGAGCATCAGGGCGATGGTGGTCAGTAAACGCAGGTGTCTCACGGTATGCCCCCTCAGTCGTTCTTCGCGCCGAGTTCAATCCAGCGCCGGATGATCTGCATCTGCCCGGAGGTCAGGTACGGCCCGGTGCCGCGGGGCATCCTCGATCCGACCATGTCCGGGGCGCCGTCGAGTTTGTGGATCATGTAGCTGTTGTCCGGATCGCCGGGAACGACCAGCGTCGCGCCGGTCTTGAAGCGGCTCGCCACGCCAACCAGGGACTGGTACGACCGGCCCTCGAGCAGCAGCAGCCCCCCGGCCGGCGTGCGGCCCTGGTCCGTGTGGCAGTTGATGCAGGCCAGCCGCCCCGACGAATCCGTCGTATTGAAGATCTCTTTTTGGATGCTCGAGAAGGTCGGTGTCAGACCTGGCGTCGGACCAGCGAGGTCCGACAGTTTCTCGTCGCACGCGGCGGCCCCGAGGGCCACGGCGGCGAGGAGCGCCGGAAGCAGGTATCGCGTCTTTCTCATGTCGCTCTCCACGTCACTGGCTTCGCGGTTTCACGACCAGCGTGGCCTTCATGTCGTCATGGCCGCGGCCGCAGTACTCGGAACATGCGATCTCGTAGGTGCCTGGCGCCGGCGCCGTGAACGTCAGCATCACGGCGGACCCGCCGCGCGGAACTTCCTTCTTCAGCTTGAGCTTCTTGATCTCGATCCCGTGTGTGCCGTCAGCGGACTTGACCGCAAGGGTCACCAGGTCGCCTTCGACCACCTCGAGGCGATCCGGCTGGAACGCAAAGCGCTTCGCCGTGAGTTCGAGCGCGACCGCCTGAACGGGCCGCGGCGCGGCTGAGATGAGCGCCGACCCGCCGGCCGCCAGCAGGGCGCCGCCGGCCATCACCCCGCAAAACGCGCGCGCTGCCACGACCATTGCCGTCACGCTGCCCTCCCGCACATTGGTTGACCCGGCATCGACAACAGCAAGGGGCATGCCGAAGGCCCGGCTCGGCGAGCGGCAACAGATCGCCGCAAAACGGGCAGGCTGGGGAATGCCGGCACTTACGTAGGCCGTAAGGAATTACGGCGCACGTAAGCGAAGCGTGTACCGGAGGGGTGCCTATTCGAGGGGGTCGGACAGCCGGTGCTTCGAGAGGTAGTGGCTGAGCGCGCGCTGGCTGATGCCCATGCGCTCGGCGGCGTCCTTCTTGACGCCGCCCGCGGCATCCAGCGCGCGCCGGATCGTCTCGCGTTCCATCCACTCGAGGTTCTGCCGGAGCCGCATCGACGGAAGCCCCGGCGCGGCGGCGGGGGCGGACCGCAGGCCCGAGATGGCGTCGGCGCCGATGACCGGGCCGTGCGACAGAACGACGGCGCGTTCGATGGTGTTCTCGAGCTCGCGGGCGTTGCCGGGCCAGTCGTAGCGCTCGAGCAGGGCGGCCGCGGATTCGTCCAGCCCCTCCACCGTGCGGCCGGTGCGCTGCGCGTGCTTGTGGACGAAGTGCTCGGCCAGCACGGCAATGTCCTCGCGCCGTTCCCTCAGCGGGGGAATCCGGATCGGGATCACGTTCAGCCGGTAGAACAGGTCCTCCTGGAACCGGCCTTCCGCGACCATCTGCTGGAGGTCGCGGTTCGTCGCGGCGATGACGCGGACGTCCACCTTCTCGGCCCGCTCGGACCCCAACGGCTCGAACTCGCGCTCCTGGATCACCCGCAGCAGCTTCGCCTGCAGCGGCTGGCCGAGCATCGCGATCTCGTCGAGCAGGATGGACCCGCCGTGCGCCAGGGCGAATTTCCCCTTCTTGTTGCTGATGGCGCCGGTGAACGCCCCGCGCACGTGGCCGAAGAGTTCCGACTCGAGGAGCGTCTCGGGAATGGCGGCGCAGTTCACCTTGATGAGCGGCATGCCCCGCTGGGCGCTGCGGGAGTGGATGGCCCGGGCCACCAGTTCCTTACCCGTGCCGGTCTCTCCCGTGATGAGCACGGTGCTCTTGGTTTCGGCGACGCGCTCCAGCGTCAGGATGACCTGCTGCATCGCGCGGCTGCGCCCGACGATGCCGTAGTGGTCGAACTCCTCGTCCCGCTCGCTCAGCAGGTAGCGGTGCTCGCTGCGCAGGCGCTGGAGGTCGATGGCGCGCCGCGCGACGACGAGCAGTTCGTCGATCTCGAACGGCTTCTGCAGGTAGTCGAGCGCCCCCAGTTTCATGGCCTCGATCGCGCTCTCGATGGTGGCGTGGGCCGTCATCAGCACGATCTGCGGCCGCTCTCCCGGCGGGGCGTGCGCCGCCAGGTCGCGGATGAGTTCGAGGCCCGTGAGACCAGGCATCACGTTGTCGACAATCGCCAGGTCGAACGCCCGCTCGCCCAGCAGGCGCTGCGCCGCCAGGCCGTCCGAGGCTTCCACCACGTCGTGCCCATCCGCCCGCAACGCCCGCCCGATCGCCCTGAGGATCCGCTCCTCGTCGTCGGCGATCAGAATCGTGCCGCTTGTCGCCATGTGTCCTGCTCCGTGAGCCTTCAGCCGCGCGCCGGGCCGGACGTGTCCGGCGCGCCGCGCGCCCGCGCCGGAAGTTCGAGGCGCAACTCGGTACCCCCGGGCCGCTCGCTCTTGATCGTCATCGTACCGCCCAGCCCCTCGACAATGTTGCGCGCGATCGCAAGCCCCAGCCCAGTGCCGCCCCGGCGGGTCGTGAAATATGGCTCGAACACGCGCGACAACAGCGTCGAATCGATGCCGCCGCCCTGGTCGCGCACGGTGATGATGATGCCGCCAGCCGGGCGCGGCGACACGCGCAGCGCCACCCCGGGACCCGACGGCTGCGGAGGCGCCTCGGCCTTTTCGCGTGCCGCGCGAACGGCCTGGCTGGCGTTCGTGATCACGTTCACCAGCACCGCCCGGAGGCGATCGGCATCAGTCACGATCGGCTCGAGCGGGGCATCGACGTCCACGCCGATCTCGACACCGGGCTCGGCGATCCCGACGGCCTGGGCGGCCTCCCGGCAGACCGCGGCCGGATCGGCCCCCTGCCACGAGAAGCTGAGCGGCTTCGCGTAGTCCAGCACCTCGGTGACGATGCGGTTCAGGCGGACCACTTCGGCATCGATGTCCTGGAGCGCCTCCAGCCGCGCCTCGGCGCTGGCATCGGGCTGACGCAGGGTCCGCGCCGCCGCCTTCACGATCATCAGCGGGTTCCGCACCTCGTGCGCCACGACGCTCGACAGGCGCCCCAGCGACGACAGGCGCTCGCGCTGGGCGGCCTCGTGCTCGAATCGCGCGATCGAATCCGTGAGCGTGTTGAACGTCGACGCGAGCAAGTGCGCGTCCTCGTCCTGCCACGCTCCGGCCCGGGACGGGATCTTCCGGGTCAGGTCGCCTGTCGCGGCGACGTCGCGCATGACCGCGGTGATCGCGGCAAGTGGGCTGGTGACGGTCCGCGCCACCGCGTAGCTGAGGACCGTGGCGAGCAGCATGGTCGCAAGGACGGTGACGGCAATGCCGGTCTGGATCGGGCCCAGAAACCGCAGTTGTTCGGTCCGCGATCGGATGACGGTCACCACCGGCGCCTCGGGGTCCCCCGCGACCGGCGCGGCCGTGGCGGCCGCGGTTGGCGGCAGCGGCCTGGACAGACGCACGTAGTCGTCATCGCCGACGGTCACCCGCGACACCTGCGCGGCCTGCGGGGCGTGTTCGAACGCCGGCCACGCGTCGCGGGGCAGCGTGGCGGCGCGAATCCGGCCGCCGAGGCTGAACGCGATCTCGCTGCCGGTGAGGCCCTTGAAATCCGCCGCCACCGCGGCATCGAGCAGGAAGCCGACGCTGAGTGTGCCGGCCAGGCCGGCCGGATCGGCGCCGACGGTAATCGGCACCGTGAGTACCTGCAGGATGCCGGACGGATGCGGCAGGTACGACGCCGCGGGCAGGCCCGACATCGCCTGCTGCACCGAGGGCAGGCCGGCCGCATCGACTGGCTCGACGAGGGCCGGCCCGGCCGAGGCGAGCACGCGGCCGCTCCGGTCGGTCACGACGACAAGGCTCGACCGCGTGAGCATCTGCTGGTACTCGACGGCCATCAGTTGCACGGTCGGCGGATCGCCGGTGGCGACGGCGGCCTTGAGCTTCGGTAGGTCGGCAATCAACCGGGCGAGTAGCGTGAACGTCTCGAGCAGCGCTTCGCTCTGGCGCCCGACGACGGCCCCCGACTCCACCAGGCCGCGCTGCAGCTCCGTCTCGGCCTGCGCGGTGACCCGGCTGCTGACAAACGCCGCCGTGAAGCCAATCGCGAGGACGACGAGCAGGGCCGCCGCGAGGAAGATGCGATTGGTGAGCGAGGCGAGTAGCATGATCGGCGGCTCCCGGCGTCAGCGGACCACGAAGGCGGCGTCGACCGTGCCGCCCGAGTCCGGCACGACGACCGCGCGCGACTCGCGTACCTCGCCTTCGTGCCAGACGACCAGCGTATAGGCCCCCGGTGGCACATGGCCGATCGCATATCGGCCCGCGTCGTCGGTGACCGCGAAGAACCGGTGGGCGAAGACGAGGATGTACGCGTTCATGTGCGAGTGGATGTCGCAAAACACCTGCACGACGCCTGGACGATCGAAGCGCACCGATTTCGAGTGCCCGCGCGAGTAACGCCCCAGGTCGAACGACCGTGTCTTCGATAGCGAGAAGACGTTGTGGAACGTCACGTCGCTGTTCGGGAAGTCGACCGTCGTGCCCACCGTGATGGCGAGCACGTGCGGCACGAATGCCTGGTCGAGTTGATCCATCCTGGCGCGCGCGGAACCGTCGGGCTCGAAGGCCCCGCGGGGGGCGGCGTCGAGGTAGACGACGGCCGGCCTCAACTCGGGTTGTCGATGCGCCGGCATCCCCATCGCGGCCGAGGACGCCCGGGGTTCGGTGGCGGCCTGGCGCCCGCGCATCTCGACCACGCCGCGGATGGTCCCCTCGGCGGCGAGCGCGACGGGCCCGTGCGCGGCGGTCAGCGCCACGACCAGCGCCGCGGCGGCGAGGCTCCCGGCACGTCGAATCGAATCGCGGCGTGGCAGCATCGGCGTCAGAACCAGAAGAGCACCTGGACGGCAGCGAGCGGGCTGGTCTGCACGCGACCGCCGTCGCGGCGGTTATTCATGAAGGAAGCCTTGACGATGAGCCCCCGGCGAATCGTGTATCCAGCGCCAATCTCGACGCGGGAGACGTTGGCGTCCCAGGTATTGGTCACCGCCGAGCCGGTGATGTCCGAGAACCTGAGGCTGTCGCCGCGCGCGGCAACATAGAGCCGAGGGGAGAGGCGCACCTTCAGCTCGACATACCCGGTCATCGCCGTGAGCGGTTCGACGATGCGCGGCGCATCCAGCGCCGGCAGCGTCCATGTGTTCGAGACGAGCTCGCCGCGAAGCAGCCAGCGGCCCCAGGAGGCTTCGCCGTCGAGGCCGATGGCCCGCTGATCGTACCGGCCGGACGGCATGTCCGCGCGGGCGTCCAGCACCGCGTCGGCGAGCCAGGACCCGCGGGCGGCCGAGGCGCCGATCGAAAAGGCCGGAACGGGCCGCCAGACCACGCGTCCGGCGAATTGCCCGCCGCTGTTGTCGTTGCGCACGAGCGGATAGGACAGTGTCCCAACCGTCCACGCGGCGGCGGCTTCGAGGATCTGCGTCCCCGCGCGGACCTGGACGCCGGTGTCCCACCGCCCGGCGGCGATCACCGGAACGCCAGGCTCCGGGGCGGGGTCGCCGACCGAGTACCTCACGCGCCAGCCCCGGGCCCGCATCCTGAGGAGTTCGTCGGCGGTGGCCGGCACCGCGTCCGGTCTGGCCGTCGTCAGGTACTGATAGCCGAGCGGGTCGCCGATCAGGGGGTTGTCCTGGGGGTAGTTCCGGCGGGCGTAGGTGCCGAACACGGGGGGAATGCGGCCAGCCTGAATGTCGACGAGTCCGTTGGCAAACGGGCTGAGCCGGACGTACCAGGCGTAGGCCGACGCGCCGGCGCCAGTTTCGGCGCGAATTTCGGTGAGAAAGGCCAGGCGATCCGAGGCGCGCACTTCGACGGTGACTCCGGCGCGGGCGCGCCTGATCGCGGAGGTCTGGTAGTCGGTATAAGTGAACCAGCCCGGGTCCTCGCTGCCAAACGTTGCAGACAGGTCTCCGGCCACCAGGACATGGCCGCCGGCAAGCGAGACGGGGGCATCAGGCCAGTGCTGCGCGCCGGCCGGGCAGACCGAGGTCAGGCACGCGACGACGGCGAATGCGCCACGGACCAGCGGCCGGCTGGAACGAGAAACGTACACAGGTTACCCTGGTGCATTGTACGCATATTCCGAGCCGGCACGTGGCCCCTTCTGCGCCCGCGGACTTGGGCTGGCACGAATTCGGGCAGGAGAATTGCAACACGATCGACACAGCCGCTCCGGCCGCAACTGAAAGGAACCCGTGATGGCCCCTTCCCGAATCACGCGCGTCGTACTCGTGCTGGTCTTCCTCGGCGCGGCGGCGCAGTTCATCCGCCCCGAGCGGACCAATCCTCCGGTCGATCAGGCTCGGACGATCGAGGCGGTCGCGAAGGTGCCCGCCCCACTTGCTCCCGTGCTCCGGCGAAGCTGCTACGACTGCCATTCCAACGAGACGCGGTGGCCCTGGTACAGCGCGGTCGTCCCGATGGCGTGGGGCGTCGCCAACCATGTTCGCGAGGGCCGGGCCGCCATGAACCTCTCCGAGTGGGGCAGCTACCCGGCGCGGAAGCGAACGGCGCTCCTCGAGAAGCTCTGTGACAAAGTGAGGGAAGGCGAGATGCCGCTGCCGGAGTACCTGTGGCTCCACCGAGACGCGCGGCTGTCCGAGACGGAGTGGAAGGCCGTGTGCGACTGGTCGATGGACGAGGCGGATCGGAGCGGAAGCCG
>Ga0315292_10000708_pt1 | contig 16414 bp, 11 predicted proteins | sample YL17G13_0_MG_FD_204029 | JGI IMG/M metagenome (GOLD analysis project Ga0315292, IMG submission 204029) | Sediment microbial communities from Yellowstone Lake, YNP, Wyoming, USA - YL17G13_0 | ecosystem: Environmental > Aquatic > Freshwater > Lake > Sediment | place: USA: Wyoming | collected... | reverse complement strand
GTCGGTGCCGGTCCAGGTGGGCCTCGTGGGGGCGGCAGACGAATGGCGCTGGTCGAGCGCGGCCCACCATCTGGGCCACCGGCGCGACGCCCTGGTGACGGAGCACCCGGCATATTGGGCACTCGGGAATACGCCATTCGAAAGGGAGTTGGCGCACGCTCACCGTCTTCGTGACGGGTTGCCTGAGTCGTTGGCCAAGCGCCTCGAGTCTGCCGTGATGCAGGGGCGCGCGACGGGTCCGGCGCACTTCAAAGCCCTTATCGAGGAACGCAGCGGCGTGCCCCAACAACCCAGGCCGCGCGGCCGGCCTGCACGCGATGCAATCCAAGCCAAAGATAAGAGTGCCCCCAATTAACATCGTGTGCTGTCTTCCTGTCGGTATTTTAGAGTCTGACCCTATTTAATTGTCCTTGTTTGGATTGCTGCGCCGCAGTAATCTCGCCCTCCCGCGAACCCGTCTCTGGAGAGCGCCATGACCAAGGCCGCCCCGCAATCGATCCACATCGCCGACGCCGACGCACGCGTCGCCGCGGCAGATCACGGCCTGTACAACCCGACCCGCGAACACGATGCCTGCGGCGTCGGCTTCGTGGCCCACATCAAGGGCTTGCGTGCGCACGGCATCGTCGAGCAGGGCTTGAAGATCCTCGCCAACCTCGACCATCGTGGCGCGGTCGGGGCCGACAAGCTGATGGGCGACGGCGCGGGCATCCTGATCCAGATTCCCGACGAGTACTACCGTGCCGAGATGGCCGCGCAGGGCATCAGGCTGCCGCCCCCCGGCGAATACGGCGTCGGCATGATCTTCCTGCCCAAGGAGCATGCCTCCCGCCTGGCCTGCGAACAGGAACTCGCGCGTGCCGTCCGCGCCGAAGGCCAGGTTCTGCTTGGCTGGCGCGATGTACCCGTCGACCGGGAGATGCCGATGTCGCCTGCGGTTCGCGCCAAGGAGCCGGTGATCCGCCAGATCTTCATCGGCCGTGGCCCCGACGTGATCGTGCCCGACGCCCTCGAGCGCAAGTTGTACGTGATCCGCAAGACCGCCAGCTCGGCGATCCAGGCCCTCAAGCTCACGCACAGCCGCGAGTACTACGTGCCGAGCATGAGTTGCCGCACCGTGATCTACAAGGGGCTGCTGCTGGCCGACCAGGTCGGGCAGTACTACCTCGACCTGCAGGACCCGCGCACGGTGTCCGCGCTGGCCCTGGTGCATCAGCGCTTTTCCACCAACACCTTCCCCGAGTGGCCGCTGGCACACCCCTACCGCATGGTCGCCCACAACGGTGAGATCAACACCGTCAAGGGCAACTTCAACTGGATGCGTGCGCGCGAGGGCGTGATGAAGTCGCCAGTGCTCGGCGACGACCTGCCCAAGCTCTACCCGATCAGCTTCGAGCACCAGAGCGATACCGCCACCTTCGACAACACGCTCGAGTTGCTGACGATGAGCGGCTACCCGCTGGCCCACGCGGCGATGATGATGATCCCCGAGGCCTGGGAGCAGCACGAAGGCATGGACCAGCGCCGTCGCGCGTTCTACGAGTACCACGCCGCGATGCTCGAGCCCTGGGACGGTCCGGCCGCGATGGTCTTCACCGACGGCAAGCAGATCGGGGCCACGCTGGACCGCAACGGCCTGCGGCCCGCGCGCTACATCGTCACCGACGACGATCTCGTCATCATGGCCTCGGAGTCGGGCGTGCTGCCGATCCCCGAGAACCGCATCGTCCGCAAGTGGCGCCTGCAGCCGGGCAAGATGTTCCTGATCGACCTCGAGCAGGGGCGCATCGTCGACGACGAAGAGCTGAAGAACCAGTTCGCCTTTGCCAAGCCGTACCGGCAGTGGATCGAGAACGTGCGCGTCAAGCTCGACACGATCGACGTCGCGCCGGCCGCGCCGCCGCCCGCACCCGACTCCCTGCTCGACCGCCAGCAGGCTTTCGGCTACACGCAGGAGGACATCAAGTTCCTGATGAGCCCGATGGCCGCCACCGGCGAAGAAGGCATCGGCTCGATGGGCAATGACTCGCCGCTCGCCGTGCTGTCGGACAAGAACAAGCCGCTGTACAACTACTTCAAGCAGCTCTTTGCGCAGGTCACGAACCCGCCGATCGACCCGATCCGCGAAGCGATCGTGATGTCGCTCAACAGCTTCATCGGCCCCAAGCCCAACCTGCTCGACATCAATGCCGTCAACCCGCCGATGCGGCTGGAAGTGACGCAGCCGATTCTCGACTTCGACGACATGGCGCGGCTGCGCTCGATCGAACAGCACACCAACCACAAGTTCCAGAGCCACGAAATCGACATCAGCTACCCGCTGGCCTGGGGTCGAGAGGGCGTCGAGGCCAAGCTCGCGTCGCTGTGTGCCCAGAGCGTGGACGCGATCAAGGGCGGTCACAACATCCTGATCATCACCGATCGTCATGTCAGCCGCGAGCAGGTCGCGATCCCGGCGCTGCTGGCGCTGTCGGCCGTGCACCAGCATCTCGTGCGCGAGGGGTTGCGCACGACTGCCGGCCTGGTCGTCGAAACCGGCTCGGCACGCGAAGTGCATCACTTCGCCGTGCTCGCCGGCTACGGCGCCGAAGCAGTGCACCCGTATCTGGCGATGGAAACGCTGGCAGCGATGCACGCCGAGCTGCCCGGTGACTTGAGCGCCGAGAAGGCGATCTACAACTATGTCAAGGCGATCGGCAAGGGCCTGTCGAAGATCATGTCCAAGATGGGCGTGTCGACCTACATGAGCTACTGCGGTGCCCAGTTGTTCGAAGCCATCGGCCTGGACACGCCGCTGGTGGAGAAGTACTTCCGCGGCACCGCCAGCCAGGTCGGTGGCATCGGCGTGTTCGAGGTCGCCGAAGAGGCGCTGCGCATGCACCGCGCCGCGTTCGGCGACGATCCGCTGCTGGCCTCGATGCTCGACGCCGGCGGCGAATACGCCTGGCGCGTGCGCGGCGAAGAGCACATGTGGACCCCCGACGCCATCGCCAAGCTGCAGCACGCAGCGCGCGCCGGCAAGTTCGAGACCTACAAGGAATACGCGCAGCTGATCAACGACCAGAGCAAGCGCCACATGACGCTGCGCGGCTTGTTCGAGTTCAGGGTCGATCCGAGCAAGGCGATTGCTGTCGACGAGGTCGAGTCGGCCGCCGAGATCGTCAAGCGCTTCGCGACCGGCGCGATGTCGCTCGGCTCGATCAGCACGGAGGCCCACACCACGCTGGCCGTCGCGATGAACCGCATCGGCGGCAAGAGCAACACCGGCGAGGGCGGCGAAGACCCCGCGCGGTATCGCAATGAGTTGAAGGGCATCCCGATCGCCGATGGCACCAAGGTCAGCGACGTGATCGGCGCCAACGTGATGGTGGCTGACTACGCGCTGAAGGCCGGCGACAGCCTGCGCAGCAAGATCAAGCAAGTCGCGTCGGGCCGCTTCGGCGTGACGACCGAGTACCTGGTGTCTGCGGACCAGCTGCAGATCAAGATGGCCCAGGGAGCCAAGCCGGGCGAAGGCGGCCAGTTGCCCGGCGGCAAGGTCAGCGAGTACATCGGCAGGCTGCGCCACTCGGTGCCGGGTGTCGGCCTGATCAGCCCGCCGCCGCACCACGACATCTACTCGATCGAAGACCTGGCGCAACTGATCCACGACCTGAAGAACGCCAATCCGCGCGCCAGCGTCAGCGTCAAGCTGGTCAGCGAAGTCGGCGTCGGCACGGTGGCCGCCGGCGTGGCCAAGTGCAAGGCCGACCATGTGGTCATCGCCGGCCACGATGGCGGCACGGGGGCCTCGCCGTGGTCATCGATCAAGCATGCCGGCACGCCGTGGGAGCTGGGTCTGGCCGAGACGCAGCAGACCCTGGTGCTCAACCGATTGAGAGGCCGCATCCGCGTGCAGGCCGACGGCCAGATGAAGACCGGCCGCGACGTGGTGATCGGCGCACTGCTCGGTGCCGACGAGTTCGGTTTCGCCACCGCGCCGCTGGTCGCCGAGGGCTGCATCATGATGCGCAAGTGCCACCTCAACACCTGCCCTGTCGGCGTGGCCACGCAAGACCCGGTGCTGCGCGCCAAGTTCGCCGGCCGCCCCGAACATGTCGTGAACTTCTTCTTCTTCGTCGCTGAAGAGGCACGCCAGATCATGGCGCAGCTGGGCATCAGGAAGTTCGACGAGCTGATCGGCCGCAGCGATCTGCTCGACACCAAGAAGAGCATTGCCCACTGGAAGGCCCGCGGCCTCGATTTCAGCCGTGTCTTCCACCAGGTGCAGGTGCCCGCCGAGGTGCCGCGCTACCAGGTCGATGTGCAGGACCATGGCCTGGCCCAGGCGCTCGACGTCAAGCTGATCGAGAAGTGCCGGCCGGCCATCGAGAGTGGCGAAAAGGTGCAGTTCATGGAGGAGGTGAGAAACGTCAACCGCAGCGTCGGCGCGATGCTGTCGGGCGAGCTGATCCGCCAGCGGCCCGAGGGCCTGCCGGACCACACCATCTTCATGCAGATGGTAGGCACAGGAGGCCAGAGTTTCGGTGCGTTCCTGGCCAGTGGCATCACCCTGTACCTGATCGGCGACGCGAACGACTACACCGGCAAGGGCCTGTCGGGGGGGCGCATTGTGCTGCGACCGAGCATCGAGTTCCGCGGTGAGGCCACTGCCAACATCATCATCGGCAACACTGCGCTGTATGGTGCGACCAGCGGCGAAGCCTTTTTCCGCGGCGTGGCGGGCGAGCGCTTCGCCGTGCGTCTGTCGGGTGCCGCAGCGGTGGTCGAAGGCACGGGCGACCACGGCTGCGAATACATGACCGGAGGCACCGTGGCCGTGCTCGGCAAGACCGGCCGCAACTTTGCGGCCGGCATGAGCGGCGGCGTGGCCTACGTCTACGACGAAGACGGCCACTTCGCGATGCGCTGCAACACCAGCATGGTGGCCCTGGACAAGGTGCAGCCACGCGAGGAACAGGACGCTGCGACCTATCACAAGGGCCAGGCCGATGAGGTCTTGCTGAGGAAGCTGATCGAGGACCATCACCGCTGGACCGGCAGCCTGCGCGCGCGCCACATCCTCGACCACTGGACCGAGTCGCGCGCGCGCTTCATCAAGGTCTTCCCGCACGAGTACCAGCGTGCGTTGAAGCAGATGAATGCGGCGGCGCAAGCGACTGCAACCATCGCCCAGGCCAAGGCCGAAGCGGTCACCGCCAAGTAAGCCTCAGGAATCGATCATGGGAAAAGTCACCGGCTTCCTCGAATACGAGCGCCTCGAGGAGGGTTATGAGCCCGTCGCCAGGCGTGTGAAGAACCACAGGGAGTTCGTCATCGCGCTCAACGCCGAGCAGTCGAAGACGCAGGCCGCGCGCTGCATGGATTGCGGCACACCGTTCTGCAACAGCGGCTGCCCGGTCAACAACATCATCCCGGACTTCAACGACCTCGTGTACCGCGGCGATTGGCACAACGCGGCCGTGGTCTTGCACAGCACCAACAACTTCCCCGAGTTCACCGGCCGCATCTGCCCGGCGCCGTGCGAAGCTGCGTGCACGTTGAACGTCAACGGCGACGCGGTGGGCATCAAGTCGATCGAGCACGCGATCATCGACCGCGCCTGGGCCGAGGGCTGGGTCACCCCCCAGCCTGCGAGAAGCCAGACCGGCAAGACTGTCGCGGTGGTCGGCTCCGGCCCGGCCGGCCTGGCGGCGGCGCAACAGCTCGCGCGTGCCGGCCATGCCGTGACGGTGTTCGAAAAGAACAGCCGCATCGGTGGCCTGCTGCGCTACGGCATCCCCGACTTCAAGATGGAGAAGTCGCACATCGACCGTCGCATCGAGCAGATGCAGGCCGAGGGCGTGACCTTCCGCGCCGGGGTGCTGGTCGGCGCCATGCCCGAGGGCAGCTTGGTCACCAATGATGCCAAGCTGACGATCAGCGCCGACCAGCTGAAGGCGCAGTTCGACGCGGTTGTGCTGGCCGGTGGCGCCGAACAAAGCCGCGATCTGCCGGTGCCGGGCCGCGAACTCGACGGTGTGCACTTCGCGATGGAGTTCCTGCCACAGCAGAACAAGGTCAACGCCGGCGACAAGTTGAAGGGCCAGCTGATGGCCACCGGCAAACACGTCATCGTCATTGGCGGCGGTGACACCGGCAGCGACTGCGTCGGCACCAGCAACCGCCACGGCGCGGCCAGCGTGACCCAGTTCGAGCTGCTGCCGCAGCCTCCCGACCAGGAGAACAAACCGCTGGTCTGGCCCTACTGGCCGATCAAGCTGCGCACCAGTTCGAGCCACGAGGAAGGCTGCCAACGCGAGTTCGCGATCGCGACCAAGGAGTTCATCGGCGATGGAACCGGCAAGCACGGCAAGGTCGCCGCACTGAAGACGGTGCGTGTCGAGTGGCAGGGCGGCAAGATGATCGAAGTACCGGGCAGCGAGCAGGTGCTCAAGGCCGACCTGGTGCTGCTGGCGATGGGTTTCGTCAGCCCGCTGGCTTCCGTGCTGGAGGCCTTCGGGGTCGAGCGCGACAACCGCGGCAATGCCAAGGCCGGCACCGAGTCGACAGGCGCCTACCGCACCAATGTCGACAGGGTCTTCGCCGCCGGCGACATGCGCCGCGGCCAGAGCCTGGTGGTGTGGGCCATCCGCGAAGGCCGACAGGCAGCGCGCGCGGTCGATGAGGCCTTGATGGGGGCCAGCGAGCTGCCGCGCTAGACGGTCACAGGGTGCAACCGAAAGCCATGCGGCAAGCCCGCATGGATTTGATCTGCGTGAGAGAATCGCCCGCACAAAAAACACCTCGCGCCCGGGCTCCCGCCCGCCACGCCGCTTGAACTCCGATACCCTGATCGAGATCGACCATGTCACTTTCGGCTATGACGCGAGCCGGACGATCCTCGACGACATCAGCCTGTCATTCGCGCGCGGCAAGATCACGGCCATCCTCGGCGGCTCGGGCTGCGGCAAGACCACATTGCTGCGCCTGATCGGTGGCATGGCGGCAGCCGACCGTGGCCGGGTGGTGTTCGACGGCGAGCTGGTCAACGCCCGCGACCGTTCCCAACTGCTGCGCCAGCGCCGGCGCATGGGCCTGCTGTACCAGTTCGGCGCGCTGTTCACCGACCTGAACGTGTTCGACAACGTGGCCTTCCCGCTGCGGGAGCATTCCGGTCTGTCGGAATCGATGATCCACGACATCGTGCTCATGAAGCTGCACGCGGTGGGCCTGCGCGGCGCGGCGGCGTTGCGCATCTCGGAAGTCTCGGGCGGCATGTCGCGGCGGGTCGCGCTGGCGCGCGCCATCGCGCTCGACCCTGAACTGATCATGTACGACGAACCGTTCGCCGGGCTGGACCTGATTTCGATGGGGGTGGTCGCCAACCTGATCCGCAAGCTCAACGACGCCACCGGCGCCACCTCGCTGGTGGTTTCGCACGACGTTCCCGAGTGCATGGCCATCAGCGACCATGTGATCCTGATGGCCAACGGCGGGCGGATCGTCGCCCAGGGCCCGCCGGCCGAGCTGATGGCGTCCACCGACCCCGAGACTCGCCAATTCGTCCGCGGCGAACCCGACGGCCCGGTCAAGTTCCATTACCCGGCGCGACCGCTCGCCGAAGACTACGGCGTCGACAAGATCGAGGCTGCGGCATGACCGGCGCCGAGGGCGTCGCCGCGCTCGGCGCGCGGACCTTGCGCGTGTTGCGCTCGTTCGGCCATGCGGCGTTGTTCTTCGCCGACCTGGTCTTGCATGTGCCCGCCGCCCTGCGCCGTTTCAGTCTGGTCGTGCGCCAGATCCACGCCATCGGCAACCTGTCGCTGGTGATCATCCTGTCGTCGGGCCTGGCGGTGGGCTTCGTCCTGGCGCTGCAGATGTACTACGCGCTGGTGACCTACGGCGCCACCGAGACGCTGGGCCTGATCGTCAACCTGTCGCTGGTGCGCGAGCTCGGGCCGGTCGTGACGGCGCTGCTGTTCGCCGGCCGTGCCGGCACGTCACTCACCGCCGAGATCGGCCTGATGAAAGCCGGCGAGCAGCTCTCGGCGATGGAGATGATGGCCGTCGACCCGCGCAGCCGCGTGCTGGCTCCGCGCTTCATCGGCGGGGTGATCTCGATGCCGCTGCTGGCCGTGCTGTTCTCGGCCGTCGGCATCCTCGGTGCGTACGTCGTCGGTGTGCTGCTGATCGGCCTGGATTCGGGCAACTTCTGGTCGTTGATGCAGGCTCGCGTGGATGTCTGGCGCGACGTCGGCAACGGTGTTGTCAAGAGCTTTGCGTTCGGTGTGATCTGCACCGCGGTAGCGCTCTACCAGGGCCATGAAACCGAGGCCACGCCGGAGGGCGTGGCCTATGCCACCACACGCACCGTGGTGGTGTCGTCACTGTCGGTGCTGGGTATCGACTTCATGTTGACGGCGTTGATGTTCTCGACGCCCTGAGGTCCTTCGGAGTCAATGAAATGAGCAAAAAAGGTATCGAAACGATGGTCGGGCTGTTCGTGCTGCTCGGCCTGGCAGGTGCGTTGTTCCTTTCGCTCAGGGCGGCCAACCTGGCCAGCTTCGGTGAACGCACGGGTTACTCCATCAGCGCCAGGTTCGACAACATCGGCGGCTTGAAGGCGCGGGCGCCGGTGCGCAGCGCGGGGGTCACCATCGGCCGTGTCAAACGCATCGCCCTCGATCCCAAGACGTACCAGGGTCTCGTGACCATGGAAATCTACGAAGGCGTGCGTTTCCCGAAGGATTCGTCGGCCAAGATCCTGACCTCCGGCCTGCTGGGTGACCAGTACGTCGGCCTCGAGCCCGGAGCACAGGAGAAGGATCTGGTTGCGGGCGACGTGATTGTCCAGACCCAGTCGGCCGTGGTGCTGGAAGACCTGATCGGGATGATGATCTTCAACAAGGCCGCCGAGGCCGGCGGCAGCTCGGCCCCTGACAAGAGCCCGGCCAAGAAGTGAGCCCCGCCGATCGCCTGCGCGTGGCCGTGGCGGCCTGCCTGCTGGCAGCGGCTGGCGCGACCCATGCACAGGCCCCGAGTGACCCGTTCGAAGGCTGGAATCGCGCCATCTTCAGCTTCAACGAGGGCCTGGACTCGGCGCTGCTCAAACCCGTCGCGACCGGCTACACGGCGGTGGTGCCCGAGCTCGTGCGCAGCGGCGTGAGCAACTTCTTCAGCAACTTCCGCGACGGCTGGTCGGCCATCAACGAACTGCTGCAGGGCAAGCCGGTCGCCGCAGCGCAGATGACGATGCGTGTCGCCACCAACACCCTCTTCGGCATCGGCGGCGTCTTCGATGTGGCCAGCGATCTCGGCATCGAGCGCCAGCGTGAAGACTTCGGGCAGACCCTCGGCCGCTGGGGCCTGCCGGCGGGCCCTTACATCGTGTGGCCGCTGCTGGGCCCATCGTCGCTGCGCGACAGCGTCGCGCTGCCGCTGGACCTCTCCTGGGCGACCGGCGCGCTGACCAACGACGGCGCAGTGCGCGTCGGCCTGACCGTGCTGGAGTTGATCGACATCCGCGCCAGCCTGCTCAGCGCCGGCCGCATCCTCGACGAGATCGCTCTGGACAAGTATGTGTTCATTCGTGACGGCTACCTTGCGCGCCGTCGCAGCCTGGTCTATGACGGTGACCCGCCCGAGCTGCCGGAATTGCCGGACCCGGATCCGGCACCGGCTGTGCCCAAGTAAACCCCGATCTGCCGCGCGCGTTGAAGTTCACGGTGCCGATACGATCGGCGCCTCACAAAGGATCTGCATGTTTGCCAAGCAAATTTTCGTGGCCCTGTCGATGAGCCTGGCCCTGGCCTGCGCGCAGGCGCAGCCGGCCACCGCGCCCGATGCGCTGATCAAGCAGGTTTCGACGGAGGTCATCGAATCCGTCAAGGGCGACAAGGCGATCCAGGCCGGCGACGTGAGCAAGATCATCGCGCTGGTCGACAGCAAGGTCATGCCGCATGTCAACTTCCAGCGGATGACCGCGTCGGCCGTCGGCCGCCACTGGCGCGGCGCCACCCCCGAGCAGCAAAAACGCCTGCTGGACGAATTCAAGATCCTGATCGTGCGCACGTACGCGGGTGCGCTGACGCAGGTGAAAGACCAGACCGTGCAATTGAAGCCGTTGCGCGCCGGCGCTGACGACAGCGAAGTCGTCGTGCGCACCGAGGTCAAGGGCCGCGGCGATCCGATCCAGCTCGACTATCGCCTCGAAAGGGATGGCAGCGGCTGGAAGATCTACGACGTCAATGTGCTCGGCGTGTGGCTGGTCGAGCAGTACCGATCCAGTTTCGCGCAGGAGATCGGCACGGCCGGTGTCGATGGCCTGATCGCCAAGCTGGCCGAGCGCAACAAGGCTGCGGCCACCAAGAGCTGAGGCGATGGTCACCTTGCCCGACACGCTGACGCTGGCACAGGCCAACGCAGCCGTGCAATCGATCGAACACGCCCTCGGCCAGGGCACCGTCGAGAGGGGCGCATTGGTCATCGACGCCGCCGCGCTGCGCAGCTTCGACACGACGGCCATCGCGGTCTTGCTCGAGGCGCGCCGCCTGGCGCAAGCGGCGGGGCGCGCGCTCAGCGTGCGCGGGGCACCGCCGGCCTTGGTCGAGCTCTCAGGGATCTACGGCGTCGACGGGCTGCTCGGCTTCGAGCCCGCCGCCCCGGCTCATTCTGGCCGGGCGTAGCGCTTCGCACGCAGGTTGCGCTTGATCTCGGCCAGCAGCGGCCGCAGGCCGCTGCCCAGGCGCAGCGCCACCCCGGTGGTCAGGATATCGATGATCACCAGGTGCAGCAGCCGCGACACCATCGGGCTGTAGCGGTCGTAGTCCTCCGGGTGGTCGGCCGCGAGCAGCACATGCTGCGTGCCGCTCGAGGCATGGGCCAGTGGCGATGCGCTGGCGGTGATGACGATGGTGGTCGCACCCTTGCGGCGCGCGATCTCGGCGGCGTCGAGCAGGTCACGGCTGCGGCCCGAATTGGAGATGATCACGGCGTAGTCGCCGGGCTGCAGCATGGTGGCGCTCATCACCTGCACATGGCCGTCGCTGACGGCGTTGGCCGCGACACCCAGGCGGAAGAACTTGTGCTGCGCGTCTTGCGCCACGATACCCGAGTTGCCGACGCCATAGAACTCGATGCGCCGGCCGTTGCGGCAGGCGGCGGCCAGCGCCACGATGGCGCGCTCGAAGGCGTGGCTGGCGGCGTCGTTGCGGTATTTCAGCAATGCGCTGACCGCGTTGTCGATCACCTTGACCATGATGTCACCGACCTTGTCGTCCTCGTCGACCGCGCGGTGGATGAAGGGCACGCCTTCGTTGACGGCACCCGCCAGCTTCAGCTTGAAGTCGGCCAGCCCGTCATAACCCACGCTGCGACAGAAGCGAATCACCGTCGGCTTGCTCACGTGCGAACGCTCGGCCAGCTCGCCGACCGGCAGGCTGGCGAAGCTGCGCGCATCGGCGAGCACCAGTTTGGCCACCCGCTGCTCGGCCGGCGGCAACGCGGGCAGGGCGGCGAGGATGCGATCCAGCATGCTCAATGGAGCCCCTCGCTCGACGGGGACGCCCTGCGGTCTCCCGCGGCGACTCGGGCCGGCCTGGGAGCGGCCCGGCGCTCGGCCCGCCGCGGGCTGCTCATTCTTCTTCAGCCCAGGCGAAGCCGTCGCGCGCGATCAGCGCGCTGGACGCCGGAGGCCCCCAGCTGCCGACGGTGTAGGGGCGAGGGCCGGTGGTGTCGTGGCGCCAGGCGTCCAGAATGGGCTCGACCCAGCGCCAGGCCTGTTCCTGTTCATCGCTGCGCACGAACAGGTTCAAGCGCCCGGCGATCGCGTCGAGCAGCAGGCGTTCATAGGCGCCGACACGCTCTTTCAGGAAGGCTTTGTCGAAGTCCAGATCCAGCGATACCGGCGAAAGCTGCTCGGGCGCGTTCGACGAGGTGCGGCCGCCCTTGGCGGCCAGCAAATGCAGTTCGAGGCCGTCTTCGGGCTGCAGCTTGATCACCAGCTTGTTGGCGCGCGTGGTGCCGGCAAAGATCGGGTGCGGCACCGGGCGGAAGTTGACAACGATCTGCGCATCGCGCGCCGCCAGCCGCTTGCCCGTGCGCAGGTAGAACGGCACGCCGGCCCAGCGCCAGTTCTGCACCTCGGTGCGCAGCGCGACGAAGGTTTCACAACGGCTGTCCTGCGGCACTTTGACTTCGTCGAGGTAGCCCGGAACCGCCTGGCCGTCGACCGTCCCGGCGCGGTACTGGCCGCGCACCACGTCGCGGCCCACGCTCTCGGGCGTGAAGGGCTTCAGCGACTTCAGCACCTTGAGCTTCTCGTCGCGGATCGCGTCGGCGTCGCCGGTGGCGGGCGGCTCCATCGCGATCATTGTCAGCAGTTGCAAAGCGTGGTTCTGCACCATGTCGCGCAGCGTTCCGGTGCGGTCGTAGAAGTCGCCGCGAGAGCCGACGCCCAGCGCCTCGGCGATCGTGATCTGGATGTTGGCGATGCTCTCGCGCCGCCACAGCGGTTCGAAAAGTGCATTGCCGAAGCGCAGCGCAGCCAGGTTCTGCACCGCAGGTTTGCCCAGGTAATGGTCGATGCGCAGAGCCTGGCTCTCACGAAACGATGTGCCGACCACGTGGTTGATTTCCTGGGCGCTGGCCAGGTCGTGGCCGAGCGGCTTTTCCAGCACCACCCGGACGTTCGCACCATTCAGGCCAACGGCGCCGAGTTGCGCGCAGATCTGCGGGAACAGGTGCGGGCTGGTGGCCAGGAACAGCACCACCGTGTCGGCGCCGCGCTCATCGACCCACCGCTTCAGTCCGGCGTAGTGCTCGGGCTGCGACAGGTCCATGCGGCGATAGTTCAGCAGTGCGGCAAAGCGCGCGAACTCTTCGTCGCTCGGCCGCTTGGCGCTTTCAACGTCGCAAAAGCGCTCGCGGATGAAAGCGCGGTACTCGTCGTCGCTGCGCTCGTCGCGCGCCACGGCCAGGATCCGGCCACCCTCGGGCAATTTGCCGTGGCGCCAGGCCTGGAACAGGGCGGGAACGAGCTTGCGCCAGGCAAGATCGCCGGTGCCGCCGAAGAAGACGAGATCGAAGGACATGGACTGCGCGGGCCGCACTGCGGCTGTAACTTTATTACGTCTGCGATGATGCAGGAGTTTCTTCAGCCGGTCAACGCGAGCGTATCGCCCTGGCATCGGGTTTGCCCCGGTGATTACCGTCGATTCGCGACCGCGTGGCGTCGTTACCATCGTCACAACCGTTTCATGACCACCGGAGAGCCTTGCATGTCCTTGCGCACCCTGACCCTCGCTGCGGCGATTGCCGCCGCCGTCGCCCCCGCTGCTGCCCAGGAGGCCGGCCAACTCAATGTGATCTGCTCGGTCCAGGCCGAGTGGTGCAACATGATCCAGACCGTGTTTGCCAAGAGCACCGGCATCAAGGTCAACATGTCGCTCAAGGGCTCGGGCGAAGCGCTGGCGCAGCTGATCGCCGAGAAAGCCAATCCGAAGACCGATGTCTGGTTCGGCGGCACGGGCGATCCGCACCTGCAGGCGGCGGAGTCCGACCTCAGCCTCGAGTACAAGAGCGCCTCGTTGCCGCAGCTGCATGCCTGGGCCCAGCAGCAGGCGACCCAATCGAAGTACCGCACGGTCGGCATCTACTCCGGTCCGCTGGGCTTTGGCTACAACACCGAACTGATCGCCAAGAAGAAGCTGAAGGTGCCGCAGACCTGGGCCGACCTGCTGAATCCGGCTTTGAAGGGCGAGATCCAGGTGGCCAACCCGGCGTCCAGCGGCACCGCCTACACGATGGTCGCCACGCTGGTACAGCTGATGGGCGAGGACAAGGCCTTCGAGTACATGAAGGCGCTGCACAAGAACATCAGCCAGTACACCCGCTCGGGCACCGGCCCGATCAAGGCGGCTGCACGTGGCGAGACCACGGTCTCGATCAGCTTCGTGCACGACGGCCCGGGCGAAGCGATGCAGGGTTTCCCGATCGCCACCATCACGCCGACCGACGGCACCGGCGCAGAGATCGGCTCGATGAGCATCATCAAGGGCTCGCGCAATCTCGAGCAGGCCAAGAAGTTCTACGAATGGGCGCTTACGCCGCAGGCGCAGCAGTTCGGCGCTGCGGCCAAGCAGTTCCAGCTGCCCAGCAACAAGAGCACGCCGATCGACCCGCGCGTGCCTGACTTCAAGAAGATCAAGTTCATCGACTACGACTACGCCAAATACGGCGCCAGCGCCGAGCGCCGGCGCCTGATCTCGAAGTGGGAGAAGGAAGTCAACTCGCTGCCGCGCTAGTGGCTCGAGCAGGTCAAGATGAAACTTCGCACGACGGCTCTGGCGCACTGACCCGGCAGCGATGGCCTCGGACCTGTCGATCGCCTCGCTGCCGCAGCACCGGGGGCGGGTGCGCGCCCAGCGGATCGTTCTCGGCTGGCTGCTGGTGGGTTTTGCCGCCTACGCGCTGTTGCCCTGGTATTTCCCGCAGAACCTGACCCTGCTGAAATCGCTGCCGGGCATCTTCGGCGGCAGCGACACGGCGAGCGGCCTGGTGCAGGCGCTCGCCCATGGCAAACCATGGCTGTGGGTCGGGCTGGTCGGGCTCTTCGTCGCGCTGGCCGCATGGCGCATGCCCGCCGGGCGCACGCAGGGCTGGGCACTGGTCGCGGGCTCGGGCTTCGGCCTGGCCGGGCTGCTGATCGGCGGCTTCGCGATCGGCGTGCGCGGCTGGTCGTTCGAGGTCTTGAACGGCGTTTTCGGCACACTGGCGTCGGGCCAATTCGGCATCGGCCTGGGCGGCGTGCTCGCGCTGCTGGCGCTGCTGATGCTGCTGGGCGCCGGCATTGCACGGCTGGGCTACTTCCGCGGCGACATGTTCGTCGCCAGTGCGGTCGTGTTCTGCAGTGCACTGTTGCTGCTGTTCGTGGCGCTGCCGGTGGGCAAGAGCCTGATCGGCGCCTTCCTGGCCGAAGACGGCAGCTTCTCGTTCACCGCGCTGGCCGATCGGCTGGCGCACGAGCGCGTCTGGGGCCTGGGCTGCCTGGTCGGCGGCGTGCGCTGCGGCGTGGCCTGGAACACGCTGTTCCTGGCCTTGCTCACGGCGGCCGGCACCACGGTGATGGGCACGTTGATCGCGCTGTATGCCGAGCGCGGATCGAAGCGCCTGTCCAAACCGCTCAACGTGCTGGCGATGTTGCCGATCATCACGCCGCCCTTCGTCGTCGGCCTCGGCTTGATCCTGCTGTTCGGCCGTGCGGGCCTGGCGAACCAGTTCCTCGAATGGGCCTTCGGCGTGCCGCCGACGCGCTGGTTCTACGGCCTGCTGGGCGTCTGGCTGGCGCAGATGTTCGCCTTCACGCCGATCGCCTTCATGATCATGCGCGGCGTCGTGCAGGGCATCAGCCCGAGCATGGAAGAGGCGGCGCAGACGCTGCGCGCGTCACGCCTCAAGACCTTCACGACGGTGACGCTGCCGTTGATGAAGCCGGGCCTGGCGAATGCGTTCCTGGTCGGCTTCATCGAGAGCATCGCCGACTTCGGCAACCCGATCATCGTTGGCGGCCAGTACGCGGTGCTGTCGACCGACATCTTCTTCGCCATCGTCGGCGCGCAATACGACCAGGGCCGCGCCGCGTCGCTGGCACTGATCCTCACCGGCTTTGCGCTGACGGTCTTCTTCATCCAGCAGCGGGTGCTTGGCAAGACCAACTACACCACGGTCTCCGGCAAGGGCGACGCCGGCATGTCGATGGCGCTGCCCGACCGGGTGCGCCGGCTGTGCCTGGGCGTTGCCGGGCCATGGCTGGCCTTCACGGTGGTGGTCTACCTGTTCGCCTTCATCGGCGGCTTCGTTCAGACCTGGGGTCGCGACTACACGCCCACGTTGGCGCACTTCCGCACCGCGTTCGACCTGCAGTGGGGCGAACTGGGCCTGGTGTGGGCCGGCACAGCGTGGAACTCGCTGTTCACGACCGTCAAGCTGGCCGCGATCGCGGCGCCGATCTGCGCATCGATCGGCCTGCTGATCAGTTGGCTGCTGGCGCGCACGCAGTTCGTCGGCCAGCGCGTGTTCGAGTTCTCGGCGCTGCTGGCCTTCGCGATTCCCGGCACGGTCCTGGGCGTGAGCTACATCCTGGCCTTCAACGTGCCGCCGTTCGAGCTGACAGGCACCGGGCTGATCATCGTGCTGTGCTTCGTGTTCAGGAACCTGCCGGTCGGTGTGCGCGCCGGCACCGCGAGCTTCAAGCAGCTGGACAAGTCGCTCGACGAAGCCTCGACGATGCTGCGCGCCGGCACCGCCACGACGCTGCGGCGTGTGGTGCTGCCACTGCTCAAACCCGCGCTGGTGGCGGCGCTGGTCTACAGCTTCGTGCGCAGCATGACCACCGTCTCGGCGGTGATCTTCCTGGTCACCGCCGAAAACGAAC
>Ga0315292_10000705_pt1 | contig 16444 bp, 9 predicted proteins | sample YL17G13_0_MG_FD_204029 | JGI IMG/M metagenome (GOLD analysis project Ga0315292, IMG submission 204029) | Sediment microbial communities from Yellowstone Lake, YNP, Wyoming, USA - YL17G13_0 | ecosystem: Environmental > Aquatic > Freshwater > Lake > Sediment | place: USA: Wyoming | collected... | reverse complement strand
GCCAGCCCCTCGAAGAAGCCGAGCATGGCCTCCTTGGGCCGCCCCTTCACCTGCGTCAGCGCGGCCGCGAAGAGCACCGAGAAAAATACGATCTGGAGGATCTCGTTCTTTGCGGCGGCCTCGAAGAAACTGGAGGGCACCGTGTGCTCGAGGACCCCGGACAGCGTCGTCGGAGTGCTGGCAAACTGCTTGCCTTCTTCGGCCGAGGCCGCCAGCACCACGCCGACGCCCGGCTTGAAGTAGTTCACCGCGGCGAGGCCGATGAAGAGCGCCACGGTCGTCACCAGCTCGAAGTAGACGATCGACTTGAGCGCCAGCCGCCCGACCCGCTTCAGGTCGTCACCATGCCCCGCGATGCCGACCACCAGGCTCGAGAAGATCAGCGGCACGACGATCGACTTGATCATCCGGATGAACACGTTCGAGAGCGGCTTGAGGGCCTCACCGACGTTGCTGTCGGTCCAGACGCTGTAGTCCAGGTAGCCGATGATGGCGCCGATGATCGTGGCGGCGATGATCCACTGGGTGAGCGAGACGCGGCGGAGGAAAGCCATCATCTCAGCGGCCCGCCAGGGCGCCGGCCTTGGTCTCGATGCCCGAGAGCAGCGAGGCGTACGAGGCGGCAAAACTGGCGACGCCCTCGTGCTCGAGGGTCCGGGTCACCTCGTCGAGGTCGATTCCCGCCTCGCGCAACGCCTCGAGACGCGCCGGCGCCTGGGTCATCCCCTCGCGGATCCGGACGGCGGGCTGGCCATGATCGCGGTAGGCGTCGAAGGTGGCCGGCGGCAGGGTGTTGACGGTGTCCGGGCCGATCAGTGCCTCCACATAGTAGACGTCGGGATAGGCGGGGTCCTTGGTGCTGGTGGATGCCCAGAGCGGTCGCTGGACTCGGGCGCCCTTGGCCGTGAGGGCGTCCCATCGGGCGCCGGAGAAGGCGCGCTCGAACGCCGCGTAGGCCGTGCCCGCGTTGGCGATCGCCGCCGTGCCGCGGAGATGCCCGGCGCCACCCCGCGCATCGAGCGCCGGGTCCACTTTGCCATCCAGCCGGCTCACGAAGAAGCTCGCCACCGAGGCGATCCGGTCGATCGGCGCGTGACTGGCGACCCGGGTCTCGAGGCCGCGGATGAAGGCCTCGATGACCCGCTCGTACCGGGCCACCGAGAAGAGCAGCGTGACGTTGACGTTGAGGCCCTCCGCGATGCAGCGCGTCACCGCCGCCAGTCCCTCGACGGTTCCCGGGATCTTGATCATCGCGTTGGGCCGGTTCACCGCCGCCCAGAGTTGGCGTGCCTCCGCGATGGTGCCCTCGGTGTCGTGCGCCAGCGCCGGATCCACCTCCAGCGACACCAGGCCGTCATGACCCTCGGTCCGCTGGTACACCGGCAGGAAGGCGTCGCAGGCGCTCTGGACGTCGGTGACGGCCAGCGCCTCGAAGACCTCCTTCGGCGACAGACCCAGCAGGGTGAGTCGGCGGATGTCGTCATCGTAGAGTCGGCTCCCGGAGACGGCCTTCTCGAAGATCGTGGGATTGGATGTCATCCCGAGCAGGCCGTCGTCGCGGATCAGCCGCGCCAGTTCGCTGCCGCGCACCAGGTCGCGCGTGATATAGTCGTACCAGGGGCTCTGGCCCAGTTCGCCCAGGACCACCAGCGGATTCCGGCTCATGCGGTCCTCCCGGCCAGGACGCGGCGCACCACGTCGGCCACATGTTCTGGGGTGAAACCGAACTCCTCGAACAGCCGCTCGGCTGGCGCCGAGGCGCCGAAGCGGTTCAGGCTCACGCAGGCGCCCTGGTCGGTCACCCAGCGCAGCCAGCCAAAATCCGTAGCGGCCTCCACGGACACGCGGCTCCGGATCCGCGGAGGGAGCACCGAATTCCGGTACGATTGGTCCTGGCCAGCGAACACCTCCCACGACGGCAGCGACACGACCCGGGTGGGGATGTCCCCGTCCCCCAGGCGCTTTGCCGCAGCCAGGGCGACCTGGACCTCCGACCCCGTGGCGATGATGATCGCCAGTGGCCCGCCGGGCGGGTCGTAGAGCACGTAGCCGCCCCGCCGCGCGGCCTCGGCGGGCGCCAGGGCCGCCCGGTCCAGAACCGGGAGCTTCTGCCGGGACAACACCAGCGCCGTCGGACCGTCGGTCCGCTCAAGCGCGAGCCGCCAGGCCTCCACCGTCTCCGTCGCATCGGCCGGCCGGATCACCGTGACGTTCGGGATCGACCGAAGCATGGCGAGCTGCTCGATCGGCTGGTGGGTCGGGCCATCCTCTCCCACCCCGATGGAATCGTGAGTGAAGACGTAGATGACAGGCAGCCCCATCAGCCCGGCCAGCCGGATCGATGGCTTCATGTAGTCGGCGAAGACCAGAAAGGTGCTGCCGTAAGGACGGATTCCGCCATGCGCGGCCATCCCGTTCATGGCCGCGGCCATGCCGTGCTCGCGAATGCCCCAGTGGATGCTCCGGCCCCCGCTGTCGGGACCGAAGACCCCGCCGTGCTTGACGTTGACCGCCGTGCTGCCCGCCAGGTCGGCCGAGCCGCCAGCCAGGGCGGGAACCGACTGCACCAGCGCCCCGAGGACCTGTCCTGAGGCCTGCCGAGTGGCCAGGCCGCCGCCGGCGAAGGTGGGCAGCCCCGCGTCCCATCCCGCCGGGAGCCGCCCCGCCATCCGGTCCCGAAACTCAGCCGCGCCAGCTGGGTTCTCCTTGGCGTAGGCCGTAAACCTCCGGTCCCAATCGGCCTGCCAGGCGTGTCCTCGCTCCCGGCAGCGCTGCATGTCCGCGAGCGCCTCGTCGGGCACGAAGAAGGGCTCGTCCGGCCAGCCGAGGATGGCCTTCGTCTTCGCGATCTCGTCCTTGCCCAGCGGTGCGCCGTGTGCCTCCGACGTGTTGCGCTTGGTGGGGGCGGGGTCGGCGATGATGGTGCGGAGGATGATCAGCGATGGGCGGGCCGCCTCCGCCCTGGCGTTGGCGAGCGCCCGGTCGATGGCCTCGAGATCGTTGCCGTCGGCCACCCGCTGGACCTGCCAGCCGTAGGCCTCGAACCGGCGTTCTACGTCCTCGGAGAACGTCAGGCTGGTCCGGCCGTCGATGGTGATGTGATTGTCGTCGTAGATCAGGGTGAGCTTCCCGAGGCGCAGATGGCCGGCCAGCGACGCCGACTCGCTCGCGACGCCTTCCATCATGTCGCCATCGCTGACCAGCGCCCAGGTGCGGTGGTCCACGACGGTGTGGCCATCGCGGTTGAACCGATCGGCCAGCAGCCGTTCCGCCATCGCCATGCCGACGGCATTGCCGATGCCCTGGCCCAGCGGGCCGGTCGTGGTCTCGACGCCCGGCGCGTGGCCTCGTTCGGGGTGGCCCGGCGTACGCGACCCCCACTGCCGGAAGTCACGCAGGTCGTCGAGGCTGAGACCGTAGCCGCTCAGGTAGAGCAGGCTGTAGTGCAGCATGGAGGCATGGCCGCAGGACAGGACGAACCGGTCCCGGTCGGCCCAGTCGGGGGCGCCGGGGTGGTGTCGGAGGTGCCGGGTCCACAACAGGTACGCCACCGGGGCGAGCGCCATCGGCGTTCCGGGATGGCCTGAATTGGCCTTCTCCACCGCCTCCATGGCCAGCACCCGGATCGTGTTGATGCTGCGCCATGCCGCGGCGGCTGCGGCGCCGTCGACGGCGGCCTCAGGGCTCAGGGGCTGGGTCGTCAGGGCAGCCTCCTCCGGTGATGCATTCTGAACGAAGCAGCGGGCGTGGCAGTGTGGTCCAACAGGTCCGGAAACATAATCGGGCAAACGGACAGTCAGTCGGTCAGACAGCCTGTCCGTCCCTTGTCTCCCCTCGCCAGCCGGTTAGCTTCAGGCGTTCACCGCCCGCGCTGCGGGCAGTCCTGTACTCGTAGAAATTGGATTGTTGTGTCACGAAGGACCCCCAAGCCCCATCGCTCCACCGCAGGTTCTCCCGCCGTTCTTCGTCGTTCCGGAGGAAGGTCCTACCAGAAACACCGTGAGTGGCTGCTCGAGCACCACGGATCCGTCTGTGCCTATTGTGGCCAGAAGACCGACCCGGAGAAGATCACGCTCGACCACGTCCGGCCCCGTCGCGGCCAATCCGCCTATGACCGGCCGGACAACCTGGTGCTGGCCTGCTCCGTCTGCAACAGTGCCAAGGCCGATACCCCGTTCATGGCGTTTCTGCTGGCCCGACGGGCCCGCGGCGTCTTCCTGCTGCACTACGGCGATCATCTGTCGGAGCCGATCAAGGAGATGATCCGCCAGGCGAGCGAACGTCCGATGCTGCCGCCGGACGCCTGACCCTGACGGTCCGACCGTCCTCAGCCTCTTAACGCCTCCGCCACCAGCCGCGCCTGCTCCGCCGCGTGTGCGGCGGGGTATCCCTCAGCCGGGCTCGCCCGCTCGGGACGGCCCGCGTATCGCAGGCCCACGTCCGCCGGCAGGAGAGCCAGCAGCTTCTCGTCCAGATAGTCCCAGGCGCCCATGTTCCTGGGTTCCTCCTGGGTCCAGACGACTTCCCCGACGTTGGGATACCTCGCCAACAGTGCCCTGAGCTCCCAGTCGGGGAACGAGTACAGCTGCTCCAGCCGCGCGATCGCCGGCCGCCCGGACCCCATGGCCTCGGCCTCGGGCATGAGGTCGTAGTAGACCTTCCCGCTGCAGAGTACCAGCCGAGTGATCTCGTCAGGGCGAGTCGCTGCCCAGTCATCGTCGAGGACCTTGTGGAACCGCCCGGTCGCCAGCTCGACGAGGCTCGAGGTGGCCAGCGGGTTCCGCAGCAGGCTCTTGGGCGTGAAGATCACCAGCGGCCGGATTCGCTTTCGGATCGCCTGCCGCCTGAGCAGGTGGAAGTACTGCGCCGGCGTGGAGCAGTTGGCGACGGTGATATTCTCCTCCGCGGCCAACTGGAGGAACCGCTCGATCCGGGCGCTGGAGTGCTCCGGTCCCTGGCCCTCATAGCCGTGCGGGAGGAGCAGGGTCAGACGGTTGGTCACGCCCCACTTCGATTGCCCCGCCGACATGAACTGGTCGAGGATGATCTGGCCGCCATTGACGAAGTCCCCGAACTGGGCTTCCCAGAGCACCAGGGCCTCGGGCGCGGCGGTCGCGTATCCGTACTCGAAGCCCAGCGTCGCCAGCTCCGACAGCGGGCTGTTGTGGAGCTCGAAGGGCGCCAGGGCGCTGTGGAGTTGCTGGATTGGCGTCCAGGTGCCGCCGGTCTTCACGTCATGCAGGACCAGGTGTCGCTGGCTGAAGGTGCCCCGCTCGCTGTCCTGCCCGGTGAGCCGGATCGGAACGCCCGCGCTCAACAGGCTCGCGAACGCCAGCGCCTCCGCGTGGGCCCACTCGATGCCGCCATCGGGGCCCATGACCGGGCGCCGCCGTTCGAGCTGCTTCTGCAGCTTGGGATGGACGGTGAATCCCTGAGGCCACCCCAGCAGGCCCTCATTCAGCGCGATCAGCGTCTCCGCCGGGACGGCCGTGTCGGGGATCTGGAGGGTGATCACCGGGCGTACCGTCAGCTCGGCCGGCGCTCTCGAAGCCAGGCTCGCCTTGAGGCCCTGCTGCTCCGCAACCAGCTCCTGGTAGGTCCGGTCGTAGAGTCGCTGCCCTTCCTCCGCGGTCGTCGCGCCCCGCTCGACCACCGTCGCGGCATACAGTGCCCGAACGGTGGGATGATCCTTGATCCCCGCGTACATCTGCGGTTGGGTGTATCCCGGCTCGTCACCCTCGTTGTGACCGTGGCGGCGATAGCCCACGAGGTCGATCAGCACGTCGCGGTGGAACCGTCGCCGGTACATCATCGCCAGCCGCATCGCGTCGAGACAGGCCTCGGCGTCGTCCGCGTTGACGTGGACGATCGGGACATCGAAGCCCTTGGCCAGGTCGCTGGCGTGGGTGGTGGAACGCGCGTCCCGCATGTCGGTGGTGAAGCCGACCTGGTTGTTGGCGATCAGGTGCACGGTACCGCCGACGCTGTAACCCGCCAGGGCACCCAGGTTCAGCGTCTCGGCCACGACGCCCTGGCCGGCGAAGGCGGCGTCGCCATGGATCACGATCGGCACGGCGTTATCAGGGTTCCGGATCGGCTCGCGGCCATGCCGCTGGGTCTGCTCGGCGCGGGACCGTCCGGGCACCACGGCGCCGGCGAACTCGAGATGGCTCGGGTTGTGGACCAGAGCGACCGTCACGGCCTTGCCCGAGGCGGTGCGATACGCGCCCTCCGCCCCGAGGTGGTACTTGACGTCGCCGGTACCGAATTGGTCCGACGTTTCGGTGTGGTGGACGCCCTCGAACTCGGAAAAGATCGCCACATAGGGCCGGCCGACCGTGTGGGCCAGCACGTTGAGCCGGCCCCGATGCGCCATGCCGAGGACCACGTCGCTGGTCCCGCTCTCCGCGGCCATTTCGATGGCCACGTCAAGCATCGGGACCATCGCGTCCACGCCCTCGATCGAGAAGCGCTTCTGGCCGAGATATGCCTTATGCAGGAACCGCTCGAGCGCCTCCACCTGAGTGAGCCGGCCCAGCAGCCAGCGCTGATCCTCCGCGCTGGCCGGGGCCCGGTGCGCCCCGGATTCGATCACCTGCCGGAGCCAGGCCCTCTCCTCATGATCGCTGACGTGCTCGACCTCGTAGGCGATGGTGCCGGTGTAGATCGCCTGCAGCCGGGGCCAGGCCTCGGCGAGGGTCGCACCCGCCACGCCGACCTTCAGGACATCGGTCGGCACCTCCGCCATCGCCTCGGGGGTCAGCCCATGCGTGACGGGTTCAAGCGCCGGGTCGCCCTTGGGGGCAGTGCCCAGGGGGTCGAGCCGTGCGGCAAGGTGGCCATGGGTGCGGAGGTTGTCCACCAGGAACATCCCGGCGGCGACGTGAGCCAGGTCGGACGGGCGGATGGTCGGACGGTCGGACGGTCGGAGCGTCGGACCGTCTGCCCGACCGACCGTCTGGCTGTCCAGGCGCAACGCCGCGCTCACCTCCCCGAAGAAATCCTCCCCCCCCTGCAGCAGGCTGTCCAGCGTCCGCAGAAACTCGCCTGATTCGGCACCCTGGATGATCCGGTGATCGTAGGTGCTGGTCACCGTCATTACCTTGGCGATGCCGAGCTCCGTCAGTCGTTCCTTAGGGGTCGCGGCGAACTCCGGTGGGTAGGCGATGGAGCCCACCGCGATGATGCTGCCCTGGCCGGCCATCAGCCGCGGCACCGAGGCGGAGGTGCCGAGTCCGCCGGGGTTGGTGAGCGTCATGGTGGCGCCGGCGAAGTCGTCCGGCATCAGTCTATGGGCCCGGGCCTTCTCGACCAGCGTCTCGTAGGTCTCGAAGAAGGTCCTGAAGTCCATCGCGTCGGCCTGTTTGAGCACCGGCACCACCAGGCCTCTCGAGCCGTCCTTGCGCTCCACATCCACCGCCAGGCCGAGCGCGACGTGCGCCGGGGTCAGGCGGTAGCCGGTGCCGTCCACGACCTTGTAGCTCTGACCCATGGCCGCATGACCGATCGCCGCGCGGACGATGGCGTAGCCGATCAGGTGGGTGAAGGAGACCTTCTCGCTCCGGCCCGCGGCGGCGAGCGCCCGGTTGATGCCCGCACGACGTGATTCGAGGATCGCGACGGGGAACTGACGGAATGTCGTCGCCGTCGGAACCCGGAGACTCTCCTCCATGTTGGCGACGAGACGGGCTGCCGGGCCTTTCACCTCGGTACCGGGAGAAATCGCCGGCGGGGTATCGAGAGCCGCGGCGGGCCGATTGGGCGATGCGACCGCCGGCGGCTGTTCCCCCACCACGCCGGCCTCGAACAGGCTGCGCCATTCAGGGGAGACCGACTTGGGGTCCTGCAGGAAATCTTCGTAGAGCGCCTGCGCAAACCCGGCGTTGGCAGTCTCAAATGGATTGATGTCCCTGGCCACAGTTGTGTAACTCCGTGTCATTCAAGAAGAAAACTAGCGGCCTCGGCCCCCACCCGCTGCTCATCCCAGCCGAGTTCCCGGCCCATCAACTCGGCCACTCGCCCGGCCGCCGCGCGACCGTGATCGGCGGTCTCGGTCGTGAGGTGGAGGCGGCGGCTGAGGATATCGTCGACCCGGACCGCCAGCTCGCGGCGGGCACAGTGGACGACCTCTGCTCCGACCGCCGGATGATCGGGATGGATCGGGGCCCGCAACGCCTGGTCCTCCCGGACCAGGTTGTAGACCGCGGCGGTCTCGGTTCCGAAGAGCCGGAGCAGATGTGCCACGGTCTCGACGGGAAAGCCGAGGTCCACGCCAGCCTGGACGAATGGTTCCCAGGTACGGGACTCTCCTCCCGGGAGAGGCTCGGTATCCGTCGTCGTGGTACCGCGGGATTGCGCCGGGCCGCCAAACGGCAGGGAACGGAGCGCGGCGTTCACGGCCTCGGCGGCCATCTGGCGATAGGTCGTCAGCTTGCCGCCGGCCACCGTGATCATCCCGGCCGGACCGCGAAGCACCCGGTGCTCCCGTGAGACGGCCGAGGCGGCCGTTCCCGGCTCGCCCGCGAGCAGTGGCCGGACCCCGGCCCAGCTGCTGATCACGTCCTCCTCGCCCAGGTGAGCGTGCGGAAACAGCGCGTTGGCGGAGCGCAGCAGGTAGCGGACCTCGTCCGGGGTGCTGCGGACCTCTCCCGGCGGGCCGGCATAGTCCACGTCGGTGGTGCCGATGTACGACAGATCTCCCCAGGGCAGCACGAACATCACCCGACCATCTATCGGGCTGGTGAAGGTGATCCCGTGCGTATGCCCGACCTGGGCCCGCCGGACCACGACGTGGACGCCGCTGGTCAGGCGCAGCACCGGGGGGGCCGAGGGGTCTTCCATCCGGCGGACGGCGTCGGTCCAGGGGCCGGTGGCGTTGATCACCGCCCTGGCGCGGATGGTCGCCGTGTCGCCCTGCAGCTCGTCGGTGACGTTGGCACCAACCACCTGGCCACCGCCCAGTACCAGTCCTGTGACCCTGGCGTAGTTGCTGGCGTGGCCTCCATGCGCAATCGCGGAGCGGATCGTGGCCACGACGAGGCGGGCGTCGTCGCATTGGGCATCGTAGTAGAGGCCGCCACCCTGCAGTCCGCGGACCTTGAGATTCGGCTCGAGGGCCAGCAGCCCTGCCTTGCCGAACATCCGGGGTCTCGGCACATTCCCGCCTGCGGCGAACAGACCGTACAGGCCGAGTCCGGCGGCCAGCTTCCAGCGCGGGATTCGGTCGCCCCGGTGCACCGGGACGACGAATCCGAGGGGCCGGACCAGGTGCGGGGCAATGCGCAGCAGGATGGTGCGCTCGCGCAGCGCCTCGAAGACGAGCCGCCAGTGGCGGTGCTCGAGGTACCGAAGACCGCCGTGGATGAGCCGGCTCGACCGCGAGCTCGTCCCGGCACCGAAGTCGCCCTGCTCCACGAGGGCAACCCGGAGTCCCCGCATGGCGGCATCGCGGAGGACCCCCGCACCGGTAATGCCGCCGCCGATCACCAGGAGATCGAGCTCCCGCGTCGCGAGGTCGGCCATCGTGGCGCGTACCGAGGTCACCATACCCTGTCCTCCCGCGACGACGACACCACCGAATCGGCGGCAATCCCCCGGCCCAGCGCCTGGCTCACCTGGCACCGGGGCGTGATCACCCGGGGCGCGCGGGTCCTCGACCTGGCCTGCGGGACTGGGCGGCACAGCCTCGTCGCCGCGGGGCTCGGCGCCGAGGTGACCGCGGTGGACCGCGATACCAAGCGCCTGGACGCCGGGCGTAGCGCCGCGCGGGCCCGGAACCTCGGGATCACCTGGCTCGAATGGGATCTGAGCGGCCCGCTGCCGCCGCTCGGCACTTTCGATGTGCTGCTCATCTTCGACTATCTCGACCGCGCCCGCCTGCCGGAATTCCTGCAGTTCGTCCGGCCGGGCGGCGCCCTGCTGATGGAAACCTTCCTCGAGGACCAGCGGGCCTTCGACTGGGGACCGACCAGCGAGGCGCATCTCCTCCGCCGTGGGGAGTTGGCCGGTCTGGTCGCCCCGCTCCGCGTCATCCACGGCCGCGAGGCGATGGAACCCATCGAAGCGGTGCGCTGGAGCGCCCTGGCCAGCGTGCTGGCCCGGAAAGCTAACTGACCCATGCGCACCATCCCCCCCAGCCGCCGTTCGGTCGTCGTGGCCGGGCTGCGGACGCCCTTCGCGCGCAGTGGCACGATCTACCGGGACGCCGCCGTCACCACGCTGGCGCGGCACGCGGCCCGCGAACTGCTCTATCGGGCCGAGCTGCCGGGCCATGAAGTGGACGAGATCATCGTCGGGCAGGTGATCCCCTCGGTCCTCGTGCCCAACGTGGCGCGCGAGGTCAGCCTGTTACCGCAGCTCCCCGGGACGATCCCGGCCTACTCGCTCAACCGGGCCTGCGCTTCAGGTGCGCAGGCGATCACCAACGGGCACGATCAGATCAGCTTCGGCCACGCCGATGTGGTCATCGCCGGCGGCGTCGAGATCCTCTCCGACGTGCCGATCCTGCATTCGAAGCGCTTCAGCCAGGTGCTCGTCGCCGCCAGCAAGGCCCGCTCGCTGGCCGAGCGGCTCAAGCTCTTTGCCACGGTCCGGCCGAAGGACCTGGTTCCGGTGGCCCCGGCGATCGCGGAGCCGTCCACCGGCGAGTCGATGGGGCATTCGGCCGAGCGGATGGCCAAGGAGAACGGCATCACCCGGGAAGCCCAGGACCGGCTGGCGCTGATCAGCCACCAGCGCGCGGCCGCCGGGACCGCCGACGGCCGGCTCACCGCAGAAATCGCTCCCTGGTTCGGCGGCGCCGACATGAGCGAGGTCGCGACCAGCGACAATGGCATCCGCGCCGACAGCTCGCTCGAGGCGCTGGCCGCACTCAAGCCGGCCTTCGACCGGAGGTACGGCAGCGTCACCGCCGGCAACGCCTCGCCGCTCACCGACGGTGCGGCGATGGTGCTCCTGATGTCCGCGGAAAAGGCCTACTCGCTTGGCTGTCGCCCGCTGGTGGCGATCAGGAGCTACGCGGTCGCCGCGGTGGACCCTGGGTGGCAACTGCTCTCCGGACCTGCGTGGGCGGTCCCGAAGGCCCTCGACCGCGCCGGCCTCACCTGGAAGGACCTTGGCCTGGTGGAGATCCATGAAGCCTTCGCGGCCCAGGTGCTGTCCAACGTGCAGGCCTGGGAGTCGAAGGCCTGGGCCGGGCAGCTCGGCCGGGCCGAACCGGTGGGAGAGGTGGACTGGGAGAAGACCAACGTGATGGGCGGTTCCATCGCGATCGGTCACCCCTTCGCCGCGACAGGCGCGCGTCTCGTCACCACCATCGCCAACGAGATGGTGCGCCGCGACGTGCAGTTCGGGCTCGTCTCCATTTGCGCGCAGGGCGGGATGGGGTTCGCCATGGTGCTCGAGCGCCCGTGAGGTTGCCATGACCGTCTTCTCGGTGTCGATCGAGCAGGGCGTCGCCATCGTCTCCATCGATCTGCCGGGCGAGCCCGTCAATAAGCTGAGCCCGGGCGTCGTCGCGGAATTCGAGGGACTCTTCTTCGAGCAGCTGCAGAGCGACAGCGGTGTTCGAGCAGTGGTGCTGATCTCCGGCAAGCCCGACAACTTCATCGCCGGCGCCGACATCGATCAGTTCCTGGAGATCCGGACCGCCGAGGCGGGCACGGCGATGGATCTGGTCGGGCAGGAGCTGATCAACCGAATCGAGGCCTTCCCCAAACCGGTGGTCGCAGCGATCCACGGCGCCTGCCTGGGGGCCGGACTCGAACTGGCGCTGGCCTGCTGGTGGCGGGTCGCCACCGACCATCCGAAGACCCAGTTGGGACTCCCTGAAGTGCAGCTGGGGATCCTGCCCGGCGCCGGTGGCTGCCAGCGGCTGCCGCGGCTGATCGGGGTACGGGCGGCCCTGGACATCATCCTCGCCGGCAAAAGCGAGCGGGCGCAGAAGGCGCTCAGGCTGGGTATGGTGGACGAGCTGGTCCATCCCGCCATCCTGCGCGATGCGGCCGTGCGGGCGGCGCTTCGGCTGCTGGCGGAAGGCCGGCCGCGGCGACATCGTCGCGGCGGCTGGTCGGCATCGCTGCTCGACTGGAACCCGCTGGGTCGACGCATCGTCTATCGCCAGGCCCGGGCTGCGGTGCTCAAGAAAACCGGCGGCCACTACCCGGCGCCACTCGCGGCACTCAAGGCCGTGCAGACCGGGATGGAACACGGGATGGAGGCCGGGCTCCGTCTCGAGCGCGACGAATTCGGCCGGCTGGCCGTGTCCGCGGTGGCCCGACAGCTGATCAACGTCTTCTTCGCCACGACAGCGCTCAAGAAGGACGACGGCGTGCCGGTGGGCACGCCCGCGAAGAAGGTGCTTCGGATCGGGGTCGTCGGGTCGGGGTTCATGGGCGCGGGGATCGCCGGCACCGCCGCCGTGCAGGCGGAGGTGGAGGTGCGCCTCAAGGACACGGAACTGGCCCGGGTCGGGAAGGGCCTCCAGATGGCGCGGGCCATTCTCGATGGCCGGCTCAAGCGTCGCCGGCTGACGCGCCACCAGCACGAGCGGCTCGCCGCCCTGCTGACCGGGACCGGCAACTGGACCGGTTTCGGTCGCGCCGATCTGGTCATCGAGGCGGTCTTCGAGGACCTCGAGGTCAAGCACCAGGTGATCGCTGAGATCGAGGCGGTCGTACCCGCGGAGGCGGTGATCGCGAGCAACACCTCCACCATCCCCATCGCCCGGATCGGCGAGGGGATGCGCCACCCGGAACGATTCCTCGGCATGCACTACTTCTCTCCGGTGGACCGCATGCCCCTGCTGGAGGTGATCCCGGCCGGCTTCACCGACCCGACAGCCGTCGCCACGGCGGTGCAGTTCGGCCGTCGCATGGGCAAGACCGTCATTGTGGTCGCGGATCGCCCCGGGTTTTGGGTCAACCGGATCCTCTCGCCCTACCTGAACGAGGCGGGGCTGCTGCTGGAGGAGGGCGTGCCGATCGAGGTGATCGATCGGGCCATGACCGACTTTGGATTCCCGGTGGGGCCGGCCACGCTGCTCGACGAAGTCGGCTTCGACGTGGCCACCAAGGGCGGCGGGGTGATGCACCAGGCGTTCGGCGACCGCCTCCGGCCGTCCGGGGTGCTGCAGAAGCTGGTGGCCGACGGGCGGCTCGGACGCAAGAACGGGCGCGGTTTCTACCGGTACGAGGGTGGCAAGAAGGGCGGCGTGGACGAATCGGCCTACGCCATCATTGGCATCAAGCCCCTGGCCGGCACCGACGAGCTGATGGTCCGGAACCGCCTCGCCTATGCGATGCTCAACGAGGCCGCCCTGGCCATGAGCGAAGCCGTGGTGCGCTCCCCGCGCGACGGGGACATCGGCGCCATCTTCGGCATCGGCTTCCCGCCGTTCCGTGGCGGCCCGCTCCGGATGATCGATGCGGAGAAGCCGGCGCAGGTGGCAAAGGTCCTCGAGGACCTGGCCCTCGCGTGTGGCGACCGGTTCGCGCCGTGTGAGGCACTGGTGGCGATGGCGCGCGACGGAATCAGATACTACCCGTAAGCGAAAAGGGAGCCCGAAATGAAGAAGCTCGTCGTGATGCTGATGCTGGGAACGTCAGCCATGTTGCCTCTGGCAGCGCAGACCCTTCCCACCAACGACCCCATGCTCAGAAAGATCTGGGCGCAGGGCATGGACAGCTCCCAGACCTACCGGCTGATGCAGACGCTGACCGACTCGATCGGGCCGCGGCTGACTGGTTCGCCGGGGATGAATGCCGGTGAAGACTGGCTCGTCTCGATGTACACCAGGTGGGGCATCCCGGCCCGCAAGGAGCAGTACGGGACCTGGATCGGCTGGCGACGTGGCATCTCTCACGCCGACCTCGTGGCGCCGAGGATCCGCTCGCTCGAGGGCACCCTGCTGGCTTGGAGCGGCGGCACGAAAGGGAAGCCCTCGGAGGGGCCGGTGGTGATCCTCCCCGACCTCGCCGACTCGGCTGCTTATGAAGGATGGTATTCCAGCGCCAAGGGCAAGCATGTCCTGATCTCCTTCGCGGAGCCGACCTGCCGTCCCGATTCGAGCTACAAGCGCTACGCCCTGCCCGAGACCTTCACAAAGATGAACAGCGAACGGACCGAGGCGAAGCAGGCCTGGCAGGGGCGGCTCAAGAAGACCGGCTACTCGGGCCGCGACCTGCCGAAGCGGCTCGAGGCGGCTGGTGCCCGCGGTATTCTGACGTCGCTCTGGTCGCAGGGATGGGGCGTGGACAAGATCTTTCAGGGCCGCACCGCCGCTATCCCCACCATGGACCTGAGCTGCGAAGACTACGGTCTCGTCTACCGGCTCGCCGAAAACAACCAGGCTCCCGTCGTACGGATCACGGCCGACGCCGAGCTGCTGGGTGACATGCCGGTCTTCAATGTGATCGGTGAGATCAAGGGCTCGGAAAAGCCCGGCGAGTACGTGGTCCTCTCGGCCCACTTCGACTCGTGGGACGGCTCCTCCGGCGCTACCGACAACGCCACCGGCACCGTCACCATGCTCGAGGCGATGCGGATCCTGAAACTGGTATACCCGAATCCGAAGCGGACTATCGTCGTCGGCCACTGGAGCGGGGAAGAGCAGGGGCTCAACGGCTCGCGGGCCTACGCCGAGGATCATCCCGAGGTCATCAGCGGGATGCAGGCGCTGTTCAACCAGGACAACGGCACCGGCCGCGTCGTGAACGTGAGCGCGGTCGGCCTGGTGGGGGCCAGTCCCTACCTCGCCAAGTGGTTCGCCCGGATGCCCGGCGAGATCACCGGCAAGGTGACGCTGAGCTTTCCGGGTGCGCCGGGGAGCGGCGGCACCGACAACGCATCCTTCGCGTGCTACGTCACGCCGGCCTTCGGACTGGGCTCGCTCGACTGGGAGTACTTCAGCTACACCTGGCATACCAACCGCGACACCTTCGACAAGGTCGTGTTCGACGAGATCAGGAACAACGCCACCATGACCGCCATGCTGGCCTACCTGGCCTCGGAGGAGAACGACAAGCTGCCGCGTGACCAGCGGGTGATGCCGCCGGGCCGGGATGGCCAGCAACAGACCTGGCCGGTGTGCACCAAGGCGGCGAGGTCGTTCGGGGAGTCGATGAGATAGACGGACGGACGTCGGATGGTCAGACGGTCGGTCGGGCAGACGGTCTGATGGTCAGATGTTCTTTCCGGATCCGGACAGAACCTTCCCATTTTCGGGAAGATCGGAAGAATGCAGACCATTCGATCAGGCCGTAACAACTTGTCCTACAATGATATGGGCGCTGCGTTCAGACTGAAACGCATGGCACGTTATTCTCCTTTGAGTTCGGCCATGCACCAGTCACTCCGACCATCCGACCGTCTACCCGTCTGCCCGACCGTCCGACCGTCTGACCGTCCGGCCCCCCGCCTCTCCGCCCGCTAATGGACATCAAGCGCGAGCGCCCCAAGTCGCGGCGGATCTACTATCTCGCCGGCGCCGGCATCGTCGCCGTCGTCGTGATCACCATCCTGCTCGGGCGGCTCAAGCCGGCTGCACCCACGGTCGATCTGGGAACCCTCTATATCGACTCCGTGGTGCGTGGTCCCCTGCTTCGGGAGGTGCGCGGGCCGGGCACCCTCGCCCCCGAGCAGATCCGCTGGATATCGGCAGTGACCGCGGGCCGAGTCGAGAAGCGGCTGCTCAGGCCTCCGGCCCTGGTGGAGGAGACCACCGTCATTCTCGAGTTGACCAACCCTGACGTCCAGATCCAGGCGCTCAACGCCGATCGGCAGCTCGCCGACGCCGAGGCCGGGCTGGTGGCGCTCCGGACCAAGCTCCGGAGCGATCACCTGACCCAGGCCAGCCTGGTCGAGGATGTCCGCCAGCAGTCGCTTGACGCCAAGCGCCGCGCCGAAACCGGGGCGGAGTTGCTGAAGAAGGGCTTGATCATCCCGCTCGATCAGCAGCAGGCGGAAGACAAGGCGCGGGCCCTGGCGGCACGGCTCGACTATGAACAGCAGCGACTGGCGCTCCTCAAGGGGACCATCGACGAGCAGATCGTCTCGCAGCAGGCGCAGGTGAAGCGCCTCCGATCCATCACCGACTTCCAGCATGGACTGGTGGCGTCGATGATCGTCCGGGCGGGAGCCAAAGGCATCCTCCAGGAAGCGCCGCTCGAGGTGGGCCAGTACGCGCTTCCGGGGGCCCTGCTGGCCAAGGTCGTGCCCACGCCGATGCGCCTCAAGGCGGTGCTTCGGATTCCGGAGACCCAGGCCCGCGACTTGACGGTGGGCCAGCGCGCCTCGATCGACACGCGAAACGGAGTCGTCCCTGGACACGTCGTGCGGGTGGATCCAGCGGCGACCAACGGCACGGTCACGGTAGATGTCACCCTCGACGCCGAAGCGCCAGCCGGCGCGCGGCCCGACATCAGCGTAGACGGCGTCATCCAAATCG
>Ga0315292_10000699_pt1 | contig 16486 bp, 10 predicted proteins | sample YL17G13_0_MG_FD_204029 | JGI IMG/M metagenome (GOLD analysis project Ga0315292, IMG submission 204029) | Sediment microbial communities from Yellowstone Lake, YNP, Wyoming, USA - YL17G13_0 | ecosystem: Environmental > Aquatic > Freshwater > Lake > Sediment | place: USA: Wyoming | collected... | reverse complement strand
GTCGTGATCAGCGTGCCCTGCCCGTCGACGTGGATCGCGCCACCCTCCATGACGAATGGTGCGCGGTAACGGTCGCAGCCCTCGATCTCGATGACCTTCTGGGCCACTGCGTCGTCACGATCCCACGGAAAATACAGTCCGCCCTGCAGGCCGCCCCAGGCGTTGAACTGCCAGTCGATGCCACGCAGGCCGCCCCGGTCGTTGACGACGAAAGTCGGGCACACGTCGCGCGCCCAGGCATCGTTGCTCGACAATTCGACGACGCGGACCGCCGCCGGCAGATGACGGCGTGCATTCGCGTACTGCGCTGCCGAAACACCGACGGTGACGGCCTCGCTGCCTGCTATGGCCGTCGCCAGCGTCACGAACGCCTGTTGCGCAGGCTTGGCGCCGAGCCGCCAGTTGTCGGGGCGCTCAGGCCAGAGCAACCAGCAGCCCGCGTGCGGCTCGAACTCGCCGGGCATGCGGTAGCCGTCGCGGCGCGGGTTGGAATCCAGGGTTTTGGTCATGCGTCGATGGTAGCAAACGACCGTCAGTCGAGCTTGACCCGGCGCAGTCGAAGCGCGTTCGAAATGACGCTGACCGAACTCAACGACATCGCGGCCGCGGCGATCCACGGCGAGAGCAACCAGCCGAAGACCGGGTACAGCACGCCGGCCGCGAGCGGCACGCCGAGCGCGTTGTAGCCGAACGCGAACCAGAGGTTCTGGCGCACGTTGCGCATCGTCTTTTCACTGAGCCGGAAGGCGCGGAGCAGGCCGCGCAGGTCATTGCTCACCAATATGACACCTGCCGTCTGCTTGGCCACGTCGGTGCCGGCGCCCATGGCGATGCCGGTGTCGGCAACGGCGAGCGCCGGTGCATCATTGATGCCGTCGCCCGCCATGGCCACCACGCGGCCTTCGGCGCGCAGCTGCTGCAGCATTTCCGCCTTGCCGGCCGGATCGACGCCGCCGTGGAATTCCTTGATGCCGGCCTGTTCCGCGATCGATCGCGCCGAAGTCACGTGGTCCCCCGAAACGAGTACGACGCGCAGGCCCAGGTCCTGCAGCGACTTGACCACCTCCCACGCCTCGTCCTTGAGCGGATCCGCCAGCGAGATCAGCCCGATCGGCTGGCCATCGACCGCGACGAACACCACGGTCTGCCCGTGCTCGCGCAAGTGGGCGGCCTCGGTCACCAGCGAACCCGGATCGATCCGTTGCGACTGCAGCAGCGCCTCGTTGCCGACGAGCACCTTACGCAACTGCACTACGCCGGCGGCGCCGGCGCCCGGAAAGGCCTCGAAACCGTAGCTGCGGCCCAGGCGCAAGCCGCGCGCGAGCGCGTGGCGTACGATCGCCTGCCCCAGCGGGTGCTCGCTCGCCTGCTCGAGGCTCGCGGCGAAACGCATCAGCTCGTTCTCGGGCACGCCGTCGACGGGCAGCACGGTCACGACTTCGGGCCGGCCGCGGGTCAGCGTGCCCGTCTTGTCGAACACGAGCGTGTCGACGTGTTCGAGCCGCTCGAGGGCGTCCGCATTGCGAAACAGCACCCCGGCCTGGGCACCGCGGCCCATGGCCACCGTCATGGACATGGGAGTCGCGAGCCCCAGCGCACACGGGCACGCAATGATCAGGGTACTCACCGCGACGACGAGAGCGAATGCGAGTCGTGGCTCCGGCCCGACGCTCATCCAGACGATCGCGGCAAGGGCGGCGATCGCGATGACGGCCGGCACGAACCACGACGACACGCGGTCCGCCAGCGCCTGCACGGGCGCCCGGCTCCGCTGCGCGTCGGCCACGGTCTGCACGATCTGCGCGAGCAGGGTTGCACCGCCGACCCGGTCGGCGCGCATGACGAAGGCACCCCCGCCATTGACGGTGCCGCCGAGCAGGGCATCACCCGCTGCCTTGTCGACCGGGATGGATTCACCCGTGAGCATGGATTCGTCGACTGCGCCCGCACCTTCGAGCACCGTGCCGTCGACCGGAATTTTTTCGCCCGGCCGCACGCGCAGCGTATCGGCGACGTGCACGTGCGTGAGCTCGACCTCCGCTTCGCTGCCATCGGGCTCGATCCGGTGCGCCTTGCGCGGCACGAGATCGAGCAGCGCCCGCAACGCGGCCCCGGTTTTCTGCCGCGCGCGCAGCTCGAGCACCTGGCCGAGCAGCACGAGCGTGACGATCATCGCAGCGGATTCGAAATACAGGCCCGCCGCGTCGCCGTGACGAAACGCATGCGGCACGACCTGCGGCAACATCACGGCCAGCGCGCTGAAGCCATACGCCATGGCGACGCCGAGCGCGATCAGCGTGAACATGTTGAAGCTGCGCGAGCGCAGTGAATTCCAGCCGCGCAGCAGCAGCGGCGCCGCGCACCAGAGGACGACGGGAGTGGCCAGCGCAAACTGCAGCCAGCCGCTGGTCGCACCGCTCAGCGCGCGCGGCAACCAACCGAGCATGCCACCCATCGCGAGCGCGATGAGTGGCACGGTGAATACGACCGCCCAACGGAACCGCCGCTGCATGTCGAGCAGTTCCGGATCGTCACCGGTGGTTGGCACCGGCACGGCTCGCTCGAGCGCCATGCCGCACTTGGGGCAGGCGCCGGGCACGGCGCTCTCGACGCCCGGGCACATCGGGCAGACGTAGAGAACTGTGCCTGGAGCGAGCACCCGCGCGGCCGGCGCAGCGCCCATGCCCGCGGGCGCGCCGGACGCGTGACAACAGGAATGGCCTGCGGCAGCAGGCGATTCCGCTACGGGAGCAGTCTCGACGACCGGGTCTGCGGCTGCCTTGCTGCAGCAGTCGTGACCAGCGCTATGGGCAGATGTGGGGTCCATCCGCCCATTTTAGTCCTCAGACGACGCTGTCGGTCAGCGGATCGCGGGGCCGCCCCCTGCTTCCGGCTCATCCCGCAACTTGCGGCCGTTCAGGAGCAGGTACAGCGACGGAATGAGCACCAGGGTCAGCACCGTGGCCGACACCATGCCGCCGACCATCGGCGCCGCGATGCGTCGCATGACGGCCGCACCCGTGCCCGACCCCCACATGATCGGCAGCAGGCCGACGATGATGGTGATGACGGTCATCAGCTTCGGCCGCAGCCGCAGCAGCGCACCCTCGACGATCGCCTCCCGCAGCTCGCGTCGCGTCGGCTCACGGCCCTCGGCGGCCGCCAGCGCGCGGCGATCGGCCCACGCGTGTTCGAGGTACATGACCATCACCACACCCGTCTCTGTCGCGACCCCGGCCAGCGCGATGAAGCCGACGGCCGCCGCGATCGAGAGATCGTAGTCGAGCAGGTACAGCAGCCAGATGCCGCCGACGAGCGCGAACGGCAGCGTGAACAGGATCAGGCCGACGTCGCGCGCATTGCGGAAATTCAGGTAGAGCAGCAGGACGATGATGCCGAACGTGAGCGGCACGACGAGCTTCAGGCGCTCGACCGCACGCTCGAGGTATTCGTACTGGCCGGACCAGCTCAGGCTGTATCCCGCAGGCAGCACGAGTTCGCTGGCGATGCGGGCCTTGGCGTCGCTCACGTAGCCGCCCAGGTCGCGATCCTTCATGTCGACGAAGACCCAGCCCGACGGGCGCGCGTTCTCGCTGCGGATCATGCCGGGTCCGTCGGCGATCTCGACCCGCGCGACGTCCTGCAGGGTCACGTTCGCGCCCGTGGGCGCCACGATCGGCAACTGCCGCAGTTTCTGGAGCGAATCGCGGAATTCCTGCGGATAGCGCAGGTTGATCGGGTAGCGCTCGAGGCCTTCCACGGTGTAGCTGACCGTCATGCCACCCACCGCGCTGCCGACGATGTCCTGCACGTCCTTGATGTTGAGCCCGTAGCGGCCGGCCGCCACCCGATCGATGTCGATGTCGACGTAACGCCCGGTGGCCGTACGTTCGGCGTAGACCGACGTCGTCCCCGGCACGTCCTTCATGATGGTCTCGATCTTCTGGCCGAGGCTCTGGATCGTCGCGAGGTCCGGACCCATGATCTTGATGCCGACCGGAGTGCGGATGCCGGTCGCCAGCATGTCGATGCGGGTCTTGATGGGATAGCCCCAGGCGTTCGACACGCCGGGGAATTTCACCAGCGCGTCGAGCTCGGCCTTGAGCTTCTCCGGCGTCATGCCCGCGCGCCATTGATCGCGCGGCTTGAGCATGATCGTCGTTTCGAACATCTCGATCGGCGCCGGATCGGTGGCGCTCTCCGCGCGGCCGGCCTTGCCGAAGACACGCTCGACCTCGGGCAAGGTCTTGATCAGGCGGTCGGTCTGTTGCAGCAGTGAACGCGCGGCGTCCGTCGAAAGACCGGGCATCGTCGTCGGCATGTAGAGCAGGTCGCCTTCGTCGAGCTCCGGCATGAACTCGGTGCCGAGTCGCGAGGCCGGCCACAGGGTCGCGAGCACGAGCAAGGCGGCGCCCACGGTTATCGCCCACGGGTGACGCAGCGCGACCTCCAGCACGGGCTTGTAGACTGCCGCCGCCGCACGGTTCACCGGATTCGCATTCTCGGGCCGGATTCGTCCGCGCACGAGATACCAGATCAGCACCGGCACGAGCGTGATCGAGAGCAGCGACGCCGCCACCATCGCGTAGGTCTTGGTGTACGCGAGCGGTGCGAACATGCGCCCTTCCTGCGCTTCGAGCGTGAACACGGGCAGGAACGACAGCGCCACGATCATCAGCGAGAAGAAGAGCGACGGCCCGACTTCCCGGCAGCCTTCGTAGATCGCTTCCATGCGCCGCGATTCGTTCGGCTCGTGCTCGAGCTTCTTGTGCACGTTCTCGATCATGACGATCGCCGCGTCCACGAGCGTGCCGATGGCGATCGCGATGCCGCCGAGCGACATGATGTTGGCGTTGATGCCCTGCGCGTTCATCACGATGAATGCCGACGCCACGGCGATCGGCGTGACGATCACGACGATGAGCCCGGAACGCAGGTGGAACAGGAACACGAAACAGACCAGCGCCACGACCAGGAACTCATCGAGCAGCTTGCCCTTGAGGTGATCGACCGCGCGCTGGATCAGCGAGGACCGGTCGTACGTCTCGACGATCTCGACGCCTTTAGGCAGACCAGGACGCAGCTCGTCGAGCTTGGCCTTGACCCGCATGATCGTGTCGCGCGCATTGTCGCCGTTGCGCATGACGACCACGCCGCCGACGGCCTCGCCCTCGCCGTCGAGTTCGCCGATGCCCCGGCGCATCTCGGGTCCGAGCCGCACTTCGGCGACGTCGCCCAGCAGCACGGTCGTGCCGCCCTTGGTCGCCATCACCGGAATGCGCTTGAGGTCATCGATGCTCTTGACGTAGCCCGTGGCGCGCACCATGTACTCGGCTTCGGCCATCTCGACCACCGAGCCACCGACCTCCTGGTTACCCTCGCGTATCGCTTTCTCGACCATCATCAGCGGGATGCCGTACCCGCGCAGTCGCAGCGGATCCACGACCACCTGGTACTGCTTGACCATGCCGCCGACCGTGGCGACTTCCGCGACGCCGTCGAGCGCCTGCAGCTCGAACTTGAGGAACCAGTCCTGCAGGCTGCGCAGCTGCGCGAGGTCGTGGCCGCCAGTGCGATCGACGAGCGCGTACTGGTAGATCCAGCCCACGCCCGTGGCATCGGGCCCCAGCGACGGCCGCACGCCTTCGGGCAACCGGGCCGTCGCCTGGCTCAGGTACTCGAGCACGCGCGAACGCGCCCAGTACGGATCGGTGCCATCGGCGAACAGCACGTTGACGAACGAGTCGCCGTAGAACGAGTAGCCGCGCACGGTGGTCGCGCCCGGCACCGAGAGCAGCGCCGTGGTGAGCGGGTACGTGATCTGGTCTTCGACGACGCGCGGCGCCTGGCCGGGATACGGCGTGCGCACGATGACCTGGACGTCCGAGAGATCGGGCAATGCGTCGACGGGCGTGCGCAATACAGAATGCACGCCGATCGCCGCAAGCATGATCGTGAGCAGCAGCACCAGCCCCCGGTTCTCGAGCGAGGCACGAATGATCCGGTTGATCATGAGAGTGCCTCAGTGTGCCGCGTTCGGGTCGGGCTGCGCGGCCGCAGCCGGCGCGGCCGAGCCGCCGTCGAGTCGATCGAGTCCTGCGCCGAGGTTGGCTTCCGAATCGAGCAGGAACTGGGCGGCCACGACGACACGGTCGCCTTCCTGCAATCCCTCGCGGATCGCGATGCGGTCGCCGCCTTCGGCGCCCGCGACGACGTTGCGTGACGTGAATCGCCCCTCACCGAGCGCCACCACCACGCGGTCACGCGTGCCATTGCGGATCAGGGCACTGCGCGGAATGTGCAGCACGGGCTCGCCGTCGGTCGCCACCAGGCTCACGGTCGCCAGCATGTTCGGCCTGACATCCTGCGGTGGAGCATCCAGCACGATGCGGGCGCGCACGGTGCGGGTCTCCATGTTGAGTTCCGGGTAGACGTACTCGACGCGACCGAGAATCGGCTCGCCGGGCTGCGAGCTGAAATGCACTTCGGCACGAGTGCCCTGCCTGACCCACGACGACTGCGACTCGGGCACCTCGGCGACGACCCAGAGGCTGCCGAGCTCGGTGATCGTCATCGCGGACATCTCGGGGGTCAGCATCACGCCCTCGCGCGCCTCGAGCTCGGTGATCACGCCCGCGATCGGCGCATAGAACGCAACCCTGCCCGCGGCGCGCCCCGACTTCGCCAGACGCGAGGCGGTTCCCGCATCCAGTCCGACCGCCCGCAACCGATCCCGCGATGCGTCGATCAGTTCGCTGTTGCCGATCTTGAGGGCGTCGAGGTATTCCTGCTGCACGCTCTCGAGCATCGGCGAATACAGCGTAAACAGCAGTTGCCCCGCCTTCACCGTCTCGCCCATCGCGCGCACCGAGAGTCCTTCGACCCAGCCTTCGGCACGCGGTCGCACCTGCTGCACCTTGCGCTCGTCGAACTGCACGTAGCCGACGACCTCGCTGCGCCGCGGCAGGCTGCCGCGTGCCACCGGCTCGGTGCGGACACCGAGATTGTTCATGACGGCCGGCGAGATGCGCACCTCGCCGCCGACTGCCTCGGCATAGACCGGCACGTAGTCCATGCCCATTTCATCCTTCGCCGGCACCGGCGAGCGACGGCTGGGATCCATCGGGTTGCGGTAGTACAGCGGCTTGCCTGCAACCGCGGCCGGCGGCGGTGGCGCGTCTTCCGGCGCGGGCTCGACCTTGACCAGCGTCATGCCGCAGATCGGGCACACACCCGGCTGGTCACGGAGGATGTCCGGGTGCATCGGGCACCGGTACCTGGGGTTGGTGTGCTTCAGCGCGTGCTCGGCGAGCGTGTCGTCAGCGGCCGTGCGCAAAGGCTCGCTCGGCTGCTGCTTCGAACAGCCGATGAGGACGAATGCGAGCAGCAGGATGCCGGTAAGGCGGCCCAGGGAGAGGTTCATCGTGCGTCACCTGCAAAATAGTCGATATCGTGCTGCGCCAGCGCGCGGTCGGCGGCGAGGCGCAAGTGCTTCATCTTCGTTTCGAGCGCGAGCCGGCGGACCATGACGACTTCCTCGAGCATGGTCCGGTTCGAGCTCCAGCCGAGCAGCGCCGCCGTGACCGACTGGTCGGCGAGCGGCAGCAGGTCCGTCTCGTAGAAGCGCTCGAGTTCGGCCGTGCGGTAAACCGTGTTCCACGCTTCTGTCAGCATCGCCTGCATTTCGCGCTTGTGATCGTCGTGCTTTTCATCGAGGCCCTGCGCTTCCAGCCGGGCGGCACTGACCGCGCGGTCCTGGCGATCGGCGCGGAAGAGCGGCAGGCCCACCGTGAACATCGCGCTCATCATGTCCGGGCGCGACATGCCGTCCGGCGCGTCTTGCCGGAAACCATAGCTGACGTCGAGCATCCAGGCAGGCTTGCGCAGTTCGCGCGCCACGTCCGCAGCCGTGTGGGCAGCGTCGATGCGGCGCATGTAATCGAGTTGCGCAGGATGTTCCGTGAGCCGCGCCTCGAGCATCGCGAGCGGTTCGAGTTCGACACGCGGTGACAGGCCCGTGGGCTGCACGCGCGCGGACTCGTCCGCACCGAGCCAGAACGACAACTGTGAGCGGTACATCGCATCGTCGCGATCGAGGTCGAGCTGCTGTTCGCGCAGCATCGCCGCGTCGAGCCCCGCCTGCAGCATGTCGAGCTGCCTGCCCTCGCCCGACGCATAGCGCGCCCTGGCGGACTGGCGCATCTGCTCGACCCAGCTCGTCTGTTCGAGCAACAGTGCCCGCGCGGAGCCCACGTAGGCAAGTTGGGTCCAGAGCTTGCGCACTTCGCGCCGCACGATCCGCTCGCGGTCGAGCGCGGTGGCATCCATCGCCGCGGCGAGCTGCTGCATCTGCTTGCGCGACAGTTGTCGCGACTGGCCGGGCTTGAACTCCTGCACGACGCCCACTTCGAGCATCGTCATGTCCTCCTTGTCGAGACTGAAGGAATCCACCGGCACGTTGACTGCGCCGACGCGCAGCTGCGGATCCATCAACTGGCCGTCCATGACGGCGCGCTCGCGCATCGCGGCGCCTTGCGCACGCATCTCGCGCAGCATCGCGTCGCGATCGACGGCGATGCGTTCGGATTCGGCCAGGGTGAGGCCTTCGGCCACGGCCAGCGACGGCGACCAGCCGCCGTAAACCAGCAAGGCAAGCGTCAATACGCCCGCGAAACGATTGGAAAACAGGAACATGCACGCACTCCGAATGGTCACAGCGCGCCGGCGGACCAGCCGCTGGCGATCAGGCGATGACGGGAATGTGTGCTACTTCAGGAACCGGCAGAAACTGACGGCGAGCGAGGTGCTCGGCACCGGGGCGGGAACCAGTGCGCCGACGACGTCGACGGCGGATTGCATCGCATCGCCCACTACGAACAGCACGAGGGTCGGTGGCGGTGCCAGCAATGTGGCGGCAAAACCGACGCGCGAATCGACCTGCGGGTCGTGCGGGAATGAACAGACCGCCTGGTCGACGCCCTGTTGCGGCTGCGGCGGCGGGCAATACGGGCAATGCTCGCCCGGCGCCATCACCATGCCGTCGGGCATCGGCGCCACGGCAGGCGCCGAATCGACGGTCGACATGGCGGCCATCCCCGACTCGGATTCGAGCGCCATGACGCACGGGGTCGCCGCAAACTGCAGCCACGTCAGGCAGAACGCCGCCAGCACGACCCGCGACAGGGTGCGCTGCTTGCGACGGAACCAGTGGAGGGCTGCGGGTTGCATTCCGGACTCGGTCAAAAAGTGCCTGAAACGTACCTCGCTGAGACCACCGAGGCAAGCGATATGCTCCGCGGGATGGGTGAAATCTGCGGCAAGTCCTTAGTCGCGTGCCAGAATCCTGCAATGACTCGCACTCCAACGGCAGCGGCCAGCGCCTCCTTGTCTCTCCGGGCCTTCCTGGCCTTCCTGGCCTTCCTGTCCTTCCTGTCCTTCCTTCCCTTCCTGGTCTTCCTGACAGCCTGCAGTCGCCAACCCGCACCACCCCGAGCCTGGCTGGGGGCGGTGACATCCATTGCGACGCCCGCGGCGCACGGTGCGAGGTTTCCCAACCTGGCGTCCGCCTCTGACGGCCAGACCGTCGTGATGAGCTGGCTGGAACCCGGCGCCGATGGCGATTTTCGCCTGCGCTACGCAGAGTGGCAGCGCGCGCAGAGCTGGGGTGCGCCGATCGAGGTGGCATCTGGCAAAGACTGGTTCATCAACTGGGCCGACTTTCCGTCGGTCGTCCCGGCGAACGGCGGCCCCTGGGCCGCGCACTGGCTGCAGCAGAAACCCGGCAGCGTGTATGCCTACGACGTGATGACCCGGCTCAGCGCCGACGGCGGCCGGACGTGGAGCGAGCCGCACTCGCCACACGACGATGGCACCGCTACCGAGCACGGTTTCGTCTCGATCGCGAACAGCGGCGGCCGTCCGTATGGTGTCTGGCTCGACGGGCGCAAGACCCTGGGCGAAGGACACGATCACGCTGCGGGCAATCACGCCGCAGCTGCCGGTGCGATGACGTTGCGCGGCGCCGTCTTGACGCCGGAGGGCGCGATCGACGGCAGTGAAATCGACACCCGCGTCTGCGACTGCTGCCAGACCGATCTCGCGGTGAGCGGGGACGCGTTGCTCGTCGTGTACCGCAATCGAAGCGACGATGAGACCCGCGACATCCAGGCCGCGCGACTCGTGGACGGCGTGTGGACGCCACCGGTCACCGTGCATGCGGACGGGTGGCGTATCGATGCGTGCCCGGTGAATGGTCCGGCCGTGGCTGCTCACGGCAGCGAAGTGGCCGTCGCCTGGTTCACCGCTCCAGACCAGCCACGCGTGCGCCTGGCGTTCTCGGCGGACGGTGGCCGCTCGTTCGGACCGCCGCTCGAGGTGGCGAACGGCAAGGTGGTCGGGCGTGTGGACGTCGTCCTGCTGCAGGACGGGCGCGCCGTGGTCAGCTGGCTCGCCGAAACCGCGCACGGCGCCGTGATCCGCGCGCAGCCCTACGACCATGCTGGCGCAACGGATGCCGCCAGGGACATTGCGACGTCCAACGTCGCCCGCTCGTCGGGATTTCCGCAGATGGTCAAGGTGCCGGGCGGCCTGCTGTTCGCATGGACTGAAAGCGGGCCCACCCCGGCAGTTCGCACGGCGTTCGCGCCCATCGAGTGACCTGCACGCGCGGTCCCGGCGTGGGGGCCGCTGTGCTAGCATTTCAGCCCCGTTTTGCAACAAAACACAGATCTACCGGAGCCAGGTGATGTCCACCGCGGTCAAGCTCGACGTGCCCCCGCAGGGCCAGAAAATCACGATTACGAACGGCAAACTGATCGTCCCGGACCAGCCCATCATCCCGTTCATCGAAGGCGACGGCACGGGTCCCGACATCTGGCGCGCCTCGGTGCGCGTGCTCGACGCTGCGGTCGCCAAGGCCTACGGCGGCAAGCGCAAGATTCACTGGATGGAGGTCTATGCCGGCCAGAAGGCCAATGACCTCTTCAACACCTGGCTGCCGGACGAAACCGTCGCAGCCTGCCGCGAATACCTGATCTCGATCAAGGGTCCGCTCACGACACCGATCGGCGGTGGCATCCGCTCGCTGAACGTCGCGCTGCGCCAGATGCTCGACCTCTACGTCTGCCTGCGCCCGGTGCGCTGGTTCAAGGGCGTGCCCTCCCCGGTCAAGGCGCCGGAGAAGGTCGACATGGTGATCTTTCGTGAAAACACCGAGGACATCTACGCCGGCATCGAATTCGAGCAGGGCAGCCCCGAGAACGAGAAGTTCAAGAAGCTGTTCAAGGAAGCCTTCCCTAAGCTCTACGGCAAGATCCGTTTCCCGGACACGTCGGGCATCGGCATCAAGGCCGTCTCGCAGGAGGGCACCGAGCGCCTCTTCCGCGCCGCCATCGAGTACGCGGTCGTCAACAAGCGCAAGAGCGTGACGATCGTGCACAAGGGCAACATCATGAAGTTCACGGAAGGCGCGTTCCGCAACTGGTGCTATGCCCTCGCCGAGCGCGAATTCGCGGACCAGACCTACACCTGGGACCAGTGGGAGCGCACCAAGTCCGCGAAGGGCGAGAAGGCCGCCAACGCCGAGCAGGACGCTGCCAAGGCCGCGGGCAAGGTCATCATCAAGGACGCCATCGCCGACATCACGCTGCAGCAGGTGCTGACGCGGCCCGAAGAGTTCGACGTCATCGCGACGATGAACCTGAACGGCGACTACCTCTCCGACGCGCTCGCGGCGCAAGTGGGCGGCATCGGCATCGCACCGGGCGGCAACGTCAACTACATGACGGGCCACGCGGTGTTCGAAGCCACGCACGGCACGGCGCCGAAGTACGCCAACCTCGACAAGGTGAACCCGGGCTCGGTGATCCTGTCGGGCGAGATGATGCTGCGTTACATGGGCTGGTTCGAGGCGGCAGACGCCATCATCGCCGCGATGGACAAGAGCATCGGCCAGAAGACGGTCACCTACGACTTCGCGCGCCTCATGCCGGGCGCCACCGAGGTCAAGTGCAGCGAATTCGGCGACGTACTGATCCGCAACCTCTGAGCGGATACGGGCCGGGCTGGGCGACGCAAGGAACGATTCGACGATGAACCTGACCGTCGCACAGCCCTCCTCCCCCGACACGCTGGTCGCCGACTGCGCCCGGCTCCTGGTCGACGCATTCGCGGACTACAACGACGAATTCCGCGCCATCACGCGCCGCGCGCCGCAGCGCTTCGAGGAGCGCGACTGGCGCGGCAGCCAGAAAGACGCCGTGGAGCGCATCGAGCTCTACGATAAATACGTCACCGGCAGCGTCGAACTGATGCGCCAGCGCCTGGGCGAGGACGTGCACGAGCGCGCCATCTGGTCGAGCGTCAAGCGCCGGTTCGACGAGCTCATCGATCCGCTGCCAGACAACGAATTCATCAAGACGTTTTTCAGCTCGGTCACGCGCAAGACTTTCGGCACCGTGGGCGTCGACCCGGCCGTCGAATTCATCGCGCTCGACCTCGACCCGCTCGGCAACGTGCGCACGCACGTCGAGACCAAGGTCTACGCCAACCGCGGCGACATCGAACTGCTGGCCGAAGAGTTGCTGGCCGATTTCAGCTTCCGCACGCCCTACCGCGACTTCGAGCACAGCGTCAAGTTGATCGCCGACGAAGTGAAGGCCCTCGCCAATTCCGGCCGCGAGCGCCGCGCGATCGAATCGGTCGAAGTCATCAAGAAAGTCTTCTACCAGATGACGCGCGCCTACCTCGTGGGTCGCATCAACGGCCGCGGCTGGACCATGCCGTTCGTGGTTTCGCTGCGCAACGGCGACAGCGGCGTGGTGGTCGACGCGATCATGCTCGAGGAAGGCACGGTCAGCGTGCTCTTCAGCTTCACACGATCCTATTTCCACGTCGACCTTGCGCACGTCGGCGAAGTCGTCAAGTTCCTGAAGTCGATCCTGCCGCGCAAGCGCGTGAGCGAACTGTTCACCGTGCTCGGCCGCGCCAGGCAGGGCAAGACCGAGCGCTACCGCGAGCTGTTCGGCCACCTGCAGCAGTCGGACGACGAGTTCGTCCTCGCGCCGGGCGAGCGCGGCCTGGTGATGATCTGCTTCACGCTGCCGTCGTTCGACGTCGTGTTCAAGCTGATCCGCGACAAGTTCCCGTACCAGAAGAACATCCTGCGCGAGGACGTGCTGACCAAGTACGAACTCGTCTTCAAGCACGACCGCGCCGGGCGCCTCGTCGACGCGCAGGAATTCAAGCGCATCAAGTTCCCGCGTTCGCGCTTCTCGGCGGACCTGCTCGAGGAACTGCAGAAGGAAGCCGCGCACACGGTGCACTTCGAGGGTGACGATGTCATCATCGACCACGTTTACATCGAGCGGCGCATGTCGCCCCTCAACCTGTACCTGCGCTCGGCCAGCCGCGAAGAGGCCGAGAAGGCCGTGATCGAGTACGGCCAGGCCATCCGCGACCTCGCGGTCACCAACATCTTCCCGGGCGACCTGCTGCTCAAGAACTTCGGCGTGACGCGCCACGGCCGGGTGATCTTCTACGACTACGACGAGCTCTGCCTCGTCACGGATTGCCGCTTCCGGGAGATCCCGCAGTCGCAGCACGACGAAGACGACATGCGCGAGGACGCCTGGTTCTACGTCGGCGAGAGCGACGTGTTTCCCGAGACGTTCATCAACTTCCTCGGCTTCGACCCGCACCTGAAGCAGGTCTTCCTCGATGCGCACGCAGAGGTACTCACCGCCGAATGGTGGCGCGGCATCCAGGAACGCCTGCACGAGGGCGAACTGCTCGAGGTCCTGCCGTACCACCGGCACCGTGTCCGGGTCTTCAGCAGCCTGTAGCGACCCTTGACGTCACCTTCACCCAACGCGCTGTCGCCGCGGAGCCCGCTCTGGCTGGTCGCGGTGCTGTGCCTGATGGCCTTCGCGTTCCAGGGCACGCGCGGCATCTGGGAACCCGACGAGGGCCGCTACAGTTCCGCCGGCATCAACATGCACGAGAGCGGCGACTGGCTCATCCCCACGATCGACGGCCAGCATCCGCACCTGACCAAGCCGCCGCTGACGTACTGGGCGCTCGCCGCGAGCTTTGCCGCGCTCGGTCACAACGAATGGGCAGCGCGCCTCCCGAGCGCCCTTGCGTATGTCGCCACCGGACTGTTCGTGTTCGGCCTTGGCCGCCGGCTGTGCCCGCCACGTCCGTGGCTGCCTGCGATCGTCTGGGGACTGTCATTCGCACCCGCCATCGCCTCGAACATCGTCTCTACGGATCCCCTGCTCGTCCTGTTCGAAACGGCAGCGATGTACGCCTTCGTCGAGGCCTGGTCGCGTGAGGGACCCGACGCCCGGCGCTGGTTCGTGCTCATGTGGCTGGGTTGGGGCCTCGCGTTCATGACCAAGGGGCCGCCGGGGCTGCTGCCGCTGTTCGCGATGCTGCTGTACGTCGGGATCCACGAGCGACCGCGCCTCAAGCCGATGCTCGCGCCCCTGGGCCTGCTGGTGTTCGCAGTCGTCGCGTTGACGTGGTTCGGCATCGTGATCGCGCAGCAACCGGAACGGCTCGGCCACTTCCTGGGCTACGAGGTGTACGACCGCGTCTTCACTTCCGTCCATGACCGCAACGCGCAATGGTACGGCGCGTTCGAGGTCTACCTGCCGATGCTCGTCATCGGCACGCTGCCGTGGTCGCTGTTGGCTGTGGTTGCGGCGGGCGGCCCGGTCGCCGCCTGGCGAACGTGCAGAAGCCGCCTGCGGGAGCGCAATCGCGACTGGCTGCTGCTCGCGTACTGGCTGCTGCTGCCGCTCGCGGTGTTCTTCCTCGCGCGCTCCCGGCTGCAGCTCTACGTGCTGCCGTTGTTCGTGCCGCTCGCGCTCATGATGGCGCGTGCTTTGTCGGGATCGAGCCTGTGCGCAGGCCGGCGGATTGCCTGGGTCGCGGGGATCACCCTCGCCATCCTGGTCGCGTTCAAGGGTGTCCTCGCGTACTGGCATACGGACCGGGACGCGCGCCACATCGCCGCGCAGCTCTCGACGCTCCTGCACGGTCGCAAGGTGGACCGCATCGTGTTCGTCGGCATGCGCCCGTACTACGGCCTGAACGTCTACCTGGACATGCCCGTCGAAGGCATCCAGCTCGGCGAGCACCGGTTCGAGTATTCGAAGTACCTGTCCGCCGAAACCCTGTGCGGCGAGGTCGCGAACGAGCAGCGCGCCCTCTTCGCGATCAAGGCGCGGCGCTCCGAAAAATTTGATGCCGCGCTGACGGCCTGTGGCGCGTCGCCGACGGCAATCGGCACCGTCTTCGCAGACGGCAACGACATCCGGTTTTTCACCGTGGGACCTGCAACGCGATAATTGCCTGTGGCATGGGAGGGAGACCGATGAACACCAGGAGGATACCGGTGCGACTGTTCGCAGTTTCTTTGCTGTTCGGACTGGCAGCCACGGCCGCGGCGCAGGACGCCAACATCACCCAGCCAATCGCCGACCTCGAGCGCCTGCTCGCGGCCGAGCCACTGGTCATCACCCAGGCCGAAGTCAGCCGCCCCAAGGCGAAGGGCGACATCACGCTCAAGGCGGACGTCTCCTTGGGTGGCGCGCCTCCACTGCGCGTCAAGCTGCGCAAGGCCGAGCCCGGCGCCGACTCGTTCAACAACGTGCCGCGTTACGACCTCGCGGCCTACGAACTGCAGAAGCTCTTCCTCGACCCCGCCGAGTACGTGGTGCCGCCGACGGCGCTGCGCATGATTGCGCGCCAGGACTTCGTGAAATACCAGACCGACGTCGTGCGGACGTTCTCGTCCGCCGACCAGGTGCTGGCCGTGCTGCAGTACTGGCTGAGCGACATCACCGTCGTCGCCGACGTCTACGATCCCGCCCGCTTCGACGCCGATGCCCTGTACGCGCGTCACATCGGGCAGCTGAACGTGCTCACCTACCTGATCGAGCACCGTGATTCGAACGTCGGCAATTTCCTCATCGGCAAGTCGCCGACCGGAGCACGCGTGTTCTCCATCGATCACGGCGTCGCCTTCGCGTCCATCGACAGCGATCGGGGCGAGGCGTGGAAAGACATCCGCGTGAACCGGTTGCCGGCGGACACGGTGGCGAAGCTGCGCACCGTCACCTTGCCGGTGCTCGAGCAGCGACTCGGCGTGCTGGCGCAATGGAAGCTCGACGGCGACCATTTCGTCCCTGTCGCCCTTGGGCCCAACCTGTCCCCCAATCGCGGCGTGCGGCGCGCAGGCAAGGACCTGCAGATGGGACTGACGAAGAGCGAGATCTCTGCCGTGAATCGCCTGCTCGTCCGCCTGCTCGAGCGCATCGATGCCGGCGAGATCGCCGTCACCGCGGCTGCAAACTGAGGACGCAAGGATGCTCAATCTCCGCCTGCCGACGTTCGCCCTCGCGTGCCTGCTCGGGATGCCTGCAGCAACCACCCTGGCGGACGCGCCGAGCTCAACGATGTCGCTGGTCAACGCGCCGAT